>Ga0137368_10008259_pt1 | contig 10762 bp, 10 predicted proteins | sample SagtaG_13_FD_104917 | JGI IMG/M metagenome (GOLD analysis project Ga0137368, IMG submission 104917) | Vadose zone soil microbial communities from Sagehorn Ranch, Mendocino, California, USA - Sage1_L_100_16 metaG | ecosystem: Environmental > Terrestrial > Soil > Vadose zone | place: USA...
AGCACTTGACGCGTCTGCAGTGACTCAGCGGCCCGTGCCTGCATGAAGCCACCGCTGATCACGAGGACGACCGCCAGCCCTAAAGTTCTACGCCAGATCATGACCGTCTCCTTTCTTGGTTTGGGAAATGTCAGCCTAACCATGCGTACTCTGTGTGTACCCGGCGTACATCGTCGTACCCTGATTCACCAGGACGTAGGAGCACGCCCGAGAAGCGAGCGGACAGCTCGGTGATACTCGCTTGATCGATTGAAATCATGAGAGTTCCTCCAATAACTCCCGGGCTTGGCACAAGTCGGAACAGTTAAATCCCTCGGTAAACCAGCCGTAAATCTCGGCCAGTAGTTCGCGGGCTTGCTGCTGCTTGCCTTTCTTCTGCCACAGACGACACAAGCCCATTGCCGCTCGTAGCTCGAGCGATTTCGCCTGCTGGCGCCCAGCTACAGCGAGGGCCTGATGAAAGCAGATCTCCGCTTGCTGCGCATTAGAGACGGTTTGCCGCATTAGCAGCTCACCCTTGAGCAGATGCAACTCTGCCTCTGCCCAACGCCCCCCAGTTTTGTCTACAGCCGCCAGTGCCTCATCCAACACCGCAAGTCCCTCGCTGACGTGTCCCGCTTGTCTGTACGCATTAGCGAGCAGGCCGAGCGAGTACGCCCGTTGGATCTCATTCCCGGTAGCCTGCAGAGCCGCTAGACCCTGGCGCATTCGGGCAATCCCCTCTGCCACCTGTCCGTCCTCAGTCCACACCCATCCCTGTAAGATCAACCCCAGTGGAGGCCAGTACCCAAACCCTTGCTCAGTCGAGAGGGCTAAGGAGGCATCCGTCCACTCCTGGGTTTTCCCTACGTCCCGACGCTGATGATAAAGGAAGGCCATCCAGTACAGGACATAGGCCAGGCTCGCAGGGTGGGACAGCTCCTGGGCCAAGGTAAGCGCTTCAGTGCCTCGTGTCAGCGCCTGGTCCGGATAACCGAGATACCAGAGGTCGGCGGCTGCACGGCAGAGGCAAACCACCCCTTCGTTCTGGCCAAAGAGCATGATGTGGGAGTGGTGTCTGCGGGGATCATAGTAGGCAATCCCTTCCTCGAGGTGCTTGCGAGCGAGAACGAAATCTCCTAGCCAAAAACAGGTGACACCCAGGGCATAGTGGGCTTCCACCAGGAGTACAGGGTCCTGTACGGCTTGAGCCATGTCTAGGAGCTGGTCCCCAAGCTCGCGCGCTGTTTGTAACTCCGCCCGCACGACAAAATAAATCGACAATCCCAGGAGGGTGGAGAAAAGCTGAGGTGCCTCTCCTATCTGCCGACACAGTTCCCGCGCGCGCGTGTAGGCTTGTTCCACTTCCGGATCTCCATAGCCTCTGACATCCTTCAGAGTCCGGCCTAGCGCAGTGTACAGGGAGAGTTCGTGCTGCCGGCATTCGAGGGTCTCCGGAAGCGCCTTAAGCAATTCTAGTCCCTTGCTGAGATAACTAATGGCTTCAGTATGTGCAGCGCACTCGTTAGCTCTATCCCCTGCTCGCTGCCAGTATGGAAGAGCCAGCGCGCCGAGGCGTGCTTCCGTGTAGTGATGCGCCAAGAGTTGAGGCTGAGTCTCGACAATATCCGGGAAGCGCTGCTCAAGGACATGCGCGATGCGCTCGTGGCAGTTCTGACGGCTCGCGCGGAGCAAAGACTTATAAGCCACCTCATGGGTCAGCGCGTGCTTGAACGTATATTCGAGCTCAGGGAAGAGACTCGCCTCATAGAGAAACTCAGCGGCCTGTAGTTGCGCGAGCCCGTGACGAAGCGGTTCGTCCGCAAGCTCCGCAATAGCTTGGAGCAAAACGAACTGGAAATCCTTGCCGATAACGGATGCTGACTGCAGGAGGCGCTTTTCCTCAGATGGGAGGCGATCAATTCGGGCCGCAAGAACTGCCTGGACCGTCGCTGGCACTTGAGTGCCTTCAATCGGTTTCGCTATGCGATACGCGCCGGGTTCTCCCACTAACGCCTTCGTCTCGACTAGTGTGTGGACGCTTTCCTCCAAAAAAAACGGGTTGCCTTCGGTCCGGGCGATTAGAAGTCGCTTGACTGGCTCAAGCCCAAGATCGTTTCCTAAAAGAGAGTGAAGCAATTGTTCGGCGCTCTCAGCCGGCAGCGGATCGACCCGAAGCTCGGTGTAATAGGTCTTGTTTCCCCAACCGTGCTGGTATTCCGGCCGGTAATTAACTAGGACGAACATCCGAGCAGTCGGCAGGCTCTCAATTAGGCTGTCCAGGAATGACTGAGTCTCCGAGTCAATCCAGTGAAGATCCTCGAAGACCACAAGCAGAGGTTGAACCTGGCTTTCGCGGAGCAGCAAACGCTTGATCGCCTCTAGCATGTGCCGACGGCGCTGGGGAGGATCAAGGAGCTGCCACTGTTGATCATCAAGCGGGACATCCAAGAGTGTTAGGAATGCAGGCAGTGTAGGCTCTAGAGCCTTATCTAATGTCAGGAGTTTGCCTGTAACCTTCTCACGGATTTCACGCTGATCATCCCGATCAGTGATTTTGAAATACGCCTTTAGAAGATCGGTTACGGGAAGATATGGCGTGGCCTTCCCATAGGAGACCGAGCCGCTTTCAAGGATGAGCCAGTCTACGGTGCGACGGGAATGCGTGAACTCCCAGAACAGCCGCGATTTGCCTACTCCCGGCTCACCGACAAGGGCCACCAACTGACCGTGGCCGGTTCTCACTCGGTCCAGCGCTTGGCAGAGCGTCTCGAACTCAGCGGTGCGTCCGACGAAGCGAGTGAATCCTCGCGCGGCCGCCGCTTGCAGGCGAGAGCGCGCTGCTCCAACTTCCGTAACCTCATAAACTTCTACCGGCTCAGTTAATCCCTTCACATTGACCGGACCAAGCGACTTCACCTGCACATAACCTTCGGCCAGTTGGAGTGCGTCATTGGTCATCATGACAGAACCTGGCGTCGCCATCTGTTCCATACGCGAAGCCAAATGCACCGTCTGGCCGACCGCCGTGTAGTCCATCTTCAAGTCGTTCCCGATCGAACCGACCACTACTTCTCCGGAATTCAAACCCACTCTGATTTGAATCGGCACACCTTCCGTGCGCCGCACTCCGTCAGCATATCGATTCACCGACTCCTGCATTCTCAACGCTGCGTAGCAGGCGCGCACCGCATGATCTTCATGCGCGAGTGGAGCGCCAAACAGCGCCATAATGCCGTCACCCATTAAATTACTGACTGTCCCCTCATATCGATGCACCGCTTCCATCATGTGCTCGATCACAGGATCGAGTAGTTTGCGCGCCTCCTCAGGATCGCGATCCGCGAGCAACTCCATGGAGCCTTTCATGTCGGCAAACAACACAGTGACCTGTTTGCGCTCGCCTCCGAGGGCAGCCTTGGAGGTGAGAATTTTCTCGGCGAGATGCTTAGGCGTGTAAGTTTCAGGAGATGTGAATTTTGTAGCACTTGGCGCTTGGACAAGCGCCGCTCCACACTGACCGCAGAACTTATTTCCGGGAGGATTTGAAGCGCCGCAGGCAGGGCACGCCGATTCGAGTCGCTCGCCGCACTCGCCGCAGAACTTCACCCCGGCGGGATTCTCATGCTGACAGCGCGGACACTTCATGCGCCTGGCTCCAAAGGGTCAACGGCGTTACCTATCGTCCCGGCACAGACGGCAAGATTGTAACGCCAAGAGTTTTCCCAACAGTCGTGTTTACGCTTGACCGATCATCTTACGGGTCGCACGGTATCAAATTACGAGCTCTTATCTCAATGGGAATTCAGCTTTTTGGGAGTGGTTGATGTTAGCCAATTAATTGGCTAGCCTAAATTGTGGCCAAATATAGTGTGGTTTTTACAGAGGATGCAGCGAAGGATTTGGACAAGATCAAGAAATTCTATGCAAGGCAGATCACACGCCGTATTGAGACTGTTCTTCTTCAAAGGGCCGAAGATGTTACGCGAAGCAGGGTAAAGAAACTGAGAGGGTTCGAGAGTCTCTACCGCCTGAGAGTAGGCGAATACCGGGTTTTCTATCAGGTCCAAACTGACGAGGTTACGATCTTAAGGATCTTATCAAAGGACCAAGAAGATGAGTTTTACAAGGAGGCCAAGGGCTATGAAAACAATTCCGATATATGAGGCGAAAAACCAATTGAGCAAGTATATTGAAATGTGCCAAGAGGAACCCGTAGTCATTACCAAGAATGGCCAAATGAAAGCCTTTCTTGTGCCTTATGACGAGGATGAATTCGCCGCCTTAATGCTGCAGTACTCCCCCTCGTTTCGGAAAATGATCGACAAAGCGGCTGCGAGCAAAGTACGTGTTCCCCTCAATGAGGTTAAGAGGCGTCTGGCGAAGAGACGCAGTTAAAGTTTCCCTCATCGGTATTCGGCTCAGCCACTGACAGTCGACGGCCGGAGCCATTTGACCGCACCGCGCACCGCCGGCAGCCCGAGCGAAAGGAGGCCGATGATGACGAGCGCGATCGGACGGGTGAAGAAAATACCAAAGGAACCGTGCGACATCTGAAGCGATTGCTGAAGGGACGTTTCCATCAGCGGCGTCAGGACGAGTGCGAGCACGACTGGAGCTGAGGGGAAACCGCCCTTGCGCATCGCGTAGCCGACCACGCCGAAGATAAGCATCACCCCGATCTCGGTTACGTTGTTGTTGACGGCGAATACCCCGGTCACAGAGAAGGCCATAATGAGTGGGAGCAACATGCTCGAGCGAATACGGAGCAGGCGAGCCCATAGACCTATGAGCGGGAGGTTAAGGATAAGAAGGAGGACGTTTCCCACGTACATGCTGGCGATTACGCCCCACACAAAGTCGGGGCGCTGCTCGAAGAGCAGCGGTCCGGGGCGGAGCCCATGGATCATAAGCGCCCCGAGCATGACAGCAGTTGTCCCCGATCCCGGAATGCCGAGGGTTAGAAGCGGAACCAACGCGCCCGCTGTCGCGGCGTTGTTCGCACCCTCCGGTGCCGCAACTCCTTCGATAGCGCCGTGACCGAACCGCTCCGGATGACGCGACACGCGTCGCTCAAGAGCATAGGCGAGCATTGACGCAATCGTCGCCCCGGCGCCAGGAAGCACTCCGACAAAGAACCCGACGGCGGTGCCGCGCCAGAGTGCGCCTCGCGAGGCGAGCCAGTCTTTGGCGCTCGGCAGGAGATTCGAAATCCGTTCCTGATAGAGCACCATGTGCTGATCGCGCTCCACACTTTCCAAGACTTCGGCCACCGCGAAAAGACCAACCGACACACTTATGAACGACAGGCCGTCGGCGAGGTGAAGCGCGCCAAATGTGAAGCGTTCCTCCGAGGACATGGGATCGAGACCGACCATGCCGAGGAGCATCCCGAAGGCCGATGCTGCGATCCCCTTGGCCGGCGACGCGCCAACCAAGCCAGTGACAAGAGTAAGCGCCATGAAGGTCAGCGCAAAGGTTTCGGGTGGACCAAAACGCAGCCCCAAGGCCGCCACGGGCTCAGCGAGTAGCATGAGCCCAACGACACCCAGAGTACCGGCGATGAAGGAGGCAAACGCTGCCATCCCCAAAGCGGCACCCGCACGCCCCTGTCGAGCGAGTGCATGGCCATCGAGGCAGGTCACCACCGACGAGGATTCTCCCGGAAGGTTGACCAGAATTGACGTCGTCGAGCCGCCGTACATTGCGCCGTAGTAGATTCCACACATCATGATCATAGCCGTGGTCGCAGTCATCCCGAACGAGAACGGGATCAGCATCGCGACCCCCGCAACGGGCCCGATGCCCGGCAGCACCCCAATCAGAGTTCCCGCCAAGACACCGAGAAAGCAATAAGCGAGATTGACAGGTTGGAGCGCGATGGAAAAGCCGGACAATAGAGCGGCGATTGTCTCCACAGTGCACCGTCTACCAGCCCACAACACCACCGGGAAGCGGCACGCGGAGCCAGACGCGGAAAATGAGGAAGAGGAACGCCGCGCTGGCGAGCCCGAAGACCAGCGCGCGGGTCGGACGGACCGGCTCAAGGAGCTGGGTCCCAACCACGAGGAAAACGGCGGTGCTAATAAGGTAGCCCAGTGGCTGCAGCGTAAGCATGTAGAGAAGGAGGAGGACAAAACCGGACGCCGCGCGCGCGAAGCTGCGGGAACTCGGCCAAGAAACTTCCGCGTCCACGGCCGCGCGGGCGCAGAGCCACAGTCCACAGGCAGCAAGCACAATCCCGGTCCAAAAGGGGAGAAATGCGGGGCCGAGGCCAAAGCCTGTTTGAGCAGGCAGGCCGCGAGCAAAGATGCAGGCGGCAACTCCGAGCCCGGCGACAACTACCCCCGAAAGTCGTGTAGTCATTACAGTCGGCCTATAGCGCTCCTGGCAAGTGGCTTATAGCGTATGGCTTATAGCTGATGGTTCGATCTAGATGCCGTAGGCCATTAGCATAAGCGAACTACCTATATGCCATAGGCCATCAGCCATATGCGAACATATAAGCCATCAGCCATATGCGAAACTACTATTTCATCAATCCCATCTCTGTAAGTATTTGCCGCGTCTGCTGTGTATCGCCGTCGAGGTAGCGTCGAAACTCCTCCGGAGCCATATACTGGGGAGTAAGGTTGTTCTCCCTGAGATAGCTCTCCTGCCACGTCTTCGAATCCGAGAGGCGCTTAAACGCAGAGATCAGTATAGCCTCGGCCTCCTTCGGAAGACCCTTTGGCGCCGCGACGCCACGCCATTGGGTGGCGACGACATCGATCCCCGATTCGCGCAAAGTCGGCACGTCTGGTAGGCTCGCGAGCCGTTTGGCGCTCGCGGCGGCCAGGACCCGCACTTTCTTCGCCTGGATCTGCGTCAGCGCCTCGCCGGGATTTGCCGAGGCGACATGATGTGACTCCCGAGGAGGTTCGTCATCACCTCGCCGCCACTCTTAAATGCAATAAAGTTGAACTGAGCCCCAGTCGCCTTTTCTACAAGGTGCGTGATGATGGAGTCGATGCTTGGCGCGCTTGACCCGCCGACCTTCACGTTCTTCGGCGCCCGGCGCGCAGCCTCGACGAGATCGCGCACTGTGCGGTGGGGCGAGTTCGCGGGGACTACCAAGACAAATTCATCCAACGCGAGACCGGCGACGAGTGTGTACTCGCGGTAGTCCAGCTTCATTTTGCCGAGGAGCGGCTGGATAACAAACGAGTTTGTAGCCGTGGTGATTACGTACGGATCGCCGATTTTCTGTCCCACATGCATGTATCCTAAAATGCCCGACGCGCCGGGACGGTTCACGACGACTAGCGGCTGGGAAAGAATCTTTTCCTTTTCCATCATTGCAGCGATCGTACGTGCCATGATGTCACTTCCGCCGCCCGCGGCGAACGGCACCGTAAACTCAATCGGCTTTTCAGGAAAGCCGGCTGAGATTGCAGCGCCGCTCCCAATGGCTACGATCAAGATTAGGCCAACGCTTATCAGAATCATTTGCCGTGCTGTCCACATAGTGTGTGCCCTCCTTCTTGACCCAAATAAGAAGAAAACGAGGCTCGCGCAAAGGCGCAAAAGACGCCAAGGTGATAGTTCGAATTTCGAAACTTCTGTTAAGGCTCCTGTGTTTCTTGGAGCGCCTCTTCGTTCGGTGTTAGCCCGAGGCCAGGCTGCTGCGTCAATGTGATCGTTCCACGGGACGGCTTCGGTGGGTCGCGAAAGATCATTTCTCCTGTCACCCACATCGGCACGTGAAACTCTACTCGCCAGCCGTTGGCCACACCGGCGATCAAATGCATATTGTGGTGCGGCCAGCCGCCACCGTTCGCAATCGGAATGTTATAGGCCTGCGCCATGGCAGCAACCTTCACACCTTCTGTGTAGCCTCCAACATAGACAACGTTGGGCTGAAGAATGTCCACCGCCTCGTGGACTAGCAACTCACGGTGGCGCCACTTGTGTCCTTCGTTCTGCCCCGCAGAGATGGGGATCTTAGTTTGACGCCGGAGGTTGGCAAGCAGCCGCGCGTCGTTGCCATAGACCGGCTCCTCGAACCATTTAATCCCATAAGGCTCAATGCGCTTCGCCAGATCCAGCGCCACGGGAAACGAAAAGAGATAATTTGCATCGACCATGAGTTCTACTTTATCGCCCACCGCCTCACGAACTGCGCGCACTCGGGCAGCATCCTCCGCCGGATCTTGCGCGCCGTTGACGGCCACCACCATTTTAAGTTTGTCGTGTCCCTGGGCTATAAACTGCTTTGCCGCCTCCACCAGCTGCTCGCGAGTATACTCGAGCAGGCCAAAGGTGATGTATGCGGGAACCGTGGCACTGTATCCGCCCAGAAGTTTCCATACGGGCTGGCCGAGGTGCTTTCCCTTTATGTCCCACAGCGCGATGTCCACGGCGCTGACGGCAGAGGACCAGGCGCCGGTTTGTGCCCGGGGATTCAACCGGTAGAAAAGATCATACCAGTGACGCTCCGTCGCCAGCGGGTCTTTGCCGACGAGCAGCGGGGCGATCTCGCGGTTGATGAGTTCCCGCGCCGCAAACCGTTGAATCGGTCCCGTCAAGCCGTACCCCGTCACCCCGCCGTCTGTCTCCGCCCGAACGAACACGATCTCACGTATAATCGGCTCGTGCATGAGAGGCACCTTCGCCGGGACGCGATGAGAGGTTGCTTCGATGCGAGTAATCTTCATGAGTTTATCTCCTGGATTGAGCCTTGAAACCGCTCCGCGACTTTTCCGAACCCTTCGAACGCGGCGGAAAGTCTAAAAATGTGAGCGTGGACGCTGCGTGCCGCAACGCCCACGCGCGTGATTAGTGAAATGAAGAATGGACGAGTGAACTTAGCCCACGGAGATTGACTGGTCAAGTATGGCTAAGAATTGCCTGATCGGAACTTTTCCTCTTACTCGAAAGCTGATTTTTTGTACTCCGTGCGCATTTTCGAACTGCAAATGGCTCCACGGTTGTGCTTCGCGGACACTAATGTAAACGATGGTGGCGGTTGCTGATATACATTAAGAATGGTTGACGATCTATTTCCCACGAGAGCAGCGCTCGAACGGATCCCCTTAGAAGACGCAGAAATCTACTATCTGCGCGAACTTCCACTTGCTCAAACCGCCGAAGCTGTAATGAATCATCTTATCGATGAAGTTCCTTGGCGCGCCGAAAACATCATCGTGAGGGGAAAAACTTATCCCCAGCCTCGTCTGACGGCCTGGTACGGCGACAACGGAGCAAATTACACTTATTCCGGCATTCGTCTGGCGCCTTTACCTTGGACTCACGCCCTGATCGACATTAAGAACCGTATCGAAGAAATCGCCGGCACCGACTTCAATAGCGTGCTCGTGAATTATTATCGCGACCACCGCGACAGCATGGGACTGCACAGCGACGACGAGCCGGAGCTCGGCCGCCGGCCGATCATTGCCTCGTTAAGTCTGGGGGAAGAACGAACTTTCATCTTGAAGCACAAAACCAGACGAGACCTGAAAAGTGTCTGTTTGAAACTCGCCTCGGGCAGCCTGCTTTTGATGAAAGGCGACACCCAGCACTGTTGGAAACATGGAATTGAAAAGGAGAAGCGTCCCTGCGGGCCGCGGGTCAATCTCACCTTTCGCCGCATCTGCAGATAACGATCAACAAACAATCACTCCAACTCGGCTCTAGCGTTAATGCAGCTGCAGTTCTTGATCCGCAACCCCGGTTCTTGTGTCGGAATCTTTGAGCGCTTTAGTCTGTTTTGAACATTTCAATTCATGAACAGAAAGGTAAAAAGTCTGGGGACAAGCCTTGCAACATTGACACTCTCCTAGACAACCGCCGCGCCGTCACGTCGATTCATACTAACTAAGTCACGCTGCTTGAACTCTTGTCCGGCAATCCTCGGCGCTGGTTGGTTCTCTACGCTCTGCGGCGTTCGATCCCCCTAGCTTAACTAAGCCCTTCTCTCGCTGCGCGCCACCTTGCCGGGATAGACGCCGGTATGTTTGCCCCTTTCCATAAGCACTTGCCCGTTCACCACGGTCCACTCGATTCCCTGAGCGAGTTGTTTGCGACGCTTGGCTCCGCCCGGCAAGTCGTGCGCCTCGCCCGGTTCCAGCGGGCTGATGGTCGCGGGATCGAACACCATCAAGTCTGCGGCCATGCCGGGGCGCACTAGTCCACGGTCGGAGAATCCGAAGAGCGACGCCGGCACGAAGGTAAGCTTTCGGATGGCGTCCTCCAGCGACATGATTTCTCGCTCTCGCACCCAGTGCGACAATAGATAGGTGGAGTAGCTATAGTCGGTGCGAAAAACCACGTGCGCGCCGCCGTCCGACTGCCCGATAACGGTGTACGGGCTGGTGAGGAGTGCTGTCATGGCGGCTTCGTCGCTGTTTACTTCGCGCCGTTCGAACTCCGTTTCGAGGTTTTCTTCGAGCGCCAGGTCGAGGAACGCATCGAGCACGTCTTTGCCCTGTTCCCGCGCGATCTCGGCAACGCTTTTGCCCTTGAGGTGCTCGTTTTTCGACAGCGCCGGCCGAAACACGAACTGTAAATCCCAGCGGCGCGTGAAGTCGCCGGCCCGAGTGGGATCAAGGGGAGTCTCGACGGCCTCCCGGTGCAGTTTGGCGCGGGTCTGCGGGTCGCGAAACGCTTCTTTGCGCTGGTCCGGGGGGAGCAACATGACGGGTTTCCAACTGGCCATGGCGTCGAAGTGTTGCGCGGTCTTCAGCGTATAACGCAGGTCGCCGGGCCGAGGCATGACGAACTGGTAGGCGCGATGCCCCTG
>Ga0137368_10008261_pt1 | contig 10761 bp, 9 predicted proteins | sample SagtaG_13_FD_104917 | JGI IMG/M metagenome (GOLD analysis project Ga0137368, IMG submission 104917) | Vadose zone soil microbial communities from Sagehorn Ranch, Mendocino, California, USA - Sage1_L_100_16 metaG | ecosystem: Environmental > Terrestrial > Soil > Vadose zone | place: USA...
AGATTCCGTTGGAGCGGCGGAACAGACGATATTTCTGCTTCATGGCAATCACGCCTGAAGCATATTTCAGAATGGCGGCGCGCCGTTACGGTGCACTGGGCGTGCACTCGGGGTGCTCGCCCGATTTGTGCCGGAGTCATGTGGGCGCAGCCGTTTCGCTGGAGCTTTTGCTGGAGGTTGGTGGCCCCGGCTCGCGAAACCTGTTGGTGCACCCGCACCTGAGAATGGAGCCAGTTGTCGGACTCGAACCGCAAGTCGAAGCAATCATCGACTTCAACCAGTCACTCGTCCGACCTTGCCAGACCGTGAGTTGCAGTGCTCAAGCTGCTAACGCCTGATAAATCGCGCATTCCCGCGTTCCCGTCAAGCCCCTGTCCTACTCATCGAACGCTCCCCCGTTACTCAACCGCTACCGTTTTACTACGCGGCTGCTGGCAGTTTTGCTGGCTGCGCAGTCGAAAACACTGGCATCTCTCCGAAACCCTTATTGAATGGACACTCAAAACGCTCTATGCTGGAGGAATGAAATTGGCCGCGCTTATTCATTCCGATCCGGAAATCCTGGGAGGCACGCCGGTTATTGGCGGGACGCGAGTGCCGGTGCAAAGCCTGTTTGACCATCTGGAGGCGGGAGATTCCATCGACGATTTTCTCGAAGGTTTCCCCAGCGTGCGCCGCGAGCAGGTGATTGCCGTGCTGAAAGAGTTTCGCAAAGAACTTCTGCAGCCGGCCTGAGTGAATATCCAGATAACCTTGATTGGCGGCTCCGCCGTGATCTACCAGGCAGCTTGCCGAGTTCGCGGGGCGCCGGCGCCGTAGCTCCACACGACGACGCGTTCGGAGCGACGGGCAGCTCGACCCTACGATTTCTCAAGCTGTTCTTCGCGTTCTGCAGATGCGGACTCGCCGAAGGCGATTTCCAAGACCACTGGCTGGACTTCTGGAATCAGAGGACGCTGACAGCTTGGCAATTTGCCAAGGAACGACAACTCCAAGCGATGCATCGCGGTCTCGACGCGTCGCAAGGAATTGCCGACGCAGCAGGTCGTAATTCTCAAGCGCCTCCCAGCGGTTTTCCACTGCATCAAATGTTGCGTTAAACACGATGCAGTGCGTGTGCAAATGCGGATCAAGGGCGCGGGAGGTGTCGTGCGCGAATTGTGCGGCGACAAAATTACCGGTGAGTCGCTCGTTTCGGGCGCCGCCAGTCCGCGCACGCGTGGCTGCGAACCGCTCAAACTCTTTCAACGCACTCCATAGTCAGTGCTCGTGCCGGTGGTGCATATCAGGGTAATGAGGATGCGAGTGCGTCAATGCCTCGTGGCGGTGCGGGTGGGAATGCGGTTCGCCTGGTGGGTCGGACGGGGCGTGAGCGTGCTGGTGATGTTCGTCGTGAGTGTGTAAGTGCTCGTGCTCCATCGGTTCGTGATGATGCAAGTGCTCGTGGTGTTCAGTCAGGTGAAGCCATACTCCGAAAGCCATCAGAATTGCCGCGAGGACAAATCCAACACTCAGCGCATCGCCCAGGAACACGACAGACACGCCAGCGCCGGCAAATGGTGCGGTCGAGAAATATGCGCCCGTGCGAGCTGTCCCAATATGCCGCAGTGCCAGCACGAAACACGTCAGGCTGATTCCGTAGCCGAAGAATCCGATTAGACCAACCTTCAGCAACACGACGCCGTCCGGCAGCTTTGCGCCGAGAAGAAGTCCAATCGCGGTGTTCACGCTTCCAGCAGCCAAGCCTTTGAGCATCGCAATTTGCGCCGGATCGTCCGCCGACACTTTGCGAGTGAGATTGTTGTCCACCGCCCAGGCCAGACACGCGCCGACGATTGCGAGTGCGCCCCACGGCAGCCCACTCTCAGGACGCCCCATCCACGACAAGCACACGCCGCCTGCCGCGATCAGTCCCATGCCCCACGCGATCCGAACGTCGAAGTTTTCTTTGAAAACGAACCACGCCAGCAATGCGGTGAAGACGCCTTCCAGATTCAACAGCAGCGAGGCGCTGGACGCTGGCGTTTGCGACAAACCCCACATGAGCAACAATGGTCCGACCATGCCGCCCGCCACAATCGAGCCCGCCAGCCAAGGCGCATCAGCGCGCTTCAGTGACGCTTCTCGCGCGGCCCTTCGGCCGGCGGGCGAGTTGAAGCGGCAAATAGACTCCCAAACCGATTCCTGAGCCGAGGTAGAGCAACCCGGCGAGCAAGCTTGGCTGAACGAGCGGCGAAACGCTTTTCGCTAGCGGTGTGCTCAGGCCGAACAACACTGCCGCCAGCAAGGCACAGCCGACACCCTTCCGCTTTTGCCAAGACTCGCTCACGCATTTAGAATGCCTCAAGTCTCCGCTTAAATCGAGATATGCTGGCGGCCTGACCCACTGTCGGCGGTAAAGCAATTCGACCCACGAGAGCACAGACTGTCTCCCCCCATATTGGACTTCGGCTTGCGAGGTGGACCCCTTGCTGCGTCAGCAGTTCTTCGATTTTCTGCCAATCGGGCAGAGTGGCGCGCGAACGAAAGAGGTGAACGAGTCCGATGTGCGAGAACAGGGCAGACATTTTCCTGGGCCGTTGCATGTCCACTATGATGATCCGCCCACCGGGACGCAGAACGCGCCGCATTTCAGCAATAGTCGCCATTTGCATCGGAGCGGGAAGGTGGTGAAGCATCAGCGTGCCGAACACCACGTCGAAGGACGCATGTGGAAACGCCAGGCGGTCAGCCGATCCTTCCACAAAATTTGCGGTGACGCCTTGTGCAGCCGCTTTGCGGCGGGCGTGGGCGAGCATTTGAGCCGAGCGATCAACGCCGTTCGTCGAACCGGATGGACCAATGCGCTTCGCGGCTTCGATGAGCAAAGTCCCTGTCCCGCAGCCAACATCCAGGACGGCGTCGCCTGACTGGAGTTTCGCCAGCTCGAGTGTGCGTTGGCGAAACTTCCGCTCACCGCCGAGCGTTATGACTCGCGCCAGCCAGTCGTAAGCGCGCGGATTGCGAAGCACGTGGCTGTGGCCCGTGTGTTCTTGCCCGGCACAATTCGTCGCAGCGTCATGTTGGTCGCGACCGCAACGCGTCGCGAGCCACGCAATACGGCTGATGATAGCGGCGTGCGCCAGCACCAACACAACTACAGGTGGCAGCCACCAGTAGGAGACTTGCATGGCGAACAGGTGGATTGAAATTCCCGCGCCGAGAGCGACAGCGCCCAGCGCCGCCGCCGACCGAGGAAACCGGCGCGGCTTCGCGGATTCAGGGTGACTACAAGGTTTGCCTGAGGAGAGGTGATGCATACGATGCTTCTTTCAAGGTTGAGTTAGCCCCTTTTCGGGCGCGGTGGGGGCTTCCGCTTCGTCACCGGCTTTGTCACACTTACTATTGGAAACAGCCCGCGCGGACATGGCTGGCATCCCACAGTTCTGCCGAACTCGCGCTGGCAGAAGTCGAGCAACATCTCTTTCAATTGCTCGCGTGCGCGCTGGACGCGGGATTTCGCACCGGAAAGTGAAATGCCCAGACGCTTGGCCACGTCCTTTTGCGACAACCCTTCAAACGCCGTCAGAACGAACGCCTCGTGATAAGGTTTGGGCAGCCGGTCAATGATCCGCCGGAGCATGACGTGCAGTTCCTCGATTTCGATGCCTTCTGTCGCGGTCAGTTCGACCGGCAGTGACTCTGACAATTCGGACGTTGGTTTCCGCGTGCGGTAGTGGTCAATGATAGCGTTGCGCGCGACCAGGAACAGCCATCCCTGAATCTTCGCCGGGTTGGGGAATTCATCGAGCCGGCTCTGAAATTTCAGGAACACGTCGTGCAGAATGTCCTCCGCCGTCGCCGGGTGAGCGACCCGCGCGCGAATAAACTGACGAAGTCGCGCAGAAAACTTGTTCCAGATTTGCTCGACCGCAACATTCGTCGCGCCGTTGTGTTTCGGCGATACCTGAGTTTGAATTTTTTCGTCAGCGACATTCATCAACTTTTGTTGGTGCATCTGCGTGGCGTGTGTTCTCGTTTTCTTCATCGTGGCCGTAACGATCCGCTGGTCTTTAATAATGGAAGACGAGCAAACCGGGAAAAAGACGCAAGGAAAGTGGCGAAGGAATCAGGCGCACTGATGCGCGCCGTAGAGCATGGCTGCGCCCGCAGCATACCGAGACCAGGCTGTCATATTTCGTTCCTCTTTCATGTTTCCGGCGCTCCGACAGGTTTGTATTTGGCTTTGCTTTCAGCCCACTCGTAAAGCACCGGCAGCAACACGAGCGCCAGGAAGGTGGAACTGAGGACGCCGCCGCTGCACGATAGCCACGTGAGTCCCCATTGAACTCGCGCTCGATTTCGTCGCCGATGAGACGTGGTTCAATGTAGTAAATTCCGGATGCCTTGTAGCGCGATGACGAACCCAATTATCCCCATCACGCTCGCGCTGAAGTAAGGAGCTTTGCGGGCCAGTTCGCCAAAGCCTTTGAACCGTTTGCTGGCTTGGCGGACGGAAATTGCCGCCACCGCGCCCGCCGTCACCAGCGTGATGGCCAGCCCAATGCTGAATGCGAGCACCAAAGCGAATCCCAGGACGAACCGCTTGAGTTGAAGACAAATCAGCAGCACCGCCACCGCCGCAGAACAAGGCATCAATCCGCCAGTCAAACCAAAGAGCACGATTTGTCCAGTCGTGACCTGGCGACTGGTGAAGCGTTCCTGGATTTCAATGGCGTGCGCACGCTCATGCGCGCCGGCATATTCTTCTGATCCCAACTCAGGCAAGCCCGATGGGTGGTCGTGCTCGTGGCCATGGTGGTGATGATGGTCTTCCTCAAACTTTGCTTCATAAATATGAACGTGGCCGTCGTGTTCGAGTTTCAGAACGACATCGAACTCGTGCGGCTCGGGAAGGTTCTCGGACGCCTCCAGAAATTCGCCGCGGTGAACGAACGCAAACAATTGTCGAGCGCCGTCGGGGCGGATCGTTTCCAGCGTGATGGTTTCGTCCGTGGGCACCGGCTGTGGCTTCAAACTGGAGTCATAAAAGTAAAGCCGAAACCGGGGCGGCACGCCGGTCTCAAACACGCTGATTTCCAGTTGCCCATGCCCGGTATCCATCATCACTCCGCCGTGCGGCCCGTGAGTGCGTGGGCTGTGACTGTGCGACGCGGCAGCACGCTGGTCTTGTCGCGTGCGTACGAACGTCCACGCCGCCATGCCAATGATAATGAGCCCCGCCGCCACCTGAAAATAAGGCTCCAGTTCCTCGACGTTGAAACGCCCGGAATAATAAAGCCCGATCGGAGCGAGAACCCAGATGATGGCGGTGTGCGAAATTGTGGCCGCCAGCCCCAAGAGAACCGCCTGCTTCACCGTCCCTCGAATGGCGACAATGAACGCCGCCATCATCGTCTTGCTGTGACCCGGCTCTAAACCGTGCAACGCGCCGAGAACAATCGCCGCCGGGATGTAGAGCCATGCGTTGCCGTGCGCAAGATAATCAGAGAAAGAGTTCACGCGGTCTTAGCGTTCACCGGTTGCGGTTTTCGCTCGAACCATTCGTAAAGCACTGGCAGCAAGACGAGCTTGATGAAGGTCGAACTGAGCAGGCCGCCAATGACGACAATGGCCAGCGGACGCTGCACTTCCGCGCCGGCCCCGGTGGCAATGGCCATCGGCACAAAACCGAAACTGGCGACGAGCGCGGTCATGAGAATTGGACGCAAACGGGTGAGTGAGCCTTCCACCACGGCTTCGCGCACGCTCTTGCCTTCTTCGCGCAGTTGGTTGAAGTAAGTCAGCATCACGAGGCCGTCGAGTACGGCCACGCCGCTCAGGGCAATGAACCCAATGGCGGCCGAGATGCTGAACGTCATCCCGCACACCCACAGCGCGAGCACGCCGCCGGTCGCCGCCAGCGGCACGCCGGTGCAGATGATCAGCGTCTGGCGCAGGCTGCTGAAGGACATGAAGACCAGCACGAAAATCAGCGCCAGCGTGGCCGGGAAAACAACGAACAAACGGGTGCGAGCCTGCTGCAAGTTCTCGAATTGTCCGCCGAACTCGACGAGGTAATTCTCCGGCAGTTTCACTTCTGCCTTGATGCGCCGCTCCGCCTCGCGGACGTAGCCTTCGATGTCGTGGGTGTTGAGGTTCACCATCAACGCGGCGCGGCGCTGGCCGGCGTCGCGAAAAATCGGCTCGACCGTCTTCAGCGTTTTAAACTCCACGACTTTGCCGAGGGGCAGCAGTCCGGTGTCGCCGACGCGCAAGGGCAACTTTTTAATTTGCTCATCGTCGGCGCGGAGTTGTTCGGGCATCCGCACCACGATGTCGTATCGCTTGTTGCCTTCGATAATCTGGCCGGCTTCCTGGCCGGCGAGCGCGGCGTTGACGGCCTTGTTCACTTCGCCGGCTTGCAGACTATAGCGCTGGAGCGTGGCGCGTTTGACATCCATTTGCAGTTGCGGGGTGCGGCCTTCAGTCTCGTATTCGACCTGGGCCGCGCCGGGTGTCTTTTTAAGGATGCCCTTGATTTGCTCGGCGAGTTTTTCCAGCACGTCGTAGTCGTTGCCGAAAATCTTCACCGCGAGTTCGGCCTTGGTGCCTTCCAGCATTTCGTTGAAACGCATTTCAATCGGCTGCGCCGAGAGGATGTTGTAATCGGGGTTCATCTTCTTGAGCATCGCGCCGATTTGCTCGTTGAGTTCGGCCTTGGTGCGCGGCCGTCCCGCCGTTTTCGGCCATTCCGCGAGCGGCTTGTAGAAGATGTAAACGTCGCTCTCGTTCGGCGGCATCGGGTCGGTGGCGATGTCGCTGGTGCCGATGCGCGTAAAGACGCGGGTGATTTCGGGGAACTCGGCTCGAAGCCTGTTTTCGACTTCGATATCGGTGCGCAGCGCTTCCTCCAAGCTCATGCCGACAGGTTTGTAAAGCATCGAAGTAATCGAACCTTCGTCGAGCTTGGGCACAAACTCCCAACCACGGTAGAGAGACACCCACACGGTAACGGCAAGAATCGCGATCGCAGAGAAAACCGCGAGCCAGCGCTGCCGGAGAGCGGCGTTGAGTGACGGTTCGTAAATCCGCTTGACCACTCGCATGAGCCGGTTGTCGCCTTCGTGGATTTTGCCGCCCAGCAGGAATGAGCACAGCACCGGCATGAGCGTCAACGTGAGCAGCAACGCGCCCGTCAGCGCCAGCATCACCGTGAGCGCCATCGGATGAAACATTTTCCCTTCGATGCCCGTCAGCGCCAGAATCGGTATATAGACCGCGGTGATGATGACCACGCCCAAAAACATGGGCGAACCAACCTGTTTGCTCGCCGCGAGAACCACATGGGCGCGTTCTTCAACGGTGAGCGCGCGACCCAGTTGATGCTGACGCGCGCCCATCTGCCGGACGATGTTCTCGACGATGACCACCGCCCCATCAATGATGAGACCGAAGTCAATCGCGCCGAGACTCATCAGATTTCCCGAAATGCCCAAACGCGCCATGCTGGTGAGGGCGAACAAAAACGAAAGGGGAATTGCCAGGGCCACGATCAGCGCCGCGCGCCAGTTGCCCAGCAACACAAGAAGAATCACGACCACGAGGCTCGCGCCCTCGAATAAATTGTTTCTGACCGTGCGAATCGTGCGGTCAATCAGCAGCGAACGGTCGTATTGAATCTGGATTTCCACTCCCTCGGGTAGCTTGGTCTGAATCTCCGCAATGCGCGCCTTCACGCGCTCGGCCACGGTGCGGCTGTTTTCCCCCGCGAGCATCATCGTCGTCCCAATGACAGTTTCATGGCCGTTCAGCGTGGCGGCGCCGGTGCGGAATTTCGTGCCGACTTTCACTTCGGCCACGTCCTTCACGAGCAAAGGTTTCACGGCCGCGCCAAATTTCAAAGGCAGATTCTGAATCTCCTCAGTGTTGCTGACACGGCTGACCGCTCGAATCGTGAGCTGTTCTCCGCCCCGACTGATGATGCCGCCGCCGGCATTCTGGACGTTCTGCGCGACGAGGTCGGCCAGTTCGCTGAAGGTCATGTTCACGTCCGCCAGCGCGTCGGGCTTGGGCTGAATGACGAATTGCTTCTCGTAGCCGCCGCTCTCGTTGATTTCGGCGATCCCCGGCACCGTGCGCAAAAGCGGCTTGATGGTGTACTCCTGGATTTCGCTCAACTCGATCAGTTGGTCCAACTCGGTCGCCGGTTTGTTCGTCGCGTCGGGACGATACTGGACGTTGTAATAAAAAATTTCGCCGAGGCCGGTGCTGATGGGCGCGAGCTTGGCGGACGCGCCGGGCGGCAATTTTTCCAGAACGCCTTGCAGACGTTCCGCCACAAGCTGGCGCGCGCGAAAAATGTCCGTGCCGTCTTTGAAATCCAAAGTGACCTGCGAAAGACCAAACTTCGTCAGCGACCGCATGTCTTCCATTCCCGGCAAGCCGGCCATTTCGATTTCAATCGGTCGCGTGACGAGCTTTTCCGATTCTTCGGCGGCGAGCGCGGGGACTTCGGTGTTCACCTGGACCTGAACGCCGGTAATGTCCGGCACGGCGTCGATGGGCAAATGAGTCGCCGACCAGAGGCCCGCGCCAAGCAACGCGACAGCGCCAAGCAAAACGACGGCCCGTTGACGCAGAGAAAATTCGAGGATGCGCTCAATCATGGCATCAAGGTTTCGGAGAGTCGTCCGGTGTCGCCGTCTGGACCGCGTTGAACTCAAGCCCGGTGAGCAGTTGGATCTGCTGTCCGGCTTCGAGCGCCTCGCGCCGCGTGTCGAGCAATGCCTCGACCGCTTCGAGGTATTGCTTCTGCAACTCGACGTAAGTGGCAATCGGCACTGCGCCGAGACGGTAATGACGGTCGGCCAGTTCCGCCGCTTTACGGAATTCTTCCACGGATTCGGGCCGCCACTTGCCCATCTCGGCCAGCTTGGTTTGATAGGTCAGCGCCTGCTGAACGATCTGTCGCTCAATCGTGCGTTGGGTGACGAACATCGACGTTTCCGCCTGCTGCTGTCGCGCTGTGGCAGTTTCGATGTTGCCTTTGTTTCGATTCCAGAGCGGAAGCGGAAGCGAGATGCCGACGCCGATTTGTTGCTCGCGATCACCCGCGCGCTCGTGCGAATAATACGGCCCGACAGTGAGTGACGGGTAACCGTCTTTGCGCGCAAGGGAAACTTTGAACCCTTGCTGCTCCAATTCCACCCTTCTCATCAGCAACTCGAAGTTGTTCGTCTGCGCTGTCGCCAATAGAATCTCCGAGTCCGGCGCGGCGGAGAAAACGAGTCGCGCCGATTCCACCTTCATCGTCTGCGTCCACGGCTGACCGCGCAGTTGGTTCAGTTCGAGCAGTGCCGCTTGCGACGCCAGTTGCGCTTCAGTCGCCTTGCGTTGCAGTGTCAACTCCGTCGCCTCAATGATGCGCGTTTCCAACTGGGGCGTGAGTCCCGCAGGGTCGCGTTGCACGAGTACCTCGCGCAACTGTTGGAAGCGGTCGGCGACTTCCTTGGCTGCCGCTGCTTTTTCCTGAGCCGCGAAGAGATTATAGGCAAGCGTCCGCGCTCGTGCCGCGAGAGACGCCTTGAATTGTGCAAAGCCGAGTTCGGCCAGTTGCATCTGGTGATTGGCAATCGCCTTGCGCAACGGGATGCGTCCCGGCCAATCAAAAGTCTGCTGCACCGACACGGCCCATGCGACGCCCTCAGCCGAGAGTCCGCCCGACGTGACGCGTTTCTGTCCCACGCTCGTGGAGAGTTCGGGGTTGGCCCAAGTCGCCGCCGCTCGCCGCTCGCCTTTGGCGGCAGCAATCTCGGCGCGGTAGAAATTGAGTTCGGGGTTGTGTTCCAGCACGTCCGCAACAAGCGCTTCGAGCGCGGCAGGCTGGGAGTTCGTGGTGGCAGGCGCAGGCTCGGCGGCATGGGAGAGATGGGACACGCTGCCAAGTCCAGCCAAAACTGCCGCGACCTGCCAGCTTGGACAGGAGAACGGAACGAATTTTCGATTCATAATAAATGCAAAACGGATTCTCGCCCCAAAAGGGAATGTGCCTGGAAAACAGTTCCACCTGTGAGGCATTCAGGCAGATGAAGGCGTCACGCGCTCGGTGCGTCAGCGCGTCGAAACTGAGGAAGGACTAGGCCAGAGGAGGAGCGCGAGGCTGCTCTGGATCGGGCGGAGATTCACCGGGAATTTTCCAACGTTCAGAATGAAGGCGAACAACCTGTGAGTCTGGCTGCGCTAAGCAAACAAGCGTTTCCGACCGAAGGAAAGTAACCGCCAGAAATGAGGGTTGGCTCTTGGCAACCATCTGGATGAGATGGTCCGAGACTGAGTGCGGCTTGTGGTGCTCACTCTCATGCTGATCGCCATCGTCGTGTCCGTCTTCGTGAGATGCGCTTCCAGCAACGGCGACGGGAAAATTGTCGAAATGAGGTTCGGTCAGGAGATGGAAGGGAACGTAATTGATGTGGAAGACGAACAACACCACCGTCAACACACGCATCCACCAACCCGACGAAGCCGGCTTGGCGAGCCAAGTCCGCGACCAGTTTTGAGAGCTTATCAATATGAGTCGTTCCGCTGACAAAATATGGTAAGCTTCATAGTCGTTTGCCGGATGGGTGTCAAACTGTTCCATTTCCATGTAGTCGCAACGGGTGTGCGACAAAATTCTTCACAAGCTGCAGGCGGCCTCGGTTTTTCGTGTCGTTGTCCCTAGGAGCCTAGATATGAGCCAAGCTTGGTTAAGCTGACAGGGGCAGACAATCGTTGGAGGCA
>Ga0137368_10008292_pt1 | contig 10731 bp, 9 predicted proteins | sample SagtaG_13_FD_104917 | JGI IMG/M metagenome (GOLD analysis project Ga0137368, IMG submission 104917) | Vadose zone soil microbial communities from Sagehorn Ranch, Mendocino, California, USA - Sage1_L_100_16 metaG | ecosystem: Environmental > Terrestrial > Soil > Vadose zone | place: USA...
CCGGGCGCCGACCCGGGCGCCGACCCGGGTCGCACGGGTCACGGTGTCCGGACAACCCCGTGGACATGGTGCGTGCAACGCACACCGCCGTGCACCTGGATCCGGTACCCGCGCCGGCGCAGGGCCGTGCACAACGAGCCGTCCCAGCCGAGCCCGTCGTTCCAGAGGAAGGAGACCGGATGCTCGGACAGCGCCCAGTTCGCCCAGAGCGTGCAACCGCCACCGACGCACCCGACGTCGATCGGCCCATCCGGAACCTGATGCCAGTAGATCGGCGAACCCCAACCGCCATCCGCGCGGCCGGCGCAGAGCGCACCGTCGCCCATGTCGTAGGCCCCGCCGACCGCTGCGGAGTTTTGCCAGGCATGCTCGCTCAGGTACTCACCCAGCCGCCGGATCGCATCCGATGGCGGCTCGATGTCGTCTTCGAGGGTCAGGATGAGGTCCTCGCTGACCTTTGGCAGCAGACCTGCATAGAGCCGGGCGATGTGCAGGTGTCGCTCCCGCACGAAGTAGGGTTCGTCGTGCGGCCCGATGTACCGGTCGGGCCGCACGGACAGGCTGACGTGATCGAGCCGCCGGTCGGCGGCCAGCCCCTGACAGGTCTGGTGAACCCGGCGGGTGAACTCGGCGTTCCCGCTGTTGTCCACCACGTAGAGCGCGGTGTGCCGGGGCAGCTCGGCCGTGCGGAGGAAGCTCTCCCACCGCTCATAGGTGCTGGTACGTCCGGCGAGCAGCGACACGATGGCCAGGCTGCGGGCCTGCCACAGATCGGTACCGCGGCCGCCGTCACGCGCCCGGGCCTCCGACCGGCTGGCCGCATGTTGGCGCATCACCACGGGAGATCCTTGCCGGCGCCGAGCCAGCCAACCTCTTCGGGTCACCTCCAACGCCAGCGCGTAGTCCTCCGCTGACCCGAACCCGCGCGGCCAACCGCCAGCGAGCTCGACGGCTTCGCGGCGCCAGGCCGAGGCGGTGTCGATGTAGTTGCCCTTGCGCAGGGTCCAGTAGTCCCATTCGGGTACCCGCCAGCGCTTGCCGTGGTTGAGGTTCTCGTCCACGTACTCGATGTCGGAGTAGAGGATGCCGACATCCGGTGTCGCATGTCGGATCGCCTCCCGCACCGCCGCCAGGAATCCCGGCGGCATGACGTTGTCGGCGTCCCAGAAGACCACCCACGGCGACCGCGTTGCCGCCAGACCCTCGTTGCGCGCGGCTGCCGGGTCGCACCAGCTTCCCCGGCGGATCGTCCAGCCACTCGCCCGGGCGAGGTCAGGCGTGGAAGGCGGCGCCGTACCGTCTGGTGAGTCGACGACGAGGCAGCGCTCGGCGGGTGCCGGTACCTGCGCGTCAATCGCCCGCAGCGCGGCCGACAACCACACGGGACTGCGCCCGTCCCACGCGACGACCACCGCGACGAGCACGAGCCAACCTCCTCCGCAGCGAGGTGAGCCGGATCATCGACAAGCACCGTCACGCGGGCATCACGGACACCGCGCCCCGCTGCGCCGGGGTCAACGGCTGCCCTTCGGTGGTGGCCAGAAGCCGTCCCGCGTGTACACGGGGTCGAGCGGGGTCGCGGGCCGGTGCGGCGCCGGGGAGGGAGGGTGCTGGGCGGCGGTCCACACGTCGTCCGCGGTCGGTGCGCGGCCGGCCCACCGGGCGGCCGTGACGGCATGAGCTACCACAGCAGCGATGGCCTCCTCGGGGTAGCGGAACCGGTCGGCCAGCCGGTCGGCGAGCTCGCCCGTCGATAGTCCGGCCCCAGCCAGCTGCTCCCGCCACGCGGCGGTGCGCTGCGCGGCGTTCAGCTGCGGCACGTCGACCGGCTGCGCTCCGTCGACCGTTTCGCCGAGCTCGCCGTACGCCAGCCACGGCCCGTCGCCGTCGACCCAGCCCACGGGCAGGTCGGCGGCGGGCCGTACCGGTACGCCGAGCTTCAACCGGGCAAGCAGTCGCAGCTCCGGTACTGGCATCGGATCGGTAAGCGGTACCCGGCCGGCGGCAAGCACGACCGCCCGGGCCAGGGCTGCCGCCCCCGCGCCCCGCAGCAGTACCGGCCCGGATCCGTCGATGTGTGCGGCGAGCCGGTCAGGCAGGCCGGCCAGCCGTTCGGGGATGGCTGGCCGGTCCGCTTGATCGGTACGCCAGTGCCCGGCCAGCAACGCCCGGGCCGTCGGCGTGAACACCAGCGGACCCCAGGGTCCGGAGGTGGGCAGCAGCACCCCGGAGCGGACCAGCGGGTCAGCACTGGTCCAGGCCGTGGGCAGGTCGAGGCCGTACGGCTGGGCAAGCAGGCGGAGCAGCGCCGCCGAGGCGTAGCGGCGGGCCGGGTCGTCGTGTGCGCAGCCGAGCACGACTGCGAACTGCGGATCGGTCTCGGCAGCCCATACCGCCGCGATCGTCAGCGTCTCGCCGGAGGTGAGCTGTAGCCCAGCCGAGATGCGGTCCGGCGGTCCGGCCGCGGCCCGGTCGAAGGCGAGCCGTTCGGCGTCGCTCGGATCGGCTGCCACACCGACGCCGGCGAGCAGCGCTCGGAGCTCGTGTTCCGGTTGCTCGCCCCAGGCCGCCCGCAGGCGCGTCAGGTAACCGTCCAGGGCGATCGTCCACGCGGCCAGCCCGCCGGCGGGGTTCACCGGGTCACCGCCGGAGCCGCAGGCATCGGGGTACCTCCCTTCACCGGATGCGCACCATCGCATGCGATCGTCACCACGGCATTCGCCACGAGTCACGAACGCATCACCGCGCTACGTGCCGTGTCCGCCACGCCGTACCGCGCGGTGATGCGGGCGTGACGGCGATCGGTTGGGCTGCGTACGTGTACGCCCGCCCTGACCCGGCCGTTGGCCCCCGGCGCTGAGCCGTGGCTGGCCATCGGCCGCGGGCCAGCTCACCCTCCACTATGGACGCGTCTGCGGACACGGCGGGGAACGCCGCGCCGCGGACGGCCGGTCAGCCGCTGCCCGCCCGGTTGCGAGCCGAGATGGAGGCGCGGCTCGGCGCCGACTTCACGACGGTACGGGTCGACCCGCATGGTCCCGCCGAGGACGTGGACGCGGCGGCCTACACCGTCGGCGAGCGCATCGTGTTCTCGCCCGGCCGATACGACCCGGCCAGCCGACAGGGCCGATGGCTGGTGGCGCACGAGCTCACCCATGTGCTGCAACAGCGGGCCAATGCACTCGGTCCTCCACCACCGTCCATAGTCAGTGATCCGGCGGGCGCCGATGAACGGGAGGCCGACCAGGTCGCCGACCTCGTCCTGGCCGGCGCACAACGACCGGCGGCCATGGGACGAGCCGCCCGCACCGGTGTCCTGCAGCGGGTCCGGCTCGACATGGGCAACGGGCGCAGCGTGGGTGACAGTCCCGGGCCCGCGACCAACACCCGCGAGGACGTGCTCGCGGTCATGGACCGGATGCATGTGGCCTGGTTGCTGACCAACGTGGACTACACCGCGGAGTATCCGGCCGTGGCCGCGATGCCGCCCGGCTCGGTGGTGGCGGCCAGCCACATCCCGCTCCTACGCGCCGCGCTCGGGCGGGTCGCCACGGTCGACTCGATGTCCGACGCGGTAGCCGGAGCCATCCTCGGCGCGACCCTCAGCGGCGGGGTAGGACCCGGCCAGCGCAACGCGCGCGCCGACGTGTTGGCGATACAGCACGCGATGCACGCGGCGTGGGACCTCCACCAGACCCCACCGCTCGCATTCGCCGACGCTCAGGCCGAGGTTGGCACCGCCGATCCGGTCAGCCCGGCCCAGCTGGTCGTCACCAAACAGGCGATCCGGGCTGTCTATGACCGCTACATTCGCGGCTTCCCAGGCGGCGGGCGCCCGCAGGCAGCCTTGCCGGCCATCACACCTTCGGCGTCGCTGGCGCCTCCCCGGGGTACCCGTACCGGCGGGGTCAAGGGGTTGTCGTGGGAGCTGACTGACGCACCCGCCGGAGCCACCCCTCGCGACCGGGTCGGCGCCTGGCTGAGCGCCTACCGCGCCGTCATCGAGGCGGCCGAGGTACGACACGGCGTGGACCGGCGCGCGATAGCCGCCGCAGTCGCGTGGGAGGCGCTGGAGAACGTGGTGGGGAGCGCGCCCTCGTCGCTCCGGCTGTGGACCGGCCCAGGCAAGGTGCACGCGTCGGAGTGGTCCGGAAAGTCAGCCGCCGAGGAGGTGGAAGCCGCAGGGTACCTGCCGAGCCAGGCGAAGACCGCTCGGGAGACCGCGCTCGGCGATCCCGTCACCGCGATCGACTACATCGCGACAATCATGCAAGCGCATGCTGAGGCGGCCGATGCCGGTGGCTACAACCTTCGCGCCGACACGCCGATGCTGTGCTACCTCTACCACGCCAAGACACCGAGCTGGAGCACGGCGCACTTCGGCCCGGTGAAACGCTCCCCGGCGACCCTCGGCTACGGCGGCTCGGACATGGCCGTCTGGATCGCCAAGCCGGCCAACCTGGCGTGGGTCACGGCACAGGTCGGCACGCCCAGCGGTGCGTTGAGCATCCGACCCCGGGGGTACTGACCCACCCGGATATCGTCGGATGATGTGCAAGTACCTGAAATCACCGTGGCCACGCCGGCAGACCGTGGACGGGTGAATGCGTCGCTGGTCGCCGCGTTCGCCAACGATCCGGTCCTGCGGCACCTGTTCCCCGACGATGCCACCTACCCGAGGTACGCCACCGCGTTCTTCGGTCACCTCTTCGACAAGCGCGTGCACCAGGGAACGATCTGGACGATCGGCCACGGCGCGTCGGTGGCCATGTGGGACGCCCCCGTCGCCCGGCACGGACCACTGGACGACGGGCTCGCCGCCCAGCTCCCCGCCGAGGCGCTGGCCCGCGTCAACGCCTACGACCAGGCCCTGCACGTGGCACTGCCGAGCAGCCCGTTCTGGTACCTCGGCGTCTTGGGCACGCACCCGGAGCACACCGGTCGCCGCTGGGGCCACGCCCTCATGACAGCCGGGCTGCGCCGCGCCGCGGTCATCGAACTCACCGATCCGCTGTCCGCGCTCGAGGTTGAGCAGGCTGGCGACCTGGCCGAACACCTCCTGCTCCAAAGCGTCCTTGATCTCGATTAGCCAGTCCATCGCCCCGTGACACGCACGTCGCTCGTGGCCGGCGGGTCATCGATGAGCACGTTCCTCGTTGACCCAACGGGCCGCGGCCAGCTTCGATGACGGGGCCAAGGCCCGGTTGGCGACCGTGCGAACAGCACCCGCTCCGCATGCAGCTCGAGCACGTCGGCCGAGCCGTACCCGTCCCGAACGATCGCCTTCATGTCATCCTCCCGAATCCGGGTAGTGGACCGGCCAGCGACGACCCGTACTCGACCTGACCCTGGGACTGGCTGCGGCAAGTGACCGCAGCTCGTCCTCGGCGCTCATTGTGAAGACGTCGAGGTCGGGGTGCGCGTCGCGATCGGCGACCACCAGGATGTTGAACTGTTCCGCGTAGGACAGCGCGCCGACGCCGAGAGACACGTTGGCGATCAGAGGCAACACCGGAAACACCTCAAGCAGAAGGGCCCCGGCAAGGTAGACCGGCTGCGGCGGGCCGGGTACGTCGGCCGTGGTCACGTTCACCGGGTGGCGGTTCACGACCTTCAGCAGTGCCAGGTCCGCCATTCTGTTGCGGAACAGTGTTCCCACGGACGGGCGCGGCCGCGCCTTCCGTCTGGCGGTTTCCGCGGCGATCTGCGCAAGCCGCCGGCCAGGATCGGACACCCCGACGGGCAGTGGGACGACCATCTGCGCGACCTGGTTTCCCCGGGCCTGACCGCGCGGCCCGCGGCGCAACGTCACCGGCACGTAGATCCGCACGACGAGGTCCTCGACCGGTTCTCCGCGGCTGCGCAGCAGCCCGCGCAGGCCGCCGGCGGTTACGGCCAGGAGGACGTCGTTGACCTTCGCGTGGTGCGCGTGCGCGACCTCCTTGACCTGGACGATGTTGCTGCGGATGAGGGCGAGGGTGCGGTCGGGACCGACCAGGCGGTTCAGGCTCGTGCCGCGCGCCCCGTCCTCGGTGAACAGTTCGCGCATCGCCGGCCACGCGGCGCGCACGTGCCGCGCGGTGGTCACGGGCCGCGCGAGCGTCGAAAGGCCGCGTCCGAGCCGGGTGACGTGCCGCCGGACGTTGTCGGCGAAGAGGTCGTGTGCGGGAGGCGGCGCTGCCGGTGTCCACGGTCGCGCCGACGTGGCGGGCGCGTCGGGGACGGTGTCGAGGAACACGCCGATCGTGGCGACGCCGGCGATGCCGTCGGCGATGGCGTGGTGCATCTTGACGAACATCCCGACCCGTTTGTTCGGCAGCCCGGGCAGGAACCACATCTCCCACAGCGGCCGGTACCGGTCCAGGCGGCGGCGTCGCAGGTCCTCGACCGCGTGCAGCAGCGCGGCCTCGTCACCGGGCGCCGTAACCCGAGCCACCTGCACGTGGTCGGTGAGGTCGAACGCGGGGGCATCAACCCACAAAGGCGGGCCAAAGGCCCGTCGCGGTACGGACAGGCGTTGCCGGAACCGGGGGACCAGGTGGAGCCGCGCCTCAATCGCCTGCCTGACGGCCTCGATCCGGAAGCGGCCGTCCGGGTTGAGCAGGCGGCTGCCGTCGAGGACGGCCAGAGCGCCGATCTCCTGCGGCCAGAGCCTATCCGGCCACAGCATGAGCTGGTCTTCCGCGGTCAGCCGTTCCATCGGCATCACCCCCGGTTTCCCAACCCCCCAGCATCGGCCCCATCCGGGACGCCGGCCAGGGACGTCCGACCCGCCGGGACGGGCCGGTCGCCTCTATTTCGTCACCGATATCGGAGCAATGTCGGTTGCAGGGGCCCGGGGCGGTTCGCCCCGGCCGGTGAAAGGGGGAGCCATGCCCGAGGTTGATGAGCACGAGATGAGGGCCAGAGTCGATCGAATCCTCAACCGTCGTCCCGCCGTTGGTCTGGCGGTGGGCGTGATGCGGAACGGATCCCTCGACTTCTTCCACGGACACGGTGTCGCGGACATCGCGTCGAACACACCGATCACCGAGGACACCGTCTTCCGGGTCGCCTCCATCACCAAGACCTTCACCGCGATCGCGGTCATGCAACTGTGGGAGCAGGGGCTCGTCGACCTCGACGCGCCCGCGACCGACTACCTGCGCGCCTACCGGCTGATCCCCGCGAAGCCCAGCTTCCGGCCGGCGACGCTGCGCCATCTGCTCACCCACACCGCCGGCGTCGGCGAGGTCGCGCACCCCTCCGGCGTTTTCCAGCCGCCGGAGTTCGGCGAGAGCGTGAAGCTGGGACGGCCGGTGCCGTCGCTGGCCGAGTACTACCGGCGGGGTCTGCGCATCGTGGCCGAGCCGGGCACCAGGTTCATCTACAACAACCACGGCCCGGCCACCGTTGGCCAGATCGTCGAGGACGTGAGCGGGCAGCCCCTGGACCGCTACCTCCGCGAGAACGTCTTTGACCCCCTCGGCATGGCCAACACCGACCTCGTCCGGTCCGAGCGCGTGCAATCCCGCCTCGCCACGGGATACACCTTGCGCTCCAATGGCCCCAAGGCGGTCACCGACTTCGCGATGATCACCGCGGGGGCGGCCGCCGCCTACTCCACCCCGGCAGACATGGCCCGTTACATCGCGGCCCTCCTCGGCGGTGGCGCCAACCAGCACGGCTCGGTGCTCAAACCCGACACGCTCGCTACGATGTTCGAGCCGCAGTACCAGCCCGATCCCCGGATCCCGGGCATCGGCCTGGCGTTCTTCCGCGTCAATGCCGGCGGGCACCGCGTCGTCGAGCACCAGGGGATCCTGTCCGGCTTCACCTCGCAGATCTTCGTGGCTCCCGACGACGGTGTCGGTGTCCTGGCCTTCACCAACGGTGCCCGGGGCGGGATGTTCTGGCTGCCCACCGAGACCGGCAGCCTGCTCAATCACCTGATCGGCGTCGCGGACGACGCGATCCGCACCGACGTCCCGCAGCACCCCGAGATCTGGGGCGACCTCTGCGGTTGGTACCAGGTCGCCGCTCGGCTCACGGACGCGCGGGTGAGGGGCATGATGGGCGCCGGACTCGAGGTCTTCGTCCGCGGCGGCCGGCTCTGGATCCGCTTCCTGACGCCGGTACCCGTGCTGTACCGGGGTTTTCCGCTGTACCCCGACGACGACAAGGACCCGTACGTGTTCCGGGCCGACCTCTCCCGGTTCGGATGGAGCGCGCTCCGCCTCGTATTCAGCCACGAACCCGGGACGGAGACGACCGCCGCCTACCTCGAGGTGTCCCCGATGACGGTCCGCAAGCAACCCGCCACGACCAATCCGAGGCTGTGGTTCACCGGCGCGCTCGCCGCTGCCACCGCGGCGGTCGCCCTTCGCGGCCGGGCACGGCGACAGCGGACCTCCTAACAGACGACCGGGAGGTCCGCGGCACGGGCCGCGCGGCTGGCCTTCGCCGCCAGGTAGCCGGCGTTGGCGGGGGATAGGTACAAGCCGGTCGGCGCGCACTCGGTCACCGTCAAGGAGATCGCTACCCGCGCGGCGTAGCCAACGGTGCCGTCCGGCGCCCGCCCAAGCGGGCCGGACAGTCTCCAACCTGAAGCAGACCCTCCTCGGACACAGTTTCCCAGCACCCCTGCTTGATTTGACGTACTGGTGGTTGGGCACGCTCAACCACGCTGTGGCGGCCCGGTCGGCGACGCCGCACGCATCTGCCGGGCGTGCGTCATGACCGCCCCCGTGGTACACCCGGTTGTTCCGCCTGCGGCTCGTGCTGGCCAACCCGACGGACGACCAGCGGTCTCGGCGAACTTCCGGCGGGCGCTGCCTGTTGCTCGCCTCGGCCTGTTGCGGGCCCGTTCCACGGTCTACGGGCTGGCGACGATCGACTGCAACGGCCGACTCGCCGAGACCACCGTGGTCCGCGCCTGGGCTGGGCACCGGGCACTCGCCTGGACATCCACGAAAGCGGCGGGCTCGTGCTGGTCGTGGCGGATCGGCAGGGCGTGTTCCGCCTGACCGGCCAGGGGCATCGGCGGCCGCATGGGCCGTCGCAAGCGCGTCAGGATGGGCAACATCCCGCCCAGGGATCAGGTTCGAAGGTCCCGGAGGAGGTGGCCGCCCGGCACTGCGGAGCACGGTCTGGTGGCCGCACGCTGAAGGTGAGCATGGGCGAAACGAGGTGTGTGATGCGAGCCGCCAAGGTGCGAGACGTGATGACCAACAACGTGGTCGCGGTACGTGAGCGCGCCGGGTACAAGGAGATCGTCGAGGCGCTGATCGGGTTCGGAGTCAGTGCGCTTCCGGTGCTGGATGGCGACTACCGGGTCGTCGGGTTGGTGTCTGAGGCGGATCTGCTGCCCAAGGCAGAGTTCGCCGGCGACCAGTTGCAGGCACCGTTGTTCGAGCGGCGGCGACGCCGGACGGCGCGGACGAAGGCCGGCGGTGACACCGCCAGCGAGCTGATGACCTCGCCGGCGGTGACCATCGGTCCGGGCGCTTCGACCGTCCGGGCCGCGCAGCTGATGGCGGACGAGAAGGTCAAGCGGCTGCCGGTCGTCAGCGAACACGGCCGCCTGATCGGCGTCGTCTCCCGGTCGGACCTGTTGCGGACCTACCTGCGGCCGGACGCGGAGATCGGTGACGAGGTGACCTCCGACGTGTTCGGCAGGACGATGGGAATCCGGCCGTCCGAGGTGAAGGTCGTGGTGGTCGACGGCATCGTGACCCTGCGCGGCCGCGTCGACCGGCGCAGCACCGCCGGCATCGTGGTCAAGCTGACCCGCGCGGTGACCGGTGTGGTCGACGTGGTCGATGAGCTGACCTACGAGTACGACGACACCGAGGACCTGCACCGCCGGTACGTCTTTGACGCACAGCTGAGCTGAACCGTGTCGGCTGGCCGGCGCCTGCCGGCGCCGGCCCCGGTCAGCCCTGGAGGGTGTCGGCGATCGTGCCGGCCCACTCCTCGATGGCCGCCCAGTCGCGGAAGTCGCCGGCGGGCGCCCGCAGGGCAAGGACGATGGCCTTCTCCGCGAGGCCGAGGCCGTGCTTGTCGATTTTGCCGGCGAAGACGCGGTGGTCGCGCGCGCCCGTTTGCTCGAGGAGCGCCGACACGTCCACCGGATTCTCTTCCGGCTTCGGCGGGTCGCCAACCGGCCCGCTGGAGAACAGCCACACCGGCCGGCTGGCCAAGGCACCCGCCTGAACCTCGGCGAGCCGGCGCGCCGACTCCATCCAGTGGCCCGCGTAGACCGCGCTGCCGAGCACCACCGCCTCGTAGCCGTCCACCAGCGTCACGTTCTCCACCGGTCGCACATCCACGGCAAGCCCGCGCTCCTGTAGGACCCGGGCAACGGCCGTCGCTATCTCCGCGGTCGAACCGTGCTTGCTCGCCGCGCTCACCAGGACGGTCATCTCGATGTCTCCTCACACGCCCCTCTCGAGGACCGGGCGCTCTCCCGTCCCAACTGTGGACGGGATCTGGCCACGGCGCCCAGGGGCGAAGGTCCCGCGCGGTGGCCCGAACCCGGGACCTTCGGCCCTGAACCGGGTACGGCGGGGGACGAGGCTTCGGGTGGCTAAGGTTGAGGGGATCCTTGACGGGGATGGCCTGTTCGACCTGGACGGCCGGTTGCGGATCGGGGCGGTACGGGAAGCCGCGGCGGGCCGGCTCCCGCTGGTGCCGCGGCTTCGCCAGGTCGTCTACCGCCCACACCTCGGCCTTGGCCGTCCACTGTGGATC
>Ga0137368_10008317_pt1 | contig 10711 bp, 9 predicted proteins | sample SagtaG_13_FD_104917 | JGI IMG/M metagenome (GOLD analysis project Ga0137368, IMG submission 104917) | Vadose zone soil microbial communities from Sagehorn Ranch, Mendocino, California, USA - Sage1_L_100_16 metaG | ecosystem: Environmental > Terrestrial > Soil > Vadose zone | place: USA...
AACTGATCGCTGATTACTGGCAACTCAGGACCACTTACTTCCCAGATCAAAACAGCCTCTTTTATCTCAACTGGCGAATAATGGGAGAAGATGATCTCCATCTCGCAAGTCTCATCTGCAGAAAACGCCGGCCGTTCCCAGAGCGGGATCAACAGATCATCGGAGTTGACTTCCTTGAGGCGTGAATGATAGACCTTGGGATTGCGGTACATATCGAGCAGACCGTTACACTCCCAGTGCAGGTCGGTAAATTCGGTGATGACATAGCCTTGAATGCTTTCGTGTGAGCGGATATTCTCGATTTCAAATTTGAGCGCCTCGTACTGCAAACGCTGACTGGCTTCTGAGAGTGCGGACAAAGAAGGAAATACTTGGTCAAGATGATAATCTTTGAAACGCTGTTCCACGCCGCGCGGATATACCACGCCATTTCCCCATTCCAAGCCGGTTTCGAACCACCAGGGTGCTGTGCCGTTGTTTCCTTCATAAAGCTTTGTCATATCTGGCAAGCCCCAGTTGCCAAACTCTGATACCAGCAACGGTTCATCGCCGCGCTCACGTACTTCCATTGCAATGGAACGCTCGACCGCGCTCCAGGGATCGCGCCCAAACTCTTGCCAGGCAGCATAGTCTCTGTATTCGTGCGCGAACAGCCACTCCGGGCGGCGCGCATAATTTTCCGTCCAGTCACGCCATTGTGCGTAATGATCGGGCATGGCATAGTAGATATGAAAATCGGCGATATCGGTCGCCACATGAAAATTGCCCCAGCATGCCGAATTGCCAATGACCAAACGGGTTGGATCAAGCTCTTTGAGCCAGTCATACGTTTCTACCAGCCAGAGGCGTTGAGATGGGTCGGTCAGGTCAATACCCCAGGATTCGTTGATGATCGTCCAAATGCCAATGGAAGGATGGTTCCCATCACGCTCCAGCATGCCAGCCAGGGTCTCGCGGGCGCGACGTTTGGCTTCATCACTTAATAAAATATGGTTGGGTAGCTCGGTCCAAATCAGCAGACCGACTTTATCAGCGGCACTATAGTAGCGCGGGTCAGCAACTTTGATGTGCACCCGCAGGCAGTTGAGTCCCATCTCTTTGGCTTTGCGGAATTCGTCCTCGATGTATTCCTGCGAGGGCGGGGTATAGATCAGGTCCGGATAGTAATCCTGATCGAGTGCGGCGCGCAGGTAAAACGGACGACTGTTCAACAGGATTTTCCCATCATACGTTTCAATGGTACGGAAGCCGAAGGTCTCGATCACTTCGTCCACGAGTTCCAAACCTGACAGGTTTACTTTTAGGGTGTATAAATTCGGTTCATCCGGCGACCAAGCTGCGGGTTGTTCGATTCGAACGGAAAAGCGCGGCGAGTGAGATTCAACCCGAGCCGCAACCTCCCCATTGGGCGCGATGACTTCCGCGGTGAGTTCTCCGTTTAGATCGCCGTGCACGGTCACATCCACCGAGACTTGTTCTCCGTTTGTGGAAATTTTGACTCGCTGAATGTGATGCGCGGCGCGCGCCTCGACCCAAACTGATTGCCATATACCGGAGAGCATTCCATACCACGATTGCTTGCCATGCGGGATCTCTGGAAAGATTTCCAAGGGATCATTCACGCGGACAGTGAGCCTATTTGCACCAGGGCGCGCCGCTTCTGTCATATCTAACTCGAAGGGCAAGTAGCCACCTTCGTGCTCTCCCACTTTAATGTCATTCAGCCAGACCTCGGCAAAGTAATCCACGGCACCAAAGCCAAGGAAAATCACACGATCAGGAGAAAACCACTCAGCAGGAATCTCAAATTCGCGCTGATACCAGGCTGCACCGGTGTAATCACGAAAACGCGCTTCGGCTTGCCACGGAGCAGGAACAGTAATGCTTGAGGCAGAGTGTTTATCAAGCGCTGATGACGATTGGGAATTGTTAGGATCAATCCAAAAATTCCACTGACCATCAAGAGAGAAACGAGAGCGAGGAGGCATATCAGTTTCCGATCGCAGGCATAGGATTGGCAATATGCTGCTGGTAACGTTTGACAAGCGGGGTCTTGTGACGACGCAAAACACCCTTTGAGTCAAAAGCAGAATCATATAAGCCTAAATGGATCAGGTAATCTTCGAGCGGACGCCGGCCTTTCCGATACTCCCAATCGATCATGGTGAACAATGGAAACCAGGTATATCCAAGGACAGGAATACCCTCTTTGCGAAGAGTGCGTACTGTATCGAGGGTTTCATCCATCCACTGGGCGCGGCCCGCAATATTCCTATTCGCCGATGTTTCAGTGATCATGATAGGTATGTGATAGCGCTTATGCACTTCGTGAATAACAACAGCAATTTCCGCACCGAAGGTATGGCCAGTGACGTATTTGATCGAGCCGTTTGATCTTTGTTGCAATTCGCCAAAAGACCACGGATAAAAGTTCACACCGAAAAAATCGAAGGTCACTGCATTTTCACGAAACCAGTTGAGGTCTACCTCAGTCATGCCATGAGAGTAGAGGTAGTTTGTAAGAATATAATCATCCTTCACACGCCCAGTAGTTAGATCAAAGCATAGATATTGTCGGGCGTTATTGTGGGCAGCATATTCTTTCAGCAAACTATCTTTCGTAAAAGTATGCCATAATGCTTCTACTTGTACAGTGGTGGAGTTGGGCTGTTCGGCCTTAATTGCCTGCGTTGTGAGAATAATGCCTTTCGCAAGAGCCAATGTCAATTTGATATAGCCATCATCTCCAGAAAGATAAGGTGGCCATTCGGCCTTATTACCACAAAGGTCTGCATTGACCATCGGCTCATTGAGTGGAGTATAGTAACGGACAAGGGATTTATAGCGTGTCGCAACAGCGTGAGCATACTCTGCCACACGCTTAGGATAACTGGCATTGATGAAACTATTCTCCAGCCACAGCGGTGTGCCATAGTGCATTAGGTCTAGGATCGGTGTGATGCCTTTGACGTTGACAAGGTAATCCAGTGCCTTATCCGTCCATTCCCAATCCCATTGAGCGGGCGCAGGCTGGACACGATACCAGGGAATTCCCCAGCGCACAGCTTTTACGCCAGTCTCGGCAACTAAATCGAAATCGCGTTTCCACAGTTTGTAATGCTGAGTTAATTCATACTCATCGAGCGCACGCAGGCCAGGCCGGGCATGGGGAATGAAAGTGTCTTCAATCCCGGTTGCCCATAAGAAGGAGATGTCAGTCATAAATGGCAATAACTTGTGATCAGGGTAACGGTTGTGGATCATCTGTCGGGCCGTTGATGACCGGTTTGCCGTCTACGAATGTTACGCGGTCGATGCGCAGGCTGCGCGAGCCGCCAGGGTAGCCTACATTGGGCGAAGTCCAGGCGTGATAAGCCATCCAAAGATTGCTTTGGGTATCTGTGAAAAACTCCTGCCCACCTGGACCCATTACGCTGCCCTTATAACCAAAAAGCGGTTTTTTGAGAGGTTTAATACAGGGACCAGCGATCGAGTTACAGACAGCATAGCCTACTGCATATTCATGACTCTCCCACCAATTACCGGAATAGAACAGATAATACTTGTTATTTTGTTTGACCATCGAAGGACCTTCAATCAGGGGATACTCCCACATTTGGTCTTTGCGGATTAATTCAGTCGCATCACCAATGAGTGACAAGCCGTCTTCGCTCAGTTGTTGAATCCATAGGCCTGTCGGCTTATTGCAACAATTGCCATCATTCTTCCAAAGCAAATATGCTTTGCCATCCTCATTCACAAATGGACTGGGATCAATTGAACCGCCGATCTCAAGCTGGCAAATAAACGGTGCAATGGAATCATCCATGAATGGACCTTCGGGCGCATCACTCACCGCACGCGAAATACACTGCTTTCCAGCTTCACGGAAACGCGCGGTGTAATACAACACGAACTGGCCACCGCGTTGCAACACCGAGGGCGCCCACGTAAGACTCTGATGCCATGCTGCCCAATCTGGCAAACGTGGTAAGGCGTCGCCTACCCATTCCCAATCTCTCAGGTTGGTGGAGCGGATCATTTGCACATTCGTGTCATCGGCGTTGGTAGCGTAAGCGTAGTAAGTATCGTCCACGCGCAAAACAAATGGGTCAGGAAAATTACCGAAGAAAACCGGATTGGTGTAAGTGAGGATTGAAGTTGGACTCTGTATAGGCACAGGAATCTGTGTGGGAACGGAAGGGATAGGGCCAGTGCACGCGGTGAGCACAAAAATTATTAGGATGGAAACACGTCTCATCACAGTGTGGTGCTAGCCTTTCAAACCGGTAGTTGCCACGCTCTCCACAAAATACTTTTGCATGACCAGCAGAATAATGACGATGGGAATGATGGCAATCACGGATCCGGCCATCAGTAAATCCCAGCGACGTTCATACAGGCCATTGAGCTGCGCCAACATGAGCGGGACAGTATATTTTTTCTGACTGCTGATATAGATGAGAGGCCCAAGGTAATCGTTCCAGCGGGCAATAAAGCCTAATCCACCGAGTGTGGCAAGGACCGGCCCGGCAAGCGGTAGGAAGATATACCAAAAGGTTTGTAAGGGATTCGCGCCATCCACCTTCGCGGCATCTTCCAGTTCGACAGGTAGACTAACAAAGTATTGGCGGCAGAGAAATGTAGCGAATGCCGTACCGAAGAGCAGCGGCACAATAAGTGGATAATATGTGTCAATCCATTTCAACGTGCGGAACAGGATAAAAGATGGAATCATCGTCACTACGCCAGGGATCATCAATGTGGTCAGGAGTAATCCGAAAAAGAAGTTGCGCCCCGGAAACTTCATACGCGCAAAGGCATATCCTGCAGCAGCACTGACGAGAACTTCTCCAACGGTGGTTGTAATCGCGATGAACAGTGAGTTGACAAAGCCGCGCCAGAGCTCGATCTTCGTCCACACCTGCTGATAGTTTTCCCATTTGATGGGATTGGGAATCCAGCGAATGGGCAGTTCGAAGATACCTTTTTGATCTTTGAGCGATGTAGAGACCATGTAAAGCAAAGGTGCTAGTTGAGTGATCGCACCAACCATCAAAATGAGAAGAGCGAGGATTACACCGATCTGGCGTAGTCTGCGCGCACCAAGCCCGGGCAGAGTATTGTGTTGATCAGAGGTCGTTGTCATGACTGCCTCCTAATCGGTCTCGGTGAAGACCCAGCGGCGGGCAAGTAAGAAGTTAATGATCGTAATGCTCATGATGATAACACCAAGCAACCAGGCCTGCGCCGAGGCATAACCCATTGCAAAATCGCGGAACGCCTTTTTCCAGATCAGCATAACCATGGTAATAGACTCGTTTGCCGGACCTCCGTTAGTCATGATGGCCGGCTCGACGAAAATCTGAAAACCACCGATGAGGGCTGTGATCAACAGGAAGAATGTTGTCGGCGAAAGTAGCGGCCAAGTCACACTCCGGAATTTGTGCCAGGCATTCGCGCCGTCAATCTCTGCAGCCTCATATAGCTGACGCGGCACGCCTTGTAAGGCGGCTAGATAGACTAAGGCTTGGTAACCTACACCCCGCCAGATTCCCATGATGATAAAGGCTGGTTTGACCAAAGCGCGGTTCTGCCACCAATTGAGACGCGTGAGTTCAGCGGGTACACCAAACGATCGCAGGGTATTATTAAATAAGCCATAGTCAGGGTTGAGTACCCACAACCACAACAATGCTAGCGCCGCGAGAGGCAGGACAGTGGGCAGATAGTAGATCACGCGAAAGGCTTGTTTCCCAGGCATGGGTTGGTTCATCAGCGATGCCAAGAAGACCGCCAGGCCTAGAGATATAGGAATACCCAACAGCAAGAAAGCAGTGTTACCCATTGCTTTCCATACAATCGGGTCATTGGGCTTGAAGTAAACGCTCAGCGCGTTGAGCCAGGGCTTATCTTGGGCCAGGGCCGCGGCGTAGGCTTCAGGTTGAAGTTGGAAACCAACTATCTTCGTCCAATTATCTAGTCCCACCCATTTTGGATCAGTAAGTAGATCCCACTTAAAAAAACTTAGAATGATGGAGGCAATGAGCGGTCCGGCGGCGAAGATCAGAAACCCGAGCAAGGGCGCGGCAATGAACAAATAACCCCAGAGTGAATCAATCTGCTTTAGGCGACTTGGTTTTGCGCGAGCGGCAGTACCAGCAGTGATAGTGGTCATAACAACCTCCTGAGAGGATGGGCAAGTCTGTGACTCGCCCATCCATCTAGGCAAGACAAGAGTTACTCATTAAGACTGGCCCAAGCTTCATCCAAGCCAGACTGGAAAGCATCCTTGCGCTCCTTGATTGCTTCCTCAGCAGTCTTTGTACCATCCACGACAACCTCAGGCCATACGCCATTCCACCAGTTGTCATCAAACCACTGGCCGTAGAGTGGGGTCTTGGTCCAGGGACCTGGGAACTCACAACGAGCGGCGTCAAGTAACACTTCGGCATTCTCTGGCTTTTGATCAGATTGTAGAAATGTTTCGCTGTTCGCCAGATCACGTTGATTTGGAATCTGGAAACCTAACGCAGCCTGTTCCGTTTGCCCCTCAGGCCCGGCAATGAACTCGATAAAGCGATAAGCCTGTTCGGGATATTTCTCGCCGTTTGAGCCAGAAATGATGGCAACGCCAACTGAGCCAGACCAGCCACCGAATTTGCAATCTGATTCCGCAGCGTAGACTTTACCACTGGGTCCCACTATATTCGGAATGACGTCCCAATCGAATGTAAGAGTATTCCGATAGCCTGTCGTGGCCCAACGACCATTTGTTGTCATCGCCAGCTTGCCAGACTCGAACATCTGGCCAATATCTTGTGAAGCCGTTTGCTGAGAGGTGGGATGGATCTGATACTTATGAGTGAGGTCGGCGAGGAATTGGACAGCGGCGATAGTCTCAGGTGAATCCGCGACAAAGGTATGGCTATCGTCGGAGACGATCTGACCACCATTCCCATACACTGCATTTTCGAACCAAATGTCGCCTACACCCCAGACTTCCACGCTGTTGGGATCGAAGCCTGCATCGCCAGGATGTTTGCCATTAGCATCTCTGGTGATTTTAGTACCGATATCAATGACTTGATCCCAGGTTAATGGAGTTTGGGGATCAGGCAGAGGAACACCGGCTTCATTAAACAAGTCTTTATTAATGTAGATCGCCGTAGGACCAATGTCCTTCGGTAAAGCATAGAGATCGCCAGTACCGATGGACTTCGTAGCAGGATCATAACGATAACGATTTAGCGCGGAGGGCCAAATGTTATCGGGATCGATCACTGTGCTGGCATCCACAAACTTCTGAATGCTGACCAATGTGCCCTTAGGAGCAAAAGCTGAGAAATCACCATCAGGAACATAAGCGATATCGGGCGGAGTGCCACCGGCAATCATCGTCTTTAACTTGGTCACATAGTCATCTGGCATCGGCGTATATTTGATGACAATATCCGGGTTGTTCTTGTTGAATGTGTCTACCAATTTTTGAAAGACATCCTGCTCCTCTGGTCCGCCCCAGCCCACAAAGGTAAGATTGACAACTTCGCCGGAAGCTGAAGTGGCTTCCGGGGGTTGAGTCCCTTCAGGTGGTTGAGTTGCTTCTGGTGGCTGTGTAGCCGCAGGCGCTTCAGTTGCGGGTGGTTGAGTGGCAGCTCCACCGCCACAAGCAGTAAGTAACATACTGAACACCAGTAACATTGGAAACACGTAACGGGTGAAAGTTTTCATCTGTTCTCCTCTTGAATAGGTTGAATTTGACGACCTCTAAACGGACCCTCATACGACGCATAAGGGACCAACCAAAATGCACACTGTATGGGTGGGGGAAGATTGTGATAAACTTTATTTTGAGACGGACCTACCTCCTCTCACGGGCGCTGCACATCAATGTTTTCCAGAGCACAAATGCGCAGCGCCTTCTTGTTAATTACTTGGGGACACGTTTGTAATGCTGTCGTAGGATAATGTCCTGAGGATAATTGCCAAATTTACTGCCAAACAAATTGATGCCGCCAACGTTTGAGGCGCCATCCTTGATCCCAATTCGCACAGGGATAGGTTCGCCCGGTTTCAATATCAGACTATTAAGTTTGACGTTAGAGACTTGGATGCCATCTACAAAGCTCCCACTACGCGCAACTTTCCAAACCTTCAATAAGCCGTATTGTGAATTTTGACTGTCCCACCAGGCAGGGGTCAATGCGCCTCTTTCTCCACCGAAATCGGCTGGGCTTGTCCAGGTGCCGATCTCAATATTTCCAATCCATACCGTAATATCAGAAGGCCAATCTGCATGATGCAAGGGTGCTTCAGAGCAAACCTCAAAACTGACCTCGATGTCGTCCAGCACTACATTCGGCGGCAGGCGATTTGGAAAACGATATTCCACGTAACCACGCCGGAACCATAACAGTTGAGCATAGATTCGGTCTGGTTCATAGAACGTGGATGGGTCATCCAGGTGTCCGATGATCCCAAGTTCACCAGCCAGACCGCAGGTGGGAATAATGCTTGTATCTGTGTACGCGCCGATTGGCATGGAAACTTCGACCGTAGTATCTTCCGGCTCATACTGGGCCGGTAATTGGATGACCACGCGATCAAACACGCGGGCACAAACTTTCTGTAACCCGCGTGTTGCCGGACGTAGATCGGTTTCAATCAACCCCGCTTTTTCAAGGACGTTAATATGCAGTGTTGCGGTTGAGGGAGGCAAGTTGAGCGCCTCCGCAATTTCCAGCAAGCTACATGTATGAGTGCTCAGGAAACGCAAAATCTCCAGACGCGTTTCAGAACCCAGTGCTTTGGTCACCGCCTCCAATTTTTGGAGGTTATGGTCATCAGCAAGGAGTTCCAGCACGCGTGCGTTGGGGATATGTGGGGAGCTGGCCGTCATAAGGTGTGCGCCAGTTGGAAACATAAAATTATGTTTTGCTACATAAAATTATATTTCATTTGGAGGGAAAGTCAAGAGGGAATTCAGGGTTTCATCGAAACTGATTTGGCTCTGCGGTTTTTAACGGGAAGCCCCAAAACCCTAGCCACTGACACTTGGACCTGGCGCCGGTGTCAGTGGCGAAGAACTTCCGGCTTCTCAATCATTCCGCCAGAAATGGGAGACCTACTGGTTTATATACAGAACTCTAAACTCTCATCAACTTCGGACGACCGAAGGTACAGCGCCTCCACCAGATGCACAGACTGGATCTCCTCACTCCCCGCCAGATCTGCAATCGTGCGTGCGAGTTTCAAAATCCGATGATAAGCACGCGCCGATAAATTGAGCTGCATCATCGCCGCCTTCCGCCTGAAGCTTACAAAACTGCCTGATCTCTCCTACGCGCATATTTTCATTACAGCCAATGTCTGAAGATCCGTTGTTTGAAATCTGTCGGGTTGTCATAGCTCGGCATCCATAAGCAGCGATCTTGGAAGATGCCTTCGCGGATCATATTCGTCAGGGTGGCAGTGAATCACGCAGCAGGTTTCGTTGCGCGCACAAACCCAATGGTCAGGAAATGATCATCCAATTGTTGGATTTCATCAAAGCCAGCCTCTTTCAGCAATTCTGGCAAATCCTCAATGCCAAATTGAGTACTGTGACCGTGATGCAGTACAAGCGAGGTAAAGAATCGCTTCAGAAAGGATGGGCTCGGGCGCATCATATCAGCAATTAACAACCGCCCGCCCGGTTTGAGCACGCGCCTGATTTCAGCCAGTCCCTTGGTCTGCACAGGCGCAGGCAGGTGGTGCATCATCAGGCTGGAGGTAACAGCATCGAAAGCCCCATCGGGAAAGGGCAGGGATTCGATCATGTCCACGCGGAAATCGATCTCTAACCCGGTTCGGCTGGCTTTCTTTCTGGCGATAGCGATCATCTCTGGCGCGGGATCAATGCCTGCCGCTCTTCCATTTTTTCCAACCCGAAGTTTAGCTGGAATGGTCACGCCGCCTGTGCCACAGCCGACGTCCAGAACACTTTCGCCAGACTTGAGAAGGGCGTGGTCTACAGTCAAATTGCGTAAACGGCGCACACGACCAAAGGTCATCAGGTTTACCGTTAGGTCATAATAGAATGCCCAGCGGATCAGGCGGCCTTCTGTTTGGACTGAGGATTTAGGTTTATGTGTATGTGTGTGCATTCTGATCTCTTCTTTATCGAGTGTTTGTTCATTGGCTTGATCGATGGTCTCGTTAGTGCTGCGGTATCTTGTGGAAGCGCAAGACGGTCTCCATAATGTTGGGAGCGTAGATCACTGCCAACGCGCACAACGCCACGACACTGATCACGATGATGATTGTTATGACTTTCTTGTTCATTCTATTTGTCTCCTGATCTTATTCCGCCTTATAAGTATGCAAGTGCTTCCCGAACAGTCAGCCGCGAGGCCTGGGATGCGGGCAACAGGGTGGCCAGCGCCGCGCCAAGAGTGACCACCAGAATCCAAACGGCTATTCCCTGCGCCGACACCTCGAGCGGGATGGGCGTGCTGAAGAATAAATTGCCAAGAACTGCACCCATAGTCCATGTGAGGACTAGAGCAGGAACGGCTGCAACCAGACAGCTTACTGCGGCGATAAAAATACCTTCTAAGACTACCAAGCGCCTGATCGTAGAGCCCTTTGCCCCAATGGCTTTCATCACGCCGAATTCACGAGTCCGTTCAATAACGTTGGTGCTCATCGTCGAGCCCAGACCGATCAAGCC
>Ga0137368_10008329_pt1 | contig 10701 bp, 10 predicted proteins | sample SagtaG_13_FD_104917 | JGI IMG/M metagenome (GOLD analysis project Ga0137368, IMG submission 104917) | Vadose zone soil microbial communities from Sagehorn Ranch, Mendocino, California, USA - Sage1_L_100_16 metaG | ecosystem: Environmental > Terrestrial > Soil > Vadose zone | place: USA...
ATCGATCACGAGTGTCACGGAACCCTCCAGCACGACAGCCGTCTCACGAGAGCCGGGTTCGTGGAGCGGCGGGTCGCCCGCACGGCCGGTCGCGGCACCAGGCTCCAGCGTGTGATGGGAGACATCGGCGCGCTGCCCGGGGATCGGCGGGGTCAGCTCGTCGGTGCGATGCCCGCCACGGCTGCGCGTCCGCCCACGACCGGCACGCGTGATCGCGACCTGCGCCCGCTCGTCGAGGCGAAGGAGCTGAGAGAGGGACAGCTCCAGCCCGGAGGCGATCCGCTCCGCTACGGCGAGCGTCGGGCTGGTGGTGCCCCGCTCGACCTGGGAAAGCATCGGCGCTGAGACCCCGCTGCGTTCGGCGAGGTCGCGCAGCGAGAGATCCATCCCCTCGCGAAGCGCCTTGACGCGTGGTCCCACCGCCCCGTTATGCGTTGCGGCCTCCATCCAGGGCTGTACGCTATCACGAACAGTTGTGTAGCTAAGGCGATTCCGCGGAACCGCGACCCTCAGCTCGTAGCCGGCCCGAGCCGGTCGAGGGCTGAAAGCACAGCCTGCGTGTTCGCGCGAATCGCCTCGCCCATATCGTCGAGCCGGCTGGTGTTGCGGGTGGCTTCGTTGTGAAGATCGCCGAGCGCCTCGACGACCCGATCCTCGCTGCGGGCGAAGCGGTCGAGAAGGCGCCGGTGCTCGCGCATCAGCGCCTCGTGGCGCTCCGCTGCAAGGTGGTCCCGCTCGTCCAGCCGACGGAAGAGCTCCTCCATGTTGCGCCCGTGCTGCGCGAAACCCGCCTCCTGGCGCACGAGCGTAGCGTCCACGCGTTCGATCGCAGTGGTGGCGCGCTCGAGCAGGTCCCGATGCGGATCGGCCATGACAGGTCGATTGTCCCACGGCGAGTCCGGCAGAACGGACGCTGAACGTGCCGAAACGGCGACGCGGTGCTCAGCGCCGCTGGCCAGTGGGCCGGATCAGGACCTCGTTGACGTTGACGTGCTCGGGTTGGGAGACCGCGTAGAGGATCGCGTGGGCGATGTTCTCGGCGTCTAGGGTCGTGCCGATCTCCTCGCGCATCTTCTCGGTCGCCTGGACGACGAGTTCGTTGGTGTTGTGCCCCTGAAGCTCGGTGTCGACGAAGCCGGGCTCGATCACGGTGACCCTGGTATTCGAGTGCAGCGCCTCCTGGCGCAGGGCCTCGGAGAAGCCCGTCACCCCCCACTTGGTCAGGTTGTAGACCCCGACCCCGAGGTTGGCGGTGCGACCCGCCACCGAGGAGAGGTTGACGACGTGTCCGCCGCCCCGCTCGCGCATCAGCGGCAGCGCCTCCTGGGTGCAGTAGAGGAGTCCGAGGACGTTGACGCCGACCATGCGCCGCCAGTTCTCGGGGTCGTCGCCCTCGATCGGGCCGAGCAGCATCAGGCCGGCGTTGTTGACGAGGATGTCCAGCCCGCCGAGCTGCTCCGCCGCGCCGCGGACGAAGCCGCGCGCCTGCTGCTCGTCGGCGATGTCGGCCTCGATCGCGACGGCGCGCCCGCCGTCCGACGAGATCCGCTCGGCGAGCGCGTCGAGGCGGTCCTTGCGGCGCGCCCCGAGCGCCACCGCGGCACCCGCTCCGGCCAGCGCCACCGCCGTCGCCTCGCCGATCCCAGAAGAGGCTCCGGTGATCGCCGCGACCTTTCCGTCCAACGCACCCGGCATGGCGGCCGACTATAGCCCGATGACCACGGCGCAAGCGCCTACTTCTGCGCCGCTGTCCTGGATTGGCATCGCATAGCGACTGCTAAGCAGGACAGCGCATGGATGTCGGTTCGCGCGTGGCCGCTCGCACGTTGTGGTCGTGCTTCCCGTGCCGCCCTACGGCCCCGGCGTCCGCTCCGCCGCCGCATCGGCGGTGAGGGCCTCGGCCTCGCGGATCGCCGCCCCCTCGAGCGCGTTGGACAGCGCCCGCACGTAGGCGCGCGCCGACGCCTCGAGGATGTCGGTCGAGACCCCCTGGCCGGATGCGAGCCGGCCGGCGGCGCGCAGCATCACCGTCACCTCGCCGAGCGCGTCCTCGCCCTCGGTGACCGCGGAGACGGTGTACTGGCGCAGCTCGCACTCCGTGCGAGCGGCCTTCTGGATCGCGCCGAAGATCGCGTCCACGGGGCCGTCGCCCGACGCCTCGCCCTCGGGCTCCTCGCCCGAGGGCAGGGTGACCGCAACCCGCGCGTGCGGCTCGCGCCGCGACGAGGCCTCGACCTCGAACCACGCGAGGTTGTAGCCCTGAGCGCGCTCGCGGAACTCATCCGAGACGATCGCCTCGAGGTCGAGCGCCGTGACGTGCTTCTTCTTGTCGGGATCTCCTTGAAGCGCTGGAACGCCTGGTTGAGCGCGTTGCCCTCGACCTTGAAGCCGAGCTCGGTCAGCGCGTCGCGCAGGGCATGGCGCCCCGAGTGCTTGCCGAGCACGATCTGGTTGGACTCCAGCCCGACCTCGGTCGCGTCCATGATCTCGTAGGTGGTGCGCTCCTTGAGGACACCATCCTGGTGGATCCCCGACTCGTGGGCGAAAGCGTTGCGGCCCACGATCGCCTTGTTGGGCTGCACCGCGTAGCCCGTGAAGCGGGAGACCATGCGGCTCGTGCGCGCAAGCTCGCGGCTGTTCGCTCCGGTGTCGAGCCCGTGGACGTCACTGCGCGTCCGCAGCAGCATCACGATCTCCTCGAGCGAGCAGTTGCCGGCGCGCTCGCCGATCCCGTTGATCGCGCACTCCACCTGCCGCGCCCCCGCCAGCACGCCGGCGTAGGAGTTGGCGACGGCCAGGCCAAGGTCGTCGTGGCAGTGGACCGAGAGCCGCACGTCGCGCAGCGCGGGGACGAGTCGGTAGAGCTCGGCGAAGTAGCTTCGGTACTCCTCCGGCGTCGTGTATCCGACCGTGTCGGGGATGTTGACCACGGTCGCCCCCTCCTCGACGGCGATCGCGCAGACCTCGGCGGTGAACTCGACGTCGGCGCGGGTGGCGTCCATCGGCGAGAACTCGACGTCGTCGCAATACGAGCGCGCCAGCGCCACCGCGGCCTTGGCCTGGCCCTTGACGTCCTCGCGGGTCGTCTGGAGCTGGTGGATGATGTGGATGTCGGAGGTCGAGATGAAGGTGTGGATGCGCGGCCGCGGCGAGTCCTTGATCGCCCCCCAGGCCGCGTCGATGTCGGCCTTGTGGGTGCGGGCCAGGCCGCAGATCACCGGCCCCTCGACGTTGCGGGCGATCTCCTGGACAGCTTCGAAGTCGCCAGGGGAGGTGATCGGGAAGCCGGCCTCGATCACGTCGACCCCGAGCCGCGCGAGCTGCTGCGCGATCTCGACCTTCTCCTGCGTGTTGAGCGAGATCCCCGGGGACTGCTCGCCGTCGCGCAGGGTCGTGTCGAAGATGTGGACCCTGTTCGACTCGGATGCGGGCTCGTGGCCGCTCATCTGTTTTCCTCCTTCTGCCTTTGACTTCGGTGACCTGTGAATCTGCGGCTGTCGCGCCGCCCAGCGCTATTCCCCCCGAAGGGGGAGCAGAAGGAGAAGCGCGAGGCTGTCGAGCCGCTGCGTCATCGAAGTTGTGCGGAGATTAGCGCAGGTAGTGGGTCCGGGACGCCCTCTAGCTTGCTCCCTGATGCGCTCCGATCAGATCGAGGCGCGGGCCGTGTCGAAGATCGTCTTCGTCGCCCTGTTCTGCGCCGCGCTCGCGGTCCTGCTCGCGATCGTCGTGCTGCACACCCGGACGACGCTGCAATGGGTCGTCACCGCGATCTTCCTCGCCCTGGCGCTCGACCCCGCCGTCGGGCTGATCGAGCGGGCACGAGTACGCGGCCGGGGACTGCCCCGCGTGGTCGCGATCCTGGTCGTCTACGCGGTCTTCTTCGCGGCGCTGGTCTTCCTGAGCCTGCACGTCTTCCCCGCCATCGTCAGGGACATCGAGGGGCTCGCCGGGAAGCTGCCGACCTACGTCTCCGACTTCGAGGACTGGGCCAGCAACAACAAGCAGTTTCAGGACCTCAACGACAAGTACGACATCACCCAGAAGCTCAGCCAGCAGGCGAGCTCGCTGCCGTCCAGACTCGGCGGCGGTGCGACGGAGCTGGGGAACATCACCGTCAGCCTGCTCGAGCATCTGCTGGCGGCGATCACGGTCTTGACCCTGACCTTCTTCCTGCTGCTCGACGGCCGCGGGATGTTCGACCGCGGCACCGAGCGATTGCCGCTGCCGCAGCGCGAGCGTGCCCGTCGCGTCGGAGTCCGGGTTGCGGAGGTGGTTCGCGCCTACGTCAGCGTCAACCTCCTGCTCGCCGCCGCCGCCGGGGTGCTGACCTGGCTGTTCCTGGAACTGGAGGGATTTCACCTCGCGATCGCGATGGCGGTCCTGGTCGCATTCCTGGACCTGATCCCGCTGATCGGGCTGACCGTCGGCGGCGCGACCGTGGCGATCGTGCTGCTGATCGACGGTGGCCCCGGCGACGCGCTGGTATGGGGGGTGATCTTCCTCGTCTACCAGCAGCTTCAGGACCGGGTGATCCAGCCGCTCATGTACAAGGGCGGCGCGCTCAAGGTCAACCCCGCGGTGGCGATCTTCGCGGTGATCGTCGGAGCAAACCTGGCCGGTGTGCTCGGCGCGCTGCTCGCGGTGCCGACGGCGGCCTCGCTCGGCGTGATCCTGGACGAGCTGGTGCTCGCCGGTCCCCCGAAGGCAGTCGCCGCAACGGCGGGCAGCGCTCAGCCTGAGCCGGCGGCGGACTGAGGGCCTCGCCTCCGGAAGCGGCCCGCGCGCCGCTCGTGAAGCTCGTGGCGCTCGATCGCGCGGTCCATCTTCTTGCCGCGGTAGAAGGCCCGCGCCCACGGCGAGTGCGGCTTGGCGAGGCGGAACGCTCCGACCAGCGAGACGGGCGAGAAGATCAGCCCGACGAGGCCCATTCCGAACTTCTCCTTCGCGAAGTTGATCAGCACGAGGACCAGATTGATCGCGCCGAACGCGCCGACCAGCGCGGCCACCGTGTCCTGGAAGCCGTGGGCCAGGTCGAGCCAGATCCGCACCCCCATGATCACCAGGGCCGCGAGCACGGCAGCGACGATCACCGCGTCGATCGAGCGCCGGCCCTCCTTGGACCAGTAGACGTCGCGCAGGTTCAGCCACAGCGCGAACTCGTCGAGCGTCAGGGCGGCGCCGATCCCGAACAGGATGGCGAGGATCTCGCGCCCCGGGCTGCCGGGCGCGATCGCGATGCCGACGTAGCCGACGGCGAGAACGATCAGGATCCCGAAGACGAGGTGGTGGACGTGGGTCCCCCCGACCGCCACGTTGCCGGGCCACCAGCTCACGTTGGCGCGGATCATGTGCGTGCTGAGGCGAATGAAGCCGAAGGTCAGCAGGAAGGCGAGCAGGAAGAACAGCTCCGACTGCTTGCCCGTCTCGACGAAGGCATCGTGGTAGGCCGTGCCGAGGCCCGCCACGGGCGGGCTCACGGGGTGAGCACCACCTTGCCGACGTTGCGCCGCTCCGCGATGAACCGGTGCGCGTCAGCGGCGCGATCGAAGGGAAAGGCCTCCGAAACGACCGGCACCAGCCGCCCCTTGTCGAGAGCCTCGCGCAGCGGCTCGACCGCGCGATCGAGGCTGCCCTCCCTGTCCCACCAGGAGAGCATGTTGAGGCCGAAGACTCCCTTGTTCTCGTTCATCACGGCCATGCTCTTCCACCACGGCATCGTCGCGGTGGGCATCCGGGCGAGGCCCTTGAGCACGGCTCGCAGGTCGCGGCTCTCGCCCGTCTGAAGCTCCGAGGCCCCGTACATGATCAGCCGCCCGCCCTGGCGCAGGGTTCGGTAGCTCTTGCGAAAGCTGGACGGGCCGATGGCGTCCATTACGACGTCGACTCCCTCCCCGCCGGTGATCCGCATCACCTCGGCCTCGAAGTCCTGGGTGCGGTAGTCGATCGCGTGGTCGACCCCCTGCTCGCGGATGGCATCGTGCTTCGAGCCCGACGCGGTGCCGAACACCTCGGCGCCGCGCGACTTGGCGATCTGGGTGGCGGAGATGCCGACGCCGCCCGCGGCGGCGTGGATCAGCGCCCGCTCGCCCTCCTTGAGCCCGCCCATGATCACCAGCCCGGCGTACGCGGTGGAGTAGTTGACCGGAAACGCGGCCCCCTGCTCGAAGCTCACCTTGCGGGGGAGCGGATAGGCCTGGTTCGCGGAGACGGTGACGAGCTCCGCCTGACCGCCGAACCGCGTCCCCGCCAGCACCCGGTCGCCCTCCGAGAAGCCCTCCACCCCGTCGCCGACCGATTCGACCTCGCCTGCGACCTCGTACCCGACTACGCAGGGAGGGCTTGGAGCGTCGGGATAGACGCCGGCGCGCGCCATCGTGTCGGCGAAGTTGATCCCCGCGGCGCGGACCGCGATCCGTATCTCGCCGGGGCCGACGGGGGGATCGGGTCGCTGCTCGACCCGAAGCACCTCGGGCCCGCCATGGGTCGTGATCACCACCGCGCGCATGGCGGGACTCTACTTCGCCGCTTCGCCGCCGGGAAGGGCCGCGCTACAGGTCGACGGCGCGCCCCGCCTCGAAGCCCTCCGACGACGCGATCTCGTCGACGACATCCTCCGGAACGGGGGCATCGGTCGTCAGCGCCATCACCGCCTGATCGGGGTTTGCCTCTGCGCTGACCGCCGCGGAGACGATGTTGACCCCGTGGCCCCCGAACGCGGTCCCGACGCGGCCGATCATCCCCGGCTGGTCGCGATAGCGAAAGATCGCCAGATGCTCGGCGAACGGCATGTAGAAGCTCTCTCCCCACACGCCGACCAGGTGGGCGAGCTTGCGCGGGCCCACCGCGGTGCCCGAGACCTCGACCGCGTCGTTGCCCGAGCCGATCCGGACGGTGACGAGCTCGGTGAACTCCTCCGAGGCGCGGTCCTTGAGCTCGACGAGCTCGATGCCGCGCTCCTCCGCCATCGCAGGAGCGTTGACGAGGTTGACCGGCTCCTCGGTGTGCCCCGAGAGGATCCCGACGAGCACCGCGATCCCGAGCAGGCGGGTGTCGTGGTCGGCGATCGCCCCGCGGAACTCGGCCTGCACGCGGGAGACCGAGCCGTCCCCCAGCCCCTGGGCGAGCGCGCCGAGCTTCTCGCACAGCGGGACGAAGGGCGCAAGGGCCTCCATCGCCTCGGGGCGCACGGCGTGGATGTTGACGGCGTTGGTGACCACGCCGCCGGTGAGTGCGGCGCGGACCTGCTCGGCGGTGATCACCCCTGCCCGGTCCTGGGCCTCCTCGGTGGAGGCGCCGAGATGCGGGGTCACCACGACGTTGTCGCGGCCGAAAAGCGGATGCTCGGTCATCGGCTCGGTGGGAAAGACGTCCAGCGCTGCGCCCGCCACCTTTCCGGACTCCAAGCCCTCGACGAGCGCGTCGAGATCGACCAGCTCGCCGCGGGCGCAGTTGACGATCCGCACCCCGTCCTTCATCTTCGAGATCGTCTCGGCGTCGATCCAGTTGATCGTCTCGGGGGTCTTGGGGAGGTGGATCGTGACGATGTCGGCGCGCGCGTACAACTCGTCGCTGGTGTCCGCACCCTCCACGCCCAGCTCGCGGAAGCGCTCCGCGGCGACGAACTTGTCGTAGGCGATCACGTCCATATCGAAGGCCAGGGCGCGCTTGGCGACGAGCTGGCCGATACGGCCGAAGCCGATCACCCCCAGCGTCTTGCCGTAGAGCTCGTTGCCGCCGAAGCGCGAGCGCTCCCAATGCCCCGAGACCAGCGACCCGTGGGCCTGGGGCACGTTGCGCGCCACGGCGAGCGCCATCGCGATCGTGTGCTCCGCCGCCGCGACGGAGTTCGACTCGGGGGCGTTGACGACGAGGATGCCGCGCTTTGTCGCCGCCTCGATGTCGACGTTGTCGACGCCAGTCCCGGCCCTCCCGATCACCTTGAGGCGGTCGGCGCCCCCGATCAGCTCGCCGGTGACCTTGGTCCCCGACCGGATCAGCAGCGCGTCGAACTCGCCGATTCGCTCCGCGAGCCCGGCGACGTCGAGCTCGTAGCCGAGCTCGACGTCGAAGTCGCGGCGCAGCAGCTCGATGCCGCGCTCGGCGATCTTCTCGGCGACCAGGACCCGGGGCGCGGACGGCTCCGGCGTTCGGGAGGCGGCCCCCGCCTCCCCCTCTGCGACCGCGGCGCGTGCCATCAGCCCACCGGCTCGGGCGCACCCTCGGCCGCGAACACGCGCTCCGCCGCCCCGGCCCCGGCGCCCGGCTCGGCGTCGTAGCCCAGATCGCGCAGCGCCATCCCGAGCGCCGTCAACGCGACGACGATGTCGAATGCTCCGTAGTAGCCGCAGTGCGCGATGCGGACGATCCGTCCCTTGAGGTGTCCCTGGCCGCCGGCGACGGTGACGCCGTAGCGGTCTCGCATCAGCTTCGGGACCCGCGCCCCGTCGATCTCGTCGGGCAGCGCCGCGGCGGTGACCACGTTCGCGCCGGGGTCGTCGGGTCCGAAGCGCTCGAGGCCGAGCGCCTCGATCCCGGCGCGCGCGGCGCGCGCCAGTACGGCGTGGCGGGCGAAGACGCGCTCGAGGCCCTCGTCGAGGATCAGCTCGAGCGCCACGTCGAGCGCCCGGAAGAGGTTGACAGCGGGCGTGAAGGCGCTGTTGGGGGGATCCTCAGCCTGTCCCGTCGCGGTGCGAGCCCAGCCGAAGTAGTAGCGCCGCCCCGGGTTCTCGGCGGCCAGCGCCAGCGCTCGCTCGGAGACCGACGCGAACGCGAGCCCCGGCGGGCACATCAGCGACTTCTGCGAGCCGGCGACCACGACGTCCACCCCCCACTCGTCCTGTGGCAGGTCCACCGCGCCGAGCCCCGAGACGGCGTCGACGCACAGCACGGCCCCGTGAGCCCTCGCCACCTCGTTGAGGCCCCTAACGTCGTGCACGACCCCGGTCGAGGTCTCCGACTGCGTCGCGAAGACCACGGCCGCGGGACGGTCGAGGCCACGCAGAGCCTCGTCGAGGCGGGCCGGGTCGACCTTCTCTCCCCACTCGGCCTCGACGGGCACGGTGCGCGCCCCGTAGGCGTCGCAGAGCTCCTTCCAGCGCTCGCCGAACTTGCCCGCCCAGCACGCGACGGCGGGCTCGCCGGGAGTCACCAGGTTGGCGACCGCGGACTCCATCGCGCCGGTTCCCGAGGCCGCGAAGCACAGGACAGGGTTGCGGGTCTTGAAAACGATCGGCAGCCGCTCCAGAACGCGGGCGTAGATCTCGATGAACGCCGGGGCGCGGTGATAGAGGACCGGCTCGGCCATCACCTGGGAGACGCGCGGCGGCAGCGGCGTCGGACCGGCGGTCATCAGGTACTGCTTGATGTAGGGGTTTGGATCGGTCATCGCGGGGCTGGGCTCAGGATACGCAGGGACGTGGATGATCCCCACTCCAGCCCCGATCTCGATAGGGTGGCCGCGCTCCAACAACCTAGCCTGGGAGGCCACATGTACCCGATCTCGTTCGCCGCCGACTACGAGGGCGAGGGCCGCAACCGCCTGACGACTCTCTTCCGCTACCTGATCGTCATTCCGTGGGCGATCGTCGGGGCGCTGTTCATCATCGGCGCCGAGATCTGCGCCCTCATCGCCTGGTTCGCGATCGTTTTCACGGGCCGTTACCCCGAGGGCCTCTACAACTTCAACGCCAAGGCAGTGCGGATGCTGGCGAGGGTCAACGGGCTCCAGCTGATGCTCACCGACGAGTACCCGCCGTTCAACGGCGACCCCGACGACGCCTATCCGATCCGCGTCGGCGTTGCGCCGCCGCTGCCCGAGTACAGCCGCGTCAAGACGTTCTTCCGGATGATCGTCGGGATCCCGGTCTTCCTGCTCTCCTACGTCCAGGGGATCATCGGCGGGGTATGCGCGCTCATCGCCTGGTTCGCGATCCTGTTCACGGGGCGGCTTCCCGACGGCCTGTTCAACCCGATTCGCTCCGCGCTCGCGTACCAGACGCGGGCGCTCGCCTACATCCTGCTGATGACCGAGGACTATCCGCCGTTCTCCTACGACGAGGCCCAGGAGCAGGGCGCGATCGCGGCGACGCAGGCTCCCCCGCTGGCGCCCCCCGCCCAGCAGGCGCCCCAGCCCGGCCAGGCCCCGCCCCCGCCGCCCCCGCCACAGCAACCGCCCCCCCAGCAGTAGGCGGCGGTACAGGCGCTCACGCTCGGGCCGACCCGCCTGAGACCTGATGGCCGACGAGGTCCACGAGGTCGTCGAGGGCGACGGATTCGCGGTCGCGTCGATCGACGGCCTCGGCGAGGGCTACGGGTTTCGCAAGGTGCGCCGCGAGCTCGGCGTGACCGCGTTCGGCGTCAACGCGGTGGTGCTCCCGGCCGGTTATGAGACCGGGCGCCACTACCACGAGGAGCAGGAGGAGCTGTACTTCATCCACCGCGGCCGCGTCGAGCTCGAGCTCGGCGACGGCTCCAGTTACGCCCTCGGGCCGGGCGGCATGGCGCGTGTGGATCCCGCCACCGTCCGCAAGATGAAGAATGTCGGCGACGGCGACGCCGTGATCCTGATCGCGGGCGGCAAGGGCGGCTACGTAGGCCGCGACGGGCGCCTGCCCGAGGGAGAGGAGAGCCCGCGCGGGCCCGGGTTCGACCGGCCACCGGGCGCGGGGCCGCCGCTCCCCGGCGAGCCCTCGTGACGGCACA
>Ga0137368_10008331_pt1 | contig 10699 bp, 8 predicted proteins | sample SagtaG_13_FD_104917 | JGI IMG/M metagenome (GOLD analysis project Ga0137368, IMG submission 104917) | Vadose zone soil microbial communities from Sagehorn Ranch, Mendocino, California, USA - Sage1_L_100_16 metaG | ecosystem: Environmental > Terrestrial > Soil > Vadose zone | place: USA...
CCGACGTATTCGCATGGCTCCCCGATAACGATAAGAACGCGCTTCATCCCAAAGCGATCTTCGTTGGGCGGTTCGCCATAGCGAAGGTTCGAGAGGATCCGGACCCGACACCGAGCGGCGTGAGCGAGCATGCGATTGAGGAGCGCGACACCTCCGCGGTAGTCGGCTCGGAACAACGAGAGGAAGGGCCCGTGCGTGAAGGACGCGAGGGGTGACCCCAATCCACCGAACCGGTGGTGGCGGATGCCCTCATCGTGGAACCCGCCGGACCACCCGAATCCGTCATCGTCATCGTCGGCGTCCTCGTCTTCGATGTAGTAGGCGGCTGCGAGGTCGATCAGGAGCTTCGGGTTGTACGTCGCCAGGCTGTGGCCGGCGAAGAGCGGCTCAACCGCATGATCAAGCGAGTGCGGTTCGTCCTCGGCGATACGTCGCAAGATGGCCTCTCCTCCCGGCCCGAGGTCGGACCCGAGCAGAGCGAGATGTTCCACTTGAGCGTCATGGATCCACTGGTACGGACGGTGTCGCGTCGGTTCGGGTCGTCGACGCCGCCGCCGTGACATTGAGACGCTGCTGATAGCAGCGAACTTCTTGCGTCGTTCTTCGTCGGCTGCGATCTCCTCAGGGGTCCGTGCAGCGAGTTCCGCTTGTCGGGCAGCCTCTTGTTCGTCGAGCACGCGCTCGTTCTCGGCGCACTGGTTGAGGATGGTGTCGCGCAGCGCGACTCGTGTCGCTTGTCCGGCGGGCGTGCCTTGCAGCCCGTGCGCTCGCAGCCAGTCGCGGATCAACTCAGCGACTTCATCGGCGAGGTTCCGTGGTGTCCCGACCTCGAGCAGTTCGGAGATCACCGGCTCGGCGATGATGGAGTCGAGTATCCCCGTGCGCTGGTGCCGCCCGTGCAGGACGCGAATCAAGCGCGCGAGCCCGTGAGCCTTGTTGTCGAGGAGAGTTGGCCACGCGTCCTTGAGCAGGTCCGCCGAGTCCGGCACCTCCAAGAGCGCTTCGGTTGGGACGTCGGACCATCGTTCGCCGCCTCCAGCAGAGGCGATCACATCGAAGCCGGCCTGGAGCCAGGCGAATCGACCGGCTCGGGGATGCGCCGGCTCGTCGGGCGCGGAGAGCACGATCCCACACGCGAGGCGGGCCGACGCCAGAGTCCACCGAGGCGCGCCGATCGCTGTGAGGGCAGCGGCCGGATCGCGCTCTGCGAGGAGCAATCGCGCGACCGAGTAGGCGCGCAGGAGATCATGCTTGAAAGCAGGAACGCGCTCCCATGGCAGGCGGCTGGCTGGGAGGAGCAGGCCGCTCCGTCGGAGTCCATCGACAGCGGTGTGGTCGAGCCGTGCCAGAAGGTCGTCGACATCGCCCTTGCGCACAGCGTGAGCCGCCAGTCGCAGCATGACCTGCTCGCGAGCGTCGGGCGCTCCCGCGCCGTGCCGGTCGCTATTGCGTACGAGGTGATGCCAGATGTGATCGAGCGCCTGTGCCTCGCTGAGGGGCAAGCCAGGGTCGTCCGCTCGCGCGAGCAGGTCGATGACGATTGGTCGGCGCAGCAGCTCGCGAGCGCGCGGGTTGTCGACGAGTCGCTGAAGAACGGGAATGTGTGCGGCCGCGGTCTCTAGCTCTTCGTCGTCGAGCCCTGGAACCACGTATTCGCGTGGCCCGGAAGTCATCAACTGGGTGGCGGCGCCGGCACCCTCGGTCGTGGCGACAGCGATGACCTTGAGGCCCGCGTCCCTCGCGCTGCGAAGGAGATAGGAGAAGACCTCCCCATGGTCTTCGGCGGCACCCTCTGCGGAGTCGATCACGAGGAGGCGGTCGGGTGCAGTCAACTGCGAGAAGAGCTCGCCGATGGGAGTGGATAGCAGTGCGAGCAGCTCAAGCTGGTTGGTTGGCAGGTGCCGCAAGTTGATGGCAAGTGCTTGACGGTTCTCGCCCAACTCGCCCGGTTCGGTTGCATCCAGCACCAACGCGCTCTTGCCGACGCCGGAGTCGCCCTTGACCATGAGGTCGCCGTTGGCGGTGATCGCGTTTTCGAGGTCTTCGCGGATCGCACGACGCGGCAATGTCAGCGTCGTCGATCCGTCCCCGATGAGCGAGCGCGCCACTGCGGAGCGGGCCTGCTCGTCGAGTGCGAGAAGCCGCGTCCAGCCCGCCGGCGGTACGTGTGCGTCCGGACGGATGTGACCGTGGAGATGCCGACGCAGCGCTGCGGAGTCGACCACGCCGGCGTTTCGCGCGAGTTCGGCTGACAGCTGTTCGAGCCGATCTCGAAGAGCGACCGCTGCGTCGTCCGATGGGTCGAGAGCTATGGGCTTCAGGTCGCCGACGAGGCGAGCCCAGTCGTCCTCGTGACCGGCCTCCAGGTCGACCTGCATGATCCAGAGCCTGCGGAGCAGACTCCAGCAACGGTGCTCGGGCGTTCCCGCGTCCTCGTCGGCGATCTCGACGAGTGCAGCGGCGACCATGTCCATGAGATGATCGAGCCGACGTCGGGTCGCGAACTTCCCCGGCGTGCGAATTAGCCCGACGAACTCTTCGGCCGTCGACTGACCCCGGGCGGCAACCGCCAGCTCGGCGATCTCCTGTGTGTGAGTATGCTGGCCCGAGACGGCGACCGCGAGGCGGCGTTCTACGAGGAGCTCGGAATCACGCTCAGCGTCGAGATCCGCTCGAACGAGCGCCGCAACTAGCTCCTTGGTCTTCTTGTCGCTCCTGATGAACTTCGGAGTGCGGCGAGCGGCGATCTCAAGGTGAATGGACGTCCCACCTGCGGCGGATGCCGTGGCGACTAGGTCATCCACGCTCGTCGCCGGAGACTGTTGGAACGCGACGCGGTCCGGCGCTCGCTCGCCCAGCTCGAGGACAGGCCCGGCGGTGAGCAGACGAACCAGGAACACCGTCCCGAGGCGGTGCTCAAGGCGCGTGCCGCCTCCGCCCGTGGAGTACGGACTTGCGGTGGTGCGTGTCTCGTCAGTCGCGTCTGGCATCCATCAACCTCCTGCCCGCCCAAGTCTACCGACGTCGAACACGCGTTCCCTCAGGACGCCGGGCAGCACGGCGTAGGTCGTTGCCACTCGCCTGCGAAGCGGTGAAGCGGCCGGTGACGCGACAGATCGACGAATCTGGGTCACCCTTCCGGATGCCGCGACGGCACACACGTGTCTCACTCACCGTGGCGGAGGTGGGGCCAGTTCGAGCCGTCACCCGGGGCCAGATGAAGCCGTCATTCCCAACATCTACGGTAGAGCAGGCCGACGTCCCGCTACCCAAAGCGATTCCGGCGGAATCATCCACGACTGCAGCCTCGACTGGCTGCAGCTTGCGTCGCTTGCCGCACAGCTCAGCGGCGGCGGGAAGGTCGTCCTTGCCGACGCCGATCCGAGACCGCGGGACGCTGCCGGTTGGTGGAGAGCCGGACCTGGCGGCGACCGATGCGACGCCATTGGCCCAGAACCCATGGCAGGTCCTCGCCTCGCTCGAGCAGCCAACCAGCAACTGCCCGGGCCGCCTCGTCCTGGCAGTCGACGGCGAAGTCCCGGCACGCCTCCTCATGTAGGAGCAGCATCGCAAACCCTTGGTAGGCCTCGCGGTTGAGGCTGTGCATGCCCTGGACCCGAAAGACATCGCGGGCGAACGCGGCCCCAGCCATGACCGCGGCACCGGTCACCGGGCCGCCATCATCGTCATCGACGCGATTGAACAAACCAATCAGCGCCCGCTCGGCCGGCGTGGTCAAGGGTGTTGTCTCTTTGGCGAGCAGAGTCCGGTAGCGTTCGCCCAGCTCGGCCGGTCGGGCGTAGGTGAGGCTATCGATGCGGCCGGCATGGCTGAAATGCAGCATAAGGGTTCCTTGCTGCAGCCCAGACTCCCGCGCCCGAACCTCGACGGTGCGAGCGAACCCCACGACTTGAACGGTGGGCTCGCGGACCTGGCCCTTACGCAACTCGTCACCCATGCGTGCAACCGGTGAGGAGAGGTACGGGCAGACTTGAGCTGCGTAGGCGGCGCAGATCTCGTGCACTGGAGCTTCACCAAACTCCAGCTGGTCCAGCGGCCGGTCGTCGTCAGCAAATGTCACCACGACCTGCCATCGTGACTCGGCGCCGAACGACAGCCCGCACACGCCGCACCAGTCGAAGGCCGCCAGAGCCAGCTTACGGCGTTCGCTGATTGCGCCTGAACAGCGCCCGGATGGTTGGACAGCTTCGACGTCTATCTGATCACGCTGCCGCGGTCGTGGTGGCGTCCTGGTAGGCCTCCTTGGGGGTTCGGTAGCCGTGTCGACCGATCAGCCATTGGGTGTTGTAGGTGTGGACAAAGCCGGCGACGGCCTGGCGGAGTTCGTCGATGCCATCGTGCAGCTGGACCCACAGGCACTGCTCCTTGAGGGTGCGGATCCAGCGTTCGGCGCAGCCGTTGGTCTCCGGCTCGCCCAGGAACGCGGCGTCGTCGGCAATGCCCAGCCAGGCGATCGAGCCCAGGAAGTGGCCTGAGCGGTATTGCGGTCCCCAGTCGTGGCGCAGCTGGAGGCCGCGGGCGATGTCGGCGTCCAGCCGGCCCCAGCGGTCGATGACCGCGTCGTAGACCGGCTGCAGGGCGGCGAACCGGTCGCCGATCTTGGCCACGTGCGCCCACGCCTCGGCGGTGTAGTGGTCCACGCAGGCGAACACCCACACCCACCCGTCGGTCCGGGTCCAGGTCATGGTCGCATCGGTGCCCCAGCGCCGGTTGGGCGCCTCCGGGATGATCGTGCCGTCATGGGGCCGCGGCCTGCGCCGCCCTCGTGCTCGCTGTGGGGCCAGCAGCCCCTCGCGACGTAGCAGCCGCAGCACCCGCTTGCCGCTGACCTGCACGCCGTGCTCGCGACGCAGGCGGGCGCGGAGCTTGCGGTAACCCTCCCCGGCGAACGGCGAGTCAGCCAACACCCGCCGGATCAGCCGCACCAGTTCCTGGTCGCCGATCGACGGCACCGGCCCGGGTCGGCCTGGCTGGCCACCGACACGGCGGCGAGCGTAGATCGTCGAGCGGGATGCACCGAGCACGCGGCACACCAAGCTCACGGGCAGCTCGTGCTCCACGGCTATCTCGGCCGCTTCGCCGGCGGGATCTGGAGCCCCCTTTTTTCGGCGGCCGCCCGCAGCACCTCATTCTCCAACGTGAGTTGGCCGATCTTGCGTTCGGCCTGCTTGAGCGCCCGATCATCCGGCGTCTGGTCGGATCGCTGGCCCTTCAAGCCCTGCTTGCCGGCCTGGAGGAAATCATCCCGCCAGGCGGCCAGCCGATGCGCCTCGACCCTGAGCTCCCGAGACAGCTCCTCCAGCGACTCCCCGCGCAGCAGCCGCAGCACCACCTCAGTCTTCTTGCCCGCCGACCAGCGCGGCTGCGACCGATAGTCCTTGCCCTGCTCGTCATGGTTGTTCACCGACATGAGGGTCATGTTCCACCCTGTCTATCCGGTGTCCAACCCAACCGGGAGCGATGGACGCCGAAGTCCACTCCGCTCCGCGAGCGCGACACGGTAGCCAGGATGGGGTAGCCCCGACCTTCCTTTGTCAGGTGAGCAAGCCGCGCCGGCGCGGTGACGTCTATCGGTCTCATGTACTCCTCGGCTGCGGATCGCCAGCTGAACCTAGAGGAGCTCTAGTCGAACAAGCGTTCGATAGTCTACCACTCACCGCTCGGCTCCGAACCGTAGAGAGCTGACACGCAACTCGATAGATGGCTCACGCATGTACTGGTCATCGGTACAGCGAGGTAAGTGCTGCACCTATGAACAACGGCCTCACTGACACCCTCTGTCACCGCGCCTGACAGCCAACCTTCCAGGGCGGCCACGATTCGCCGTCAGGCGGCCTCTAGGTCATGTCCCAGATGCTGTGAGGTTCGAGGTGAGTCCGGGATGCATTGCTGGACCGGTCCTTGTTGCCCAGCCGAAGGACCGGGATGCTACAGCTGTCGAAGTTCGAGTCGCCGGTCTTCACCGCTAGTTGCAAGGGCACCGAAGTCGGCACCGTGGGCCGCTTTCACTACACCAAGGTGGTCCGCAACCGTCCACGCACCCTCCACACATGGCGGGTCGTCACGAGAAGCCAACTCACTGCCGATCGCGTCGCGCAACTCCTTGGTGGCCACATCGAACAGGGCCCTAGAAGGGACGGAATTGAGATCCTGACCACCTCATCGGCGGTCGGCATCCTGCTCAGTGGCGCGAATGCGCTCTACATCGATTGGCAGCGGGATGACGGGAGGACCTGCGACGGCGTAGCCGACGTCAACCGTCAACCCTGCATCTGTCCAGTCGCCCTCGAGCAGCGGCGGGCGGCGTCCAAACTAGGCTATGGCTGTCGGCCTCGCGCAGCGGTCGGGTTTCGGTTCCGGGATGATGAGATGGCCGGAGAATTCGGCTTTGTGAGCGATGATTGGTCCTTTGTCGAACTGATCGCCACGGCACAGGCGACACTGAGCAGCCGGAAGGCCGGGCGCCCGGTCAGAGCATTGCTTGAATTGCGGCGGAGCCTGCACACACTGCACAGCGGCGTGCTTCTGCCCTATACCCGCCCCGTAATCAAGCTCTTGAGTTGACTTACCGTCGGACTTCGCTGGTCACCTATGTCGAATGATCAAGAAGAGAACGATGGCCAGCGTATGCGAGGCACACGCTCTCAGGCATGGGCCCAGGGCTCCGCCGAAGTGTCGTGATGTCCGGTTAATCCGGTTGATGTGGGTGAGTGAAGAAGCAGGCACGGTTTCCGGGATCATGCGGTTCCCACAACCCATGACCCTGGTGGAAGCCCGTGCCTGCCGCCGCATCATCGTTGATCCGACCCGTCCTGGCACAACCATCCGCGGTCGCGTCGCTGCACCCGGTCGAGTGTCCTGACCTGCTGCAACGCCTGGCCCAGGTACCCGACCCTCGCGACCGTCGAGGCCTGCGCCACCCGTTGGCCGGCGTGCTCGCGCTGGCGACCGCGGCGGTCTTGACCGGTGCCCGGTCGCTGGCCGCGATCACCGAGTGGGCGGCTGACGCTCCGCCGCTGGTGCTGGCCGCGCTCGGCGTGCGACATGATCCCCTTACCGGCGAGCATCGCGTCCCCGGCGAGACCACCCTGCGGCGCGTGCTGACCACGATCGATGGGGACGCGCTGGACGCCGCGGTCACCGCCTGGCTGGCCGACCGGCTGCCGGCGCCCGGCCCACGGCAGCCACGCGCGATCGCCGTGGACGGCAAGACCCTGCGTGGCGCCACCCAGCCCGGCGGCCGACCAGTCCACCTCCTCGCCGCGCTCGACCACGCCACCGGCGCGGTGCTCGCCCAACACCAGGTGGACGGCGCCCCCGAGGAGGTCACCGGCTTCCAACCACTGCTGGCCGGCCTGGAGCTGACCGGCGTGACCGTCACCGCCGACGCGCTGCACACCAAACGCGACGCCGCCAAGTTCCTGGTGACCGACAAGCGCGCCCACTACCTGCTTACGGTCAAGGCCAACCAGCCCACCCTGCATGCCCAGCTTCGCCAGCTGCCCTGGCATGACGTGCCGGTGCTGGACCGCAGTCGCGACCGCGGCCATGGCCGGGTCGAGACCCGCAGCCTCAAGGTCGTCACCGTGGCTGGCCTTGGCTTCCCGCACGCACGCCAGGCATTGCAGATCACTCGCCGCGTCCGCGACCTTCACAGCCGCCGCTGGCGCACCGTGGTCGTCTATGCGGTCACCGACCTGACCTTCACCCAGGCCAGCCCCGCGCAGCTGGCCGACCTGCTCCGTGGGCACTGGACGATCGAGAACACCCTGCACTGGGTACGCGACGTGACCTTCACCGAGGACGCCTCCCGGGTACGGACCGGGACCGCACCCCGCGCCATGGCCACCCTGCGCAACCTCGCGATCGGCGCGCTACGCCTGGCCGGGATCACCAACATCGCTGCCGGGCTCCGACATATCGGCCGTGACCCCGCCCGGCCCCTCACCCTGCTCGGCATCCAATGCTCATGAACCGGACATCACGACACTTCGGCGGGACCCTGGGGACCGCGCAGACCTGGACGGGTGGTTGGACGCCGAGGGCATCCCCGAGGGGTTGCCGTTCCTGCTGGACCTTGATGGCCGCTACGACATCGAGCTGAACCGCTACTTCCAGCGGGCGCAGATCCTGGCCGGGCCGGAGAACACCCAGCGGGCGATCGCCTACGACCTGCGCAGCTGGCTGAGCTTCCTGTGGTCCAACCGGGGCGGGAAGAACTGGCGGGACGCGACCGGCGAGGATCGGGCCGCCTAACCAGTACTGGCGACGCAAGGACCCGGCGGGGCCGCACGTGGAAGGCTCGACCTGGGACCGGGAAGTCGCCACGGCCAACAGGTTCTACCGGTGGGCAGTCGACCACGGCCTGGTGCAGACCAACCCGATCGAGCAGCGGCCGTGGCGGCGGCGACGGGACTGGGGAGTCGAGGAAGGCCAGACACCGGCCGAGCGCTCCCACGACGCTCGACGTGGGAGGATCGCCTGGCTGACGCCGACGGCTTACCGGCAGTGGCGCGACGTCGGGATCCGCGGCTATCGGCCCGACGGGCTTGCCGACCAAGCGTTCCGAGGCCGCCACGCAGCCCGCAACACGGCGTTCTGCGACCTAATGCTGCGCACCGGGCTGCGGCTGTCGGAGCAGGTGAGCCTGTCGTGGTTGGAGCTGCCCACGCTGGCCGAGGAGCGCGTCTACCGCCGCTTCCTGCTGCCGCGGGCGATCGCCAAGTGGGGGTCGGGCCGGGCGGTCTACATCCCCGCGTCGGCGCTGCGGGCGGTCTGGGACTACGTGCGGTTCGAGCGCGCGGCCGCGGTCGAGCAGGCCCGCGTCGAGGGCCGGTACGAGCAGCTCGAGGGCGCCATGGTCGTGGAGGACCCGGCCCGGCCGGCGGTGCGCATGGCCAGGGTTCGTCGGCCGGTGCCGATCGCCGGCTTGACCCGCAAGAGCGGGCTCGGCTGCTGGTGCGCACGCCGCCGGGGCTGGAGCCGGCAGCGCTGTGGCTGGATGAGCGCGGCATGCCGATCGGCACCCGGGCATGGCAGTCGGCGTTCCGCGACGCCAACACGCGCTGCCGGCGCCGCGGCGTGGCGGTCCGGTGCCACCCGCACCTGCTGCGCCACTCGTTCGCGGTCATCACCCTGGAGCAGCTCCAGCGCGGCCACCTGCGCGAGCTTGACCGGATGACCCCGGCGCAGCGGCGCAGCTACCAGCTCGTCTTCGGCGACCCGCTGGACTGGGTGCGCCGCAGGCTCGGTCACGCCTCGATCGAGACCACGCTCGTCTACGTGCACGTCCTGGCCGAGGTCGAACTGGAGACCCGGCTTGCCCTTATCGGCGACGGCGACCCATGGGAGCCGGCGGTGCTGCTGCACCCCGACGACGCCGCCGACGAGGCCAGCCAACGCCGCGGCGATCACCCCCAACCTCCTAATGGGCGGCCAGCCGAGCGCGGCGCCGCCTGGCAGCGCACCGGCGCGCCACCGGCCCCTGACCGGTCCGGGACGACCGGCCGCTCGCCCCGGCGGCGCCTACGAGCCCGCCCCGCCGGTCCGGCAGGGGCCAGCCGGGCTGGAAGTGGACTTCTGTGGCGAGGACGGCCGGACGCGCACGTTCGCCTTCGCGGAGCTGCCCCTGCCCGGCCTGCACGCCGACCTGGTCGCCGCGTTCGCCACGCGCCTTGGCCCGACCGGCGAGCTGCGAACGCGAGCCGCGGCAGGGACCGAGTGGGTGCTGCTGCGGCAGTTCCTGCTGGCGCTGGCCAGCCTGCCCCATCCGCCCCGGGACATCACCGAGCTGACCCCGCAGCACCTGCGCCGCTACGCGCTGCACCGAGCCAGCAGCTGCGGCCAGCGGAGGATCCACGCCGAGCTGCGACGGTTGCGGGTGTTGCTGGGCAAGGTCGATCCGCGAGACCGGCTGCGTCCTGACCTGGTCGCCGAGCTTGAGCAGCGCCGCGTGCTCGGCCCCGACTCGGGTGGCCGGCCCGGCTACTCCGAGCAGGAGTTCCAGCGGATCATGGTGGCGGCGCGCTGCGATGTCGCCGCGATCCGTGACCGGCTCCGCGCCGGCGAGCGGCGGGCCGCCCTCGCCCTGGCCGCGACACTGCCACAACCCCTGGACCACGCCCAGGCGGAGCTGGCCGAGATCGCCCGCACCGGCGTGGTGCCCACCCGCGGCCTCACCGACCGGGGCTTTCCCGACTGGCCGGCGACCATCGCCTCGGCCAGCCGGTTGTTCCTGGTGGACGCCGACCTGGCGCCGCTGCTGGTGCTCGGGGTTGGGGTCACCGGCCGCAACGTCGAGACGCTCAAGGAGCTGCCCGTCAGCCACCAGGTCCTGGACGGCCGGGTGGTCGCCCTTGAGGTCGTCAAGCGGCGCCGCGGGCCCGGCCGCAGCCGCCAGACGGTGCACTGGGAGATCGGCCGGCCCAGCCGCCAGCTGCACACGCCGGGCGGCTACTACCCGCTGCTGCAGGAACTCACCCGCCGCAGCCGGTCGTTCAGCGGCTCGTCGACGATCTGGTCGATCTGGGCGGCCCGCAGCGGCCACATCTCCCCGTTCGCCAGCCTGCTGGGCCGCAAGCTCAACCTGGACCGCTGGGCGCGCCTGCATGACCTGCGCGGCGACGACGACCAGCCGCTCAGCCTGCACCTGGGCCGGCTCAAGACCACCGTCGAGGTC
>Ga0137368_10008344_pt1 | contig 10689 bp, 10 predicted proteins | sample SagtaG_13_FD_104917 | JGI IMG/M metagenome (GOLD analysis project Ga0137368, IMG submission 104917) | Vadose zone soil microbial communities from Sagehorn Ranch, Mendocino, California, USA - Sage1_L_100_16 metaG | ecosystem: Environmental > Terrestrial > Soil > Vadose zone | place: USA...
CACCAATGCCCGTGGGATCAATGCGTCCGGCCAGATTGTGGGCGTCTACGTCAGTGACACGACGCATGGCTATCTGTTGGATAAGAATGGCACCTTCACCACCTTCGATTTCACCAGCAGCGATGGCCAGGTCGCGACGTTCACCCAAGCCTTTGGGATCAACGATCGCGGCCAGATCGTGGGCTTGTACGGCGATGACAGCGGCAATGTCCATGGCTTTGTCGGACAATTCGGACAATAACGAAAGAAGCCTATCGGCGCCGAAGCGCTCATGGCCTCCCGTGCGAGCACCCCAGCGGTAGGTCGGCGCGCCGCCTGGTCCCTGGAACCGCTCGTCACGGGGGCCACGCCCGCCGACCGGCCTGGGGAGCCGCCCCCACCCTGCGCGCGGCTCATGCACGTGACAACCGCCCAGGCCCTGGGCCTCACCCTTCCCCCGACGCTGCTCTTCCAGGCGGATGAGGTGATCCGGTGACTCCGCCAGGAGAGCATCATAATTGCTTTGTTGGTGCTTCCGCGAGCCGGCTTAGTTCCCCATGGGCGTCAAGGATGTGGGCTCATCGTCATTTTTGGTGAGCCGGGGGCGAGAGCGGGGAGTCGCGCGGTATCATATGCAATTATGGCTCATGAACTTCATACGCTTATCACCGCTTTACTACCACCAACCTGCGCCGTGCGCCTCACCAAAGTGACCATTGAGAAGACCTCTGTCCGGATCCAGCTCACGGCGACAGCGCCGACCGCCGCATGCCCGCGCTGTGCCGTGCCGTCATCGTCCATCCATAGTCGCTATCAGCGCCACCCGACGGACCTCCCCTGGGCGACGCACACGGTTCGCATCCAGCTGAGGGTGCGGAAATTTGTGTGCCGGAATGCCACCTGTACGCGCCGTATCTTCACGGAGCGCCTGCCGGACCTTGTCGCCACATACGCCCGCAAAACCCCCCGGCTGATCACGGCTCTCCGGGCGATCGGCATGGCCTTAGGTGGGCAGGCAGGGGCCCGGCTCGCCACCCGCCTGCGGGTACCGGCCAGTGCGGCCACCTTGCTCCGCCTGGTACGGGAGGCTCCGATCCCGCCCACGCCAACCCTCCAAGAGGTCGGCGTCGACGAGTGGGCCTGGCGGCGGGGCCACCGCTACGGCACGATGCTGGTCGATCTCGCGACACATCGCGTCGTAGACCTGCTGCCGGAGCGCTCGGCCGCGGCGGTGGCGGCCTGGCTAGCCCAGCATCCGACGATCACCGTCGTCAGCCGTGATCGGAGTGACCTCTATGCGGACGGCATTCGCCGGGGGGCACCTCAGGCGGTGCAGGTGGTTGATCGATTTCATCTCGTCCAAAATCTCCGCGAAGCCGTCGAAGCTTTCTTAGTCGCCCAACGACCCGTGCTGCAGGTGGCGGCCGTTCGCACGGCCCAAGCCCTCACGTCGTCGGCAGCCCCTGTCCCCGTCACGGCGATGTATGGTGGGAAGCGCCAGTGTTCCCACACCCGCCAGCGGCAACGAGAGGTGGAGCAGCAGCGTCGTCATGCCCCGTGGGTTACGTGCTACGAGACGATCCACGCGCTGTATGCTCAAGGGACCGGTATCACCACGATCGCGCGGCAGCTTGGCATCAGCCGTCCCACCGTCTATGCCTATCTGCGGCGTGCCGCGCCACCCGCTCCACGCAGCCCCCAACGGTCTGGGCAGGTGCTGCGGCCGTATAGGCCATACCTCATCCGCCGCTGGCGCGAGGGCATCACCGACAGCATGCAGCTGTGGCGCGAGATTCAGGCACAAGGCTATGCACACTCGGCCCGGACAGTCTGCCGCTTCATCACGAGCCTGCGGCGTGCCGCCGAAGCGGGCCAGGCCCCGGAGGCCCAGACCTCACCGTACACCCGCCCGCAGGGGCCATCGGCGCGGGCCGTCTCGTTCACGTGGGTGTGTCCCGAAGCGAAGCGGTCGCCAGACGCCCAGACGTATATCGACCAACTGACCCAGGTAGACCCCTCGATCGCACAGGCCTATCAGTTGAGCCAGGCCTTTCTGAGCCTCGTGCGGGAGCACCGGGGCGACGAGCTCGAGACGTGGATGACCGAGGCCATGAAGAGCGGGAGTGAGGCGCTCGCCCGCTTCGCCTACGGCTTGCAGGAGGACCTCGCGGCGGTCAAAGCGGGGCTCACCCTGCCCTGGAGCAACGGCCCCGTGGAAGGGCAGATCACCCGACTGAAGCTACTCAAGCGCCAGGGCTATGGACGCGCGGGCTTCCCGCTCTTACGGCAGCGCGTCATGCAGGCCGCCTAGGAGCCGCGGTAGGCGGGCTACCATGACGAGGACACCACGTTCTCCCGCCCACCATGGCGTTTGTTGGCGTGTGGCGCGGGCTTCCCACGGCTGTATGTAGGGAGAAACAGCTCAGTCTCTTCCCTACCCTCGCACGTCAGCGCCTGAAAGGGGCGGTCCAACCCTAGTTCACCAAAAATGACGATGAGCCAGGATGTCTTGGCGAGCTTTGGACCACCGATCCCTCCAAACCTCCAAGCCCTCATCCGTCGCATGGCCTGGGAGAATCTCGCGTGGGGTGAAGAGCGGATTGCCAATGAGCTGTTACTGAAGCTGGGCCTGCGGGTGTCACCCCGCACCGTGCGCAAGTATATGCCCAAGCGCTTCGACCGTGGTCCGAACCACGGCATCCCGTCCCAACGCTGGGTGACGTTTGTTCGCAACCACGCCCAAGCCATCGTCGCCTGCGATTTCTGCCTGGTGGTTACGGCGACCTTTCGGTTTTTCTACGTCTTTGTGGTCATGGAACACGCGACTCGTCGGATTCTGCACGCCAACGCGACCCCGCATCCCACGGCTCAGTGGACGCTCCAACAACTGCGCGAGGCGATCCCAGCGGATCACGCGTACCGTTTCCTGATTCATGACCGCGATGCGATCTTCTCCCAGGAACTCGACCGGCGTGTACGCCACCTGGGGGTGAGGGTCCTCAAAACCCCCGTGCGAAGCCCCCAAGCGAATGCTCTCTGCGAGCGACTGCTGGGCACGCTCCGGCGGGAGTGCTTGGACTTTCTGATCCCTCTCACTGAGAACCACCTATGCCGCCTCCTGCATGCATGGGTGTGCCATTACAACGCAGGCCGCCCTCATATGGCTTTAGGTCCAGGTATTCCGCAACCACCCCCACCATTGCCGGTGCCGCGGCAAGCCCACCGGCACCGGCTTCCAGCGCATCTGCATGTGGTGGCCCGCTCAATCCTGGGCGGCTTGCACCATGCATACCGGCTGGAAGCGCAGGCGGCTTAACGATGGCTACGAGAGGTGTGGCACACCACAAACTCATGTCGAGAGGAGGACGCCATGGCTGACAGTAGGCTCGCGCAAGCCCAACAGCTGGTGGATCAACTGACGCCCCATGACCAGGTGCGCTTGCTTGCCTATCTGACGACGCGGTTAGCACAGGTGGTCACTGCTCTCCCGCCCGCTCCGGGTGGAACATCACCTGAGACGTCGGACGTCTGGGAGACTTTCTTCCAGCTCGGGGACATACTGGCAGCTACGGACACCCCAGAGCGCGAGACATTAACCGCGGCGGTGCTCGCCATGCGCCGGTGACAGCATGTATACGGTGGATGCCAGTGTGTGGGTCAACGGGTTTGACCAGCGAGAAGCCGGGCACGCGACGAGTCGGCAGCTCCTCGAGGTGCTCCGCACGCGGGCGCTGCCCATCATCGTGCCAAACTTGGTGTTAGCCGAGGTGGCGGGAGCCATCAGTCGGACCCGCCGTGACCCAGTGCGAGCGGAGGCGTTTGCGACAACCTTGGGACGGCTCCCGAATGTGACCGTGGTGGCGCTCGATGTGGCCCTCGGTTACCAGGCCCGAGCGCTGGCGGCCCAGCACGGCTTGCGTGGGGCCGAAGCGGTGTATGCGGCAGTCGCCCAGCAGGCGGGGTGTACCTTGATCTCGCTCGACCAGGAGCATCTGACCCGACGCGGAAGTATTGTGACCGTTTACACCCCCGCAGCGGTGCTCGCCGAGTTGGTCCCACCCACGTCCCCCTCTTCGGCCGTGTGACCCACTGACCTGTTCATTTTTGCGGACCACAGTCGGCGGTTTAGTTTTTCTCTCTCTTTCCCTTTATTTTTATATTTAAGACTCTCCCGTAGGATAACCCTTACCCTGATCTTTTAGGACACTCCCCCCTACAATTCTGGAGTAGTCCCAACTGACGCTGAGGAAGAGTGTTCTTACAGAACAGTGATCTTACAGACAGTGCTCTTCATCATGAGTGCTCTCTCAGAGGACTGAATTTGAGGAACACTGATTTTTAAGAACAGTCATCTATAAAATGACTGATTATAAATATCACTGATTTTTAAGAACAGTGATTCTAGAGATGAGTGATCTTTCATAAGAGTGATCTTAAAGAACACTGTTCCAGTGGAAGTTCCCCGGTGCTTTGTTGTATCGGATGACGCTCGGTTGCCTCGCCCAGAGCTTGGGTAGTACGTATGAAGACTACTGAATCAGGACATTCGATAAAAGGGAGACTGATCTAGGGGGACACTGCTTCTTAGGAACAGTGTTATGGGGGATAAGTGTCATTGGGGCTACAACCTAGGCATCGGTCCCGGTGAAGCGTCGAATCCAGTCTTTGATTTCCGGATCAATGGGCTCGATCTTTTGTTCAATAGCAAGCGGGATTTCTCCGCGGGTATCATGAATGGCTTTGAGGGCGTTCTCTAACAATTCTCTCGGCAGGAACACCCGATACACCTGGGGGCGTCTGTGCTGAAACATGGGGAACTCGGGCTCTTCGCGAATGACTTTCTTATCGAGTAGGCTTTTGAGCACTCGCTTTACATGCTTCCTGACCCAGCCTAATCTCTTCATTAGTGTGGCATCGGACATTGCACAGGCGCTATAGCCGAAACCGTAGCTGAAGCGGTAAAACACGAAATACATGGCTTGTTCTTGGCCGTCGAGGCGAGGCAGGCCGATGTCCGCCAAATCGCCCGTACACAGATGATCAAAGAAATTGTCGAAGAGGAGATACTTCGTGGGGTGTCGATGCTGAATAGCGTCTTTGTTTGGGTCGAGGGGGATATCAATTTTCAGCAACTCGGAGAGGTCAACCTTGTAACGTTTATCCTTGACCAGCTCAAACGGATCAATTTTCGGCTGGCGGGCGACAACTTCCTCCGGGGCTGGAGGCGGTCGGCTGGTTGTCGGTTCTTCAACATTCTGTGTCCGGGTCGGTATCGCCCAATCGCCTCCTAGCAGCTTATCGCCGATCGCGGCATTTTTATCTCTTGCTGGCACCTGCAGCCCTCCTTGGCTTGGGGAACTGCACCACATTTCCACCGACCAGCTCGGCAATCAGTTGTTCGTAATCTTGCGCACCCGTGGAGTTGCGATCAAACGCGAAGATACTCTTCCGGTCAATCTGGGCCCGGATAATGTCAACATTGACCCGGATCATCGTTTGAAACGCCAGCGTCTCAAAGCTCTTTCGCAGTGCCGCCTCAACTTGCCGTGACAGCACCGTGCGTGAATCAAACTTGGTGAGTAGGATGCCAGCGATTTGCAGCTCGGAATTATAGTGTTCCCGAATCTGCTCAATCTCTTCGAGGATCTGCCGGATCCCTTGCAGCGAGAAGTAACCCACATCGACCGGGATAATTACTTCGTTACTCGCAATGAGCGGTGACTGCGTAAAGATCCCCGTCGTCGGCGGCGTGTCAATGATAATGAAATCAAAGTCATCGAGGATGGGAAGCAGCCGGGATTTCAGGCGCACACGACCATTCACAGCCGTAAACAACTCATTTTCAATGCTCTTGAGGCTATTGTTCGCCGGAAGGATTTTCAGCGGCTCGCCTTTGTTCCACAAGAGATATTGAAAGTCGAGCATCTTTCCGGTGAGCAGATCTTTGACCGACCAGTCCAGGTTTTCGATGTCGACGTTGAGAGAGATCGAGGCGTTTCCCTGGGGGTCGAAGTCTATCAGTAACACGCGGCAACCCTTGAGGAAAGCCAGGCCCGACGCAAGGTTTACCGCGGTCGTGGTCTTCCCCGTGCCGCCTTTGTTGTTGGCAATTGTAATGATGCGTGGCACGTCTGGGCTCCTCAGCAGTGCAAAAGTTTGTCCAATCTACGCCCCATTTTACTGAGCGTCTTTTCCAATTGCACAAAAAAAATTCGTGACTCTTGAGGAGGCTTCCGTTTCTGTCGTCGTTTTCTTAGCTTTGGTGTTTCGGTAACTGTTAGTTCCACCAAAGGGCTTGCCATACGAGTGGCGGCTCGGGTGACAGCTCGATAAATAATGGGTGTTTTGAAGATGGCTCTGACGTGGTTGCAAACGCGTCCCATCCCTCATGAGCAATGGGAAAGTGGCCTCGTCTGAGTGTTCATCGTTCAAGGCTTGTCTCTCCCGCGCATCGTTGTCGTCTCGAAAGCGCCATGCGTGAAGGGACCAGCCCGCAATGCCACCTGTCAGCGGTAGCGCGGACGAACCGACCACTCACGAGGGATGCTCCGTTCGCCGCACGATTGATTGAAGCGGCGGGGGAAGCGCCGCCCCCGCCGGGGCCCCGCTTCCCCCGCCGCAGCGGAGAGGCCCCCCCTCGGTGCCCAGACCCCGCCTCTCGTGTGGAGGAGGTCATGCGCCCTGGCAAGCATCACGTCAGCCTGACCGGCTGTCACGTCGGGGCAGAAAGCGCGGTGTCGCGACACCTTCAGCCACCGTTCCTACCCCGTCCCAGAGGGTGGGTCATCGACCTACCCCACCGTCGGCACCCGCTCGGTCAGGGTGCCTGACGGCCGCAGGACGTTACGCCGCAGACCACCCCAACCGCCCACCCTAAGGGTACGGGCGTCGCTCCCACGGGGACGAGGAGCCACGCCCGCGCATCCCATTTCCCCATGAGAGGGGCGTCGCCCCTCCAGCCTGCCATGAACGACCCGCCAGGCTTCCAGGCCGACCCCCCTCTCACGCTCTCCCCGCTGCGGTAGGGCTCCGGGTACGGCGGCGGCTCGTCACGCCGTCATGCCGCCGCCGTACCCTCCACCCATGTCGGCGGGTCCGACTCTCCATCCGCTCCCTCCTCCCTCAGAGCCCCTTCCGTCGGTCGCTTGAAGGGCGCCGAACCCGCCGCGGGGCGCGGAACCTTGGCAGGACTTTCCCCGCCCCGTTGGGTGAGCGTGAAGCAGCGCATCTTCAGCATGCTGGAGAAGGCGTTGCTGATCTCCCAAGACAAGGAAGTGGGTACGGTCAGGGACGCGCCATACGAGAGAGGGGCTGGAAAGTGGAGAGGTTCATGTGACAATGCCCGATTTGCCACAGCTAAGGAGGGTCTATGCTGGTTACTCCACTGGTTGACTCAACAGCTTCCCGTCGACACTCGGCTTATTCACCAGCCGCGACATAGGATAGGCGTCGAGTGCAACGCCAGCGCTTCTTTCGAGAATGCTTAGGGTATCCCTTGTGCTGGTGATTTCTTGATCAAGCCAGGCATCTTCCATATCTCTCTCAAGAATGACGGGCATCCGGTTATGGGTCTGGCCATGAAGTCATCGGCCTCCTTGGTGATAATGGTGAAGGTGTGGAGCACTTCACCATTGAGCTTGATCTAAACGTCATACAGCTCTGCGAACGTACAAAACTCCGCCCCCCTGGGATGGATGTCGTAGGAGTTTTACCGCGGTCCTCATTCTTCCATTCATAGAACCCACTGGCAGGGATCAGGCAGCGGTTCGCGGCAAGCAGGCTGCGGAAGGCTGGTTTTTGGGTGAGGGTCTCCACCCGCGCGTTGATCATCTTGTAGGCCGTTTTTTCTTCCTTGGCCCAGTGCGGGATTAAGCCCCAGCACATGAGCGTCACCTGGTTGGGGCTTTGAGCGATGATCACCGGCACCATCTGGCCAGGGGCGATATTGTAGCGGGCCACCAGGCCATCGAGGCGGTTGACGATCTGGAACCATTCGTAAAATACTTCGCTCAGTTGGAAGGTGAAGCGGCCGCACATCTCCCTCTCCTTCTTGACATGACATACTGGCTCACGGAGACTTTTTGGACCGTCTCGTCGCGTCGGCGGCTGGTGAGCTGGGCGTCGATCGCGGGCTTGAGCACCTGGAAGTGCTGCGGGTCCTCGGGGATCCCGCCTTCTTGCCGTCGGTGTGCTGCATGAGGACGTCGCGCCTGGCCACTCACGCCAGAAACAGCGTCCGGCTGGCCCGCACCTGATCGCCCGTGACCTCAATCAGGCCGTTCCGGCGCAGCGTGCCGAGATAGGTGCTAAACGTCCCGCCAGTCGCGGTATACCCTGTGCGCGCTCCCAACTCTTCTCGCGCCAGCGCCTTCGGGTGCACGTCCACCAATGCCTCAAGCATCCGCCACTCCCCGCTTCGTAGCGCGCGTTGCCACATCGCCAGGAACTCTGCCGTCGTCTGCGGCCTCGGCGGCACCTCGCTGCCAAGATACCGAAGGCCTGCTTCGGTGATTTCAACGTCGCCGTTGGATGCCTCGATGATCAATCCATACCGCTTCAGCGCACCAAAGTAGGTGCCAAATGTCCCACCGCTTGGGGTAAACCCGGCGAGCGTCCCCAACTGCGCTCGGGTCAGTTTCGTCGGATACCGCTCCGCCAGGGTCTGGAGCATCCGCTGCTCACCAGCTCGGAGCGAGAGCGCTTCGGCCTCCGGCGTGGTCGCCGACGGACCACGCCGGGGCGCCAGGCTCACCGAGTGCTGCGCCGGTGTCCGAGGCGCTGTTCCGACGCGCGCTGTCTGCGCCTGCCGGGGCTCCTGTGCCTTCGTCAGCGCGCGGCTGACCTCATCAGCCACGGCCCGCAGGCTGGCGACAAGTTGCTGCAAGGTCTCGATCTGTTGCGGCGGCAGGACCGGGATCTCGATCCGCTCGACGACAGTTTGGGGCTGTTGGGCCCGTTCGAGCTCAGCGATCCGCCGGCGCAGTTCCCGCGGATCCTCTGTGTTCATCCGCTCGCGCACGCTGGTCAAGCGCGTGCGCAGCCGTTCCAGATCCACGGCGGCGAGCGTCTTGGGTGCCCGACAGACCACGCCCACCTGGGGCGTGGCGCTGCTGTCAAAGGTCTCCTTGCGGCGAATCTGCACGCGTTGGAACACATCCAACCACCCGGGCGACCACAACCAGGCCGTGCCGATCGGCAGCGATGGCAGGGACGCTATGAGTGTTTCCCGCTGCTCCGGCGTGCCATGCACCCGGATCCACGCATCGATCGCCTCGCGATCCTGGGGCGCGATCGTGCGCAGCGCCACGAGCACTTCGGCCTGGGTCAGGACGTCCTTATTGAGCACGGCCGCCCGCTGGGTCACCAGGGTGACACCAATGCCCCGGGCCCGGCCGCGGCGCACCAGATCCTCGATCGCACCAAGTAACCGCTCCTGCCCTTTCATGGGCCGCTGGGGCGCGAAGGCGTCGGCCTCATCCAGGACCAGATGCAGTGGCTGCCGGTTCTTGTGGTAGAGCCGTTCGGCAAACTCTGTCATGAACCGCGTCTGCTCGCTTTTCCGGAACGATGACAGGTCGAGCACCACCGAGAGGCCCTCTTCCACAACGGCGTCGGCGATGAGCTCACCCGCTCCCACATCGAGAGGCAGATCGCCGTGCTCCCCGCCCATGATGACGATCGGCAGGCCTTCGCACTGGCCGTCGGCTGACGACCGCAGCCCCCACCACACGCCAACTGGGTCCACCACCATGAGCTGGAGGCCTGCCTTGAGCATTTCCTCGACCATGACCGCGGCGGTATACGTTTTGCCGGCACCACGTTTGGCGAGGATCGCAAACGTTTGCGTCACCGCCTCAACCGGCAGGCTCAGGTCCTTCGAGAGGTGGAGCGTGGGGTGTCTGTTCATCCGCGTCACGGAACTTCACCTATGCATGGGAGCGTGATCGGCCATCGCCATGGAGCATACCAGAGGCAGACCCCGGAGGACAACCACGCCGCCGGCGTGCGGACTTTCATGGCTAGACACCCGTCGTGCGCACGCGCGAAAGTTTCTTGCCAAGACGGCATGATCACTGGTATTGTATGGGATTATGAGCGTTCAGTCAATCACCTTGAACGTGCCGACAAGCATGATGGCAGACCGGAGGCGGATGCCCTCAAGGAGGGTGTGCGGGTGGACATGGTGACACCGAGTGTGAACGGCTCGAAGGACGGGAAGGAGAAGGCCATTGGTCTGGCGATCGCCCAGATCGAGCGGCAATTCGGCAAGGGGGCTATCATGCGGCTCGGCGCCCAACCGACCGCGCTGGATATTGCGGTGATTTCCACCGGGGCCATTTCGCTCGATGCTGCGCTGGGCGTCGGTGGCATTCCGCGGGGCCGGGTCACCGAGATCTTCGGCCCAGAGGCCTCGGGCAAGACCACGCCCGTCTGCTGCACCTCATCGCCGAGGTGCAGCAGACGGGCGGCATTGCGGCCTTCATCGATGCCGAGCACGCGCTGGACCCGACCTACGCCCGCAGGCTGGGGGTGAACCTGGACACCCTGCTCGTGTCCCAGCCCGATTCGGGCGAGCAGGCGCTGGAGATCGCGGAGATGCTGATCTCCTCGAACGCGGTGGAGGTGATCGTGATCGATTCGGTGGCCGCCCTGGTCCCCCGCGCGGAGCTGGAAGGCGAGATGGGCGACTCGCACGTCGGGCTCCAGGCC
>Ga0137368_10008360_pt1 | contig 10677 bp, 9 predicted proteins | sample SagtaG_13_FD_104917 | JGI IMG/M metagenome (GOLD analysis project Ga0137368, IMG submission 104917) | Vadose zone soil microbial communities from Sagehorn Ranch, Mendocino, California, USA - Sage1_L_100_16 metaG | ecosystem: Environmental > Terrestrial > Soil > Vadose zone | place: USA...
AGGGGCCTCCATGAAGCCGCTGCAGATCGCGGACACGCCCACGACCTCGCGCGCGTGTTTCGCGGCTCGCGGATCGGGGTCGAGCGCCGTGCACTGCCACCCTGCCTGTTTCATCCGGTGCAGAAACACGCAGAGACCGGAGCCGACGTCGAGGACCGTGCCGGGGCCGTTGCGACCAGCGCCGAAATGCGCCGTGGTAAACTCCTGGACCCGACGCACGCGGCCTACGTTGTCGCTCTGATCCGGGCTGAGCGCGTTGATTCGATCGAACGCGCGGCGCAGACCGACCTCACCGTAGGTCGAATCCACATACTCACCGGTGTAGAGCGCGCCGGCATCCATGGCGTGCACCGACAGAAAGTGGCCGCAGCGCTCGCAGCGCAGCACGCGACGCTGATACGACTGCTGCTCGCTGAACCGGAAGCGGACCTCGCCAGCCGGCGGTGCATCGTAAACGAACACTTCGGCGAACCGCATGCCGTCGCACAGACAGCGGGGCACGACCGAATCGAGCGTTTCTTCTCCAGGCGAGCGCGAATCGAGCAGCGCCTCGAGCTCTGCGCTGTCATCGAGCCAGCGAACGACGACGATACTTTCGGCGGCCATGTACTGCCGCAGCTCCTCTTCTTTCCCCTCCACGACAAGAAAGATGAAGAACTTGCCGTCGGGCGAGCGGCTGAGGACCGCCCGCAATCCGAACCGCCTCAGCCGCCCATTCAGAGAGGGCGTCGCGTAGTACCCCCAGGACTTGCGCACGACATCGTATTCAGCACCGGCTCTCGTGACGAATGTGACCTGCTCGTCAGGCTCTAGCGTGATCCGAGCGGTGTCCTTTAGCTGAATCCTGCCGCCACGTCCCACGGAGAACACTCGGGCCGGGTCGATCGGTGTAAACTTCATGCCCAATTCCAGTCCGGAATCACGAACCCCTCGATGACCCACTTCCCATTGTGCCGCGCCCAGACCTGCGGGTTGCGGAATCGCTCGACGATGTCGAAGAACTCAGTCCGTGTGATCCCGATAAAGTCGCAGAACCTGCCGATATCCTCGTGCGGCGTCTCGTCGCCGCGCTCGCGCACAATGCGGATCGCCTCGGCTCTCGTCATCCTACCGTTGCGAATCTCGAGCGACAGGTTGTCGAACAGCCTCGTGAAACCAAACTTGTACCACTTTAGCCAGTGGTGAATGGAGATGAAATCATCGTCGATGTCGGCGTAGTCGTAGTATCCGGTCTTGGGACCTTGAGCGCGCGGGCGAAACCCGTGCTCACGGGCGACCACCAAGCTCGTTTCAGGATCCCAGGGAAAGTAGTATCCCAAGAACACCGCCAGGACACCTCGCGCATTCAATTCCGCTTCGCACGGCCCGAAGTAGGGCGTCAGGTCCTGCTCTGTGAGCTCTGCCGAGAGCCAATCTCGAGCCGTGGTGCCCTGCGTCACGCCATACTTCGCGAGCCAGCGCGCATCGAGCCGAAACCCGTGCAGCTCATCGTCCGCGCCGCCGTATTCGAACGCCGAGTTCTCCCCCCAGATCACCAGCGGGATCTCGAATCGCACGGCGATGTTCAGGGGAATATTGAACAGCGCCATGTGCATCGGGATGGCGGTGCTGCCAAACCGGACCAGTGCCTGGTAGAGGAATCTCCGCTCCACATTGGGATTGACTTGAAAGTCGATATGGTCCACCCCGAGCCCGATCAGGTTGGCCAGGTTCTGCGCGCCGACTTCGGTCCGCGCGGGCGGCTTCCAGGTGACCGCCAGCGGGTGCAGGCCGTATTCGAGGCACCGGGCGACCTGCCAAGTGCTGTCCTTGCCTCCGCTCACCGGAATGAGACAGTCGTAGGGCCGGTTGCGGCTCTTCGCGTTCTTCACCACCTCGCGGAAGGTCTGCTCTCGAGCCTTCCAATCGATGCGCGGTCGCGTCGCGTGCGCGGTGCACGCGTTGCACACCCCGCTCGCATCGAACTGAATATTCGGCCGCGTCGACGGAATGATGCAGGACCGGCAATAGATCATGCCGCCGCAAACTCTTCCAAAAACATCTTGCTGGTGAGGAAGTAGAACAGCAATTTGCTCTCACTGTTCGGCAGGTACTCCTTCCCAATCAACGCCTCGATCTTGTCGCGCCGCACATGCTCGAAGATCGGACTGCGATCGAGCAGGTAAGCGCGGACCTCTGGATGGCGGACGTCCAGAAACGCAAAGATCGGCGCGTTGAACCCGACTTTCCGTCGGTTTGCCAGCACGCGCTCCGGCACGATCCCCTCCATCGCATCGCGCAGGATCGCCTTGGCATATCCGTTGCGCACCAGATGCCGGGTCGGAATCCGGTAGCAAAACTCGAACAGCTCCCGATCCAGATACGGAGACCGGTTCTCGATGGAGAAATACATGGCATTGAGATCGTCCTCATGGAGGATGACCGGCACGGCCTCATGAAACAGCTCGTTCAACATGCGGTTCCGTAGCAGGTCTCCGGTGAAGCATGCCTCCGTGAAGGGCTCGTGCCAATCCCGAATCAGATACTGCGCGAACTCGTCAGCATTGAGGAAAATGTGCGCGCGGAACGCCGGATCGCCGATGAACAGCTCGGCGTTGCCGAGATGCGGATTTCGCACTGTTGGACGGATGTGCTCCAGCCAGGCCTCCCGCGCCGCAGCATGTCGCGCGGGATCGGTTCGCACTTCGTACAGATAGGCCAGATGATGGTCATAGTAGCCGGTGAACAGCTCATCAGCTGCCGTCCCGCTCACGGAGATGCGGTACCCCTGCTGCGCGATGCTTTCCATCAGCAGCCAGTGTGCGAAGTAAGTGATTGTGTACACAGGCGCGTCGTGCTGGCGCACTAGCTCGCGAAGCTTTGGGAGGAACCGGGCAGTATCCACCGGAATCGCGGTGTGCCTTATCCCCAGCGCCGCGACGGCGTAGTCGACCATCTCCTGTTCTTCGTAGCGGGCATCCGAATTCACGATCGTGAAGCCGTGCACGTCGTACTTGAACACGTTTTTCGCGATGCTGATCAGCGCGTTGGAATCGACGCCGCCGCTCATGCAGAAGGCCAGCGGCACGTCGGCCCGCAGGCGAAGCTTGACCGACTGGATAAGCCGCTCGCGCACCCCGGCCACCGCGTCCGCGTAGGACAGGCGTTCGTCGGGACAATGCTGTGGCTTCCAATACCGGACGGCCGCACCAGCCGCTCCCGCGACGTCCACCCGTAGAGTCGATCCCGGGGGGAGCTCGCTGAGGCCTTCAAAGAACGCCCGGCCGTTCTTGTAGAGCCCCTTGTACCCGTTCACGAGATAGCCGTAGAGGTGATCGACGTTGACGCTGAGTTTTCGGTGCAGCAGCGCGTTGATGAACTTGACCTCAGACGCGAAGTAGAATCCCGAATCGTCCCGGTATAGAAAGAGAGGCTTCTCTCCGAAACGGTCACGCGACAGTACCAGGGTGCCCTCGGCCTCGTCGTACACGGCGACGGCCCACATGCCCTCGCACCGGTCCAGAACGCTCCAACCGAAGTGGTCGACCGCACGGAGCAGGACCTCGGTGTCGGAATCCGTCGCGAAGCGGCACCCTTGAGCGGCAAGCTCGCGCTTGAGCTCGACGTAGTTGTAGAGCTCGCCGTTGTAGACGAGCCACCGCGATCCGATCTGGAACGGTTGGTTAGCGCGAGGATCGAGATCGATGATGCTGAGTCGCGTGTGCAGCAGATGGACGTGCCGCCCGGCAGGATTCACCCAGTGCCGCTGCGCCGCCGCATCCGGCCCGCGTCGGTTCATCAACGCCAGACAGCGCTCGAGGCGGACAGGGTCCAACTGCCCGCGACCAACGTATCCTGCAATTCCGCACATACGGCGTTACTCCGATCCAAACGAGCTACAAAAGCGATCGCACCACGTCGTAACGGGGAGCGAAGAACGGTTTCAGATAGCTACTCCACCAGCGGTGCGGTCGCTGCGATCGCGCACGCGATGCCCGCGATTCGCCTGGGTCCGACAGCTTCCCCGAGGAGGACTGATGCCAGCAGGACCGTCACGACAAGGTACAGCGAGCTCACCGGCAACACCACGCTCGCCGGAGCCCGTCGTAACGTACTATAAGGCGACGCTCCCGATTCCGGCGAGCAGTCCGCCTCCCGCAGCTACGAAAAACCCGCCAATCTTACAGGACATGATGGAGGGTGCTGATCCTCCTAATCACTGAACGTCGTCCACCATGATCGGCTCACCGAGGGACACGGCCCGCTTGAGACGTTTGCCCAGGAGTTTCCCCTCCTCCCCTGGTGACAAGCCGACGGCCGGACGAGTCCAGGCCAGGTCCTGCCAGTCCAATCGATGGCCATTGGAGAGATCGACCTTCGCCACGATGGATCGGCCCACCCGCTGGGCGAGCGCCGATTCGCTTCGTTGCACCTGCTTTTCCGGCCGACCAAGCAGGACGCCAACACGCGCAACGCGATGCACCAGCTCCCTCATCTCGGGCGGATCTGCCGACAACTGGTGATCCCGAAAACTCGAGTACGCCTTGTCCAGCGTGAAGTGCTTCTCGATGATCCGGGCCCCTGCGGCCACCGCGACGACGCAAGCCTCGATGCCGATCGTATGATCCGAATATCCAATCGGGCAACCCAATCGTTCGCGCAGCAGGGAAATTGCCGCAAGGTTGAGCTCCTCTGGAGGCGCGGGGTAGCTCGTCACGCAATGCAGGACCGCGAGCTGAGGGACGTGTCCTCGCTCCCGCCAGCGCTCCTCAAGGAACCGCACACTCCCGGCGATCTGGTCGAGCGTGCTGAGGCCAGACGACAGAATAACCGGCTTGTCAGTCCGGCTCACGACTTCGAGAAGGGGATAGAAGCCGCGATCGGCCGAGGCAATCTTGTAGCAGTCGACAAGCGATTCCAGGAATGCGGCGCTCTCGAGATCCATCGGCGTCGACAGGAACAACAGTCCCAGCGACTTGGCGAGATCGCGCAGCGCTTGGAACTGTGCGTACGACAACTCGAACGCAGCGAGCTGGTCGTAGCGCGCCGAGTCCATCCGGCTCACGAACTGCTGGGTCCGGTACGTCTGGAACTTCACGGCGTCCACGCCAGTCGCGGCGGCTCGGCGGACGAGCTCCTGCGCGGTGTCGAAGTCTCCCTCGTGATTGTTGCCGATCTCCGCGACGATAAGGACCTTGTTCGCGAGGTCGACGTGCCCGATCCGCATGAGTCGTTAGTCCCCGCGTGCGCCGTCGACGACATGGCGGTGCAGCACGTACGCGGCATCCGCGATGCCGAACCCCAGGTGCTGGTAAAGCTGCAGGGATGGGATGTTCGCGAGCTGCGTTCCCACTTGAAGCTGATCACACTCCCGATACCGATCGATGAAAAACCGTACTAAGCCTCGGCCAATCCCACGGCGTTGCACCGCCGAGTCGACGCCAATCAGGTCAATGACCTTGACCGGGCGACCGTCGACTTCTCGTCCCAGAACGGCAAGGAACCCCGCGACCTGGCCGTCGGCCAGGGCGACGTAGAGCGCCTCCCCCCGCTCACCACGTGTATAGCTCTCGATCCAGCGACGTTTCACTCGATCCGCCACGGCCTGAGGAATCATCGGGTCGAGATGGAAACGCGAATACCGGAAGCACGAGGCTGCAATTCGCAACACAGCCTCGTGGTGCGACGGCTGCACGGTGCAAATCATGACTCCTGGCGACGACCCGAACGGGAGGACCGAGTCGAGGACAGCTTGCGGCAATCTGAAGGTGACGTTGACGTCGACGACGTAGAAACCAGAGGCGCACAACCAGCGAACAGCGTCGATCGAATCCGTTCCTACGCGGCAATAGTAGAATCCCGCCGTGCGCGCCCGCACATGTTCGGCCAGCTGACTCGTCTCCGCCTCTGCGGAATGAAGCCGCGGTGATCGGAGGGTGAGCTTGAAGACACCATAGCCAAACACGCCGGTCAGCCAGCTGTCCTGCTCGATCACCCACTCCATGCCCGTCAGTCCTCGTGAGGCAGGAGGGCTCGCTGGCGTGTCAGCGAGCGGTACCACTCGATGTACTTGGGGAAGCCGACCTCGATGGGATACTGTGGGGCGTACCCCAACAGGCGTGCCGCCCTGCGGATGCTCAGGGTGCCGCGAACCGGCATGAGCTTGTCACGCTCCACATTTTCGACGCCCACCCCGGGGAAATGCTGGCGCGTGATCTCCACCAGCTCCTTGATCGACCGCGCGCAGCCATAGGTCATGTTAAGAATTTGATTGCGGGCCGCGGGGTGACGAATCGTCAGACCAATCCCTCCCACGAGGTCGTCGACGTAAGTGAAGTCCAGTTTCTCCGCGCCATCACCATCCACGCGCAGGCGCGATCCGTTCAACGCGCTCTCGATGAACACTTGCCCGACACGTCGGCTCACACACCGCGGCCCGTACAACGCGGACGGTCGAATGATCGTGTACGTCAGACCGAACACCTGCTGGTACGCGATGACGATCTTCTCCGCGGCGACCTTCAACGCGCCGTAAATCCCGATCGGATTGAGCGGATGGTCTTCGTCCACCTCCTCGGCCTGGAAATCGCCATAGACCATGCTTGATGACAGGTAGACGAACTGCTCCACCCCGGCGTCCCGCGCAAAGTCGAGGGCGTTCTCAAGTGTGCGGAGGCTGTGATCGAACGTGCTGTAGGGATCCTTGTTGGAGCGGCCCGCATGCGCCACCGCCGCAAGGTGCACGATGACCTGAGGCGCAATGCGGCTCAGCGTCCGGGACAAGGCGTGATAGTCGCGCGCATCGACGGGATGCAGTGGGATCCCGGCCGCCCGGAGTAGGTCGAGGCGCTGGTTGATGATGGCGAGGTTCAGATCTCGCGTGGCGGCGTCCTTGTACTCAGACGCGAAGTACAGAAGGTTGTTCACCTGGAGGCTGTCGATGACGTCGACCACGGCGCCCTGCTCCACCAGGCCTAACGCGATGTTGTGCCCGATGAACCCCGCTCCTCCGATGAGCACGATTTTTCGTCCACGCATCTCAAGCATCAGGCGTCCTTCGCTGCGTCCCTGAGGACGCATCGGACTGTCTCGGCGATATACGCGATATCGGCTTGTTCAACGTGCGGACCCACGGGCAGCGCCAGCGAGCAGTCGCTGATACGGGTCGCTGCAACGAAGGACGCGGGCGTGTACCCGTACTTCTGCCGGTAATAGCTCATGCGGGGAACTGGATGCGGATAGTATACGCTCGTTCCGACGCCGAGCGCGTTCATCCGCGACGCGACTTCGTTGCGCAACGGGGCGAGGCGGCCCTCGAGGACAACGGTCAAGCAGTAATGACTGTTTTGGGCTCGAGCATCATCGGTGTCAATGATCCGGACGCCGTCCAATGCCGCCAGCGCGCGCTTGAGCGTTGTGAAATTCGCGTTGCGCATCGACAGATTCTGGTCGATGCGGCTGAGCTGCGCGCGTCCCAGCGCTGCGGGCATTTCTCCCATACGGTAGTTCATGCCGAGCGTGGCGACCTCATACATTCCTGGCAGGGCCCGTTCACTATGCGTCCGATCCACTCCGAACGCTCGCCATTGGGCGACCGCAGCCGCGACCTCGCGGTGACGAGTGACGAACATGCCTCCCTCGCCGGTGGTGATGTGTTTCACAGGATAAAAGGAAAAGCACCCGGCGTCGCCCCAGAGACCGACGTGCTTCCCGTCATACCGGGCCCCCAGGGCGAGCGCGCAGTCCTCCACAACCTTCGCGCCGCGCGCCTCCGCGAGCGCCACGATGTCCCGCATCGCGCACGGGACACCGACGAAATGCACCAAGGAAACCGCCCTGGTGCGCGAGGTGAACGCGGCGCAGATCGTATCCGGAGTCACGTTCCCGGTCGCCGGATCGCAATCTACGAAGACGCATTTCGCCCCGACGAGCTCAACCGCGTGAGCCGTCGCGGTGTGGGTCTGCGCGGGCACGATGACTTCGTCGCCCGGCCCGATGCCCCAATGCAGATACGCCAGGTGCAGCGCGGCCATTCCAGAGCTGACCGAGACGCAGTACGCTTCCCCGCCGAGGAACGCCGCGAACTCCGCCTCGAACGCCTTCCCCTCGGGTCCGTGCGTGAGGATATGGCCGGAAAGCACGTTGTGGACGGCGTTGCGATCCGCATCCGTCACCCAAGGGCGGCCGAACGGGACGACACGGCGTGGATTCATGAGTAGGCAATCTCCACAGGACGGGCGGCCTTGAGTGCTGCATCCGTCGCCAAACATACGTTCACCAAGTCGAACTCCGCATTTGCGTGTGAGTGGGCATCGGCCTTGTTCAAGATCCTGTCGATGAACGCTGGGACCAGCACCCCCTTGGAAGCCGGGAGCAGAGGCAGGTCCAGCTCGGTCGCCGAGACTGCGGGGGCCCGCGCGGTGTGCACTCTGGCGCCTCGATCGTCGCACAGGAACGTGGCTTTCGTTCCGAAGACCCGCACCGTGTGCTGGTGCCGATGTACACACCCGAAATTTGCCGTGATTCGCCCGATCAGCCCAGACGGGAACTGGAACGTGGCCGCAACAAAGTCATCATAGCGAAACCGCGTACCCAACGTGGAGAGACGATTTCCCACAGCGGTCACCGATCCCGGCCGCTGTGCGGTGAGCCATAGCATCAGATCCACCAGATGGACACCCCCCCCCTGCATGACTGAATAGTCGTCCACGTCGGCGCGCCAGCCACTCGTGATCTTGTCGATTCGCCCGTACAGATAATCACCATCGAATGCATAGATCTCACCGAACGTGCCCGCCCCGATCTCACGCTTCAGCCATTCGTAGACCGGGGCCGCGCGCAACACCAAGTTCGCCGCGAGCTGCCGACACCCGTTCGCCCGCCACGCCTCTCGAATGCTGCGGAACTCCTCCTGGGAGCGGCACAGCGGCTTTTCGACGAACACGTGCTTGCCGGCTTCCAGCGCGGCGACCACCTGGCCCGCGTGCGCATCGTCGTACGAGGCGATTGACACCACGTCAACCCGCTGATCGGCCAGCACCGCGTCGAAGCTGTCGGCGCGCGCGCCGGCGCCCAGCTCCCGGATCAGTGCATCCATTCGGCCGCCGTCCAAATCGTATACCCACCGCAGCTGACATTTCAGCGTCTGGAGATACGCGCGAGCGTGCTGCTCACCGACCCCCAGCCCGACCACGGCAACCCCAAGCATGAACGACGTGGTCAGCGCGACCGCCGCGCGAGCACAAACCCTGCACGCTCGACCTCGCCGGCCCGCTCTAATCGGTGGAGGTCCTCGACGGTGTCTACGGCCAGACTGGTCTCGGCGAGCTTGGGGTTCGGCGATTCCACGTTCAGGATGCGGAACCGCTCCGGATGACGGTAATAGAACGACGTCACGTGCTCGTGATCCTCGACGGTCAACTCTCTAGGGTCAATTGCCGCGAACGTGCTGACGCGAATCAACTCGGCGTTGGAGCCGCGAGGGAACGTTCGAGGAAACACCGTTGTCACCAGATCGAATGCAGTCTTGGCCTGCGCGGCCACGCGTTCCAGTACGTGGACGCTCAGCAAGGGACTGTCGGCGCTGACCCGCAGGATCCAGTCGCAGGGATGCTCGGCGGCGCATGCGCGGAAGCGCTCAAACACGCTTTCGAGCGGACCGCGAAACACCGAGAATCCTGACGCCGCCAGGTAGCACGCGAGCGGATCATCCGATCGATCAGCACTCGTAGCCACGTGTACGGGTGTAGCGGGCAGCGCGTCGGCAACCGCATTGAGAACCCACCGAATCAGCGGTGTGCCCCGAAACGGGGCAAGCACCTTGCCGGGAAATCGCCGCGAGCTCATGCGTGCTTGCACGAGGACACGGATCGGCGTCGACGCGGACTGTTCGGTCACCACAGCTAGCGTTCCCCTCTCCGCGATCCGAACTGGCCGAGTACGTTGCGAATCTCCCCGATGGCCTCCTGCCTCAGCTCCGCGAATCGGGCTGCGCCAGCCGGATCTTGCATTCGGCGTCGCCGGAAGAATTCCCGCGCAAAGGCAATCGTGAGGCCCATCAGGAGGCCGATCACGAGACTCAGCATTCCCTTCACCAGCAGATGCCGCGAGGAAGGCCTCGTGGGAAGTCGGGGTGCCTGGACCACGGTAATGACAGGCGTATCCCGCACTTCATTGATCTTGGCGCGCTCGTACTCCTCTGCAAACCCCGTGTAGATCTGCTGGCGCATCGTCACCTCGCGCGCCAAGCGATCGTTCTCAAACAACAAGTGCGGCGCGTTCCTGAACTCTCGATTTGCTTTCAAGAAGGCTTGATGACGCGCCTCGGCTTCCGACAGTTCGGCGCGGAGCTGCGCCAGTCGCTCCGCGATGAATTGTCGCTCGGCGGTCGCCTGGCTGCGGCGCTGCTTCAAATTGAAATCGCTCAGCTGTGCCAGAAGTTGTTGGGCGATCTGGAGCGCCATCGGTGCGTGGCGAGCGCGCACCTCGAATTTCACGAGCCCCGTCTGCAACTCGGCCTCGGCGGAGATGTCGCGCTTCAGCCGGTCAACCGCAGCGTCCTGCTGCTCTAGCGGCGTGCCTTTCCGTACTCGATACAGATCGACGAGCCGAACGGTTACCGCCCCCATATCGCCATCCATGCGAAACGCGCTGTCCACGACCGCGGCGAGGATCTCGCGGGACTTGAGCAACTCGGCG
>Ga0137368_10008367_pt1 | contig 10673 bp, 14 predicted proteins | sample SagtaG_13_FD_104917 | JGI IMG/M metagenome (GOLD analysis project Ga0137368, IMG submission 104917) | Vadose zone soil microbial communities from Sagehorn Ranch, Mendocino, California, USA - Sage1_L_100_16 metaG | ecosystem: Environmental > Terrestrial > Soil > Vadose zone | place: USA...
ACAGCCTACGTGAGCTTGGCGAAGCTGAAGCGGATGCGGGCGTTATGTTGATAACGTCCTGCTCCTCGGCCCCCCAAGGGCGGGCACGTCAATGCTGGCGCGTCGCCTCGCCACCATCCTGCCGGCGATGACCCCGGCCGAAGCCCTCGATACCCTGCGCATCCAGCGCGTCGCCGGCCGTACCGTCGGGCGCACCGCTGTCGTCACCACGCGCCCGTTCCGGGCCCCCCACCACACCATCTCCACTGGGGGTTTGATCGGCGGCGGCCAGCTGCCCCTGCCGGCGGAGGTGTCCCTTGCACACCACGGCATCCTGTTCTTGGCTGAGCGGCCCGAGTGCAAGCGCCATGTGCTCGAGGTCTTGCGACAACCGCTCGAGACGGGCCTCGCAGAAAAACAATTACTCGGATCCCCTCGATTTCCTGGATTCTGCTGCATTGGCTGCGCGGGTGAAAGCATCTACAGCTGAATGAATGTCCCGTCCCATAGCGCACGTCACCAGGCCTCTCCGTTCCTCTTGAACAGAGCTATCAGCGGTCAGCTCAAAAACGCCTTGACATCTTGCGAGGGCGAGTGATAGAAGGAGGTCATTCTTGACCGTCGGCCTTTCCAAAGGGCCCATCCTCATTGATACGCCTCCCTCTCTACGGTAGAGGCGCATAATGCCAAAGAACAGAGCTCTCGTCGTGATGCTGGCCCTTGCAGGAGCGCTTTTTCTCGGCGTGCTCGTTGTTTCCCCATTGATACACCTCAACATCTTCTTTCTCCAGCGCTCGTTCCTCTTCGGCCTGATCTTCTGGATCACCATGGCGGTCGGCGTCAACATCATTTACGGCTACACCGGCTACTTGCCCTTTGGCTATGTGGCCTTTTTTGGGGTGGGTGCCTATGTCAGCGCTGCTCTCTGGAGCCGACTCGGGATCCCGATCGTCCTGGCCATCCTCCTGGGGGGACTCGGTGGAGTGCTCCTGGCCCTCATTTTTGCGCCCACCCTGCGACTCCGTGGGATCTACTTCAGCACCGTGAATTTCGCCTGTGCCATGACGCTCAAGGTCTTGGCTCCGAATATTCCCCCCAAAGTGGCTGGGGGCGTGTTTGGCATCTCCCTATCCGGCATTTACAACCCCTTGGTCAGCTATTATCTGGCGCTCCTGCTCATGCTGGGGGCCATTCTCACGGTATGGCAGCTCTCCCGTTCCAAGCTGGGCGTGGCCTTAAAATGCATTCGGGATGACCCCGAAGCGGCCGAGGTGATGGGGATTAATGTGGCCAAGTACCGATTGCAGGCCTGGCTCTTGGCAGCGCTCTTTCCCTCGTTGGCTGGGGGGCTCAACGCCTGGTATACCGCCGTCATCGATCCCCCGACGGCCTTCAACTTGTTGATCACGGTCAAGGCGATCATTTACGCCATGTTTGGGGGCCTGGGGATGGTATTTGGTCCGATCGTCGGGGCCACCGTGCTCTATGTGATCGACGAGGTCATCTGGATCCGATTCCCGTTTTGGAACCTGTTCATCCTCGGCCTGGTGTTGGTGCTCTTGGTCCTCTTCTTGCCCAAAGGGCTCTTGGGCACCCTGGCGGCGAGGTATCCCCAGTGGAGGGTATCGCTCTAATCCAAGGCCGAAACATGGTGAGGGCGTCACATGAAAAGGAAACCGTTGATCATGGCGATGGTCATGCTCGGTGGCCTGTTCCTGCTCGGAGGGATGCTTGTCCCCATTCCCACGGAGGCCGCCAAGGAGAGCATCAAGATCGGGATGTCGATCTCGACTTCGGGGCCGTTTGCCTTTGCCTCCATGCAAGGGTTCCGCGGCGTGCAGCTGTGGGTTGCCGAGGTCAACAAGCGGGGAGGTATCCCCGTGCGGGAGCTGGGGAGAGGCCTCCCGGTAGAATTGGTGTATCACGATGACCGCAGCGACAAAGAGGTCACCGTCAGGATGTATGAGAAGCTCATCGTGGAGGATAAAGTCGATGCGACCATCGCCAACTTTAGCTCCACGTTGGGCCTGGCCGCCGCCCCCATAACCGAGAAGTACGGGAAGGTGATGATGATCTGGGCGAGCGCGGCCTCCCCCATCTACGAGCAGGGCTTCAAATACGTGATCTCGGGGAGCCAGATTTCCACACGCGATGTTCCGCGGCCCATGGTCGCCCATGCTCACGAAGTCCTCAAGATGAAGACTGTGGCGATGATCTATGTGGATCAGCCGGCCTTTGTGGATTTCGCCATCAACGCCAAAGACGAGGCCGAAAAGCGCGGGATGAAAGTGGTGCAGTATGAGATGTTCCCGATGGGGGCCAAGGATTTCTCCGTCATGCTCCAGAAGGCCCGAGCCACCAAACCGGACGCGTTCATGATGTTTGCCTATGTGGACGATCAGATCACGGCGGTCAAGCAGATGCGGGAGCTCGATATCAACTTCCCCTACGCCAATCTCGTCTACGTCACCCTCGAGGACTGGTGGAAGGCCCTCGGCAAGGACGGGCTCTATTTTTCGGGGATCAGCAACTGGCACCCAGACTTGAACTATCAAGTCAACGTCGGGTTCACCAATCAGGAGATGATCGCGAAGCATCACCAAATGTTCCCCAACGAGCATGTGACCTTCGAGACCGCCCTCGCCTATGTCAATGTCGTGGTGTTGGAGGAGATGATCAAGAGGGCGGGGAGCCTCGACTCCGCGAAGCTGAAGCAGGCAGCCCTGGAGCTGTCGGGCAAGCTGGATACACTGCTGGGTCGCTATGAGCTCGATGAGACCGGGCGGCAGTTAGGCATGCCCTTCATGCCCATGCAGCGGGTGCCCGACCCCGCCACGGGGACGTCCAAGCTGACCATTCTGTATCCCGAGGCCGTCGCCACCGGCAAAGCGGTCTACCCCATGCCGACTTGGGCCGAGAAGCGGAAGTAAGCCCGTATGCTCCAGTTGAACGACGTCACGAAGCGGTTTGGCGGTCTGGTGGCGGTGGATGGCTTTTCCTCCACCGTTGAACAAGGGGAAATCGTAGGGCTGATCGGGCCCAATGGCGCCGGGAAGAGCACCCTGCTGAACTGTATCAGCGGGATCTATCGGGTGGACGGCGGGCAGCTCATGCTTAAGGGGAAGGTCCTCAACGGCTTAAAGCCGTTTCAGATTACCCATCTAGGAGTGGCCCGCACCTTTCAGGTCCCCAGGCTGTTCCGGAAAGCCAACCTGGTCGAGAATTTGATGGCCCCAGCGATCCATCGGCCGGCCGATCTGCGCTCCCTGCAAAGGAAAAGCCTGGAGCTCCTGGACTATGTGGGGCTCTATGCGCTTCAAGACCACTTCGGCGAGGAGCTCTCGGGCGGACAGCAGAAATTGCTGGAGTTTGCCCGCATGCTCATGTTTGACCCTATCCTCTGTATCCTGGATGAGCCCTTTGCCGGCGTGCACCCGGATATCAAAGACAAGTTGCACGGCATGATCTTGGATCTCCACCGTGCAGGGAAGGCCTTTATCCTGGTGAGCCATGAGCTGGATTCGATCTATGCACTCTCCACCAAGGTGCTCGCCATGCATAACGGCCAGAAGATCTTTGAGGGGACCGCGGAAGGTTTGCAATCGGACCAAGCCGTCATTGAGGCCTACCTCGGAGGAGGATAATGGCTACCCTAGACGTCAGGGACCTAGAGGTCGAATACTTCACGGATATTCGGGTCCTCCGTGGGCTGTCATTGCGTGCGCCTGAAGCGCAGATCACGGGCATCATCGGCCCGAATGGCGCCGGGAAATCCACGCTCCTCAAGACCATCTATGGGTATCTCAGGCCGCGGGCGGGGAAGATTTTCTTCAACGGGGCGGATATCACCGGCGAGCCGCCCTACCATCTCCTGGCTAAGGGGATCGCCTTTGTCCCGCAGGATAGGACCGTTTTCCCGGACCTCACCGTGCATGAAAATCTCGAGATGGGGGCGTGGCTGCTGCGCAAGCACGCGCAGCGCGTCAAGGAAGCTATCGATGACATCTACCGGCGGTTTCCGGTGCTGGGGGAGAAACGAAAGGCCAAGGCTCAGACGCTCAGCGGGGGCCAGCAACGGATGTTGGAATTAGGGCGTGCCCTGCTGACCTCGCCACAAGTCCTGTTGATCGACGAGCCGACCGTCGGCCTGGCCCCCAAAGTCGCCAGTGAGATCTATACCATCATCGCGGATTTCAGGCGGTCCGGGATAACCATCCTGTTGGTCGACCAGAACGTGCGCCGCGCGCTCGAGCTTGCGGACTATGTCTATCTGTTGGAGATGGGGGTCGTGAGGGAGCATGGCCCCAAGGTGAAATTCCTGGAACAGGAAGCAACCTTGCGCGCCCTCTACATTGGCGGAACCCGAGGTCCCAAAAGGGCTTCCGGGTAAGGCACATTCCGATGGTTGAACTCCTTGTGACGGCCATTGTCTCCGGTCTGCTGGTTGGCATGGTGTACGGACTGGTGGGGGCGGGACTGAACCTGATCTTTGGCGTGATGCGGGTGGTCAATTTCGCCCACGGCGAATTCCTGATGCTGGCCGCTTTTGCCACCTACTGGCTCAATGGGCTCTTGGGGATGGACCCGCTAGTCTCGCTGAGCGTGGTGGTGCCCCTGTTCTTTGGCCTCGGCGTGGGCATATACTATACCACGGTCCCGCGGCTCCTCCGGGCGGAGGACCCCGAGACCGCCTCGCTCCTCGCCTACTTTGGGGTCGCCCTCGCCTTCAGCGGGGGGGTCTTTGCCGTCTGGGGAGCTGAGCCGCGGGGGATCCCGTATCCCTATGAAACCGCGTTCCTGAAGGTGGGCATGGTCTATCTGCCCGTCGGCCGGCTGGTGGCGTTTGCTGTTGCGCTCGTCGGTGCCATGGCCCTCCTGTACTTTCTGTACCGCACCTACCTCGGCAAGGCGCTCAGGGCGACGATCCAACACAGACAAGCGATTCAGCTCTGTGGAGTCAACACGTACCGGCTGTCGGCCCTGGCCTTCGGGATCGGGATCGTGCTGGCTGGGATGGCAGGCACCGTGATCTTACTGGTCTTCCCCTATATCAGTCATGCGATGGGCATTGGCTATACCCTCATCGCCTTTGTGGTCATCATGCTGGGAGGGTTAGGCAACCCCTTAGGTGCCCTGGCAGGTGGCTTGCTCTACGGGCTCGTGGAGAACATAAGCACGGTGTTTCTCCCGGCGTCTATGTCTCCTGTGATAGCCTTCCTCGTCTTGATTGTGATTATCATGGTGAGACCCCAGGGATTGCTGGCGCGCACCTAATCCGATCGGAGAGCTACACCCCAGCTCCCGGGGGCGCACGGGGCGATGTGCGCGATGGGAGCGATCGGCACGGTTTTTCCTCCATCGGAGACATCCCCCCACTGAGGTAAAAGGCGTCAGCAGACCGCACATTAGGTGATGCTGCCGAAGCCGAGGCTCCATCCAAATCTTTTGATCTGGGTCGTGGTCATGCGTAAGGAGAAAAGCTCATGAGCCAGGATGAGCTGTGCTATTGGTCTGCCAGCGCGCTCGCATCAGCCATCGCGCATAAGCAGCTTTCGCCTGTAGAGGTGGTGGAGGCTATCTTAGACCAGATCGAGCGGCTGAACCCCACGCTCAATGCCTACTGTACCGTCGCTGCAGAGCAAGCTCGGCAGGCGGCGCGCGAGGCTGAGCAACGGGTGGTGCGGGGCGAGCCTTTGGGCCTGCTCCATGGGGTCCCTGTGTCGGTGAAGGACACGCTCTGGACTGCCGGAATCCGCACGACGATGGGCTCTGCCATTTATGCCGACTTCGTCCCGACCGAGGATGCGGCTGTCGTGGCCCGCCTCAAGGCGGCTGGGGCCATTCTCCTGGGCAAAACCACCACCCCGGAGTTCGCCCATAAAGGGATGACCGATAGCCCCCTCTTCGGGGTCACCCGCAACCCATGGTCGCTGGCTCACACTTGTGGGGGCTCTAGCGGCGGCGCTGCGGCGGCCGTCGCTGCAGGGATTGGGCCCTTAGGCGTTGGCACCGACGAGGGAGGATCCATCCGTATCCCGGCCAGTTTTTGTGGGGTGGTGGGGCTGAAGCCCACGTTTGGCCTCATCCCCCGTTATCCGATCGGGCGGGCTGAACTGTTGACACACCTTGGTCCCCTAGCGCGAACGGTACAAGATGCGGCGTTGTTCCTCACCGCGACGACCGGACGCGATGACCGGGATGGCTGTTCCCTGACGAACCCATCGCCTGATTATATACGCGAGCTGGCTGAGTCCGTCGGTGAGCTGCGCGTGGCGTGGAGCCCCACGCTGGGATACGCGGCGGTGGACCCCGAGGTACGGCGGATCACCGAAGCTGGGGTCCAGGTCCTGATGGATTTGGGATGGCGGGTGGAGCAGGCTGATCCCGGTTTTGTAGACCCTGCCAGGATCGCGGAAACTTTCAGCCATCCCGGGCTAGCGGCAATTCTCGGCGAGCATCTGGCCACCTGGCGCGAGCGGATGGACCCCACGCTGATTGTCCTGGTAGAGGATGGCCAGCGGATGAGTGCCGTGGATGTGGCCCGCGCGCTGTTCCAGCGCCAAACGCTGTCGGAGCGTGCCTACCAGTTCTTCCAGCGCTATGACCTGCTTGTGACCCCAACAGTTGCAGTGCCGCCGTTCGCCGCCGGGGCCCCGGCGCCACAAGCGATCGCGGGGCAGCCGATCTCGCGGCGCGGCTGGATTCCATTTACGTATCCCTTCAACCTTACCGGACAGCCGGCCATTTCCATCCCCTGTGGGTGGACAATGGATGGCCTGCCCGTAGGGCTTCAGCTCGTGGGCCGTCGCTTGGAGGATGGGCTGGTGTTGCGTGCGGCTGCTGGCTTTGAGGCTGCAGCACCGTGGGCAGATAAACATCCTGCCTCAGCTCTGCAGCCATCTTGATAAATGCTCTACACCAAGACCTCCGTGGTAAATCCAAAGCTTGGCGAATGCGAGGGCTGCTGGGGGAGCTCCCATCGCTCGAGCACCGGTTCGGTAATCGGTATGTTGCCTGAATGCTCGGCCCGCCTCTCGAAATTTTAAGAACGGTAGCCCCCCACGAAGATGCTTGCGGCCAAGGCGTGGCCGGGATGCCAAATTCCTGTTGACAAGCCGGCCTAGCGTCCCTACACTCGCGCCAAACTTCCCTTCTTTAGCGGTGCATCCCAGCTCCGCCGGCGGCCGGCAGACATGAGGGAGCATGCTGATGACTCACGCCTGGATCGACCTCTCCTGCAGGCCTCCTACCATGCCTGATCGCTCGCCGCAAGCCCGCTTTCTCCTGAGGCCCCAACTGCTGACCCTCGTCTAACCCCTCCGCGCGAGGAGGGACATTCCCCCGTTTCAGTCCATGCTGGCCCCTTTCATCTGCATGCCCAAGTGAGGTAGGGAATAAGGGTGTGTTTCTCGCATCACACCGTGCCCGGCATGCCCCACGTCGGGAACGGCGCTGTCTGAGCAGGAGGTGGATCATGCCACTGTGTGTCACGCTCGGCAAATATACGGCAGAGGCCATGAAGAACATCCATGAGGTGCCGGAACGACTCCAGCAGAACCCCCGGCTGATTGAAGCGAAAGGCGGGAAACTCCTGGCCTTATGGACTCATGGGGGAATGGGACATGCTGGTCATCACGGAGTTCCCCGATGAGAAGAGCGCCATGAGTGCTCTGTTAACGGTGGGCAAAGCGGGTAGGCTCACCACGCAGACGATGACCGCCATCTCGGGGGAAGAGTTTGCCACCTTGGCAAAGACGCGTGAACGCCAGACCAATGGCGCAGACGACACCGCCCTGGTGTCGTCAGGCCACCGATAGGAGGTGCACCATGCCAACAGTCTATGTGCGACGGATGCATTTGAAAGAGTCGTTAAGCGATGCCGACGTGGCCGCCTACTGGAAGTGGACGCTGGAGGAAGTGGTGCCAGCCCTGCAGAAGGTCCCGGGGATTCGCTCGGTGAAGATCTATTCAGGAGCCGGGGGGCTACGGGCAGACATCCGCTATGTGTTTGAGATGGATGATGCCGGGGCCTACGAGCGCTTGTTGGCCGATGCGCAGCTCCACCCGCTCATCGCCAAAACCTATGCCGCCTGGGATATGAAGACGGCGAGCCAACTGTTTGTCCGGGAAGTGACCCCGGAGTTGCTTCGCGCACTCAGCGGAAGCGCGTGAGCAGGGTTCCCCGCACGATCATGAAAGGAGGTACCCATGGCACAAGACCCCGTGCAAGTCGATCCGAAGCATTACACCGTGGAGTTCGAGAATGCGCAGGTGCGGGTCCTGCGGATCCGCTACGGCCCGCACGAGAAGTCCGTGATGCATGGGCATCCCGCGGGCATAGCCGTCTTCTTGACTGACAGCCATGGGACATTCACCCTGCCAGACGGAAAGACGGAGGACTTCAGGGTGAAGGCCGGGCAGACCCTCTGGTCCCCTGCCCAGGAACATCTGCATGAAACTGGCGCTAGGCCCATCGAGCTCGTGTTTGTGGAGCTGAAGGCCACGTGAGTGTCAAAACAGTCGGGCTTATCATCACTCTCGCCCTGGGCCTCCTCCTGGCGCCGCTCGCCGCCAGCGCGCAGCCGCCAGGAAGGGTCCCTCGAATAGGGATTCTCGGGGCTGTCCCCTGGCGTCAGCTTCCTACGCACGAAGCATTCTTGCACAGTCTATGCGAGCTGGGCTACGTCGAGGGACAGAACCTCCTCCTCGAGGACCGCGAGGCGAAGGGAAGGATCGAGCGACTCCCCGACCTCGCGGCCGAGGTGGTCCGTCTCCAGGTGGACGTCATCTTGGTCAGGGGTGCGTCCGCGTTGGTGGCGGTCAGGCAAGCGAGCCGTACGATCCTGATCGTGACGGTGGACTTGGAAAGCGATCCTGTGGTGATGGGCTTCGTCGCCAGCCTCGCGCGGCCGGGCGGGAATCTCACGGGGGTGTTTCTGGATCTGCTGGAGCTCAGCGGCAAACAGTTAGAGTTGCTTCAGGAGGTTGCCCCCGCGCTTTCCCGCGTGGCGGTCCTCGGGAATCCCGAGATCAACGGCCCGCAATTTCGCGCTCCCGAGGTGGTGGCCAGGGCATGGGGGGTGCAGCTGCAAGCCCTGGAGGTGCAAGGCCCTGAGGAGTTCGATCGCGCCTTTGAGGCCGCAAGCAGAGGGGGTGCCGCAGGCCGCATCGTGTTCTCATCGCCGAGTGTCTTTGCGTACAGAACACGGCTCGCAGACCTGGCGGCCAAGACCGGGTTGCCGGCAATTTCCCCGTTTCGGGCATGTGCCGAAGCGGGAGGCCTCATGGCCTAAGAGCCAAATCTTGTGGATATGTTCCAGCGTTGCAGCGTCTATGTCGGTCGGCTCCTCAAAGGAGCCAACCCTGGGGACCTGCCGGTGGAGCGGCCGATGCGATTCGAGTTGGTCGTCAATCTCAAGAACGTCAAGGCGCTTGGCCTGACGCTTCCTCCCACCTTGCTGTTCCAGGCGACCGAGGTGCTCCAGTGAGGCCGGAGCGATGCGGTGGCATGAGCCCGCCACCACTCATCGCGATTCGGTGCTCAGGCGGCCGCCATGGCTGACATCCCTCTGAGGTCTGGGCCCAAAGGTGAAGGTGAGGCAGGCGTTGTGTCCCAAATCTCCTGCTCCTCGGCCCCCAGGGACAGGGAAGTCGATGCTGGCGCGTCGGCTGGCGACCATCCTGCCGGCTATGACGCTGGCGGAGGCCCTCGAGACCACCCGCCTCCACCATGTGGCCAGCCGTACCGGCGGCCGCGCCGCCCTGGTGGTGACGCCCTCTCTGCCGCGGTGCTCGCCATCTCACCACAATTGTCACGGGACATAGTGATTATGCGGAAGCCCTCCGAGTACAGAGTCACAAATTTCCTATGGCCCAGATAGCATAGATCTCACAGTGCTGGCCGCGCTGGCGGCGCGGATGCACACCGCCACGGACTCGTAAGAGCGCTTCCCTAGCTCGCTGATGCTTTTCGCTTGACAGGGTGCTAGGCGAGGAGTACAGACGAGCCATTCTCCCCACGCGAATCAGGAGGGCGTCTGGGGGAGTTCCTCCCTCAGGTATGATCCGGCCACAGGCATTGAGGTGTAGGAGGGGCCGTCCATGCGCTGCCCCAGCTGTGCCGTCGAGAATCCCGAGGGCATGAAGTTCTGCATCGAGTGTGCCGCCCCCCTCACGCGTCGCTGTCCGTCCTGTGACTTTGCGAACCCACCCCAAGCGAAGTTCTGTGGGCAGTGTGCGGCCTCGCTCAGAGATCCGCTGCCAGGGGCCGCCACACCGCCTCACGCCCTACCCTCCCACATACCTCTCCGCTACACACCCGCATACCTGACCGAGAAGATCCTGCACGCCAAAGCCGCCTTGGAAGGGGAGCGCAAACAGGTCACGGTGCTCTTCGCGGATTTGAAGGGATCCCTCGAGTTGCTGGCCGACCGCGATCCTGAAGAGGCGCGGGCTATCCTCGACCCGGTCTTAGAGCGCATGATGCAGGCCGTCCATCGGTATGAGGGCACTGTCAACCAAGTCATGGGCGATGGCATCATGGCCCTGTTCGGGGCGCCCATCGCGCATGAGGACCATGCAGTCCGCGCCTGCTACGCGGCCTTGGCGATGCAGGAGAGCATCCGTCGCTATAGCGAAGAGGTCCGTCACTCGCAGGGCGTTGAGGTCCAAATCCGTGTCGGCCTCAACTCGGG
>Ga0137368_10008371_pt1 | contig 10669 bp, 6 predicted proteins | sample SagtaG_13_FD_104917 | JGI IMG/M metagenome (GOLD analysis project Ga0137368, IMG submission 104917) | Vadose zone soil microbial communities from Sagehorn Ranch, Mendocino, California, USA - Sage1_L_100_16 metaG | ecosystem: Environmental > Terrestrial > Soil > Vadose zone | place: USA...
AGGGGGCGCACGCGCTCATCGGGGCCGAGTTCATCAAGCGTTACGGTGAATCGGAAGAGGTGGTCACCGGGGTCGCTTCCCACCATGGCGAAGCGCCGCAGACAAATCTTCTGGGTGTGCTGGTCAGCGCGGCCGATGCTATCAGCGCCTCGCGCCCGGGCGCCCGATCCGAAACGATGACCACCTACCTCAAACGCCTGGATGAATTGGAACGAATCGGGCGTTCATTTTCAGGCGTGGACAAGTGTTTTGCGGTTCAGGCCGGCAGAGAGTTGCGTGTGGTAGTGCAGCCGAACGCCGTGAACGACGACCAGGCCTTCACGCTGGCGCGGAACATCGCGCGTCGCATCGAGGAGGGCCTGCAATATCCCGGGCAAATTCGTGTGACCGTGGTGCGCGAGACCCGCTGCGTGGAGTTTGCGAAGTAGCCGACGCGCCTGATCGGCGGGACAGTGGAGCTCTATCTGCCCTCGTACATGTTGGGCGGCAGACCGTGTTCCCAGCCCCGAGGCGAATTCCAAGGGCGGGCGGATGCATTTTCCGGATCACTGGACGCGCAACCGGAGAGGAAAAGCACCGCGAGCAGAACCAGCAGCAAACAGCATGAAAACCTGCGGAGCATAAACCAGCCGGGCGATCTCACAACCCAACGATCACATCGTCGCCTTCCAGAATTTCAGCTTGCTTCCAGTCCGGCAGCACGTTGGCAATGCTCCGGTTCGGTTGGACGGTAAGGATGCGAACCTTCGCGACCAGCTTGCCCGATCGACTGACGAGCATTTCACCGCGTTCGAGGACCTGGTCCTTTTCGCCAATATTCAATACGATAAACTCATACTTTGGATCCACCGCCACGACTTTTCCCTTGAGGCCCACGGGCAGCTCGACCTTCACATTTTCGCCTTCATAAATCTTGATTCGGTTTTGCAACACGATGACCTTTCGGGCCAGGACCTTGTTTTCTTCCCCCACCGCGTCCCGTTCCTGAACGAGCTTCTTGTTCTCGGCGATCATCGCCCGAATCTGTTCGACGCTCATATTAAAGGCCTTCCACCGGGCCAGCTCCGCCTGGGACTCGTTCCGTTCCTGGGTCGTCTTGGTCAGTCGGCTTTCCAGTTCGTTGGCCCGTCTTTCCTGCTGGTCTGCCTTTTCGATGGCGGCGCCGAGGTCAATCTTCGCGGTATCCAGCTCCTTCTTGGCCTTGTCGGCGGTGGCGGTGGCTTCACTGGCTCGCTTCTTGGCTGCCCGTTCTGCTTCCTGCGAGGTTTTCCAGTCCTGCTCGAACTTGTTCCGCTCTTCGGTGAGGGTTTTGATCTTGTCAGCCACCTTCAGTTGGCTGATGGCCAGCGCGGCGATACCAGCAACGATCACCACGATTAGAGAAATCCGGAGCATGGTTCAAATTGGTTGCGCGCAATCACACTAAACATTCAGCCTCGAGGTGTCAACTTGTGCGTGAATGCGCCGAAGGCACCTCCCTGCGCCGCGCACGAGCCAAGGCGGATTTCAGTTCGCAGCCGCCGATGTCGGCGGGCGGGCCCCGCGGCGCGGAATTGATTTTCCGACGTTACTTGCGCGGTGACGACAGGGGCGGATTGTTGAATTGTCCCAAGGCTGAAGCGGGGGCGCGGCATTAGCTGGCTGGGACCTTGACGCCCAAGGCATGCCGGCGAATTTCCGCCAGAAGTTGCGTTGGGCTGAAGGGTTTCGTGAGAAAAATCGTTGCCCCGCACGATTCCGCCTCCTCGCGACTGAACTTGTGGGGATTAGCGGTCAGCATAATAACGGGAATGGAGCGGGTGGCCGCTTCGAGCTTGAGTTCGCGCAAGGCCGACAGTCCATCCATCTTGGGCATCATGGCATCCATGATGACGAGTTGCGGCTGTTCGCGCCGGGCGACCTCGACGGCTTCCCGACCGTTGCCGGCCTTGATCATTTCATAACCGTCGCGCTCCAGCAGGATCTGGATAAAGCGCAACATATACGGCTCGTCGTCCACGACCAGGATCTTATTTGACATATCGCCTCTGCGAGGGCTGCTAGCGAGCGAGTATGAGAAATGTCTGGTCGTCATTCAAGGCCATATTTGCCTGGAATCGCGCCAACTCCGCGGCCAGGTCTTCCTTCAGTTTTCCAGCCGTTCTTTGGTCGTCGCTCCTTTGCCTCATCCACTCGACGAGCCGTTCCTGGCCAAATAGTTCGCCATGCACGTCGCGGGCCTCAGTCAGGCCATCGGTATAGAGCAGGAGCCGGCAGCTTTCCTCCAACGGCGTTGCCTCGTCGCCAAAACCGGCATCCGGAAGGATCCCCAATGGCATGCCTTCCGGCGAAATCATTTTGATCTGCGACCCGTAACCCGCCGTGATCAACATCGGGCAATGTCCCGCGCTCGCGGCAACCAGTCGGTTCTCCTCCGCATCGACAAACGCCAGTTGCGCCGTGATGAACATATCCACTTCCGACAGCTCGTCGAACAACAGCCGGTTCACGCGAGCCAGCAATTCCGAGGGATGGCGGGCCAGGTCGGGCAGGGCGCGAACCAGGCTACGCATGATGGCGGCGAACATCGCAGCCGGAATCCCTTTTCCCATCACGTCGGCGATGACCAACAGCAGCGAAGTATCCGAGAGCTTGATCACATCATAGAAGTCGCCCCCGACCTGCCGCGCGCTTTCGCAATGGCCCGCGAGTCCGAACCCGGGTAATTGAGGCAAGGTCTTGAGCAGCAAGGAGCGCTGGATGTTTCTTGCAATCTCGAGATCGCGGGCGACGAGCAAAGCATTGACTCGTTCCTCCTGGATGCGCGCGTTGACAATTTGAATTGCCAGAAAATCAGCGAAGGTGTGGACCACGTTGATCTTGGCCGCCGTGAGCGGATTGTGCAGGCCGGCCTTGCCGACCGCCACCGTGCCAATCAGGGTCTCGCCAAAGATAATGGGGTGGATAAATCCGGTCGATACCCCCTTCGCCACCGCGAGCGGGTCCGTCGCCGAGATGGAGCCCTTGTGTTCGAACCAGATATCACGTCGTTTGATTGCCGCATCCACCTCCCAGGCCACGGGTCGTGTGGGCGAACTGGAAATCGGCAACGGCGGCGTCAAGAGGCCGGGCTCCGATGCGGCAAAAACCCGCAGGTCCCCCGTTCCCGGCGCGACCAACCGCAATAGGTACCAATCCGCCGCGGTAATCTGCAGCAGGTCGTCCAACAGTTGGCGGGAAAAATCTTCCAGGCCGACGGCGCGCTTCTGCTCCGAGCTGTACCGGAAAATGGCCGAAAAGCTCTCGTAACAGGAACATAACTCTTCCGCCATGTCCGTGATAATCCGTTCATTTTCAGCCAGCTTGAGAGTCACATCCTCCAGGTTTAACGGATCGTCCGACGGAAACCGATCGCCGTGCGGTGAGCGTGACTTCCGCATCACCAGGCAATTCTCCCCCCGTCCCCGAAGGTAGGTGGAACTATTCATCAATGACTGGATCAGAAACACTCCCCTGCCCCGTTCACAGGTCGGGTCCGGCAACTCGACCCGGTCCGGCCAGTCAAATCCAGACGTGTGATCGCTGACTCGAATCTCGATCTCCGTTGGACTGCAAGCCGCTTCCACGCCGATCCGCATGTGGCGGCTGGTGTCATCCGCATGGTTGATTGCGTTGTTGCAAGCTTCCGCCAGCGCCAGTTCACAGGCGACCAACTCCTCGCCGGGCACTCCGTGTTCGGCCAAAAATCCCCGCAGCGCAAGCGTCGCCGGGCGGACCTCGGCCAGGTCGCAATTCAACGTCAGCCGAAGGGTGATGCAACGAGTGGACTTGTCGGGAGATTCCGACATGCGAATCAGAGTTTGACGACCTCAAAGATCCGGTGCATGCGGGTCAACTCAAGGATCTGCCGGACGGCTGGCGCCGGGTTGATCAGGCGTACCAGCCCATTTCGATTGCACGCGGTCTTGTGAAGCGCGACTAACACACCCAGGCCGCAGCTATCGAGGAACAACGCCTGAGAGAGGTCGATCTCGATGTTTCGGAGTGGTTCCCTCATCGCCGTCCGAACCTCATCGCGGAACGCACTGGCATTGGCCGCGCTGAGTTCCTTCACGCCTTCAATTGAGAGAGTGTCGCCGTGAATGCTGATATTCATCGATCTTTTCAAAACTGCCAAACGATCCTGCTGCGCGAATCCGTCCGGCGCAACCACGACCAGTCCTGGTCCCGCAGGCACCTGGGTCGTTCCTGGAACGCCTCGCAACTCCGTTGCCCGTGCGCGCCGGCGCAAAATGTGGCTTTCCAATTGCAACGCCAACCGTTAATTTATTCAAACGCAAACAAAATCCCGCGAAAAAGTCACGGAAAAATAAGGGTGACTGCGCTCGGCGCGGGCTCTATGTTTCTACATTTATAGCGGCGTGCCGCCGAAAGACTTATGCAACCCCTCACCTGCAATTGGCTGAAGTCGTTTCTGGAACAGGTCTGCGATTGCACAGCGCTGATCGTTCCACGCGGCAAGGGCGTTTCATTGGTTCAAGCAGCTCCGCTGCGGACCGGGAGGCGCTTTGTTCACACGCGAACTGCGTTGAACGCGCGACCGGCGTACAAATGAAAGGGAGGCACACGACAATACGCGCCGCTTTAGCGGTGGTTCTCTGCATCGCGCTCCGCCTGAACGCCGCGCCGGGTGAAGATAGGCCAACGCCGCTGTCCGAGGTCTTGCGCGACCGCGACGGCGATTTCGTCCCGGACCGACTCGGCGAGACGTTTATTGTAACTGGCACGCTGACATCGGATCCGTCGCCGCTGACCCCCTACGGACGCAGCTTTGCCACGTTGGCGTACCTTCAGGATGGGACGGGGGGCATTGTCCTGTTTGCGCGCGACCCAGCCTTGTTATCTCAAGAGTACAAGCGGGCCGACATAGTTCAAGTGAAGGGAAAACTCTCCCAGCATAACGGGATGGAGGAGTTGGCCGTCTCGGAAATCACCCGTTTGGGAACGGGCGGACTGCTGGCGCCTCATGAGGTACTCGTAGCCGACGTGCAGAGCGAACGATACTCCGGCCAACTGGTGAGGGTGTCGGGAAAACTGATCGTGCCTCCCGACCTGTTGAGCAAGAAGCGGGACTTGATGATTCAGGACCGTTCCGGTGAGGCAGCGGTCGTGATTTCCGACCGCTTCTTCGCGAACCACGCGTTCGCCAAGCGGCTGATGCGGGGAGGCGAAGTGCAGCTCGTCGGGATCGCCGGTCAGTCGGACAAGGATGCGCCCTTCAATTCGGGGTATCGATTTCTGCCTCGGGACCCGGATGATTTTGGGTTCATCACCATCCCGCCGTACCCGATGATTGCGGTGGGGATGATGTTCACGAGTCTGGCGGCGCTGGCGATCTACTTATGGATTCGACGGCACCGGGCGGAACGTCAGGCGCGCGAGTTATCGTTGCTTACCGAGAGTTTGAAGAAGTCCGAGGAAGCCCTCCGCCAAAGTGAGGAGCGTTTCCGACGGGTGTTCGAGGACGGACCGATGGGCATTATCGTGGGCGGCCCGGACTTGAAAATCCTGCAAGTGAATCGGGCCCTGTCTCAAATTCTCGGCTACGAACAAACCGAACTCATCGGTTTGAGCATCCCGGAGATCACCCACCCTGACGACGCTCAACGTTCCGCCGAACAGGCGCGCAGGATGTTCCAGGGCGAACTACGCGGTTACCAGTTGGAAGAACGTTATCTGACCAAGTCGCGGGAAGTCCTTTGGGCCAAAGTAACCGCCTCCCTGGTCTGTGATCGGGAAGGCAATCCGCTCTACTCGTTGGGAGTGATCGAGGACATCAACGAACGCAAACGGACGGAGGACATGATCGCCAGGAGCGAGAAACGTTACCGTGCGCTCATTGAGAAGAGTTCCGATTGTATTTCGTTGATCAGCCCCGAGGGTGTGATTCTCTACGATGCCGAGCCAGCGACTTTGCGCAACCTCGGTTACATAAATGCAGAAATCGTGGGCCGCAACGCGTTCGAACTGATCCATGCCGAAGACCAGGAGCCCACCCGGAATTTATTCGCCAGCTTGGTGGGTCAGCCGGGTGCCACCCTGGCCGTTCGATACCGCCTGAGACACAAGGACGGCTCGTGGCATTGGATTGAGGGCACCGGAACCAATCTGCTCAACGACCCGAGCGTCGGCGCTATTGTCATCAACGCCCGCGACATTACCGAGCGCAAGCGTTCGGAAGCGAAGCTGCTCCAGTCCGAGGAGCGGTTTTCCAAGGCGTTCCATGCCGGCCCGGTGGCCAGCAGCATTGCGACGTTGAAGGAGGGGCGTTTCATCGATGTCAACGAAAGCTTCCTCCGCCTGACCGGTTACCGCCGGGAGGAACTCATCGGTGAAACGGCGACTCGATTGAACATCTGGGTCCAGCCTGCCGATCGCCTCTCGATCACTGAACATCTGCCCAAAAACGGTTCCATCCGCGGGCTCGAAAGTCGCTTCCGAACCAAGTCCGGCGAAATTCGTGAAGCGCTCGCCTCGGCCGAATTGATCGACCTGGACGGCGAACCGTGCATTCTTTGCCTGGTCCACGATATCACGGAACGCAAACTTGCGGAAGCCGCGCTGCGGAAGAGCGAAGAGCGTTTCCAGCTCATTGCTCGCGCGATCAGTGACACGATCTGGGACTGGGATCTCAAGTCCAATCACGTCTGGTGGAACGAGGGGATTCAAACGCTTTTCGGCTATTCGACCGACGAAGTCGGCCACGACGCCTCGTGGTGGGACCAGCTCATCCATCCCGATGACAAAGAGCGGGTCCTGTCCGGGATGCATGGCGTCATCGAGAGCGGCGGGCAAGCCTGGTCGGCCGAATATCGGTACCGGCGCGCCGACGGTACCTACGCCGACGTGTTCGATCGCGGTTATGTCCTCAAAAACGAGCGGGGCGAGCCGGTGCGCATGATTGGCGCCATGATGGACATCACCGACCGAAAACGCTTTGAACGGGAACTGCCCCAAGCGCGGGACAAAGCGCTGGAATCAGCCAGGCTCAAGTCCGAATTCCTCGCCAATATCAGCCATGAAGTCCGCACGCCCCTGAACGGCATCATCGGCATGACCGTGCTGCTGCAGGACAGCGATTTGACCCTGGAACAGCGGAGCTTTGCGCACACCATCCAGTCGAGCGCAGACGCGCTGCTGACGATCATCAACGACCTCCTCGACTTGTCCAAAATCGAAGCCGGCAAATTGCAATTTGAAACGCTCGATTTCGATCTTCGCACAACCGTGGAGACCACCGTCGAGCTACTCGCCGAGCGGGCCCAACGCAAGCACATCGAACTGGTGTCGCTCATTAACAGTGACGTCCCGACGCTGCTCCGGGGCGATCCCGGCCGACTGCGCCAAGTGATAACCAACCTGGTCGTCAATGCCATCAAGTTTACCGAGCGCGGCGAAGTCGTCCTTCGGGTTGCCCGCGAGAGCGAAACCAACACCCATACCACTCTCTGCTTCACGGTCAAGGACACGGGCATTGGCATTCCCCAGGAAGCGCTGCCGCACCTGTTTCAGGCCTTCTACCAGGCCGACGGTTCGACCACACGCAAGTATGGCGGAACAGGCCTTGGCCTCGCGATCTCCAAGCAACTCGTGGAGATGATGGGCGGACAGATCGGAGTCGAAAGCACGTCGGGCTCAGGTTCCACGTTCTGGTTTACGGTGAAGCTGGAAAAACAAGCCAAGGCCGTCGGGCCGACCCCGGATTCCAGGACGAAACTGGCGGGCCAACGCGTGCTGGTGGTGGATGACAACGAAACGAACCGCGGCATCCTGTTGCATCAATTGGCTGCTTTGGCGATCCGGGCGGAAGGTTCTTCGGGCGCCAAAGACGCCCTTGCCAGGCTGAGCGAAGCCGCCGGCCGGAACGATCCTTTCGCGGTCGCGATTCTCGACATGCAGATGGCCGATATGGACGGTCTGAGCCTGGCCCGCACGATCAAGTTCGACGCGGCCATCGCCTCGACGCGTTTGCTGTTGATGACCTCCCTGGGACCCCGGAGCGACACGGCGGTCCTTCGCGCGGCCGGTATCGGCGCGTTCCTGGTCAAGCCGGTCAAGCAAACGCAGCTCTTCGATTGCCTGATCACCCTGATGGCAGGCACTTCTCAGCACGAAACGAGGTTCTGGTTGAACCGCAAGCAAAAGGGCGCGGCTCCCGACACGCGCCTGACAGGCTCCCGGCGCGTCCATATCCTCGTGGCGGAAGACAATCCCATCAATCAAAAGGTGGCCATCGGGCTCCTCGACAAGCTGGGCTACCGTGCCGAAGCGGTCGCCAATGGACTGGAGGTGTTGAAGGCGATGGAATTGGTTTCGTACGATATTATCTTCATGGACTGCCAACTCCCCGAACTGGATGGATACAAGACCACGATGGAAATCCGGCGGCGTGAATCTGCGGCCGGCAACGGAGAGCGAAAACCCGTCTATATCATCGCCATGACTGCCCACGCCATGCGCGGCGCCCGCGAAAAATGTCTGGCCGCCGGCATGGACGATTATCTCAGCAAGCCGGTGCAACTGGACACGCTACGCACGGTGCTGGACGCGGCCATCGAACGCGCGCAGCGCGCCTTTGTCGCGCCGGCCAAGCCCAATGAGGCCAACACCGGCACCGTTCTCGACCGAAACGCTTTGCTGACGTTGCGGGCACTTCGCGAACCGTTCAAGCCGGACCCGGTAGTTGAGCTGATCGACCTCTTCCTGAACGATACGCCAGGCAAGATCCGCGAAATGCTCACGGCGGCCGCTCAATACAATGCCTACTCGCTGGAACTGATCGCGCACAGCCTCCGCGGCTGCGCCAGCAGTGTCGGCGCCAGTCGAATGGCCAGGCTGTGTGCCGAACTGGAAGAACAGGCGCACGCCGGGTCCGTGCAAACGGCGTCGCATCTGCTCAAGCAACTGGAGAACGAATTCTCCTCCGTGCGCGCCGCCCTCGAACTCGAGAAACGCGCGTAGCGCGCCTGATCGATCACCCGGGCGGGCGGAGGGCTGGATTGGCATCGGAATCCCGGCCTGGTCCTGCCTTCAGCTTGCGCTCGAGGATTGCGCCGACCAGATTCGGATTCGCCTTCCCTTTGCTGAGTTTCATCACTTGTCCCTTGAGAAAATTTAACGCGGCGGCTTTGCCCTTCTTGAAGTCACCCACGGGACCCGAATGCGCGGCGATGACTTCGTCGCAGAACTTCTCGAGCGCACCCGCATCGCTCACCTGGGCCAAGCCTTTCTTTTGGACGATGGCTGCCGGCGGTTCTCCGGTATCGAACATCTCGCCAAACACCTGCTGCGCGATGGAGCTGCTGAGCGTCTGGCTGTCCACCAATCCGACCAATTCGAGGAGGAACTCCGGTTTGAATTTCAGGTCGGCGAGAGTCCGTGCTTTCACCTGGCTTGGTTCCACGCCGAGCGCTTCCTGTTCCAAGGCAAAGTCCCGGTTGGCCTCGGCCATCTTGGCTCGCAGATTGTTGATGACCCAGTTGGCGACGGCCTTCGGATTCCTGGACTGCTTCGCGACGCCCTCGAAGTAATTGCCCAGCGCCACGTCCCAGACGAAGGTCTGCGCATCCGCGGCCGGCAAGGAGTATTCCCGCATGAACCGTTGCTTGCGCGCCAGCGGCAGTTCGACGATCCGCCCCTTCACCTCCGCCAGCCACTCCTCGGTGGGCGCAAACGGCATCAGGTCGGGTTCAGGAAAATAACGATAGTCGTGCGCGTGTTCTTTCGTGCGCATCTCTTCGGTGACACCGGCCGTATCGTCCCAGCGCCGGGTGGACTGCACCAGCCTTCCACCGCTCTGGAGCGTCGCGATCTGGCGCGGAATCTCATACTCTAGCGCCTTCCGCGCGCCCGAGAAGCTGTTCATGTTTTTGATCTCGATCTTGGCCCCGAGCGTTGTCGCGCCTTTGGGCCGCACGCTTACATTCACGTCGCAGCGCACCATCCCCTTTTCCATGTCGCAATCGCTCACACCGCCGTACACGAGAATGTCTTTGAGCGCATTCAGGTAGTCGTAGGCCATCTCGGCGTTCGTGAGGTCCGGTTCGGAAACGATTTCAAGCAACGGAACGCCGGCGCGGTTGAAATCGACGCCGCTGTTGCGCTCGAAATGAAAATTCTTCCCCACATCTTCCTCCAGGTGCGCGCGGGTGATCCGCACCCGCGCAATGCCGCCGCCGGACTCAAAGTCCACGTAACCGTCCATCGTGGAAGGGCGGGCGTATTGGGTAATCTGATAGTTCTTCGGCACGTCGGGGTAGAAATAATTCTTGCGGTCGAACTTCGCGAAACGCGACACCGTGCAGTGGAGCAGCATCCCGGTCAGGGCCGTCAGACGCAACGCCTCGTCGTTGGCGACCGGCAGCACCCCCGGCAATCCCAGGCAGACCGGACAAACGTTCGTGTTGGGCGGCGCCCCGAATTCATTAGCGCACCCGCACCACATCTTCGACCGCGTTCGGAGCTGGACGTGGGTCTCCAGCCCAATGACGGCTTCGTATTCCATAACGCCGTTGCTTTTTTAACCACAGACAAACCCGGATGAACACTGATTTTTCCGCCAAAACGCGGCTTGTCGGCCTCGCCGTCGCGGATGGTTCTATCCCGTGATTTGGCCTGACGATATGGTCGA
>Ga0137368_10008378_pt1 | contig 10665 bp, 5 predicted proteins | sample SagtaG_13_FD_104917 | JGI IMG/M metagenome (GOLD analysis project Ga0137368, IMG submission 104917) | Vadose zone soil microbial communities from Sagehorn Ranch, Mendocino, California, USA - Sage1_L_100_16 metaG | ecosystem: Environmental > Terrestrial > Soil > Vadose zone | place: USA...
ATCCGCGGGAGGGCGTCGCGCGGTGGCCCGACCGCTACCCCATCCTGCTGCTACCGCTTCGCATCGAGATCCGGTTCTGCACTGGCGACCAGGAGCAGCCGCAGCTGTGGGTGCGCATCTACCCGGACACCTGCCTGGTCGACTCGTTCGAAGGGTCACTCACGACCCAGGAGGTCGACAACGCCCGGGCGTTCTGGGCGGCCATCTGGCGGGCCGGCGGCGAAGAGGCTCGTGAGCGCACCGCCTGGCGCGACCTGGTGGCGGCGCACGGCTCCGGCCGCTCCGGCTGGATCGTGCGGCAATACCTGCCGCTGAACCCCCTCGACAATCCGCACCGGGCCAACCCGGCCGAGGTGCTGCTCATCATTGTCGCGGCCGACCCCCTGCCGGCCGCCGCGAGCGCCTACTGGGAGGCGATCTGGCGCGCCGGCGGCAACCCGGCCGCACAGCAGACTGCGTACGACGCGCTGAGAGGCGCCGTCGGCGCCGCGCAGGCCCGCGAGATCGCCGAACGGTACCGGCCGGTGAACTTCGACGATCCGCCGACGGCGCCGCACACCCGCGCGAACGCGCCGGTGTCGGTGGCCGTCCTGCGCCTGACCCCGCCAGAGGACGTGCCCACGCGCCGTACCTCCTGGTCGAGCCCGCCGCGGGTGGAGCTGCTGCCGGAGCGCTTCGTAGTGGTCGGCTACCGCGGGACCGAGGACCCGCTGGTCGCGGTCGGCCGGCCGGTCCAGACCCCACTGATCGCCGGCCCGGACCCGAACGCGCCGCCGGACCAGCAGTTGAAACCGGTCGACGACACCCTGCAGATCCCCGACCAACTGGCCTGGATGTTCGACTTCGACAAAGCGGTGGAGGCCGGCATGGCGCTGCGGGTCGACCTCGACGCGCAGCAGGCAGCGGCCGGCTTCGACCGGCTGGTGGCGCTCGGGGTACGGCTGGCCGATTCCCCCGCCGAAGGGCGCGGCAACCTCGAGCTCCTGCTCGAGCACCACCTGTATAGCCGGCCCGGACTGGAGATCCTGCCGCAGGGAACCCCGACCAACAACACCGAGAAGGCCGGCGCGGGGTACTCCTTCCGCGACGACTCAGACGCCAGCTTTGGCGTGTTCTTCAGGCAAACCCCGCAGTACGCATTGGAGGACGACCCGCTGCTGCGCCGCGACGGGCAGTGGCTGGCCGACCTGGTCGGGCTGCGCCACGATCTGGTGCGGCGCTTCCCGCACGCCGGCGGGCATGACCAGAGCGAGGCCCGCGCCATGCAGATCGCGCTGTGGCCAGGTACCCTCGGGTACCTCATGCGCACCCTGCTCGCGCCGGTCTTCACCGACGAGCAGATCGCGGCCACGCGCTTCTTCTTCACCCGCTACGTCAGCGGGCGTGGCCCGGTACCCGCCCTACGCATCGGCGCGCAGCCATACGGCATCCTGCCAACGACAGCCTTCGACCGGACGAGCAAGCGGGGCCCGCTGGCCGCGATCCTCAACCGGATCGACAACGACTGGGCGCCACTGGTCAGCCAGGTCTCGTTCATCGGCCAGCGCACCGGCGGTGACCCGCACCAGATCCTGCTCGACGTACTCGGCCTGCACCCAGGCTCGGTCGAGTACTACCCGCTGCAGTCCGACAGTGTCGCGCACAAGTTCTACGAGTTGGCGTTCCTCAACTACTCGGTGGCCCTGGAGTTGCTCGGCCTGTTCCCAGCCGTCGTCCCACTGACCCTCCTGCGCAGCTTCGGCTACTCCGGCGAGCAGGTACCGGAACTACTCAAGCAGGTCTACCGGGCACGGCAGACGCCACTGGACGGACCGCTAATCGACGACCGCCCCCTGTCGGAGACTGATCCGGTGCGCCCGTACGCCGGAAACCGTAACTACATCGAATGGCTGGTCGACGCCGCGAACGCCGGCATCGAGCGGGTCCAGCAGGAACAGGGCTTCGACGGGGACGTCAAGCCCGACTCGCTGCTGTACCTGCTCCTCCGCCACGCGCTGCAGCTCAGCCTGCACTCCACCGGAGTCCGGTTGCAGGTGGCCGCGGGGGTGCTCGACGATCCGAGCCCACTGTGGGCGGAGCCGACGTTCGTGCACGTCGGCGAGACAGCGGCGCGCAGCGAGAGCCGCTACGACGCGCTGTTCCGCTCCGCACCGCTGGTGACCGGCTCCGAGTCGGTCCTACTGGGCGACTACATCACGGCCAACGTCCGCGCGGTCGACCCTGAGCTGCGGGAACAGATCGAGGCCATCGAGCGGCTCAGCCAGGTCCCGACCGCCCGCCTGGAACGGGTCTTCGCCGAGCACATCGACACCGTCAGCTACCGCTTGGACGCGTGGAAGACCGGCCTGCTCAGCCAACAGCTCGACCGCCGGCGACCGCGCGAGCCGTTCCCCGAAGGTGACGACGGTGACAAGACCGGGGGACTGTTCCTCGGCGCGTTCGGCTGGCTGGAGGCGGTGCACCCCGCGGGCGGGGTACTCACCCCGGCCGACCTTCCCGCGGATCTGGCCGCGAAGGTGAACCGGCCCGACGACCCCACCCTGATGCGCGACAGCACCAACGAGGGTCTCATCCACGCGCCGTCGCTCAACCACGCCACCACCGCCGCCGTGCTGCGCAACGGGTATCTCGCGAACGACGGGCGGCTCGCGGTCGACCTGTCCTCACGTCGGGTGCGGGTGGCGCTGAGCATCCAGGAGGGCATGCGGGGCGGGCAGTCGCTGGGCGCGCTGCTGGGCTACCGGTTCGAACGCCACCTGCACGACAACGGGCCGCTGCAGGTACGCGACCTCATCTACCACCTGCGCAGGGCCTTCCCACTCGCCGCCGACCAGATCAAGTCAACCAAGACCGACGACGGCGAGGCCAAGGAGTCCGTCGCGGCGATGAACGTGGTGGACGGCCGCAAGCTGATCGAGCATGTCGAGGCCAACCGCCAGTTCACCTACCCGTTCGGGATCGCGACGCTGCCCCGGCGCGACGCCGGCCAGGAGGCGGCGCTGACCAACGCGCTGGCACACATCCGCGACGCCAACGACGCGCTCGCCGACCTGGTACTTGCCGAAGGTGTGCACCAGGCCGTCCTGGGCAACTACGAACAGTCCGCCGGTACGCTCGACGCCTTCGCCAAGGGCGCCTACCCTCCCGACCCCGAGGTGGTCCGCACGCCGCGCAGCGGGATCGGCCTCACCTTGCGGACGGCGATCCACCTGTCGCCGGCGCCGCCGGCCAACCCGCTGCCGGCCCTCCCGCTGACGCCGCTGGCGACCGCCGAGCCGACGCTCAACGCCTGGCTGTCCGGCTGGCTCCCCGACCCTGGCGACGTGGGCTGTCAGGTCACCTTCATCGATCGAGCAACCGGCGGCCAGCGCACCGAATTCATCACCCAGTCGCAGCTCGGGCTGCACCCCATCGACCTGGTGTACCGGGTGGACACCACGACCGAGCAGGCGCTCAACGACCTCGACGACCGGATCCTGACGTACCTGCACGCCCATTACGCGCCGCGTCACGACCGCCAGATCCGCATCCGCTACACCGAACGGGTAGCCAGCAAGTCCACCTGGACCTGGTTCGAACTCCAGGCCCTGCTGCGCAGCCTGCGTGAGCTGACCGTCGCCGCGCGGCCGTTGCAGCCGGCCGACCTCATGCGCCAAAACGACGCCACCAAGGGCGAGCAGGCGACCGCCGCGGTACCCAAGAGCCGGATCGAGACCGCCCGCGACGATCTGCGCGACACCCGGCTTCCCGCCCTGGACACGCTCTCTGCGACCCTGGCCGATGGCACCGTCCCGATCGATACCGCGCTCGCCCAGTTCGCCGCCACCGTGAGCCGGCTCGCCGCGTACCGGCTGCCCCAGACCGGTACTGGGTTCGTGTTCGAGTGGCGAGCCCGAGCCTACACCGCGCTCGTCGACAAGCTCGCCGAACGGGTGCAGACCTGGGACAACCGCCTCGCCGACTACGAACAGCGCATCGACACCTACGACAACCACCTGCCCGCCGGAACCACCGAGACCGAGCGGATCGCGCTGCTGCGGGCAGCCCAGATCCTCACCAGTACCCGGGTGACCACGCCGCCGCCAACATTCGCCGCCGACTACCGGCTGGCACTCAACCCGCAGCACGACTCGTTCGTCGCCAAACGCGACGCCCTCCGCCTACTGGTCGACAGCGCCCGTCCGACGCTGGCGCAACTGCTCGCGGAGGCCCAGGCCGAGTTGCCGCTGACCGACCTCGATCCCGAACCGCTCGACCTCACTGCGGATGCCGACGAGATCGCCCGGTTCCGCCAAGAGCTGGTCGACGCGGTCGCACGGCTCAAGACCGACCTCACCGCCCGCCTCGGCAAGATCGACGCACTGCTGGCCCAACACGACCCCGCCGCGGCGGCCGACCGGGTGCGTCTGCTCCAGCAGGCGGCGAAGCTGCTCTTCGGCGACGACTTCCAGCTGATTCCCGCGATCACCCTGCCGTCGTCGGCGGCGGACGAGCTGGACAAGGCCTGGCAGCACAGCACCTCCGGGGACCTCACCCGCCATCTCATCGACCCGACCGGAGCCGACCGCGACTTCCCGGTCGACGACTGGCTGCACGGTGTGGCCCGGGTCAGGGACAAGCTGCACCACTGGGAGAACGCTGTCCTGCTCGGCCAGGCGTTCCGCGTCACACAGAGCGGCGATCTCACCCCGCTCCAGCTGCCCTACGGGCCGGGCGAGCCATGGCTGGGCCTGGAGATCCCAGAGCACTACCGCATCGACAGCGACCGGCTCCTGTACACCGCCCACTTCGCCGAGCCGTTCGATCGCACCAAACCCGTGGTCGGCCTGCTGGTCGACGAATGGACCGAGGTCATTCCGGGCACCGAGGAGACCACCGGGATCGCCTTCCACTTCAACCGGCCCAACGCCGAGCCGCCCCAGACGTGGCTGCTGACCCTCTCACCCAGCGACGACCGCAACTGGTCGTGGGACGACCTGCTCGCCGTCGTCAACAGCACCCTAGACTCGGCCAAACGCCGCGCGATCGAGCCGGTGCACGTCGACACCACGGCCTACCGCTGGTTCCTGCCGGCCACCGCCTCCGCCTATACGTTCCCGGAGATCTCCATCGCCAACAACCTGCTGCGCAACGTCCGCGTCTACTCCCGGCTGCCGAAGGAATGAGCTGGCATGGCCGAACCCAACATCGTGCTGAACATGAGCGAGGCCGTGGTCGCACGTCTGCACCCAGCGATCACCCGCTGGAACCGGCTGGAAGGCCGGCCCCGGACGCACACCTTCGATCGCGCGCTGACAGCCGAGGTACGTGACGCGCTCTGGATGCTCACCCGTCAGTGGCAGATGGGCGAGTTTCAGGGCGACGACGCCGGCTCGCCCGTCCTGGCCCGCGCGTGCATCGACCTGGTACCCATCACCCGATTCCAGGCCGGGCCGGGACCGGCGCGCCCGCTCGACCTCGACCGGCCGCTGGAGGCCACGGTGGAGAACCGGCCGCTGCCGTTGTGGGCCGGCGCCCAGTACCTGTCACTCGATCTGCGGCTGCTGATCGGTCGGCGCTGGCTGAAACTGCTGGCGCGGGAAGCCGCCAGGCCGGGCGGGCTGACGGCCGACTACCACGACGAGTACCGGCAACAGTACCGGGTCCGCATACCCAGTCCGACCCAGACCGCCGCCGCCGCGATCTGTGCCCACCCCGACGCATGGCAGCAGGTCAGCGCCGCGGCCGACCGGGCGATGGACGGCGTCGCGCTGCTCGCCCACCTCACCGAGCCGGGCGGCCACGCGTACGACGGTGTCGGCGCCGCCGCGTCGGACGAACCCAAGCTCACCGCCCTGGCAACCCGGCTCGCCGACTGGTTCGCCGACCTCATCCTCACCCCGGCCGCGGCCAAACCGGACGCGTGGGTACCGTCCCGGCTGGAATACCAGTTCGGCGTCGCCGCGGCGGACGGCGCACAGGAGTTCGTCATGCGCGCCGAGGAGTACAGCCAAGGGCACCTGGACTGGCACGCCCTCGAGCGGCGCCCGCGGGAGAAACAACTGGGTGAGCCACCGGCAGCACCATCGACGCCCGAGCGGCGGGTCCAGACGTTCCTGCCCGCCTCGATCGTGTTCGAAGGCATGCCGAATACCCGCTGGTGGGCCTTTGAGGACCGGCGCACCAACTTCGGCGAAGTCCGCCCGGACAGCACCGACCTCGGCAAGCTGCTCCTGCTCGAGTTCGGCCTCGTGTACGCCAACGACTGGTTCGTGCTGCCCCACACGGTGCCGATCGGCACCGTGACCGAAGTCAAGGGCATCGCGGTCTCCACCGTGTTCGGTGAGCGCTTCTGGGTCGAACCAATCCGCGAACTGCCCGCCGAGGACTGGCAACGATGGAGCATGTTCGCGCTGACTCCGGACGTGGCGGAGGAGCGGCCCCCCGCGGTCAGGCTGGTCCTGCTGCCGGCGACGCCGAACCTGCAGGAGAGCGCCCCGGTCGAAGAGGTCGTGTTCATCCGCGACGAGATGGCCAACATGGTGTGGGGCATCGAGCGGCGAGTCCCGTTGCCGTCAGGGAACAGTCGATCCGGCAGCGAGACCGCGCGTGAGTACTTCGCGCAGCTGCAGCGGCTGGTCCCGAGACCGCCCGGCCCCCTGCCTCGAGCAGCGGCCCCGATCCGCTACCAGGTGATGAACACTGTCCCCGAGCACTGGATCCCGTTCATCCCGGCCCATGTGGACGGCAGTGTCCGGGAAATACAGCTTCAGCGCGCCGCGCTGCCGCGCATCCTCGAGGGGGCGTCGGGCCGTCCGGACAAAGTGCGTCCGCGGACCACCCTGCTGCGCCACGGCCTTCCGAAGGCGTACTTCCTCCACGAGGAGGAGGTGCCGCGCGCCGGGGCCGTCGTCACCCAGACCTACCAGCGCAGCCGCTGGCTCGGGGGGAAGGTCGTGACCTGGTTCGGGGCACGCAAGCAAACCGGCCGCGGCGAAGGGTACAGCGGGTTGCGGTTCGACGGTCTGGTCGACGCCGACACGTGACCCGGGTCTCGCCCACCTCTGAGGAGTTTTCTTGGGTCACGTGTCAATCTGGGCGAGGCCCGTTCGTAGTTGGGTGAGCGGCGGGAGGCGCCCGCCCATCGCGAGGAGGACCACCATGACCAAGTACCTGTTGTCGGTCCACAGCGTCGAGGGCGAGGTCCGCGACCCGATGACCGACGAGGAGATGCAGCAGTCCTTCAAGCAGCTCGGCATCCTCGAGGAGGAGATGAAGTCGGCCGGCGCCTGGGTCTTCTCCGGCCGCCTGCACGAACCCGACACCGCCACCGTCGTGCGCATGTCCGGCGGCGAGGTGGTGACCACCGACGGCCCCTTCGCGGAGTCCAAGGAACACCTCGGCGGCTTCTACATCATCCAGGCCGCCGACCTCGACGCCGCGCTCGCCTGGGCGTCGAAGGTCACCGCAGCCATCAAGGTGCCGATCGAGGTCCGTCCGTTCGCGGAGACCAAGGCCTGACAGCGTGCGCGACGGCGACGCCGCAGCCAAGCTCGACCAGGCCGAGGTCGGCCGGATCTTCCGCGCGGAGTCCGGCCGATCGGTGGCCACCCTGATCCGCGTCTTCGGTGACATCGACCTTGCCGAGGATGCGGTGCAGGAGGCGTTCGCCGTCGCCCTGCGCACGTGGCCGGGCGACGGCCTGCCGCCCAACCCGGGCGGCTGGATCACCACGACCGCCCGCAACCGTGCCCTGGACCACCTGCGCCGCGAGTCGCGTGGACGGGAGTTGCTCAGCGAGGTGGCGGTGCTGTCGCCCGGCAACGACGATCCCGGCATGCCCGAGGAGGTGGGGACCGTGCAGGACGACCGGCTTCGCCTCATCTTCACCTGCTGCCACCCGGCACTGTCCACCGAAGCGCAGGTGGCGCTCACCCTGCGACTGCTCGGCGGCCTGTCGACCACGCAGGTCGCCAGCTCCTTCCTGGTGGCCGAGGCGACGATGGCGCGCCGGCTGGTGCGTGCCAAGCGCAAGATCAAGGCCGCCCGGATCCCCTACCGCGTACCGGCGGCGCACGAGCTGCCCGACCGCCTCCGCCCCGTGCTGGCGGTCGTCTACCTCGTCTACAACGCCGGGCTGAGCGGCCCAGCCGAACCGGGTCTGTGCTCGGAGGCGATCCGGCTGGCACGGATCCTGGCGACGCTCATGCCCGACGAGCCAGAGGTGGCCGGCCTGCTGGCGCTGTTGCTGCTGACCGAGTCCCGTCGCGCGTCGCGAACCCGGCCCGACGGCTCGCTGGTGCTGCTCGGCGAGCAGGACCGCACACAATGGGATCGGGCCTTGATCCAGGAGGGCCAGGCGATCGTGCGCCGCTGCCTTCGCCGCAACCAACCCGGTGCGTATCAGGTCCAGGCCGCCATCAACGCCGTGCATGCGGACGCCGCGACGGTCGAGCAGACCGACTGGTCGCAGATCGTCGCCCTGTACGGCCACTTGCTCGCGGTCGCCCCCACGCCGGTCGTGGCCCTCAACCGCGCCATCGCCATCGGCGAGGTGCAGGGCCCCGCTGCCGCGCTGGCGCTGGTGGAGGAGTTGGACCTGGACAACTACCACCCCTTCCACGCCACCCGAGCCGATCTGCTTTGGCGGCTGGGCCGCCACAGCGAGGCCGCGGCCGCCTACCAGCGTGCGGCCACCATGGCGCCGACCGGCGCCGAGCGGGACTTCCTCAGGCTGGGTGGCCGAGCTTCGCGCTGAGCGAACCGGTGACTTCGAGCAAGTGGCCTGCCATCGGCATGGCATTTCGGGACTCAGCGGACAGGCGGGTAGGATCAGTGACCATGCGCACCCGATTCGTCTTGCTCGCTTTGCTCGCCCTCGTCGTGAGCGCTTGCGCCGGGCCGCGGGACCACACTGGACGGGCGGTCGAAGCTGCCACCGGCACCACGGCCGCCGCCGGCGCGACCGTCGCGTCGAATGCCCAGGCGAAGTTCCCGCCGCCCGGCCTCGTGCCTGCGGCCCGGCGCCAGCCAGCCCCTGCCCTGCGGGTGACCGCGTTCGATGGTCGCACTGTCACCCTGGAGGGCATGCGCGGGCGGCCGGTCGTGGTGAGCTTCTTCGAGTCGTGGTGTTCGACCTGCCAGGAAGAGCAGCCCGACCTGACGCGGGTAGCCAGGGAGTTTGCCGGGCGGGTCGGCTTCGTGGGTGTCTCCTACCACGATACGGTGGCCGCCGGCCGCGACTATCAGCGCCGCTTCGCTGTCTCGTACCCGTTGGCCAATGACGCGTCGGGGCGGACCTGGTCTCGCTGGCGGGTGCCGTACCAGCCGGTCACAGTGCTGGTTGACAAGCAGGGCCGGGTCGCCGAGCGGTTCGACGGCGGCACCACGGGCGGCACCCTGCGCGCCGCCCTGGCCTACCTGGTCGACGAGTGACCAGCAGAGTCCAAGGAGCGCGCTGGAGAGCTCATGCGGTGGAATAAGGGTCGACCACAACGCAAGGCCCAAGCGCCTCGGCGCCCTGCGGAGCGGCCACGCCCGGGATCCGCGGGGCCGGAGGCAGGGGAGTCCGACCTGGCCGCTCTGGGGGAGGCCGGCCCAAGCCAGCGGCAGCACGGAGCAGGCTGGTTCGAGCAGATCAAGCCCGATCTGGCACCGGCGGCCGGTGGGCAGCCCCAGCCAGCCCCCCTGGTCCACGCGCCACGGCGGACACCGCGGGCGTGGCTGAGCGCCCTTGCGGTGACGCTTGCGGCCGGAATGGTACTCGGGTTCGCCGTGGGGTCAGTGCGCTCGGGCGAGCCGACCAGTGCGCCGGCGACGCGCGCGCCCGCAACCCAGCCGACCCAGGCCCCCCAGACGTCGGTCGTGGTCCGGCCAGCGGCTTCCCCAGCTTGCCTGGAGACCGCCAGGAGGGGCGACCAGCTTATCGACCTGCTCATCACCAACCAGCGCAGTCGGGCTGCTGACCTGCTGGTGGCCTACACCGTGGCAAGTCGGCAATGCCGCAAGGACGCCTCCCCATGAACGGCCTCCCAGCAGCAGCACGCCTGGCCGCCGACCGGTAGGCACAGGGAGCGGCCATGACTGAGCAGGGATGTGTGGACCTTGAGCGCATGCGGGCGGTGTACCAGCACGAGCGCGAGCAGATGGCGCGCACCACCCCCGACCAGCGCACCAGGATCGTCCGGGCGCAGGCCAGCATCGACCGCAACACCCACATGGTCGGCCGGGTGGGGCGTTTTTGGCTGGAGTCCGACGAGCCTGCCGAGCGGGGTGGGACCGACACCGCGCCGACCCCGCTGCAGTACCTGCTGTTCGGCGTGGCGACCTGACTGCTGACCCAGACGGCGCGGTTCGCGCCGCTGTACGAGGTCGAGATCCAGGACGCCCTCCAGCTGTAGCTCTCCTTGGGCGCAACGCTACCTTGTGGTCGGGTGTGGGCTAGCGAGTAGCGGGTGGTGTGGCCGCTGGCCCGTCGGCCAAGGGGTCGGGGCCGGGGTCGCCTCCGGCGGCGGTGGTGACGAGACGGCCCAGGAAATGGGGCCAGCCCAGGCGGTGCTGGTGGGCCTCTGGCGCTGGCAGGCCGGAGTGCACGATGGTCACGGTGGTGCCGCCGTCGTGGGGGGTGAGAGTGACCTCGACGGTGGATGCGCCGGGTGGGAGCCGCTCGGAGCCGGCATGCCCCCA
>Ga0137368_10008384_pt1 | contig 10658 bp, 7 predicted proteins | sample SagtaG_13_FD_104917 | JGI IMG/M metagenome (GOLD analysis project Ga0137368, IMG submission 104917) | Vadose zone soil microbial communities from Sagehorn Ranch, Mendocino, California, USA - Sage1_L_100_16 metaG | ecosystem: Environmental > Terrestrial > Soil > Vadose zone | place: USA...
CCGACACCTTACTGGCCTACGAAATGAACGGCGAGGCGCTGCCCGTGATGCACGGCTCCCCACTCCGCCTCATCGTCCCGGGCTGGTATGGCATGACGTCCGTGAAATGGCTGGTCGGCGTCAGCGTCATCGACCATGCCTTCGACGGCTTCTATCAGCGCGAGCGCTACATGGTGATGAACGGGCCGGGGGCAGACAGCTTTTACACCTATCTGACAGAGATAAAAGTAAAGTCCATCATCACCAACCCGATGCCGGGGGAGCTCGTCCCCCCCGGGATTTATCGCGTGGCGGGAGCCGCCTGGTCGGGTGAGCAGGAGATCGTGCGCGTCGAGATCAGCACCGATGGCGGACAGACCTGGCACGAAGCCCAGGTGTCACCCAGGATCAACTACTCCTGGTATCGCTGGGAATTTCTCTGGCAACCTCCGAGCCCCGGCGTCTACAGCCTGATGTCGCGCGCGACCAACAACAAGGGAGAAACCCAGCCAATGGAGTTTCCCAATAAGTGGGACGGGCGTTCCTACGGCAACAACATGGTGTTTCGGCATGCGGTAGAAGTGCGTGGCGTGTCAGGTCGGTAGTGAGAGAGGGCCGGAGCGAGGGCATCGTGGGCCTATACCCTCGTCCAATAGACCTCATCTCGTCGGCTCATGGTAAGGGAGGTTTTCTGGTCAACTGCCCTCTTGACCCTGACCCCCCTCGAGTTTCTGCACCCTTTTGGACAGAAGCACCGTGTTCTCCTCCTGGCTCTCCACACCGTTCGCTTCCTGCCGCGTGTACAGCACGTGACGCGGGAAGGGAATTTCAATGCCTTCGTGGTCAAAGGCTTCCTTGATGCGGCGCCGCAGTTCCCACTCAGCCGTCCACTTTTGCAGGGGTCTCACCTTGATCACCAATTGCAGGGCAATCGCCGAGTCGTCGAACGAGAGTATGCCTTGCACCTGTGGCGGCTCCAAGACGATGTCTCGCCGCTCTGCGGCCCAAGCCTTGCCGATTTCTTCAAGCACGCGCATGGCTTTGCCGACATCCTGCTCGTAGGCCACCCTGATCGGTACAATGGCGCGCGTCCATTGGCGATTGAAGTTGCCAAAGGCGCGGATTTCGCCGTTGGGGATCACCCAGAGCTCACCGGAAGCGGTACGGTATTTGGTCACCCGCAGCCCCACTTCTTCAACCGCGCCCCCGGAGCTTCCGATGGTAATGACATCACCCACGGCGATGAGCCCCTCAAAGAGCAGAAAAAAACCGGCAATCACGTCCTTGACGAGAGTTTGCGCTCCAAACCCCACCGCCAGGCCGACGACCCCAGCCCCGGCGATAATCGGCGTCGGATCGACGCCCAGCGCACGCATGACCAACACGCCGGCGACGAAGATCGTGCAATACTTGATCACGCTCTTCAGCAACGGGGCGATGGTTTTTCCCTTCTCACCCAGCGCCACCCTCTTCCGCCATGACCGCACTTCTTCTGGCGAAAGATTGAAGACTTTGTCGTTCACGTAATACGCTGCGCGCAGCACAAGGGTGCTGATCAGGATGATCACTCCGGCCACCAGCAGGCGCCGCAAATAATTCTGCGCAGTTTCGGAGGTCAGCATCGCGTAGACCCCACTCAAATCAACCCCCCACGTCCCGGCGATCATTACCATGGCCACGAGATAGGCCAGACAACTGAGCCCGCGACTGAGGCTGTGATACAGGGTCTCCGCCGTCTCCCGACCGAGAAGAAAATCCCTCTCCTCCCTGCCCTCGGACAGGAGCCACCAATGGAACCATTTATGCACGCCTTTGGACGCCAGGTGGGCTGCAGTCAAGATCGCCGCGCTCAGGAGGAACGAGATCGTGAGAAATCGTGCCAGATTGACATATCCAATGCTGTTCAGCGCGGTAATGCAAATAAGAATCACAATAAAGAGCGGGTATACCCATGTGGCGGCGACATAGATGATCCGTTCCAAGCGGTTTTCGGCATGCGGCAGGAGACTGACCAAGGCATCTTTGTTAGAAGTCAAGAGGATCAACAGCGCCAGGAGTCCCAAGTAGAAGATCAGGTGCAGGAGCGCAATCAGACCCTCATGGTATTTGACGGCATGCAACATGAAGATGATCGTTAAAAAGATCGTCACATAGAGGCTGATGCGACGCAGATGGCGGTACAGGTAGGAAGCGATGCCGTTCCGACAGCTGATTAATCGTTGTGGTGGATTCCACGGCATGAAGAGTTCCTGCACCACACCCTTGAGCAGGCTATAGGCGGCGAAACCCGCTAAGGCGATGGTCGCGGCCAGGAAAAACGTCTTCCCGAAGGTGACGAGCGACAGACTGAGCCATCCGGCCATCAAGAGGAGTGACGGTAAGGCTAGGGCACGCGTGAGGCGGCTGCCTGACCGCAACAGCTTCTTTCCTGGAGAGGGCAGGAACAGGTTTTCCTGAGCAGCGATCACCGGCTGCAACTTGCTGCGCATCACGATGGCGGCAAGGATAGCAATCAGGAAGATGAATGCGACCTCGACGCTCTGGCGTAAAGTGCTCCAGAAGCGCGACGGGTCACCGAAATAATCCAGCAGCGCGGTGATCTGCTCCGGCAGCGTGGACACGCCGATGATCAGGGCGCTGCGCAGAATCACCAAGTCGGTAGACACCTCTTCCAGGGCCTCCCAGGTGATCCTCGATGGTTCGCGCTTCCAGAGCCGATAGGTCGAGCGTTGCACGGCAAGCACCTGCGCCAGGTCACCTGCGACTTGCGCCCTCTCGTCCGTTATCCGTGCGCGCTCCTGGAGGAGCGTGCTTCGCTCCTCGGCTACTTGAGCCCTTTCCACGGCCACGCGGCCGCCCTCTTCCAAGAGGCGCATGGTTTCGCGGGCGAATGAATCAGCCGTTGGCTGGCTCGGCTGCGCCTTTTCGAGCTGGATCTTCAGCTGTACCAGCTCGGCCTCCTTCTTAAGGGCTTCCGCCTCATGCTTGGCCAATTCAGCATTGGCGCGAGCTGACTGCGCAGCCTTTGAGGCTTTCACCGCCTCGGCTTTCGCACGCTCATAGCTATTGAGGATGTCGGTGGCCGTGAGGGTCCTGCGCTCAACCGCCAGTTTTCGCGTGGTCAATTCGAGTTTTTTCTGGGCCAGCTCTGTCCCCTTCTCGGCCACCTCAATCTTCTCTTTCGCTAACTCCGTCCTCTTCTGGGCCAGATCGGCTCGCTTCTCAGCCACCTGCTCGTCGAGCTCGGCGATCTTGAGCTGGGCCGCCGTCGTCGCTCGCTCCTTGGCTGTTTTGGCGTGCTCCAAGGCTTTCTGGGCTTTTTCCCGCTCCTGCTGCGCCTTGGCCTGTTCCTGCTGCGCTTTTTGTTTTTCCGTCTCAGCGGCCTTTTGTGCGGCAGCAGCCTGTTCCTGTCCGGCTTTGAGCTCTTCCAGACTAATGCCGACCGCGTCGCGAATGGTTTTGGCGCGCGCCTCAAGGAGGTTTGCCTGCGTCGTGAACAGGTCGCTTTCACGCTTGGCCAGCTCGTACTTGCCGCGCGTCAGTTCCAACTGCTTCTCCGTCAATTCGGCCTTTTTCTGCAACACTTCGGCGCGCTGCTTGGCCCGACGCACCTCGCGCTCCAGCTGCTCCTTCTCCCTGGTCCCCGGCTCGGCAGCCAGTTTCTCGGTGAGGGCCTTGATGTTCTGCTCAGCCGCCGTGGCCAGGGGGCCAAGCTCGGCAGCTTCATTCTCAAGAGAGAGCAGTTCTGCCTTGAGCGTTTCAAGCTTTCCCTGCGCCAGGGCGGCCTTCTCCGCCGCGACTTGGGCTTCTTCAGTGGCAACCTTCGCGTCTTGAGGTGTGAACGGCTTGGTGTGTGGCTGTTCCCCGCCTTGCCCCTGGTCGCTGGCGAGGGCAACACGCTTCTCCGCCACCTGCAACATGCCCTGGGTGACAAGAACCTCTTCTTCAGCGAGGGCGAGTTGCCTTTCGAGGAGGGACTGCCATTCCTGGGTGAGTTGCAGATCTTCCTCGAGTCGCTGGGTCTCCTCGGGAAGCGAGGCCTGCTGCAATGCCGCGTCGGTTTTCTGCACGCGCTGCTGCGCTTCGAGAATTCGCGCCGCCAGGTCTTTCTTCATAGCCTCATAGCCTGCGAGGGCAGCCTTGAGCTTCTCCTGTAACGTCGCCATTTCTTCATGGAGTTTCTTCGTGTCGTTAGCCTCGTCGGCACGCGTGTCCGCTGGCGCGCTCGCCGCCGGCGGGTTCCCCGGCCCCTGGCTTTGGGACGAGCTCCGCGGCGGCAGGAGGGTCATGCCTGCCAAGCAGGCGAGAAAGACGATCGGGCACAGACGCGAGGCCCTTGATTGATGCATCGATTCCCTCCTCGATCACAGAAACACCACAGTACAGACTGAAATGATCCTCACTGAGGCGTGACGCCGTTATAGATGAAGGGGAATAGCCATCGCAATGGCGTGGGTGAAGAACGCCAACGCTATTTCCTCAAGGCATGCCCGTGTCAGTGCTGGAGAGGCTGATGATGCTCGTCAGTCATGTGCAAGGAGCTCTGGAAATTATAAACCCGTGCTCGTCGCTTTCACAACTGCAAAGAGCGAGGCGGGTACGTGTAAGATTCTGGCCTCTATAAGAACAGTCCTGGGCCAGCGCGCAGGTCTGCCCTTACCGCCATTACCGTGGACGCTTGTAGGCACACACCCGCGTGTGCGCCCGATGGAGGCGGGCCGCAAACTCTGACGCCCACCGGCGCGAGATCGGCGAGTTGACAGGCTCGCCACGGTTTGTTACAAGAGCCCTACAGACCGCAATCTGCAAGGCGTGACCCAGAAAGTTTGGCTTTGCACCCCATCCAACCTCGCCGCCGAATAGAGGACACCGGCGCGCGAGCAGATGAAGAGGAGGTTGCGATGGCAGCCTATGTGATCGCCACACTTGAGATTACAGACCCCCAAGGGTTCGAAGAGTACCGAAACATGGTGCCGCCCACCATCGAGCAGTACGGCGGGAAATATATCGTGCGCGGTGGCAAGATGGAGAAGCTCGAGGGTGACTGGGAGCCTAAACGCCTGGTCATCATCGAATTTGACAACCTGGAGCAGGCTAAACAGTGGTGGGCCTGTGAGGAGTATCGTGATGCGAAGGCCCTACGTCAACGCACGGCCAAGACCGATCTCATCATCGTCGAAGGGATGTGACGTTCAGGAGCAGGGCCACCACATCCCTTCTCTGGTTCATAGCCTTCACTCCTCCGCGTCCTCGTGATGCTGGGGACTTTGAAAGCCTGACACGGGTGGTTGATGTCATAGGGGCAGTGCCATAGGATCTTCTATCCTGTCTGTAGTGTCCCCCGCACATCTGTAGGTTTTTGCCGACACTCGCCGCCAGCTAGGAAGATGGTTTTCTCACAGATGGCATATCTCCGTGCCGCCTCTCCGCCGCTCATGGCCCATGGCCCACGAATGGTTTCTACCCTGGTACGATACTTGCTCTCAGGGCAAGGCCGGCCGCATCAGTGGTTCGATCCATTCATGAGACGAGGGCAGAGAAAGGGTGATGCCGTGCCCTTCCAGGGCACCAAGCTCACCGCGGAAGATGAGAGTGGCGTGCTGGTAGCAGGGAGATGACTATGATCAAGGCAGATATCATCAATGCCGTTTCCGCAAGGAGTGGACTGTCGCGCTCTAGAACAACGGTAGCCGTAGAGACCACCTTGGGGGTGATCAAAGAGGCATTGCAGCGAGGGGAACAGGTGCGGATCGTTGGTTTCGGCCGCTTCGCCGTCCGGCAGAAACAGGCGCGGGTCGGACGAAATCCCAGAACAGGCCGAGTCATCCCGATTGCGCCTCGCAAGGTACTGACCTTTAAGCCAAGCAAGGAGTTCTGTCGCAAATGTTCCGTGCAGGTGTGGTGAGGCCTACGTTGCTGGTGCTGAGGCAGCCAGCGCGGCGACCGGGGGCCGCCGCTATGCGCCCCGGTGCGGCTCCCTCAGCAGAAGGGCCTCGGAAGGTGGGCTCGTCACCGCCCTGCTGGTCGAGCAGTCACCCGAGTTCTTCAGCGGGGGCCTCGCCGCATGCGGGCCCATCGGCAACTTCAGGAAGCAGATCAACTATTTCGGGGATTTCCGTGTGCTCCTCGACTACTTCATCCCGGGCGTCCTGCCGCCGAGCCCTATCAGCATTCCCCAAGATGTGATCGACCACTGGGAGGACACCTATGAGCCGGCAGTCGAGTCGGCGGTGGCCGCCAGCCCGGGGGAGGCCCGCCAGCTGATCAAGACCTCCAAGGCTGCGATCGATCCACAGGATCCGACATCCGTGTCGACGACGACGGTGAATGTGCTCCGGTACAACGTCTTCGGCACCAATGATGCGACCGAAAAGCTCGGCGGCAACCCCTACGACAACAGCACCCGCCTCTACCGGGGGTCGACGAACGACCTCCGGCTCAACCTGAATGTGCAGCGGTTCACGGCCGACCCGGCGGCGCTGGACTCCCTCGAGCCGTACGAGACGACAGGCCGGCTCACGGTCCCGCTGGTGACGCTCCACACCACGGGGGACGAGGCGATCCCCTTCTGGCATGAGGGGCTCTACCTCCAGAAGGCCCGCACCAGCGGCACGGGGCACCTCCTCACCCAGATGCCGGTGGTGCGATACGGCCACTGCAATTTCACCACTCAGGAGGTGCTGGCGGCGTTCTTCCGGCTGGTCTTTCAGGTGACGCAGAGAGAGCCGCTGGGTCAGAGTGGCGGCGCCGCAGGATGTTGCGCACCGTGATCGCGTCAATGTGAGGCCCCAGGTTCGCGAGGGCACCCTGGATGCAGCGGTACCCCCAGGTGGGATTCTCTTCGGCTATACGGACGACGGGTTGTTCGATCTCCTCGATGACACGGGGAGGAGGCCTGAAATCAAGGCGGCTGAGTTTTTCAATACTACGACATCGCTGTCAAACGTGATCATACCCATGCCGCCGTGGACCGGGTGCTTGCCTCTGACGTCTCGCGCGACCAATAGGGGCCGCCAGGCGTTATGCGCGGCGCAAGAAACCTGCTAAATCGCTCCTTGCGCGCGCAGTTGTCCGATCTCCTGCGCTGTGCAGCCGGCCAAGACCGTCAGCACCCTGGCGGTGTGTTCGCCATGCAGGGGCGCCGGCCTGATCTCGACGGGGGAATCGGAGAGCCGGACAGGGCAGCCGATCATTCGATAACGTCCGCGTGTCGAATGCTCCACCTCCACCACCATGCCGCGCTGGCGTAGATGGGGATCTTCGAGCACTTCCGCCGTGTCTAAAACGGCGCCGCACACGGCGCCTTCCTTGGCCAGCGCTTCCATGACCGCGTGTTTCGTGCGTTGCCTGGTCCAGGCTTCGAGAATTTCCTGCAGCTCCTCCGTGTGCTGGAAGCGAGCCTGAGGCGTGCTAAAGCGCGCGTCGGCGAGCAGATCTTCACGGCCGATCACGCGTGCGACGATTTCGAACATCTTGGGATTATCTGCAGGAATCATCAAGTAGACGTAATCGTTTGGCCCTCCCGGGGCACAACGTAGTGTATTGGCGAAGCCGCCTGCAAACGAGCGATTCCCTAGGCGCGGCATGGGTTTTCCCGTGGTCAGCACCTGAGTGAACTTCACCCGTGTGAGGTTGAGGACCGCCTCCTGCATGGCGACTTCGACGCGTTGGCCGCGGCCCGTCTGCTGGCGCTGCAGGAGGGCGGCGAGAATGCCGATGGCAGTGTGCATCCCTGTCCCTGAATCGCCGACGTTGACGCCGTTCAGCGTCGGGGGATCATCAGGCCAGCCTGTCACACTCATGGCGCCGCTCGTGGCTTGCGCCACTGGCTCGAAGCATTTATAGTCACTGTACGGGCCGAAGGAACCAAAGCCTTTCACGGAGGCATAGACGAGCTGGGGATTGCGCTGGCTGAGCACCTCGTAGCCGAGCCCAAGCCGCTCCATGACGCCAGGGCCATAGTTCTCTACCAGCACGTCGGCCCGATCGATCAGCTTCAAGAAGATCTCCTTGGCCGCCTGATGCTTGAGGTTGAGGGTGATGCTCTGCTTGTTGGCATTGAGCAGCAAGAAGAAAAAACTGTCGTGATCGGGGCGATCCGTCTGCATGCTACGCGCCCGGTCGCCTTTGCTGGGCTGTTCGATTTTAATGACCTCGGCCCCCAACCACGCCAGCATCTGCGTACAGGAGGGACCAGCCTGATCATGGGTCATATCGATCACGCGAATGCCTGCTAATGCCTGGCTCATGTCACGCCTCCTCCTTTGTAGCGGTCTTGATGTTCTCTGGTGCAGGACAGCTCCCTTTGCCCGCTGCGGGGCCGAAGCCGCTCGCGCAATCGAGCCTACCGCAAGGGACGACGGGAGTCAATGCGAATGCGCCCCGGATGGATCATTTTCCAGTAAGCACGCCTCGCCATGGGGGGGCAATGAGGCGGCTCTCTTACGCCTGGGAGAGAAGGGCGACGGTGGCGCGAGCGGGGGTGACCACTTTCACGCCCATCTGATTCTCGATCCATAGCTTGCAGTCGAGCAAGTACTCCCCGTCCTGAGCACGCTTGTTGATGACGCGCCCCTTGCAGGTGAGGGTATCGCCAGGGTAGACAAACTCGCGAAGCCGAAATGTCAACGTCTTCACCGTCCCGGCCTCGCCGATCCAATCGGTCACCACCTGTGCTAGGAAAGCCCCGAGCATCTGGCCATCCACGCAAGGCTGGGGAAGTCCTCGCCGTTGCGCGTAGTCGCGGTCGAAATGCAGCGGGATGAAATCCCACACGGCCGCGGCGTATACTACCATATTGACCAGGGTGATCGGTTTAACCAGGGACGGTAGAGCTTCGCCAACCGCGACATCGTTAAAGGCAAGAGGCATGCGATTCATGGGAGTGCCTCCAGATGTGCCGCATGCCAAACCACATGGCGGCCTTCCGCGGACCCGCCGTGGATGGCTCGAACGCATCAAGCCCCTGATTCATCCGCCGAAGGCCGATAGATCAGGGTTTCTCGATTCACGGCCAAACGCTCGTCGTGGTGATTGGCATAGGTGATTTCCAGGATCACAAAGAGCATCGGGCCGCTGCGACCCTGCTTTTCATAGGCGTCGGTAAGTGTCCAGGTGGCCGTGATCACATCATCAGGCCGCACCGGCTGGAAGAACTCATATTCATGGCCGCCGCGGATCACATGGGGGAAGGGGAGTCCGAAGCGCTCGATGATGCCCCCTTCGGTTTCGATGGGGTTGCGCATGTATTGCCAGGTCTCACAGACCTGCGTCGGCGGCGCGACGATGCCACCGAAGCGAGTCGATCGCGCATAGGCTTCGTCAGCATACAAGGGGTTAGGATCCCCGATGGCCAGCGCGAATTTGCGGATGGAAGCCTTGCCGAGCTCTTCAGGTGCCGTGAAGACGAGCTGCTTTCCGATCAATGCACGAACCTCTGGCGTGAGCAACGAGCCTGCGGCCATAACCTCCTCCTGGTGAGTCTATGTCATTGGCCGTCGGCAATGGGCTTCACCTCGCTGACAACCGCTACGGCATCGACCGCAATCAGCCAGTCCGGCTGTGGGAGTCCCTGCACGACAACCCCTGTGGCGGCGGGGTAGGGTTCCTGAAAGTATTCGCGTCGGATCTCCGCCGTGCGCCGGTAGTCGTGCAGCCCGCTGGGGACCAGGAATTCCACCGTTTTCACTACATCGTCCATGCGAGCACCCGCCGCCTCCACGATCGACTGCACATTGCCGTAGGCTTGTCGGGTTTGCTTGAGCAGATCCCCCCGTCCCACACTGGTGGCTGCGCGAGGATCCACGCCGAATTGACCCGAGATGAAGAGCAAGGGGCCTTTCTGCACGCCCGACCAGAGTCCCTCTGGATCGGGCCGGCTCCAGGCCGGGTGAATCGATATTTTCTTGGTGGTCCCCGTCACGGCAACCATATCGATTGCGATGTGGGCCGCGGGGTGCAGCAACTGGGTGACGACGAGCATTGTGGAAGCTGGGAGATCATGTCCAAAATACTCCCGGCGTAGCGAACGCACCGCCGGATAATCCTCCAGCCCCGCAGGCGCCACGTATTCCACCAATTTTACCACATCCCCGAAATTGGCTCCGGCCGCCTCCAGGATGAGCAGCACCCTTTCATAAATGGTACGCGTCTGCTCAACAATGCCTCCCCGATAGACCGGCGCGCCTGTGCCGGAGGCGGCCTCTTGTGCCATGTGGCCGGATATCCAGAGGATACCCGCGCCCTCGACCGCCGGTTGGTAGGTAAGATGCGCAAAGCGTTCCAGACCGAGATTCACCGGCCGTTTCGGCTGGGCATCGATGTGGGCAATGGCCTCGACCTCGATCAGGGCGTCAGGCCGCAAGAGGCGCTCGATGACGACGCCGGTGGCCGCCGGAAAGCTGTTGCCGAAGTACTCCCGTCGCACGGCGGCAGTGTCTCGATAGCGTGGCCGTGCCGCGGGAGTAACGTAATCCACGGTCTTCACCACATCGGCGAAGCCGGCCCCACCGGCCTCCAGCGTTAGCCGCAACTTCTCATACACGACCCGCGTCTGCTCGACCAGATCTCCCTTGCAGACGGTTTGGCGACGGACAGGGTCATATTCGGCTGCCGTCTGACCCGAGAGCCACAAGAAACCCCTCTTCTCGACGCCCATCGAAAAGGTGTAGCGGGTATAG
>Ga0137368_10008394_pt1 | contig 10655 bp, 7 predicted proteins | sample SagtaG_13_FD_104917 | JGI IMG/M metagenome (GOLD analysis project Ga0137368, IMG submission 104917) | Vadose zone soil microbial communities from Sagehorn Ranch, Mendocino, California, USA - Sage1_L_100_16 metaG | ecosystem: Environmental > Terrestrial > Soil > Vadose zone | place: USA...
CGCAGCTCCGCATCATAGATGTGACCGGTGGGCAGAATCTTCAGACGCGTCAGTTCGGCCAGGAAAAACGCATCGTTGGTATCGTCGGCGTGCTTGATGCCGCTGTACTGTTCCATGCCGGCGCGGTTGGGTCATTGAGCATTGGGGTCAAGGTCATTGAGCATTGATGAGCATTGGGGTCACCCACATCTCAACATTCAACAATTGCTGAGATCAAATGTTAGATGTTGAGATCTGACCCTTATCCCTCTGACCCTTATCCCTCCCGTGGCAAAACAGGAACCAGCAAAGTGGGCCAGGTCCGATCCAAGTCAAATTGGGGGGTTTGCAAGTTACGGCAACAAGCACCAACTGGAACTCGGGCGAGGTTGCCAACGCGTCCACTTCACAGCGACCGTTTGGCGATGCGGTGGGCGCAATCGTGGCTGACCTGGGCAGCGGAACCGTGGGCATGGTGCTCGATGGAGTGAGCGTGACTCCAACGGTGACGGACGTGCCGAATTCAACCGACAAGTTAGTACTTTACACGCCTCCAACGCCGTTGACGCCCATTTCGAATCACATTGCCGGGCTGGTGTACGCCGGGACGACGAATTACTGGATATTCACGGTGATCACCAACGTGAGCGTTGCCAGCGGGACGGCGCTCCCGTCCAATCAGGCCGACCCGAACGCGCGCGGCTTCCACGTGAAGGTCGTCCAGTCGGCAACTGCACGGCCTGGAGCCAATGGCGGGAACAACGCCGCGTCCGCCGAGGCCCAGTTGGCAGGAACACCCGCCAACGTGGCCATCGCCGGTCCCGAAGCCGACGGTTCGTATATTCTGACCAACATCATCAACTGGAGTTCGCGGAGGGTCCCCGGCCAAACCGGAGCCGAGATCGGCAACTTCCAGCCTTCAATGGGCGGACCAGCAGACGATCCCATTCCCGGACTTCCAGGCACGGGATTGACGGGCACGACCGGCCGGGACAATGTCGCCGCCGAAATCTTCGCCTACCTCGATTTGCCGGCAGGTTATCAGAAGTTTGGCGTCAATGGCGATGATGGATGGAAAGTGCAGATCGGCACACCGGGCCAAACGAACGGAACGGTGCTGTTTACAATCGACCGCGGAGCGGGAGCTCAGGACATTCCCTTCGCCTTCATCACACCGGCGGCGGGCCTATATCCGGTCCGCTTGGTGTGGTATCAAGGCGGCGGTGATGGGAACCTGGAGTTCTTCACCTATGGGCCGAACAACACGAAGATAACCGTCAACGATCGGAACAACCCGAATGCCGTTAAGGCATACTACCAGATCATCACGGTATCGTCGTTGCAGTTCACGTCTGTGACAGTGAGCGCCGGCAGCGTGCTGGTCTCCTGGACCGGCAATGGTGTGTTGCAAGAAGCCAGCAACCTGACGGGCAATCAGACCGACTGGAGCGATGTGCAGGGCAATCCGAGCAGTCCGTTCACAGTAACGCCAGGAGCGACAGCGCAGAAGTTCTACCGGTTACGCCCCACACAGTGATAATCGACCATCGTCGAATCTCGCAGGGAGGTCGGGCCAAACCCGGCCTCTCTTTTTGGTCGATTGGTCGATCGGTCGATCTCGCTGGCTTGCTCGAAGAGAACGAGTGCCTTTGCAATCAATTGCCGCCCCGCAGGCCACGCTTTGCGGTAAGAACCAGATCGAGATTGCGTTTCGCGATTGCATCGTCCGGGTTTAAACGGAGCGCACAGGTAAAATGCAGCTCCGCCTGGTCCAGATCATTCAGTCGTAGATTCACGGTGCCAAGATTTCCATGTGCCTGATAGTCATCCGGGTTAAGTCGCAGAACCGTTTCGAATTCGGATTTGGCGTCGGCCAGTTGGTTGTGCACGAGGAGGAGCGTGCCAAGATCGTAGTGCGGCTTGTCGTCGTTCGGATTCAACCGGATGGCTGCGCGAAGATGCTCGGAAGCCTCGGCATATCTGCCCAGTGGCAGCAACGCCTGGCCGAGTTTGGCATGTGCGCGAGCGTCCTCTGGTCTTTCTCTGAGAACACTCTCATTGTAGGCGATGGAGTCGAGCGTCAGCTTGTTAAATTGGTTCGCCACCAATGTCGCCCGGTCTTCTCCACTGCGCGCCAAAACCTGATAGGTGAGCTGCGCCATTTCATCCGTGGTTTGGGGACCATAGCGAACCTGTTTCGGGGGCTGGTTCGGATTATGGACGTTGTCCGAAGAATTATCATAGGTGAAGTGCATTATCAGTTTGGCACCCTTCGGAAGAAATACTGGCTTGGCGTAACGATAGTCTCCCTGCCAGTTGAAGTTCCATTGCCGGATGAGGAGCAGCCACCGCTTCGTTCCATCCGGGAGGCTGGCGTAGCCCTGCATTTCCTTCGCCAGATAGTGGGCATGCGGGCTAACGCGCAACACCTGCACGTCCACGGGCAGCACGTAGGAGTTTTCCACCGCGTAACCGCGTGCCCCGGCAGGAATCTCAATGCGCCACTCTGGGAGGCGGAGAAGAAACGGCGTGTTTGTCGGTGGCTGATCGGTGAAGTAGAATCCGACCTCTGGCTGGACCTGCTCCGGTCTGCCACTCGGGTGTAGGTGCAGTTGCAGCACCAGATCGGTTTCTTTTTCCAATGCCCAGGACAGGCCCTCGCCCGTGGCGTCCGCTCGCTTCCCTGGCTCCCAACCGAGCATCTGCCCGGCGACCATGACGGCGGATTCCGGCAATTGCATGCCATCGAAGCCGGGCGGGTTTTGCTGCTCGGCCAAACGGCGCGACTCCCGTGTTTGATCGAAGTTCATCGAGGCGTGGTGCACAACGCCGGGAGCCCGCGCTTGAAACTCTACCGCCCTGACGTAGCGACGCGCCCTCAGAGGAATCGGCAGCACCACGTTCCGATAAACGTCCTTCCCCTCGGCTGCCAACGTGTATGGCTGCGGCAGTTTGACGACCAGGTCCGGCTCGCCCAATTCCCAACCCTCGGGCCACGTGGGCGTGGGTGGCGCGTCCGCAGCGCTGCCCTCGACCGCTCCCTCCGCCACCCATTGTTGGATCACACCAAGTTGGTCATCGGTCAAACGGCGCGCGCCGGCAAAGTCTCCGTATCCCGGCTCCGGCAACCATGGGGGCATATACCGCCTCGCTGTCGCCTCCGCGATCTGTTTTGCGCGCTTCTTCGCGTCAGCGTAGCTCAGAAGAGTGAACGGAGCCGACTGTCCCTGCCGATGACAGTAGGCGCAACGGTCGAATACGATCGGGGCAATGTCTTTGTGAAACGTGAGTGTTCCTGGAGGACGCGCCACGTAGTGGACCGTGGCTGACGGTTTGACAGATCGCAAACGGACCACGATACCCATTGCCACTAGGACAAACGCCGCCAGCAGCAGCAGTAGTATGAGGCTCCGCTTGCGCGCCGGAGCTGGCCCGGACTTGATTTCGTTCCGTTGGAGATTCCGGCCCGGATCACGCCTTACCCGCCGCTTCTTCACCCCGTCTTGATATCACAGCGACGAGTTCAACTCAAGTTCGCCGCCCCACTCTTCTGGCGGATGCTGGATCAAGAATTCGCGCGCTTCGCCTGGCGGTCAATTGCCTCCCTCCAATGCGCGTTTGCCGGCACGAACCAGATCGAGGTTTCGTCGAGCGATCGTGTCGTCCGGATTCAGTCGGAGCGCACTGGCAAGGTGGATTTCCGCCAATTCGAGATTGCGTTCACGCAAATACACGGCGCCCAAACTTCCATGAGCCTGGTAATCATCGGGATTCAGACGCAGGACCGCCTCGAATTCTATTTTCGCCTCGGCCAGTTGGTTGCGATAAAGGTAGAGCAGGCCGAGATCGTAGTGAGGTTTGTCGTCGCCGGGATTTAACCGGACGGCCGTGCGGAGATGGTCCAGGGCCTCGGCATGCCGGCCGAGAGGCAGCAACGCCTGGCCGAGCTTGGCATGTGCACGGGCGTCATCCGGACTTTCGCGCAGAACGCTCTCATTGTAGGCAATGGCGTCGAGCGTCATCTTCTTGAAATAGTCGAGCCGTAAGATGGCCAGATCCTCGCTGTTGCGTGGCAGGACCTGATAGCAGAGTTCTGCCATCTCATCGGTGGTTTGCAGGCCATAACGAACTCGCCTGGGGGGCTGGTTCGGGTTGCGCGCGTTGTCGGCGGAGTTGTCGTAGGTGAACTGCATCACCACTTTGGCGCCCTTCGGCAGAAATACCGGCTTGACGTAACGATAGTCCCCCTGCCAGTTGAAATCCCACTGCTTGATGAGCAACAGCCACTGCTTCGTCCCGTCCGGCAGAAGGGCGTATCCCTGCATCTCCTTCGCCAGATAGTGGGCGTGCGGACTGACGCGCAACACTTCCACGTCCACCGGCAGCATGTAGGAGTTTTCCACCACGTAGTCCCGCGCTCCGGCCGGGATATCGATGCGCCATTCGGGCAAGTACACTCGGCAGGGTGTCTTGGTCGGTGGCTCGTCGGTGAAGTAGAATCCGACCGCCGGCCGGACCGGCTCCGGTTTGCCACTCGGGTGCAAGTGCAATTGGAGCACCAAGTCGGTGTTTTTCTCCAAGGCCCAGGCGAGACCCTCCCCGGTGGCCTCGGGCCGTTTGCCGGGTTGCCATCCAAGCATCTGCCCGGCCACCATGATCGCCGATTCCGGCAACTGCATGCCGTCGAAACCCGGGGGATTTTGCTTGTCGGCCAAACGCCGCGACTCGCCGGTTTGATCGAAGTGAATGAATGCGTGGTGCACCACTTTCAGATTACCCGGCTGAAACTCCACCGCTTTGACGTATCGTCGCTCACGAACGGGGATCGGGATCACCACGTTCCGATAAACGTCCTTGCCCTCCGCAGCCAAGGTGTATGGCTGCGGCAACCGGACGACCAGGCCGGGCTCTCCCAATTGCCAGCCTTCGCGCCACTCGGGCAACGGTGGCAAGTCGGCCGGACTGCCTTCGATAGCGCCCTCGGACACCCACTGCTGGATCACACCAAGCTGGTCCGTGCTCAGGCTGCGCACGCCAGCAAAGTCGCCATACCCCGTCTCGGGCAACCACGGGGGCATGTATCGTCTGGCCGTCACCTCCGCAATTTGTGTCGCGCGCTTCTTCACCTCGGCGTAGCTCAGGAGGACGAACGGGGCTGCTTGCCCCGGACGATGACAGTAGGCGCACCGGTCAAACACGATTGGGGCGACGTCTTTGTTGAACGTGAGCGTCCCGGCCACTCGCGGCACGTAGCGGTTGGCGTGAGTGGGCTTCGTGGGACGGACGGCAAGGGCGAAACAGACCACGCCGCCAGCCACCAGAAGCAAAAGCAGCACGCGGTCCCACTTGCGGCCCGGAGTCCGCCGCGCGTCGCCAGGGTCCCGATTTGGATTCCGGGCCGAGCCTCGCTTTGCCCGCCGCTTGTTCACGGCGGCGTGATAACACGGCGCCTCGCCAACCTCAAGCGCTCGACTGGCTCGGCTGGGGCGATACGGGAGACTCCCACCAAAATCGCTGGGGCAAACCGGCGCACTGGTTTACCGTTGGGGAGCGCACCCGCCTCGGCTGCGCTGGTCGGCGCCCTCGCCGACCGGCGCGGGCGCTCCCCTGCACGGAAAACACATACGCCGGTTTGCCCCAGCTTTGTGGTTCATTCGCTCTCGACTTAATTTGAATTTGAAGTCACGCCCGATGCCGGATTAACTGGCGCGTCATGGATCAAGATCAGCACGCTCCGTGGAAACTGTTGAAGGCCGTGATTGCCACCGCCGACTTGCCCGGCCTCGGGCCCACCCCGCGTTCGAGCCGATTTCTATTGTCGGACTTGAACCAAAAACTCGACCGGTTTCTTGCGGCAGCGGCATCACGCGACGATTCAAAACAGGCGCTTCGATCTGCCGCCCTGCTCTGGCACGACTACCTCGATGAATCGCACGCCATTTCGCAGCAACTCCACACCGCGGACGGCAGTTTCCTGCACGGCATCATGCACCGGCGCGAGCCGGATTACGGCAACGCCAAATACTGGTTCCAGCGCGTCGCCAAACACGCCTGTTTTCCCGACCTCGCCGACCGGGTCATTCGTTTGCTCGAAACCCGAGGCGAACAGGAATGGTCGAGAAAACTTGCGCCGCACAATGCCTGGGACCCGTTCGCATTCGTGGACGCGTGCGAGGGCGCCGCGGACCGGCCTTCGTCAGACCAACGGGTCCAAACGCTCATGGCAATCCAGGAGATCGAGTTCGACTGCCTGCTGGCGCACCTGTTTGCAGCGTAGGACACACCCCTGGACAGAGAGGAGCCGGCTTTGGAGCTCTTAACTCGTAACCTTTTTTGAGCGTTGAGCTTTGAAATACCTTCCCGCGGCTTCCAACGCCGTCACCAGGCCCTCAATGGTGTGCGCTTTCGCTTCGACCGTCGGCTTGATTCCCAGCCCGATCAGCGCTTTGGTCGTTTCCGGACCGATCGAGGCGGTCTTGATCTGTGGAAACTTCGCCAGCATCGCCGAAAGGTCCACACGCGCGTGGAAATTTTCCACCGTTGAGCTGCTCGTGAAGGTGATCCAATCCGCGCCGCCTTCGAGGAGCTTCTCCGCCGCGCCCATGGGATCTTCGGTCTCCGGCACGGTCCGGTAACACGCGATGTCGTCCACAATGGCGCCCCGATCTTCCAGGAGTTTTGGCAACTCCGGGTTAGCTACCTCGGCTCGCGCCAAAAGGATCCTCAAATTCTCAATACTCTCGTATCCGGCCAGGGCATCGGCAATCTTCACCGCGACGTACTCGCTCGGCACCAAATCGACCTGCAAATGCAACTCGTTCAGCTTCGCCGCGGTCGCCGGGCCGACGGCCGCGATGCGGACGGCGCCGAGATCGCGCAAGTCCTGAAAGGCTTTAAAAAAGTGGTCGAAGAATGCGACCACGCCGTTGGGGCTCGTGAAGATCAGCCAATCGTAGGCGCTCAATCCGGCCAGCGCCTCCACGAGCGGTTCTCGCTTCGTCGGCGCAACGACCCTGATCGTAGGAATCTCCAGTACCTCCGCGCCCCGTTCGGTCAACTGTCGGGAAAGTTGACTCGCCTGCTCCCGCGTGCGCGTGACCACGATCCGCTGACCGAATAACGGCCGCTTCTCGAACCAGTTCAGCCGCGGCCGCAGCTTTACGACATCGCCGATCACCGTCACGGCCGGCGCGGCAAATTTCGTTTCGGCGACGCGGTCAGCAATGTTCGCCAGCGTGCCTGCAATGGAACGTTGTTGTCCGGTGGTTCCCCAGCGCACCATGGCCACCGGCGTGCTGGCTGGCATGCCGTGAGCCACGAGCGATGCCGCTATTTGTCGGACGCGTTCCACTCCCATCAGAATGACCTTCGTGCCCGGCGTACTGGCGACCTGCGCCCAGTCAATACTGTTGTGGTCCTTGGCCGGATCTTCATGTCCCGTAATGACGGTAAAACTGGAGCAATGATCGCGGTGGGTGAGAGGGATGCCCGCATAATTCGGCGCCGCGACGATGGAAGAGACACCAGGCACTACCTCGAACGCAATCCCCGCGGCAGCGAGTTCCTCGGCTTCTTCCCCGCCCCGTCCAAAGATGTAGGGATCCCCACCCTTGAGGCGCACCACCGTTTTGCCTTCGTTGGCCTTGGCGACAAGTAACTGGTTCAGTTCGTCCTGGGGGATGGCGTGGTGTTTCGAACGCTTTCCGCCGCAAACGATCTCCGCCTCCTTCGGCGCCAAGCGCAACAAATCGGGATTGACCAGCGCGTCATAAACCACCACGTCCGCGCGACCGAGCAATTCCGCTCCACGCAATGTGAGCAAGCCCGCATCACCCGGACCCGCGCCGACAAGATAAACGATACCATTCGACTTCATGTAGATCGAATTTAGGTGGCCGCCAGAGTTCACGCAATGTAACAAGCGGACGCAAGGCTCAAATAGGCGCATCCTGATACAACCACCACTCGGAGCGAGAACGTCTTCTCCCTCTCCTTCCGCAAAGGAGGAGAGGGCTGGGGAGAGGAGGCCAATTATATTGAATTCCACTCACTCTGACCCTCTCCCCACTCGTTCCTCGCGGGGCGAGGGAGAGAATTCCGGCGGAAGTATCCCGATGCGCCCGGCTCAAATGCCTCGCCCAGAATGCACAAAAACAAGGTGACGGCTGGCGACACGTGCCCCTTCCTCGCCTACCCAATGTCGCCCAGCGTCTCGCGTGAGGTATCACGCCGCGGGCGGTCTATGAATTTGGACAGGGGAAACGGAAGTCCGCAGCTTGCCACCGCGCGCGCTGCGGCCTATTGGACGGCAAATCAGGATTAACACTGTGCGCGATTATGAAAACTAACCTCCTTCGAAACCTTGTGTTGGCAGGCTTCAGCGGTGCCTTAACGGCCTGTGGCCAGAGTGCCGGTTCAAAGCTGTGGGAATTTACCGCCTCTCCCCGGATCGAGATTGATCCCGTAACTGGACAATCCCGGGAGCTCCCGGCCTATATCTTTTCCTCTCCCGCTGTCGGCGCCGATGCCACCATCTATTTCGGATCCGGGAACGGCAAGTTCTACGCGTTGCGGCCTTCTGGCGCCGAAAAGTGGTCCTTCCAGACAGGCGCGGAAATCCAATCCTCGCCGGCAATTGGGAATGACGGAACCATCTATTTCGGATCGGTCGATGGCAAGCTCTACGCCCTGGATCCGGACGGCACAAAGAAGTGGGAGTTCGCAGCCGGGTGGGATATCCTCTCTTCGCCAGCCATCGCCTCGGATGGAACGATCTATCTTGGATCGCGAGACCACAATTTTTATGCCCTGAATCCCGACGGCACGAAGAAATGGGCATTCCCCACTGGCGGATATGTCGATTCCTCGCCGGTCATCGGCGCCGATGGAACGATCTATGTCGGATCGTTCGATTGGAATCTTTACGCGCTAAATCCGGACGGGTCCGAGAAGTGGCGCTACACCTATGGCGCCGGCCCCGCGGGCGGCGTTGGAGCAGGAATCGCCATCGCACTGGACGGGACGCTCTACGCGATTATGGGCGGGGAACAATGGAAGCTCTATGCCCTCCAGCCCAACGGCGCCAAAATCTGGGAATTCCCCTTCGGCAGTCCCGCGGCGCTCACCTACGCATCGGCGCCCGCAATAGGGCCCGAGGGCACCCTCTACGCTGCCGCGAATGATCGAAAAATCTATGCGGTCAATCCGGACGGCACAAAAAAATGGGAGGCTTTCACCGGCGCTTACAGCCAGTCGTCGCCAACGCTGGGCAGAGACGGAATGATTTACTTCTCGGGCGATTTGACCCTCTTCGCTTTCGACAGCGGCGGCACGAGGCGCTGGGATTTTGAATCGGACCAATACGGCGCTGCGGGCGGAATCACCTCGATTCCCAACCTGGCCCACGCCGGCATCATCTACGTCGGCTCGGGCAATGGGAAGTTCTACGCGATCAAGGCATCCAGTGGGTTGTCGGAAAGCGCATGGCCGGCGTTCCGCCGTGACCCGCTCCAGCGCGCTCGCGCGACTGGCGTCGTCGTTCGACCACTCAACAGTCTGGCCGCTACCATGACGGCGTCGGGCCTGCAGTTAGTGGCCGCAGTGGAGCCGGAAAAGAGTTACCGACTTGAAGCCTCGTTGGACTTGGAGACGTGGACGACCGTGACGAGCCTTTCAAGCGAGTCGGGCACCGCCCAGTTCACGTATCCGTTGACCGACGGGCCCATGATTCGCTTCTATCGCCTCGCTTCGCCCTGATCGTTCGCGGCGCGGCCGGGTCGGAATCGATGCGGACTGGAACTTCCGGAACGTGGCCTGCTAACTCGTTTTTGGTAGCACAGGCGACCCGCCTGTGCCGTCCGGCGACTCGCCGGACGGAATGGGAGGCAACGGTTCGAGCCAATGGGGACGGCATTTTCTCAAGGTTGCTCTCCGCAGCTCCGGCCGGCGCGTCGCCGACCGGAGCGGGCGAGTCGCCCGCGCTTCCTATTTTTAAAATACACTCTCAGGGATGTGCCTGCGGCGGTGGTCCCGACCTCGCTGGATGCCCACCTCGATTCAAATTGCCCGGACAATGCGGTGTCCCATACGCGACATGGCATTGTCCTCGCGTGGGCGCACCAGGTTCAACGTAACGCACCCGTGCCATTGGCAAACAGGGCTTGCCTTGGCGCACTAATGCTGTTTGATGGTGTGTACATGCGGAAGAGCTGGTCCAGCGCGCGCGATCGTGGTTTCGTCCGGGCCGTCGCCTCGTGCCTCTTAGTGCTGCTCGTCTTTTTCTCTGCCGCACTGGCCGTCAGTTCGGCGCACAGCCGCTCGCATCAATCCTCACCCGGCGCGCCGGACCAGTGCGTTTTCTGCCTTTTCGCCCACGGCCAGATACTTGCCGATGGCCCGGCGACCGACGTTCTGGTTGTTCCCACCGGCGCCGTCCGAGCCGTTCTTGTAAGCGACGGCAAGGCGCCAGCGGATTTTGATTATCGTCTGTCGCCGAGCCGCGCCCCGCCCGCCTGCTTCTCCTGATCCATCGTTGGTATTCGTCAGGCCTTTGTCGTGAATTGTTGCGCAGACGCCAGGCGTTTGCGCCCAACCAGGAGACGTCATGAAATTCAAAAAAACTTTGGGGTGGTCTTCTGCCCTTTGTCTGAGCGCGATGCCGCTCTCGGCGCAGGAGA
>Ga0137368_10008396_pt1 | contig 10653 bp, 8 predicted proteins | sample SagtaG_13_FD_104917 | JGI IMG/M metagenome (GOLD analysis project Ga0137368, IMG submission 104917) | Vadose zone soil microbial communities from Sagehorn Ranch, Mendocino, California, USA - Sage1_L_100_16 metaG | ecosystem: Environmental > Terrestrial > Soil > Vadose zone | place: USA...
GACCGCATAAAGATTGGTTTGACTATTTTGAGTTAGGAGACCAGCTCGCTTAGTACAGGCGCCACACGCAGCATCGCAGCCTGCCATGAGATGAATTACGGCACGAGCGATCGCAAGTCTCTGCCCAATACCCGCACTGGGAAGGTTTATCCAGACGGTCAGTGAGTAACCGTGGAAGCACCCTTGGAGCATATCCCATTGTTCTTGCGTGGAGAAGCATGTCTTCCAATCAAAAATGCCAGCTGAAACAGGAGATCAGCCAACCAAATACAAGGTGTCCACTTTAGTCGTTAATCAATTTGAAATAGAACACTTGAATATGCCTATCCTTAACCTTCGACAACACCTTGCCGGATGAGCCACTGCACTGATTCATAGATGGCGAGTAGCGAGGAGTAACGTGGGCGATAATCGAGCAAGCGCTGCGCTTTGGCGATGCTCGCGTTCGGGCTATGGGCGATATGATCCCACGTTTGCGCGGCATGTTCGTCTGAAACGGTTTTGCGCCATTCATCCCATGGCAGGAATTTCAAATTGGCGGCGCGACCGAACCGGCAGGCTACGGATTCCGCATAACCGCGCAGTGTCAGCGCGGCAGGCGAAACGACGTGAAAAGCTTCGCCAACGCTCACACTACGATTCGCCATCGCCTGCATAAACGATTGTGCGACATCGTCGGCGTGAACGTGATGCAGCGTTTCCATGCCAAGATTCGGTAGTGCCACTTCTTCGCCGCGCCCGAGCCGTGTGAACACTTGCGGGTCGAGATTGCCCGCCGGGTTGATCGGAATCCAGCCGGGGCCGACGATGTGTCCGGGCTGGAGCACCGTCGCCGGAAACCCATATCGCCGCGCCTGATCCAGCAAATAATCCTGGATCGCGGATTTTTGAATGCCATACTCCCCAAAAGGATGGCGCGGCGTCTCTTCGGTTGCAGGTACCTCGACGCTGTGTCCCAGTGCCCAAATCGTGCCACAATGGAGAAAATGCTGCACATGCCCGCGCAGGCATTCCACGATCTGCTGGGCGCTGGCAACGGTGAAACAAATCATGTCAATCACGACATCCGGTTCGAGATCGCGCACGCGCTGAGCGAAAATGCCCTGTTCGTCTTCCGCGGCACGATCCGCATTCACTTGCTGAACAGAACGCCACGCGTCGTGCGCTTGATACGGTTCGCGCTGGGCGCGCGAGATGTTAATCACCTCGTGTTCCGCCGCGATGAGACGCGGGATAAGGTAGGTGCCCACATGACCGCTTCCGCCAATAATCACGACCCGCATGTTTATTCTCCTCTGGCTCGGATCCAGGTACGCATCTGACCCGGCGCGCGATTATCCCAAGCGTAATACGGTATTGCCGTGATATCTATGCTTTTGGAGGAGGGTTGTTGATTGCGGTACAGAACGTTCTCCCACCCACTCTCATCCGCCACAGTTCCTTTGCCGCGCAGGATGCTGACTCCACTGAGCAGCTTGTCGTCCTGCTCTACTTGAAATTCGTTTGACACATTGTGTGGATCAATCGCGATGCGATCCAAAATAGTTCCAGGGTGATCGATGCCTTCGAGACAGTAAACGAGTGGGCCGCGCCCCAACGCCACGCGTCCCTGCAAATCGCGCACGGCGGGATGCGCCCAAATGGCATGTATCGGCATTTCCATTTTGTATTGGACCACATCGCCGGGATTCCACTCGCGCCTCAAATGAATATAACCATTCTCCGTTGACAGTTCATCGTTCGCTACCTGCTCATCGTTCACTGCGATTTGCCATCGCTCGCACCAGGCGGGCATACGTACATGCAATGTGAAATGTTGTGGGCTGGCAACGCCTACCTCCAACTTGACATCGCCATCCCACGGATATCTTGTCACCTGGCGAAGGCTCACCTCGTGCCCATTGGCTTGCATTTTGGCCGTTCCTTGGGCATATTGATGTACCCAGATATCATTCGCCCCCGTGGAATAAAAGTACCCGCCCAAGCTTGCCAACGTGCGCGCCAGATTCGACGGGCAGCAGGGACACTCGAACCAGCTTTGACGGTGATGATGCCCGGCGCTCGCTAAGGGGTTCTCATAGAAAAAGCGCGCGCCGTCCAGAGAAAGACCACTGAGGAACCCATTGAAAAGCGCGCGTTCTATGATATCGGCATATTTGCCTTCGCCCGAGAATTGCAGCAGACGATGATTCCAAAGTATCAAGCCGATGGTCGCGCAGGTTTCGGCATAGGCGGTCTCATCTGGCAAATCATAATCCTGTGTAAACCCTTCAATCTGACGCGCGGCGCCAATCCCACCTGTGATATACATGCGCCGGGTGACCAGATGATGCCACAGCCGTTCGCCGGTTTCCAGTAAGGTTGGATCGTCGGTCTCGTGCGCCAGGTCCGCGACTGCACTCAGCAGATACATCGCTCGGACCTCGTGTCCCACCACTTGGGTTTGCTCGCGTATGGGAACATGAGCCTGACAATACTCGTAGGATTTAGCCCAATACTGGGCTGGGTCTTCGCCGCGTGCCCGCGCCTCAATGTCGAAATAATGCGGTTGTTGCCCACGCTCGTCAATAAAATAGGATGCCAGTTTCAAATAACGCGGATTCTGTGTGGCTTGGTAGAGCTTCACCAGCGCCAGTTCAATTTCTGGGTGCCCGCAGTAGCCGCGCTTTTTACCCGGTTCGCGACCAAAGGTTGCATCAATGTGATCGGCATAGCGACACAAAGCATCGAGCAGTTTGCGCTGACCCGTTGCCTGGTAATGGGCAACCGCAGCCTCGATCAGGTGACCGGCGCAATACAACTCGTGCCAATCGCGCAGATTTTGCCAGCGCATCTCGGGTTGAGTAACAATAAAATGGGTGTTGAGATAGCCATCCTGTTGCTGCGCGTGGATAATCCTTTCCGCGGCCGAATCCACCAACCCTGCTAAAGCCGGGTCGGGGTGTGTCGCCAGCGAAAAACTCGCCGCCTCGATCCATTTCGCAGGATCCGAATCCCCAAAGATCAAAACAATTGGCGACGGCACCGGCCGTTGAAAATTCAATTCAAAGGCACTGATCCGACCCGTCGCTTCAAGTTGTCGGTAAATGTGCGGAATCGTAACCGTTCGGTTCAGCTCCAGGCGAGGCGCCCAAAACCCATCTTCAAAAGTGACTTGCGTAAAAGGAACAGGTTCGAGTTGACGTTTGATTGTTGACATTGGCTCTCTTTATTAAATAGTATTGTTGAAAGATCGTGTCTACTTGATTGCCCCACCAGTCAGGCCTCGGACAATAGACCTCTGTGAAAGTAGAACCAGGATGACAATAGGGATTGTCATGGTCACGCCCACAGCCATGATTAATTCCCATGGCTTTCCCCAAGGCGAATACCCGGCATATATTTCGGTGATGGCCACACTAAGGGTCTTGGCAGATGGAGAGGTTGTGAATGAAAGCGGATACAAGAGATTATTCCAGGCATTGACGAAGTTGATCAGGCCCATCGTAACCAGACCTGGCACAGTGATGGGGAGAAGGATATGCCACAGAATCTGAGGCAATGAAGCGCCGTCGAGGATGGCGGCTTCTTCGATTTCATACGGCACTTGTTTGATGAACGAGACCAACACCCACACTGTAAAAGGCGTCAATGTGCTGGTCAATATCAGGGTGATGCCGCCAATACTATCGGATAGGTGCAGTGTCTTGAGGATCTGATAAAGCGGGACAATCGTACCGATATCGGGCAGCGCCATCGAGAGTACTAAAATCCACATGAGAACGCCGCTACCCGGAAAGCGAATACGGGCAAATGCATAGGCCGCCAGATAACTCACGAATAATGTTGCCAGTGTCGTAGATATTGCAAACAGAAGTGAGTTACGGAGATACAGGCCAAAAGGTACTTGTTCTAGCAAAGTGGCAAAGTTCCGAAGCGTTGGTTGAGGGAAATAAACCAAGGGAAGTCTAATGAGATCTGTGGATGCAGCAAAAGCTGACCGCGTCATCCAGTAGACTGGAAGTAGAACCAAAATTGTGAATACAATAAATGCCAGGTACAGCGGCAAAGAGGTCAGTGTGCGGCGCCAGGATATATTTACAAGCGGCTTATCCATCGTTATGGGTTCTCCAGGCTCAATAGGTTACTTCAGATTTTCGGAACAACCACAAGCCAATCACACCAATGAGAGCCACCAGAATAAGCAAGATCACGCTGATGGCTGAGGCAAAACCAAACTTGAAGAATAAGATGCCTTCGCGGAAGACCTGTAGAGCCAGTACAGAAGTTGAGACGCCTGGCCCGCCGAAGGTTAGACCATAGACCAGATCAAAACTACCGAGCGACCATACCAGCCTGAATAATCCCATGGTAATGGTTAGGGGCATGATGAGCGGGACTGTAAGCCTCCAAAATCGCTGCCAGCCATTTGCCCCATCCACTCTGGCCGCGTCATAAAGATCCTCAGGAATGCCTTGCATCCCAGCCAACAGAATGATGGACATAAATGGCGCATCCTTCCAGGCATGCACCAAAATCACTGCGATTTGTGAGGCGAGGGGATTAATAAAAATGGCTGGCCGTAGCCCGGTGGACTGCGTCACCCAAAACGGCAAGAGTCCGAACTGGTCATCAAGCAGCCATCGAAATGCATAACCCGCCACAATTGTAGGAATAGCCCATGGGATTAGGTTGATTGTGCGCGCAAACGTCCGGCCACGAAAGTTGGCATTGAGTAGCAGCGCGATCAGCATCCCAAATACCAAATCCAAAAGTGTCGTAGTTAGGATAAAGACAATTGTAAAAGTAGTGGCACTCCGGACGCCAATGTTGCTCCCCATCGCCAGGTAGTTTTTCAGGCCAATAAAATCATTCGTGCCTTTAAGGATTGAGAGATTGGTAAAGCTCAGATAAATGGTTTGTAAGATTGGGTACGCCGCAGTGATCAGCCGCAGTAAAAAAGCTGGTGTGATCAGCAAAATGAAGAGCAGATACCGTCGACGGCTTGTTCGGGAAAAAGAAATCCGCGTTGATGTTGTAGCAGGTGTCCCCTCCCCTGCGGGTATTTTCATTGCTTTATCCATGGACTTTCCTTATGCATTCTTTGCATAGTGTAGAATTGAGTCTGGATCGAAGCCTGACCGGGGACGATCCTTCACACAAGACACGGTGGGTACCTGGATGGGGAGCCGATATCCCCACCCAGGTAAAGAGAAGATCAGACGCCGTTTCGCGTGGGTTTAGCCAAGAGTTGCCAACTGGTCCTTGGCTTGCTTCATCGACTCTTCGAGGCTGATCTGGTCCGTCAGATAAGCCGCCGCCGTGTCTTCGAGGATCGTTAGCGCTTCCACAAATTGTGGGTGATGGGGTCGTACTCCGATCACATTCGCATCCGTATAGGTATTTAACGCCTGTACTAGCCAGCTATCTGCTGGAGCGGCCGCCAGGACGGATTTGCGGGCGTTCAAAAACCAGAAGCCAACCTTGACTGCTTCCACGGAGGTCGTGTTGGAAATGAGGAATTTGAACAATTCCTTGGCCGGCTCCAGGTTGGGGGAATTCTTGACAATGCCCCAGCCCCAGCCTGCCGCGTAGGTGGAACCGCCCGGGCCACCGGGTCCAACCGGCGGCAGTGCAATCGTGACTTTGTCTTCGCTGAACCAAGCCTTGTTATCGCCACTGCGTGCTACATCCCCAAAGAATGGCCATTGTCTCATAAAGGCCACTTTATCCGCAATGTAGTCACCATTTTGCTGATTGTAATCCTTCTGCAGGGAAGCTGGGTTGAGAACTTTGCTTGTGTACATCAAATCATGGATATATTCGAGAGCCTGCTGGTATTCGGGACCAACGTCGAATGGATTGCCACCGGCTTGCAGAGTGATCCAAGCCAAATAGACATTCAGGAACGCGCCTTTGATCAGCCCATCCTCGGAGGCCCACACGCCTGCACCTTCATCGGTAAAAACTTTGCCCAGCGCCTTGACATCATCCCAAGTCTTGGGAACTTCCACGCTCTTGGAATCGAACCAGTCCTTTCGATAGAACCAGTATGGCATTTCCCAGTTGTGGATCATACGGAAGACTTCACCATTGTTGGTACTCCAAACATCCGTGTAGGCTTTCATAGCTGGTGAGAGGTCGTCCCACACTTCCTGTGAGATCAGGTCGTTTAGGGGCAACATATAACCAGCTTGCGAAAGTGTGGTGGTCAGTTCATCTTCGAAGTCGAGGAGGTCGTATGGAGTATCACCGGCTTGAATCGCACTGGTCAGGCGGGAGAGCTCCGTTTCTTTCGTATCCGTCCTGATGACAACCTCGACGTCAATACCCGAGTTCTTGGTAAATTCGGTGACTGCCAAAAGATCCTTGATGTTTTGCTCAGCCCAGCCACCAACTGCGATACGCACCTTGCCCCCCTTGACAACAGCAGGCGCTGTTGTAGCAGCGACGGGCGGCGCTTCTGTGGCAATAGATGGTGCTTCTGTAGCAACAGGTGCCTCAGTGGCTTTTACACCACAGGCTGCCAGAGTTCCGCTCGCCGCAACCAGCCCCGCCATTTTGATAAAGTCTCGGCGTGACATCTTGCTATATTGCGACATTTTTCTCTCCTTCTTGTGGAATTCGTGATAGCAATTCCTGTGAAGTTACACATTCACAGTTGTTCATTCGGGAACAGGTGAAATCTCTTGCTTCTCGTTCACCTCCATTCCATGGCCAAGCCCCGGGAAGAATCAATCCTCGGGCTGCTTGTTGAATAACACTCGCCTGAAGAGTGTTCGAGCGTCCGGCTCTTGTTGTGTTTGGCTGGCTTCCGGAGCACCGCACGTCTCACGAATGATCAATTGGCCTTTGACTTTTATTTCTTCATCCTCCTTTCGCCCCTCAGCAATTTGCTTTAATAACAGTTCAGCCGCAACTCCTCCCATTTCGATAACAGGCATACTGACCGTTGTAATTCTGGGTCTGACTGTTTTTGTGAAGTTACGATTGTCGTAGCCCACAACCGCAACATCTCCAGGAACGTTCAAGCCGGAATCCTGGATCGCGTAAATCGCGCCCAGCGCCATTAGATCGTTGGCCGCAAAGATGGCTGTCGGTCGCGCCGCAAGTGCCAGTAAGTTCTTCGCAGCTGCGTATCCACTTTCGATCTCCCAATCACCGGGCTGCACCAGCGCTGGCTCAAAGGGCAGATGATGGCGGATCAGCGTATCTTGATAGCCACTCAGACGAGCCCGACAAGTATGCCAATTTTCCGGACCATTGATATATCCAATGGCATGATGCCCCAAGTTAATGAGATGTTCAGTCGCCAGACTGGCGCCGTAATAATCATCAGGCACCACAGAATTCTTGATGGGCGAGCCGAACAACCGGTGCACGAACACGCGCGGTTTGTTCGAGCGTTCCAACACGTCGCTGGTGGCTTGGTGGGAATACTCGACAAAAATGATGCCGTCTACAGGCCGGCTGAGAAGCGTCTTGATTGCGGCTTGCTCCTGGTATGGATCCCAATCTGAATTGACGATCAGGCTCAGGAAGCCATTTTGATTCAGGGAATCTTGTATGCCACGGACAATGGGGGGAGTAAAAGGACTAAGAAGATCATCTACAATGATCCCAATCGTGTTAGTACGATCTGTGCGCAAACTTCGAGCAGCGATGTTCGGCTCATAGCCCATGGTCGCTGCGACACGGAGCACCTTCTCGCGAATTGGCTCTGAGACTGGGTAATTGCTGTTGGAGAGAACCCGAGAAACTGTTGAGATCGAAAAACCAGTTTCTTTGGCAATATCTTCTAATTTGATTGACATGATATTTATGGATGGAAATCAAGAAAACGTTTTCTCGATATTAAGATTATATGAGAAAACGTTTTCTAAGTCAAGAGAAAGTGTCGTGTTATTTTTACACAAAGGCGTATTCTTACCGTCATAAACGCACAAGGGTCTGACCAGCAGAGTACATAGTTGTCATATGGGTATAAATTCAGGCCGTTCAGCTTTGTATCCACAAGATAGAGAATAAAACGGCAAAATGCAAAAGTGCCCCGATGTCTCGGGGGATTTTTAAGTAGACATTCCGAGGCATTACAATTCTTCAGGTAGGACAACAGGCAATTGTATTGAGAATTGGCTGCCTTTTCCCTCGCCCGTACTCTGCACTTCGACATACCCTGCATGTGCAGTCACAATCGCCTTGACAATGGCGAGACCGAGACCGCTGCCCGGATATGCTGTGGTATTTCTGCCACGATGAAAGCGATTGAAGATCTGCGGCAAATCTGTATCAGGAATACCAATCCCGGTATCAATGACGGATATCGTCGCCTGCTGATCTTGCTGTGAAAGCGTGATGCGGACTGTTCCATCTTGAGGCGTAAATTTGCAGGCATTGTCGACCAGATTATCGATGGCGCGCCTAATCTCGACTGCATCCGCACGAATGAACACGGGTGCGGATGGTAAATCCTGCTCAAAAACCAGCCCGGACTGCTCCGCCTGCGAGGCATATACTTCACTGCGCGCTCCCAGCAATTCCGTCAAGTCAATGATTGTATCCCTGGCAGCATGATCGTACGCTTCCAGACGCGACAAGTCCAGCAGGTTCGTATTCAATTTTTCAAGTCGTTGGACCATCGTCTTGGCATCCGCGACAAACGCGGCGCGATTGGCTGCATCTTCCTCATCCTGCATAAGATCGAGGTTCGTGCGCAGCACCGTCAGCGGTGTACGCAGTTCATGGGCCGCGTCCGCGACGAACCGGCGGAGCGTGGTGATGGTCATTTCCACCTGAGCTGCCATCTCGTTGAATGAACGCCCTAACTGACCAAACTCATCCCGGCTCTGAACGTTGGCACGGCTGGACAAATCCCCTTGCGCCATGCGTCCCGTTACGCCCGTAAGTGCCAGGATCGGCGCGCTGATGCGCCGGCTGATGTACCAACCCATACCAGCAGCAAGCAGCACCGCGATGGCGCTGGCGAGCGCCCAGCCCTGTGCCACGCTGCGCAAAATGGTACTTCCGGAATTGGGACCCTCGGATAACCGGACGCTCCCAAGCTCATTACCAGTCTTTGGATCATGGATCAGTTCAGCGATCGTCAATTTGGATCGGACGTTACTGGTAGCCGTATCAGAACTCAGATCAAAACCAAAAGGCGACCCATCCACCCGGATGGTACTATAGATAAGAATTTTTCTGTTCGTCGTTGATGATGAAGGGGTTGCCCCTGGATTATCCTTGGGTGTTATCTGTATGAATTCTTTGGGCAGGTCCTCATTCGCCTGCGCGGATAGCATGTCTTTCACGGTGCCGATGTTAACATCAATATTTTGAGGTGAGCCGGAATCATAAAGCAACTGCCCATGCGTGTCGTAGACTTGAACGCGAGTCTGCGAAAGAAACGCCAAGCCCTCGATCTGCGGCTGGATCTGATCCTGCGCTGTATTCCCAGACAGCATTGTGCTTACAAGGCTACTGATGTACTTGGCATTCCCGCGCAAATACTCGATTTCCTGGTTCAAGTAATACCTCTGCAAAATCGCCAGCAGCACAACGCCCAGGACAATTGCCGCTGCTAACGCAATCACAGCAAAACTCAGCGACAGCCGCGACCGAATGGATCTGAATATCATCTGGTACCTCCACAAGGAATCAAAAGATTAACCGATTCGGTGCGGCTGTCAAGGTTATTTGCCCATGCTATTTCGTGATGAAACCGGGAGATGTGTAAACCAGCACATCTGCGATGATGCGGTTGCCCGTCTTCTTGCCCCAAACCGTGACCAGGCTGTCTTGTCCGATGTCATCCAGTGACCCTGGTTCTAGCACCTGCTGAATTTTTTCACCGGCAGGTGGTTGGCCATTGTACTGCTCCAGAGTCGTATCGTGATAGACAGTAGTCTGGTTCGTAACGACGATCTCCACAACGGGCCCACTGGCATTGGACGAGCTCTCCACATTGCCGCTCTGATCCTTCTGCACCATCATCGTGACCCGTCCTGTCCCAACAAAGATGCTGTTGTTGTCGCGGTGATCGAACAAGCCTCTGACATCCGCGGGCGTCTGTGGCAGTTCCTTGGCCGGTTGAATATCATCAGCGTTGATCCTGACGGTCTGACCGCCGTCTGGGTTCGTAAACACCCCTGGTCCGCCCGATGACAGTCCAGGCAGTCCCTGCCCGTTCAGCAGCCGTGCACCGACATATGCCGCGCCTGCCAACACGAGCACGAGAACGACAATCCCACTGGTGATAAGAATATTTTTTTTCATGAAAAGCCTCCAATTGCTTAATTTGATGTTGTTCAAATTTCCTTGAATTGTTGAAGTTTGAGCAGTTGCCCGCTAAGGGGCAGGGCGAGCGGTCCAATATACGATCGTCTGCGCGATGACCCGATTTCCGTTTTGTTCACCCCAAACTTGCAACCCACTTTGGTTTGTAATCGCGCTCACGTCTCCTGGCTCAACCACTTGCTGAATGATCCAGTCTTCTGGGCGAAAGCCTTCCGTTGGCATAGATCGGGGCTCAGCAGAACTATCGTGCAAAAATTTTGTCTCATGCGTGATCACAACCTCTACCATGCTGCCACACGTACCACCTTTGTTAACGGTTCCATTGTTATTGATTGTGGGCCCCGAGACAAATGAGCAAAGGAATAGGCTGTTGCCGTC
>Ga0137368_10008406_pt1 | contig 10650 bp, 10 predicted proteins | sample SagtaG_13_FD_104917 | JGI IMG/M metagenome (GOLD analysis project Ga0137368, IMG submission 104917) | Vadose zone soil microbial communities from Sagehorn Ranch, Mendocino, California, USA - Sage1_L_100_16 metaG | ecosystem: Environmental > Terrestrial > Soil > Vadose zone | place: USA...
CATCATCACCCCTACCGCTGTACCGCCCGATCACCCCGACAACTACATCATGAAAGGCCGCGCGATCGCAGCGGCGCACGACAACGCGATCTTCGCGGACCAGCACTACAACCCCGTGAATCCTGATGTGCACTATCACACGACAGGGCCGGAGATCTGGGAGCAGACCGACGGCCACGTCACCCATTTCGTCTGCGCGCCCGGCACGGGTGGCACGGTGAGCGGCGCGGGCAAGTACCTGAAAGAGAAGAATCCCGGGATCCGTGTGGTCGCGGGCGATCCGACGGGGTCGATCTACACCGACTACGCGAAGACCCGGAAGCAAGGCGACGGCCAGCCCTACAAGGTCGAAGGCATCGGCGGCGACAAGATTCCCACGTCGCTGCACTGGGATGTGATCGACGAATGGGTGGTCGTGAGCGACAAGGACGCGATGCAGATGGCGCGCCGGTTGTCTAAGGAAGAAGGGCTGTTCGTGGGCGGGTCCACCGGCGTGAACGTCGTGGCGGCGCTGGACGTGGCGCGCCGGCTCGACGACCCGAACGCGCTGGTTGTGACCGTGTTGGCCGACACGGGCGAGCGTTACCTCAGCAAGGTCTACAACGAGGAGTGGCTGCGCGAGAACCAGCTCATCGACGACGAGCGGCCGACCGTCGCGCGGCTGGTCGCTGCCAAGAACAGCGACGCTCCGCCGCTGATTCACGTGACGCCCGAGGCATCCGTCCGGCAGGCGCTCAATCTCATGTCGACCTACAACGTGTCGCAGCTACCGGTGCTGGACGGCGAGGACGGGGTGGGTGCCATCTCCGAGCAGGCGCTGATGGCGCGCGCGATCGGACAGCCGAAGATCCTCGACAGCCCCGTGCGGGACGTCATGGACTCGCCGTTCCCGGTTGTCGACGGCGAGTCGCCCGTCGCGCTGCTGACCACGCTGCTGTCACGCACAACGCCGGCCGCCTTGGTGCGGCGCAACGGCAAGGTCGTCGGCATCGTCACGCGCTACGACCTGCTGCATCAGCTGGCAGGAATCCGCTGATGCGGGTCACCGTGCTCACGGGGGGCGCCACGGCGGAGCGCGCCGTCGCGTTCGCAAGCGCCTCCCAGATCGTGGCCGCGCTGCGCGGCCGCAAGCACGAGGTCCAGGTCGTCGATCTCGCCGGCGGCATCCTGGACGAGCGCGCCGAGCGTGAGCTGTTGGGCGGCGCGGTCGGGCTCACCCCCCCGGACGTGGACGCCCTGGCTGAGCGTGAGCGGCGCATGCTGTCGGAGGGGCTCGCTGAGCTCGACCCGGTCCGGAACACCGAAGTGCTCTTCCTCGCGGTGCACGGTGGCGCCCTGGAGGGGGGTATACTGCAGGCGGTGCTCGACGTGGTCGGCGTGCCCTATACGGGCAGCGGGCCGCTCGCGAGTGCGCTGGCCATGGATAAAGACCTCTCCAAGCGGCTGTTTCGGGCGACCGGCGTGCCCGTTCCCGCGTGGTTCATGGCTCCCGTAGGCCCGGAGGACGTGAGCACGGGCCTGGGATGGCCGGTGATCGTCAAACCGTCCAAGCAGGGGTCCTCTGTCGGCCTCACCCTGGTGAAGAAGGCACAGGACTTGGACAATGCGGTCAAGCTGGCGGAACGCTATGACGACGAGGTCATGGCTGAGCAGTTTATTCCGGGGCGTGAACTGACCGTAGGGGTGCTGGGAGACATGCCACTGCCCGTGGGCGAGATCGTCCCGAAGCATGAGTTGTTCGACTATGTGACGAAATACACACCCGGAATGTCGGATGAGACCTTCCCTGCGAAGATCGATACGCTGCTAGCCCGACAATTGCAGGAGTATGCCTTGATGGCGCACCGCGCCTTGAAGCTCAGCGGCTATTCAAGGATCGACTTCCGGGTGAGTCCCGAGGGAGACATCTTCTGTCTCGAAGCCAACTCCCTGCCAGGAATGACCCGCACAAGTCTGTTCCCTCAGGCCGCGCAGGCGGCGGGCATCCCCTTTCCCGAGCTCTGTGAGCGCATCGCGAGCCTGGCCCGGAACAAGAGGGCTGGATAGGGGGGATAAAAAACCAGACGCCCCAAAGGACACGTAGGAGAACAGATGGGCCCGCAGCGGATGTACGGTTTGACCACGTGGGTGCGGCGACTGCTCGTCGCCAACCTGCTCGTGTTCCTAATTCAGAACACGTTGTTCGTAAATCCGAACTTTGCCAAAGCGTTCGCGTTTACCCCGCTGACTGCCTGGGACCAACCGTGGACCTTCGTCACCTACATGTTCCTCCACGCGGGGATCCTACACCTCGCGTTCAACATGCTCGTGTTGTTCGTGTTCGGCTCGTCTGTGGAAGACCGGATGGGTGGCCGCACCTTCTTCCTCTATTACTTGCTGTGCGGCATCGGTGGGGCAGCGTCGTCATTCCTGTTGATGCAAGCCACGCCGGTGATTCAGATTCTTGGCGCCTCGGGCGCGGTCCTGGGCGTCGCCGTCGCGTTCGCATGGTACTGGCCCGATCATCCGGTGTTCGTCTTTCCGCTCCCCGACCCGATTCCGGCCAAATGGCTCGTCACGTTCCTGGTCGGGTTGGATCTCGTGCTGGCTCTGATCGGCGCGAGCGACGGCATTGCCCACCTCGCTCACCTCGGCGGTGTGGCCACAGCGCTGCTCTATCTCAAGGGTCAGCATTGGCGGGCGACGCGCGGCGAGGGGCATGGACGGCAGCTGTCAGAGTCCAGCGTCCTCGTGTCGCAGCCGCCCCGTGTCAGCCGCAGCGGAGCGATCCCTCCCTCCACCCAGCGCACCAAGTCGCGGAGCGAGCCCGACGCGCGGGCCAACGCCGAGATCGATCGCGTGCTCGACAAGATCATTGCGAGCGGCGTGGATAGTCTGACGCCTGCCGAGCGCAAGTTCTTGACCGAAATCAGCCGCCGGTTGCGTACGCCACCGAAGGCGTAGTGTCAAGTCGGAGGCGGTAGCCGTCGAGATTGATATCCGCTGGACGCCTTCCCAAATTGGGACGGCAACCAGCGCAATGCTCGTCAATCTCGTTCCGGAATTCCTCGCAACGCTGGCCGCGCCAGATCCTTCCGCGGCGTACCACGAGTATCTCGATCGCCATCGTCCCGTGTTGAGCGCGTATTGGCAGAATTACGTGCTGGATCCCGATTCACCGCACGCCGAGCCGATCATCGACATGGCGCTGCGTGCCGATCGTACGGATCTCAAGCGGCTACTCGAGGACGTGGATGTCGTCGCGGTCGCCGAGGAGGCGCTGCGGCGCGCCACTGAGATGTTGGAGGCCGACTGCCCCCTCGATCTTTACCTGATGGTCGGCGTGGGCGCGGCGAATGCCGGCGAGCTGGTTGTGGGCGGGCGCGGCATCGCGTTCGTTTGCCTCGAGCACTTCACTGGGCGGGCGAACGCGCAGACGTATGGCATGGGGCTGGCTCCGCAACTGTTGCCGCTGTGGATCGCGCACGAGGTGGCACACGCGGTGCGCTACACCGCGCCATCCAGCCGCGCGGCGATGCGGCGCCTCGTCGCCGAGCTCGGCGGCTATTACGACGGATGGGAGATGGGCTCGCGTGCGACGTTGCGGGAGCTCATCGTCAACGAAGGGGCGGCGATTGCCGCGTCCCAAGCGGTCGCGCCCGGCTTCGAGCCGTGGGAGTACTTCGGCTACAACCGGCGGCAGTATCGCCGGCTGCGCGAGCTGGACGCCTTCTTGCGCCGTGCCTCCACCACCGACCTCGACTCGACAGGCTTGGGCCTCAGGCTGCGCTATTTGTCGGGCGGCATGAGCCCGGCGGCCCGGCTGCTCGCGGGCAAGGTGCTGCCCGAGCGTTCCGGCTACTACCTGGGCCTGCGCCTGGTCGAGAACTACTTCGGCGAGCATGGCGCCGCGTCGACCGTGCGGGCCGCTGTCGAAGAGCTGCGGCAGGCGGACGATCGGGCATCGGGTATCCAAACGGCGTGAGTCCGCGCGGCAAAAAGCCCACCTCTCCGTCCTCCGCCCTCCTCCCCTCGCGGCCGGGCCCGGAGCGCCGCCACAATCGGCCTCTCCGCGAGGTCCTGGATGAGCTCCTCAGCCATACGCGAGACATTGCCCGCCGCGCCAAGACCATGAGTCCCGCGGAGCTCGATTACGCCCAGCAGCGGCTGGAATGGCTGGCGGATGAGGTGTGGCGGCTGGCGACAGGCGAGGCTCCCCCTCCCGAGTAGATTACCCGGAGCATGGGTACCCGCGGCGAATTCAAAGTAGCAATCACGAAGGAAGACCTCGTCTTCGCGGCGGCGCATTTCATTACGTTCGCCGGCCACCGCTGCGAAACGTTGCACGGCCATAACTACCGGGCCGGCGTCATCGTCGAAGGCGGGCTCGAGAAGGACAGCTGGTTCGTCGTCGATTTTGCGGCCGTAAAGAAGTTGATGCGGCGCCTGACCGACGAGCTCGATCACCGCGTCCTGCTGCCCCGCGACAATCCCAAGCTCACGATCTCCGAGGAGAACGGCAGCGTCCGCGTGGCCTTCGACGGCCAGCCACGCTACGTCTTTCCCACACGCGATTGCGTGATCCTCCCCATCCCGAATACGACGGTCGAGATGCTGTCGCAGTATCTCGCCGGCCGTGTGCGCGCCGAGCTCGGCTCTTTGCACCTCAAGGCGATCGAAGTGGAGGTGGAAGAGAACTTCGGCCAGTCAGCGAGTTACCGTGAAACCCTCGACTAAACTCTCTTCCGCCGACATCAGCGATCGCTTGAAGGGCCTGCCCGGCTGGCGGCTCGAAGATGGAGCGATCGTGCGCGACTACCAGACCGACGGGTGGCCCACCACGCTGATGCTCGTGAACGCGATCGGGTTCTTCGCGGAAGCCGCCGACCATCATCCCGATCTCGCCGTGAGCTGGGGGAAGGTTCACGTGAAGCTCTGGACGCACAGCGCGGGCGGTGTCACGGCGAGCGATATGGAGCTGGCGAAGCTGATCGAGCAGACAGCGCTCTGGCGTCCACCATCCAACAGCGCGCTGCGTGGAACGACGAAGAAGTTCGTGGGATCGTGACACGCGTCCTACCTCTCGTCCCCGCTCCCGACCCCTTCGGCACCTGCGCCCGCTTCAGCGGACTCCCCTACGTCGTTTTTCTTGATAGCTCGGCGCAAGGCGCGCTGAGCCGGTACTCATTTCTCGCGGCCGATCCGGTCGCCGTGGCGCGCACGCCGGAAGCGGCGCGCGACATGCTCCGCATCCATCAGCACCGTCCGCTCGCGGGCCTGCCACCATTCCAGGGCGGCATCGCCGGCTACGTCGGCTACGACTGGGGTGCCGAGCTGGAGCGCGTGCGGCGGCCTCCGGCGGACCGCCTGACACCGCAGCTCCCCGACGTGGCCCTGGCCCTCTACGACTGGGTGATCGCCTGGGACCATCTGGAAGCGAAGGCGTGGCTCATCGCGACGGGGAGCGGCGAGGGTGCGACCGCACGCACCGCCTGGGCGCGCGATCGCCTCGCAGCTGCTCCGCCCGCCCTGCGCGATCACCCCGCGCCATCACCCGAGCCACCCCAATCGAACTTTGCACGCGCGGAGTTCGAGGCGGCCGTCTCGCGCATTCGCGAATACATCGCCGCGGGCGACGTGTATCAGGTGAACCTGTCACAGCGCTTTCACGCACCGTTCGCGGGCTCGGCGCTGGCACTGTATCGCCGCTTGCGCGCGCGCAATCCTGCACCGTTCGGGGCCTACTTGGAGTTTGCCGACGCTCAGGTCGCGAGCATCTCCCCCGAGCGGTTTCTGCGGCTCGAGGCCACGACCCGCGCCGCGGAGGCCCGGCCCATCAAGGGGACCCGTCCGCGCGGGACGACGCCGGCCAACAACGATTCCCTGGCGCGCGAGCTGCTGGAGAGCGAAAAGGACCACGCCGAGAACGTCATGATCGTGGACCTGCTCCGCAACGACGTCGGCAAGGTGTGCCGCCCCGGATCGGTCCGCGTCCCCAGGTTATTTGCGCTCGAGTCACATCCCACCGTGCACCATCTCGTGTCGACGGTGACGGGTCAGCTGGCGGACGGCGCCGACGCGTTCGACTTGCTGCGGGCGGCGTTCCCCGGTGGATCGGTGACGGGAGCGCCGAAGATTCGTGCGATGCAGATCATCGCAGAATTGGAGCGGACACCGCGCGGCCTGTATTGCGGCGCGATCGGCTACGTCTCGGCGACCGGCGCGATGGACTTCAACATTCCGATCCGGACGATCGTGCTGCAAGGCGGGAGCGCGACCTTCCACGCGGGCGCGGGCATCGTGTGGGACTCTGAGCCCGTCGCGGAGTACGAGGAGACGCTCGCCAAGGCGCGCACAATGATCGAAGCGCTCACTTCCCCACGCAGAATGCCGCGAACACGCGGTCGAGCACGTCCTCTGGCGTAATTGCTCCAATCAGCTCGTCGAGCGCCAACACCGCGGCACGCAGATGGGTTGCCGTCGCCGCCGCATCCACACCGCCCGTGCGCGCCGACCAAAAGGCATCCAGCTCACCGAGGGCGCGCTCCAGCGCGGTGCGATGGCGCGCGCGCGTCACGACCGGCTCGACGTCACCCAGCGCCAGCAGCTTGCCGAACGCGATTTCCGCGAGCCGCTGCCGCAGCTCGGGCAGGCCTTTCCCCGTGACGACCGAGACGTCCCCGCCAGTGATATCGGCTTTCGTACGCACGACGACGACGGGAGCGGTCACCTGTGCAAGAAAGGCGGCGCGAGATGCGTCGTCGGACTCCTCGCAAAACAGAACCAGATCGGCCGCGGCGAGATACTTTTTGCTGACCTCGATGCCGAGCTGCTCGATTCGCTCGCCCGCATCGCGCAGGCCGGCGGTGTCCACGATGCGGAATGGGAAGCCCTCGATCACCGCGTGCGCCTCGATCGCATCGCGCGTGGTCCCGGGGATCTCGGTGACGATCGCGCGTTCAGTGCCGAGCAGTGCGTTGAAGAGCGACGACTTCCCGGCGTTGGGCCGGCCCGCAATCACGAGCAGCGCGCCCTCGCGGAGCCGTTCGCCCTCCGGAGCGGTCGTCAGCAGATCCGCGACGCGATCACGCACGACGCACCACGCACGACGCACGGTCGTTTCAGAGACCGGTCCTTCATCTTCCTCAGGGAAGTCGATCTCATAAGCGATCAGCGCCTCAAGCTCGAGGATTTCGCCGCGGAGCGCCGCCAGGCGGTCGGACAGGCCTCGCTCGAGCTGCCGCAGCGCGCGGCGCCGCAGGGCCGGCGATCCGGCATCGATGAGATCGGCGGTCGCCTCCGCCTGAAGCAAATCCATCTTGCCGTTGAGAACGGCGCGGCGGGTGAACTCGCCCGGTTCGGCCGGACGCGCCCCGGCCGCCGCGAAGGCAGCGAGCGCGGCAGCGGGCACGACCAGGCCACCGTGCGTCGAGATCTCGACGAGGTCGTCGCCCGTGTAGGAGTGTGGGGCGGGGAAACAGGCCGCCAGGCAGTCGTCGACCGGCTCACGCGACTGAGGATGCAGCAGCCGCGCACGGAAGACGGTGCGTGGCGGTGTGGGGTGGAAGGGCTCGAGGCAGCGGGCGGCGAGAGGGAAGGATCCGGCGCCCGAGAGGCGAATCAGGGCAAGCGCTGCGCGACCCGGTGGCGTCGCCAGCGCGACGATGGGGTCGGAGAGCAGTCTAGGTCTTCGCGGGCGTGACCACGCGAGTTCCTCCCGCGCTGACGGGCGCTTGGCGCAAGCGGCGCTTCGCGATCATGTATTGCTGCGGAATGCTGAAGATATTCTGTGCCGCATAGTACAGGTTCAGCCCCGACGCAAAGTTCAGGAACAGCACCGTCATGAATAGGGGCATGAAATACACCATCATCTTGGTCTGCGGATTCGGCGGCACACCAATCTGCCCCACCTTGGACAGCCCGAACATCGACAGGCCCATGAGAATGGGAATGATTTTGAGCGGGTCGGGGCGCGACAGATCCGGCAGCCACAGGAACGGCACACCACGGAACGCGATGGTGTTCGCAAACACGAAGAACAGCGCGAGCAGCACCGGCATCGGCAACAGCATCGGCAAGCAGCCGCCGAACGGATTGACTTTGTGCTCCTTATAGATGCGCAGCATCTCACGCTGCAGCCGCTCGGGGTCGTTCTTGTACTTATCCTGAGTCTCTTTGATCAGCGGCGCGACCGCCTGCATGCGGATCCCCGACTCCATCGCCTTCTGGTTCAAGGGCCACAGCAGTATGCGGACGACGATGCCGAAGAGAATCAGCACCCACCCGTACGCCAGATTCAGACGCCCGTGCATCCACAGCAGGACGGTGAGGACGATTTGCGAGACCGGCTGAATGATCGGCCGGAAGATCCCGCCGTACGGGTTGGCGTCGTCGAGATCGTGGCCCATGCGCGCCAGATGGCGAGAATCGAGGGGCCCGGTGAACACCTGATACCGGAACGTACCGGCGGGCTGCACCGGCATCGTGATCGAGACCGTGGCACGCGTTGCCGCTTTGCCGCTGCGGGGACCGCCGACCGCGATCGCGCCGCCAAAGGTCGGCTGCCCCTCTTCTAACGCGAGCGCGGCGGTGAAAAAGTATTTCGATTTGACCCCTACCCACTCGAACGGACCGTTGAGCAAGGCGCGCTGCGTCGGCTTGATGCCTGAAAAGTCGGTACGCTCGGTTTTAGACGCCTTCGTGACGACGGCATAGTGCCGATAGTCGTCCAGCGAGTCCTTCTCGGCGGAACGCAATCCATCGGACAAGTCAATCAGCAATACCGCGCCACCGCTGCCGAGGCCCGTCACTGAGCCGTGCACGTCGAAGCGATACTCGTCGGGCACGAAGCGGTACTCGAGCGTAACGTGCGATCCGCCCTTCTCGGCGTCGAAGCGCAACGGTTTGGCGCCTTGGCCAGCGGAGACAGCGATACCGGGCGCGTCGGCGCTCGATTGGAAGTCCCAATCAGCGAGCGACACCGTGTCGCCACCGGGGAGGACCAAGCGATGCCGCAGAAATGCGTCGCCCTGCGGCACGAGCTGCACCGGTTTCGCTGAATCGCCGGGAGCAAAAGATTGGTATTGCAGTAGTTCAGCGGAGACCAGACGGGCCCCATGGGTCGAGAATCCGAGCCGGTAGAGAGGCGAGGTGACCCACACGGTGCGGCCCGTGTCTGCTGGGCTGACGGTCGGACGGCCCGACGGCCTAACGGCCGGCGCAGCCGAGGCAACATTTGAGTCTGCGGCCTTGGCTGCAACCTGACCCGAATCGGCCGTCGTCCGGCCGTCCGGCCGACGGGCCGTCGGCTTCGTCGGCCAGATGAGCGAGGGCGCGACCGCCACGATCATCATGAGCACGAACGCGATCAGCAGGTTTCGCTTATCCACGAACAGTCCTAGGGGACGGGATCATAGCCGCCCGCGTGGAACGGATGACACTTGAGGATGCGTCGGATGCCAAGCCAGCTCCCTCTCAGCGCCCCATAGCGCTCGACTGCTTCGTACGTGTAGCGCGAGCACGACGGCTCGAACCGGCATTGCGTGAACACCAAGTGCGACAACGTGAGTTGGTATCCACGAATCAATGTCATTACGGCCAGACGCGGCAGTCGTTGCAGCGTCACGTCAGCGTCTCCACGGCTCCGGTCAATTCGGCGCGGAGCACTGCAAATGAGGCGGTGTAGGCGGAGCGCTTCGCACGAATCACGAGATCAACGGCCGGAAGGTGTCGCAAGACGTCGCGCCGCAAGATCTCGCGCAGCCGGCGCCGGAGCCGATTGCGACGGGCCGCCGACGATTGGTGGCGCGGGACGATGAGGCCGAGACGCGCGTGACCCAAGTCGCTGTGACGCCAGGCCAGATCGAGATGCGGTGTGCGACGGCGGCGGCCACTCCCCGCTTCCCAGCAGGCGGTGAGCTCCGAGCCGCGCGTGATGCGCACGCGGCGCGGGTACCGTTCGCTCGTTTACCGGCTCCGGTGTTTGGATGGAATACGGACGGTGAGACGCTTGCGACCCTTCTTGCGCCGGCGGGACAGTGTGGCGCGGCCCCAAACGGTTTTCATCCGCGCGCGAAAACCATGCTTATTGATGCGCCGCCGATTGCGCGGCCGATAGGTCGGACGCATAAATTCCTCGAGTAAGGCCGGGAAAGTTACCCGGCTCGGGACGCGACGGTCAAGGTTGACTTTTCCACATGCGACCCGTACTTTCGGGCCGCCCTTGCTGGACGTCCCTCCTAAAATCCGAAGATCGTAATGGAGCAATCGGTAAACGAAGCTTGGAAGCGTCTCCTCGACGAAGCTCGACGTGAACTTCCCGAGGCGACGGTGCGGACGTGGCTCGAGCCATCGCAGCCCATCGCGCTCGACGACGGTCGTCTGATTCTCGGTGCGCCCGATCAATTCGCCGCCGAATGGAACGAATCCAAACACGCCGGACTCCTGGCGCGCGCCGCCGAGCGCGTGCTCGGCCGGCCGACGACGGTCGTCTTCCGCGTGCAGGAAGACCGGCAGCGGCGGCCGCAGATGGATTTCTTCGTTGCGCCGCGTGAAGGCGCGGCGACGGCGACAGCCTCCAACGTCGGGACGACACCGCTCAACGAGCGGTACAGTTTCCAGACGTTCGTGATCGGGAAGTCGAACGAGCTCGCCGCGGCCGCGGCGCACGCC
>Ga0137368_10008413_pt1 | contig 10646 bp, 8 predicted proteins | sample SagtaG_13_FD_104917 | JGI IMG/M metagenome (GOLD analysis project Ga0137368, IMG submission 104917) | Vadose zone soil microbial communities from Sagehorn Ranch, Mendocino, California, USA - Sage1_L_100_16 metaG | ecosystem: Environmental > Terrestrial > Soil > Vadose zone | place: USA...
CGTCGAGACCGACGTGGACACTTAGCAGCACCAGGCGTCGCGGTAGTGGATAGCCGCAATCTTGGGCGCCGTGGTGATCACGATGGCCGATATCCACGAGAAGGACGGCAGGGGCTACTACGTGTTCACGTCGGAATCGACCAACCAGGACGGCGAGCTCACTGTGCGCGCCACCTGGACGAACATCGTCAGGGGCGTTTGAGCGCTCGCTGCCGCGACCGCAACTACGATGGGGGATAGATGGCCGACCTGAATGACCTGAAGGAGGGCGACTCGCTCCCGGAGCTGCGCGTGACGCCCGACAAGTACCTGCCGCACCGCTACGCGGGGGCGTCGGGCGACTTCAACCCAATCCACATCGACCCCGAGTTCGCGAAGGCCGTGGGCCTGCCCCGCAACATCCTCCACGGTCTGTACTCGATGGCGCAGGTAGCGCGAGCCCACACCGATGCGGTGGGGGATCCGCGGTCGCTGCGGCGGCTCTCGGTCCAGTTCCGCGGACTCGGCATGCCCGAGGAGGAGATCGTCGTCACCTCGACCGTGAAGAACACCGATGACGGCCACATCGTCACGGACACCGTCGCGACCCAAGGCGAGAACCAGATCGTCCGCAACGCCGAGGCGGAGCTCGAGCTTCGCGCTTAGGGAGCATCGGATGATCCACCGGGCAAGGAAGCTCCATGCAGCGGACAGCTAGCGCGCGAGGCAGGGCCGCGGCGCTGGCGGCGGTTGGGCTTGCTCTCATCGCACTGTTGGGCCCAGCAACGGCTATCGCCCGCACCGCCTACGTCGCCGACGCCGGCACCGACAGCGTCACGCCTATTGACACCGCCACCAACACGCCGGGCGCGTCGTTCTCCGCCGCGGGCTCAACGCCGGAGGCGATCGCCTTCACCCCCGACGGAAAGACCGCCTACGTCGCAAACCTCGGCTCCGACACGGTCACGGCCTTCGACACGGCGACGAATGCGCTGGCTGCGACGATCCCGGTCGGCAACAACCCGTCGGCGATCGCGATCACCCCCGACGGCAAGACGGCCTATGTAACCAACGCCGGCGACGACAACGTCACCCCGATCGACACCGCTACCAACACCGCACTCCCGCCGTCATCATGGATCGATGTCGGTCCTGCGCCCTTCGGGATCGCGATCACCCCGAACGGTAATACCGCCTACGTGGCCAACGACTTTGACGCCAGCGTCACGCCGATCAACATCCCCGCGAACACCACCAGGTCGACCATCGCGGTGGGGAACTTCCCTGTGGGGATGGCGATCACGCCGAACGGCACCTCCGCCTACGTCGCGAATAACGGCGACCAGACCGTCACCCCGATCAACACGGCAACGGATACTCCGGGAGCGGCGATCGCGGCCGGCGACGCCCCGATCGCGATCGCGATCACGCCCCACGGCGGGACGGCCTACGTCGCCAACTGCTGCTCGGACGACGTCAGCCCGATCGACACGTCCACGAACATCGCGGGCCCGGCGATCGATGTCGGAGCCAATCCACAGGGGATCGCGATGACGCCCGACGGGCACACGGCCTATGTCGTCGACACCGACGACGACGATGTCACCCCGATCCACACCGCGACGAACACCACGGGTCCGGTGATCCCTCTCGCAGCCGGCAGCTCCCCGTTCGCGATCGCGATCGTCCCCGATCAGCCGCCTCATGCCGCCTTCGCCGCGAGTCCAGGCGCGGCAGGCCAGCCCACGAGCTTCGACGCCTCCGGCTCGACCGACCCGGATGGATCGGCCGCCATGTACGCCTGGGACTTCGGCGATGGGAGCACGGCTCGGACGAGCTCGCCGACGACCAGCCATACCTACGCCGGGACCGGCAACTACACCGCCGCGCTTACCGTCACCGACAACGAGGGCTGCTCGACGGCCTTTGTCTTCACCGGCCAGACGGCCCTGTGCAACGGCTCCGCTGTCGCTCGCACTTCGCGGCAGGTCACGGTCGCCGAGGCATCACCCGGGCTGATCACCAACGCCTCTCCCGACATCGCCCTCGGCGGCTCCGTCCACGACACGGCGACCCTCGCCGGCGGCTCATCCCCGACCGGTGAGATCGCCTTCAACCTCTACGGCCCCGACGACTCTCTGTGCTCGGGCTCGCCGGTCTTCACCGATATGGAGACGGTCTCCGGCAACGGCGACTACACATCGGACGACTTCACGCCGACGGCGCCCGGCACCTACCGCTGGACCGCCTCCTACTCCGGAGACTCCGACAACGACCCCGTCTCCACGTCCTGCAACGACGCCAACGAGTCGGTGACGGTCGAACCGCCCACGGTCGAGAACTTCCGCCTCGACCCGCAGCGCTTCCAGGTGAAGGACATGAACACCCCGATCGGCCCGCCGCTTCCCAAGATCGCCGAGGAAGCACCGCGCGGCTCTACCATCAAGCTCACCCTGAACACCGATGCCCTGATCCACTTCAGCGTCGCCCGCCCGGGATCGCCGCCCCGCCACAACCCCCACCGCCACGGCTTCAACCGCGACGTCCAAGCCGGCCACAACTCCGTCCCGTTCACCGGCAAGCTCTACGGCAAGGCGCTACGGCCCGGCCACTTCCAGCTCTACGCGAGAGCGGTGGGCGACTCCGGGGCCCGCTTCAAGCGCGCCTCGGCGCCGTTCACGATCGTCGCGGGCTGAGCGCGTGGGGCGCACCGACCTAATGAGACGCTCCAGCCATCGGCGGTTGCTGACGGCGCTTGCGGGCGCCTCGACGCTGATTGTGCTGGCGATCCCGACGAGCGCGTGCGCCGACACGACGCTCCTGGGCACTCCCTCCGCGCTTCCCTTCAGTGAGGCCAGCGGCCCGGCCGGGCCCCACGACATCGCCCGGCCCTCGCGCGCCGATCGCCAGCGGATCACTCGTGCCTACCAGCGCCTGCCGCTCGCCTTCGACGCGAACAATGGGCAGGCCGCGCCGCGGACCCGCTTCCTCGCCCAAGGCCCCGGCTACTCCCTCGGACTGACTCGACGTGGAATGCATCTCGCGCTGACCCGCGCGACGGGGCGCCGAAATCGGTCCCGAACTGATGAGCTCTCGCTCTCGCTCGTCGGTTCGCGCCACGCATCTCTTTCTGCGTCCCGGCGCCTGCCGGGCACCTCCAACTACCTGATCGGCGCCGACCGCTCGCGCTGGGCCACTGGCGTCCGCAGCTTTCAGCGTGTCACCTACCGTCACCCCTGGGCGGGGATCGATGCCCTTCTGAGCGGCGGGCAAGCGGCGCTTCGCTACGACTTCCTCGTTCACCCCGGCGCTCATCCCGATCGGATCGCGGTCGGTGTCCGCGGTGCCCGAGCGCTCCATCTCGATCGCCATGGGCACCTCGTCATGACGCTCGGGGACAAGAGAATCGTCCAGGCACGTCCCGTCGCCTACCAGCGAGCGGGCGGCGAGCGCCACCGCGTTGGTGCCCGCTACGTCCTCGACGGGCGAACGCTCGGGATCCGCCTTGGCCATTACGACCATGCCCGCCCGTTGCTCATCGATCCGACGCTCAACTACTCGACCTACCTTGGCGGCTCGGGCGTCGACGAAGGCAGGGGAATCGCCGTCGACTCGGCGGGCAATGCCTACGTGACAGGCTCCACCGCGTCGAATCCATTCCCGACGTCCGGGGCCATCCAGAGCTCCTACGGCGGCGGCGGTGACGCGTTCGTCGCGAAGTTCGATCCCAGCGCCAGCGGCGCGAGCAGTCTCGTCTACTCGACCTACCTCGGCGGTTCGAGCGAGGAACTGGCCAGGGGGATCGCGGTCGACTCCGCGGGCTCGGCCTACGTCATCGGGTACACCGGGTCTGCCAACTTCCCAAAGACAACGGGCGCCTTCGACGAGTCCTTCGGCGGAATCCGCGACGCGTTCGTCGCCAAGCTCAACCCCGCGGGGAGCGCCCTCTCCTACTCGACCTACCTCGGGGACACGGGCCAGGATGAGGGCGACGGGATCGCGGTCGACTCGGCGGGCTCGGCCTACGTCACCGGCACCACCAGCTCGTCCGGTTTCCCGGTAACCGCCGGCGCCTTCCAGGTCACCAAGGCCAGCGGCGCCGGAGGCTTCGACGGGTTCGTCACCAAGCTGAACACCGCCGGGTCCGCGCTCACCTACTCGACGTACCTCGGCGGTGCATCCCTCGACGAGGGCTTTGGGATCGCGCTGGACACGGCGGGCAATGCCGAGGTCGCCGGCGAGACCTTCTCGATCGATTTTCCGACCACCGTGGGCGCCTTCCAGACCGTGAACGCTGGGGACTCCGACGTATTCGCGGCAAAGCTCAACACCACCGGGACCGCGCTCGTCTACTCGACCTACCTCGGCGGCTCGGGGAGCGATATCGGCAGGGGCGTCGCGGTCGACTCGGCGGGCTCGGCCTACATCACCGGCGCGACCGGCTCGGCTGACTTCCCGACGACCCTGGGCGCCTTCCAGGACGGAAACGCGGGTGGCAACGACGCATTCCTCACCAAGCTGAACGCAACCGGGACCGGGCCTTCTTACTCGACCTACCTCGGCGGCTCGAGCGGCGACCAGGGCAACGGGATCGCGGTTGACTCCGCGGGCACGGCCTACGTCACCGGCGCGGCCGGCTCGGCTAACTTCCCGACGACCCCGGGCGCCTTCCAGACCGCCAATGCGGGCGGGCCAGGCGGCGTCGACGCATTCGTCACCAAGCTCGATCCCAGCGCCAGCGGCGCCTCCAGCCTCGGCTACTCGACCTACCTCGGCGGATCAGGCGAAGACCACGGCGACGGAATCGCGGTCGACGCCGCGGGCTCGGTCTACGTCACCGGCTACACCAACACGGCCAACTTCCCGACGACCGCGGGCGCCTTCCAGCCGACCGCCGCGGGCTTCGACGCATTCGTGGCGATGCTCGGGAGGGCCTCGCCGACACTGATGACCAACGCCTCCCCGGGCGTAGCCGCCGGCGGAGAGATCCACGACACCGCGACGATCGCCGGAGGCTTCAATCCCACCGGCCAGATCACCTTCGATCTCTATGGCCCCAATGACTCCAACTGCTCGGGCACGCCGGCGTTCACCGACTCAAAGCCCGTATCCGGCAATGGGAGCTACGACTCCTTGAGTTTCGCCCCGGCCCAGGCCGGCGTATACCGCTGGACCGCCTCCTACTCGGGAGACTCCGACAACAACCCGGCCGTCACCGCCTGCAACGACGCCAACGAGTCGGTGACCGTCTCGCCGGCGAACCCGAGCCTCGCCACCAACGCCTCCGCGGGCGTCGTCGTTGGCGGTCAGATCCACGACACCGCGACGCTCGCCGCCGGCTTCAATCCCACCGGCCAGATCACCTTCAACCTCTATGTGCCCGACGACTCGAGCTGCTCGGGCCCTCCGGCCTTCATGGATACCAAGTCCGTGTCGGGCAACGCCAGCTACGACTCCTTAAGCTTCACCCCGACCCAGGCCGGCGTCTACCGCTGGACCGCTTCCTACTCCGGCGACGCAAACAACAATGCGGTCTCCAGCGCCTGCAATGCCGTCGACGAGTCGGTGACCGTCTCGCAGGCCCCGCCGACGCTGACGACCAGCGCCTCCCCCGACATCGCCCTCGGCGGCTCCGTCCACGACACGGCGACCCTCGCCGGCGGCTCATCCCCGACCGGTGAGATCGCCTTCAAGCTCTACGGCCCCGACGACTCTCTGTGCTCGGGGTCCCCGGTCTTCACCGACACGAAGGCCGTCTCCGGCAACGGCGACTACCAATCGGCCGACATCACCCCGACCGCCCCGGGCACCTACCGCTGGACGGCGAGCTACTCGGGCGATTCCAACAACAACAACGCCTCCACCGCCTGCAACGAGGGATCGGAGTCGGTCGCAGTCCAAAGGCCCGAGCTCGGGGACTTCCGGCTCGACCCCGAGCGCTTCGCGGTTGCGAAGGGCAACACCCCAATTGGGCCCCCGCTCCCCAAGGCGGCGAAGACCCCACGGGGCTCGACGATCGAGCTGACCCTGAACGCCGCCGCCCTGGTCCACTTTCGAGTCGAGCGCCAAAGGGCCCAGCCGCCGCCGCCCAGCTCGCGAAAGCGCCGCGGCTTCAATCGCGACCTGGATGCGGGCCCCAACTCGATCCCGTTCACCGGCCGCCTCTACGGCAGGGCGCTTCGGCCCGGCCACTACCTCCTCTTCGCGCGTCCGATCGGGGATGCGGGGCGCACCTACCCGCGCCTTTCGGCGCCGTTTGTGATCGTCGCGGGCTGAGATATCCAACCCTGCCGGGCCGCCGCCCGCAGGGCCCGCCCCGGCTCGCTCCTAGAATTGGCACATGCTCTCGGAGCGCCAGCAGCGGATCTTGAGCCTCGTCGTCGACTCCTACCTGGAGTCGGGCAGGCCCGTGGGGTCGAAGGCGCTCGCCCAGCAGCGGAAGGTCGACTGGAGCGCGTCGACGGTTCGCGCCGAGCTGGCGGAGCTCGAGCGCGAGGGCTATCTCACCCACCCGCACACCTCGGCGGGGCGCATTCCGACCGATTCGGGATATCGGTTCTACGCCGACGCGCTCCTGGCCTCGGGCCCGCGGGCGGGGGGCCTGGCGTCGCGCGGCCCCGATCTCACCCACATGCGCCGCGAAGTCGATGACGCGCTGCGCGAGACGACCTCGGAGCTCTCCCGGATCACCGATCTCCTCGCGCTGGCCAGTGCGCCGCCGCCGAGCACGGCACGCATTCACAGGGTCGAGGTCCTGCTGCTCCAGCCGCGTGTGGTGATGGTCGTGGTGATCGCCTCGAACGGCGCGGTGACGAAGCGGGTTGTCACGTTCGACGCGCCGCTCGATCCAGGGCTCGTCGAATGGGCGTCGAGCTATCTGAACGAGCGGCTCGCCGGTCTGGGCCTGGGAGCCCGGATGATCGGCGACCGGCTCGCCGACCCCGAGTTGAGCGCCGCCGAGGCGGGGTTCATCGCGGAGATCGACGACGCCTTCACCGGCCTCGAGGAGCGCGCCGAGGCCGACCTCTACGTGGAGGGCACGGCGCGGCTGCTCTCCGAGGACCACGCCGCGGACCTGCCGCACGTCGACGGCCTGATGCGTGCTCTGGAGCGCCGCGCGAGCCTGCTCAGCATCCTTCGCTCCGCACTGGACGAGCGCTCGGTGTTCGTGTGGATCGGCGAGGAGAACCCGGCGCCGGAGCTCCACTCCGTGAGCGTGGTCGGAGCCAACTACGGCCTCGGCTACCGGAACCTGGCACGGTGGGAGTCGTCGGGCCGCTGCGCATGGACTACGCGACGGCCATCTCGTCGGTCCGCGACGCGGCGGGTCGGTTGTCTCGGTTCTTCGAGACCGTCTACGAGCGGTGAAGCGGGACTACTACGAGGTCCTCGGGGTCATTCGGGGAGCCGCCGACCCGGAGATCAAGCGGGCGTTCCGGAGCCTGGCGCGCGAGCTCCACCCGGACGTCAACAAGCACGACCCGGAGGCCGAGGAGAAGTTCAAGGAGGCCGCCGAGGCTTACGAGGTGCTCTCCGATGCGGAGCGGCGCCGCACCTACGACGCATTTGGGCACGAAGGCCTGCGGTCGGGCGGCTGGGCGCCGAGCGGTGACGCGTTCGGCAACTTCGAGGACGTCCTGTCTGCTTTCTTCGGCCGTGGCGATCCGCTGTTCAGCGAGCTCTTTGGGTTCGGGCGGTCCGGCCCGGCGAGCGGTGGCGACGTCGCGGCGCGGGTCGAGCTGACGCTCGAGGAGGTATTGACCGGCGCGAGCCGGGAGGTCTCGTTCGAGGCGGCGTCCAAGTGCGAACGGTGCCGCGGCAACGGAGCGGAACCCGGCACGCCGATTCGCACCTGCGAGACCTGCGGCGGTAGCGGCGAGCTGCGCGAGGTCGCGCGCACGGCCTTCGGCCAGATGGTCCGCACGGGCGCCTGTCCGACGTGCGGTGGCCAGGGGCGTGTGCCTGAGACCCCGTGCGAGGAGTGCGGCGGCGCCGGGCGCACCGTCCGCACCCGTACCTGGGATGTCGAGGTCCCGCCCGGCATCGAATCGGGGCAGCGGATCCGCATCACGGGCGCCGGCCACGTGGGGGAGACCGGAGGCCGGACCGGCGACCTATATGTCGAGGTCATGGTTGCCGAGGACGAGCGCTTCGAGCGCCACGGCCAGGACCTCGTGTCGATCGTCGAGGTGGCCGCCACCAAGGCGATGCTGGGCGGCTCGGTGTCCGTTGCGACGCTCGACGGCGAGCGGGAGGTCGAGATCCCCGCCGGGGCTCAACCGGGGGAGCCCGTCGTCCTGCGGGGCCTCGGGCTGCCCTCGCTGCGTGGCGCGGCGCGCGGCGACCAGCACGTGGTGCTCGACGTCTACGTGCCGACGAAGCTCGGCAAGGAGCAGCGACAGCTGGCGGAGCAGCTCGACGAATCGCTGAACTCCGGCAGCCACGGGCGTGGCGGTGGCCGCCGCCAGCGGCGACGGGCGCGCCGCGCGGCTCGCTAGACGGTCAGCATGATCCGACTGGCCGTCCGCTGCGCTCCCGAGCTCGCGGATCAGGTCCTCTCCGAGCTTGTGGAGCTGGCCCCGGAGGGGGTGGAGGAGGAGCGCGGCGGCGACTACGTCGAGTACGCGATCTACGGCGCCCCCGGTGAGCTGCCGGCGCTGCCCGAACTCCGCGCGATCGCCGGCGATGGGCTCATCGACGTCACCTCGGCGGAGGTCCCCGAGGACTGGGCGGACCGCTGGCAGGACTTCCACAAGCCCGTTTGGATCGCCGGAGGCCGAATCGTGGTTCGTCCCTCGTGGGAGCCTCGGCCTGAAGCCGACCCCGCCGGTGCGGAGTCGGGAGCACAAAAAGAAGGCCCGAGCCGTAGGCGAGGGCAAGAGATTCTGGCGCAACAAGCCGGCCAAGGGCCGGCTTGTGAGCAACCGGCGGGCATAGATGTGGTCATCGATCCCGGCCAGGCGTTCGGCACCGGCTCCCATCCGACGACACGGCTGTGCTTGGAGCTCCTGCTCCAGCTCGCGGACGTCGGCAAGGAACGGGGTGCGCTCTGCGACCTCGGGACGGGATCCGGGGTCCTCGCGATCGCGGCCGCGAAGCTCGGCTTCGGCCCGGTTCTCGCCTGCGACCACGAGCGGACTGCCCTCGAGGCCGCTCAGGCGAACGCCCTGGCGAACGGCGTGGACCTCGAGCTGCGGCGCGTCAACCTCCGCACGGACCCAGCGCCGAGCGCGCCCACCGTGCTCGCAAACCTCACCGGCACGGTGCTCCGTGAGGTCGCTCGACGGCTGGACCGCCCGTCCGATCGGCTGATCTGCTCGGGTCTTCTGGCGTCCGAGGCGGACGAGATCGGCGCGGCCTTCCGGGCACGCGGCTTGGTGGAGCGCCTGCGGCTCGCTGATGGTGACTGGGTCGCGATATCTTTCGCCGCCGCTTGATCCCCGCGACAGTCACCTTCTACTGGAGCATCGTCTTCGTGCACGTGATGGCCGTGGTGATTGGCTTCGGCCCAGTGTTCGTATATCCGATCCTGTGGCGGGCCGCCCGCCGGGCCCCGCGCAGCCTGCCGTACGTGCTGCGGACCCAGGACCGCATCGGAAGGGTGGTGATCGGTCCCGCGGCGATCTTGATCCTGATCACCGGGGTCTACCTGGTCCTCTCCACGGCTCCGCAGGCCGCCTACGACTTCGACGCCAAGTTCGTACAGGTTGCGATGCCCATCCTCATCGTGCTCATCCTGATGGGACCCCTCTACTTCGGGCGGACGCAGGCGAGGCTCGCCGCTGTGGCCGAACGGGACATCGCCGCATCGAGTGGCCACGAGGTGGCCTTGAGCGAGGAGTTCGACCGCGGCATGCGCCAGCTCACCCTGGTGACCCGGCTCGCCAGCCTCGCCTTCCTCGTCGCGCTCTTCTTCATGGTCGTCAAGCCCTGACGGTCATACCGGCCGCCGCGCGACAATCCATGGCATGAGCGACGAACGGCGTTCCCTGCCGATCGCGATGTTCGACTCGGGTGTCGGTGGCCTGACCGTCCTTCACGAGTGCCTGGTCTCGCTTCCGGAGGAGGACTTCCTCTATCTCGGCGACAGCGCTCACTTTCCCTATGGCACCAAGACGGGCGAGGAGCTTCGGCGTCGGGTCGAGGTAAACACCCGCTTCCTGCTCGAGCGCGGGGCGAAGCTCGTGGTGATCGCCTGCAACTCCGCCAGCGCGGCGGGCGCCGAGCGGGCGCGAGAGCTCGCGGCCGAGCGCGGCGTGGAGGTGGTGGGGGTGATCGAGCCCGCAGCGGAGATCGCTGCGGCGATCACCGATTCCGGCCGGGTGGGAGTGCTGGCGACGCCTGCCACCGTCGAGAGCGGGGCGTACCGGCGCGCCCTCGAACGCGCGGGTCGGGAGCTCGACGTGGTGGAGATCGCGGCTCGCGACCTCGCGCCGATCATCCAGAACGGCTTTCCCTTCGACGAGGAAGTGGTGGCGACCGTCCGCTCGTACTGCGCCCCGCTGCGCGCCGCCCAGGTCGACACGGTGATCCTGGGCTCTACCCACTACCCGCTCGTCGGGCCGATGCTCCAGCGGATCCTGGGTCGCGACGTCCGCCTGGTGAGTGCCGGTCACGCCGTCGCCGCCACGGCGCAGCGCGCGCTCGAGGCGAGCGGCCTTCAGACG
>Ga0137368_10008421_pt1 | contig 10641 bp, 6 predicted proteins | sample SagtaG_13_FD_104917 | JGI IMG/M metagenome (GOLD analysis project Ga0137368, IMG submission 104917) | Vadose zone soil microbial communities from Sagehorn Ranch, Mendocino, California, USA - Sage1_L_100_16 metaG | ecosystem: Environmental > Terrestrial > Soil > Vadose zone | place: USA...
CTCCGGCGAGACGTTCGAGAGCGTCAACCCGGCGACCGGCGACACGATCGGCGTCTTCCCGCGCTCGTCTGCCGAGGACGTCGACCGGGCGGTGGACGCGGCGAAGGCGGCCTTCGAGGAATGGCGGCTCGTGCCCGCGCCGAAGCGCGGCGCGATCCTCTACCGCTTCGCCAATCTCCTGATCGAGGAGAAGGACGACCTCACTGACCTGATGACCCGCGAGATGGGAAAGGTGAAGGCCGAGGCCGGCGGCGACGTCCAGGAGGCGATCGACATGAGCCTCTACATGGCCGGCGAGGGACGGCGGCTCTTCGGCCAGACGACGCCGTCGGAGCTCCGCGACAAGTTCAACATGAGCGTGCGCATGCCGATCGGCGTCGTCGGCGCGATCACGCCCTGGAACTTCCCGATCGCGATCCCGTCGTGGAAGATCACGCCCGCCCTCGTCTGCGGGAACACGATCGTCTTCAAGCCGGCAACCGACACGCCGGCGCTCGGCGAGCGCTTCGTCCAGCTGCTCGACGAGGCAGGGCTGCCGAAGGGCGTGATCAACATCGTTCACGGCGGCGGAGGTGCTGTCGGCGACCGGCTCGTTCGAAATCCCGACGTGCCGGTGATCACGCTCACGGGTTCGCGCGAGACAGGCGTCGAGGTGATGCGGAACGCCGCCGAGGGTCTCAAGCACGTCCACCTCGAGCTCGGCGGCAAGAACGCGATCATCGTGCTGGACGACGCCGACCTGGATCTCGCGGTCGACGGAATCCTGTGGTCGGCCTTCGGAACGTCGGGCCAGCGGTGCACCGCCGCGTCGCGCGTGATCGTGCAGGACGGCGTCTACGAGCAGCTGCAAGCCAAGCTCGTCGCCGCGGCCGAGCAGCTGCAGCTCGGTGCGGGGTGGGAGGACGACACGGACGTCGGCCCTGTCATCAACAAGGCGGCGCTCGAGAAGATCCACTCGTACACGGAGATCGGCAAGGACGAAGGCGCAAAGCTGTTGACCGGCGGCGAGATCGCGACTGGCAACGGCTTCGAAAAGGGGTTCTTCTACCGGCCGACGATCTTCGGCGAGGTCGATCCGCAGATGCGCATCGCACAGGAGGAGATCTTCGGCCCGACGACCGCGTTGATCCCCGTGCGCGACGTCGACGAGGCGATCCGCGTCTCGAACGGGATCAAGTACGGCCTTTCCTCGTCCATCTTCACGCGCGATGTGAACAAGGCGTTCCGCGCGATGCGGGACCTGCAAGCGGGGATCACCTACATCAACGCGGGCACGATCGGCGCCGAGGTGCACCTCCCCTTCGGCGGCACCAAGGACACGGGCAACGGCCACCGCGAGGCGGGCCAGGCCGCCCTGGATGTGTTCACGGAATGGAAATCGATCTACGTCGACTACAGCGGCAAGCTGCAGAAGGCGCAGATCGACACCGCGAGCTGAAGGCAAAACTCTCGACCGACGGCGGCGCGCGCGGGAATCCCGGTCCGGCGGCGTTCGGGTACGTCCTGGAGACGGAAGACGGTCAGGTCCTGGCGGCCCACGGCGAGGCGATCGGGCGCGCGACGAACAACGTCGCCGAGTACCGCGGCCTGGTTGCGGGCCTGGCGAAAGCGGCGGAGCTGGGTGTCAGGGAGCTGGAGGTCGTCGCCGACTCCGAGCTCGTCGTCAAGCAGATGCGCGGCGAGTACCGAGTCAAGAACGAAGCGTTACGAGACCTCTGGGAGCAGGCGACGGAGCTGGAAAATCGCTTTGCGAGAGTCCGGTACACCGCTGTCCGGAGGGCCCATAACGAACTGGCCGACCGCCTCGTCAACGAGGCCTTGGACGCCCAAACCTGAGGCTATACTGGGCCCCCACGCGGATGTAGCTCAGTTGGCTAGAGCGTCTGCTTGCCATGCAGAAGGTCGTGGGTTCGAGTCCCATCATCCGCTCTCAAAACCCCCGTAAATTAGGGGTTTTGTTCGAAGCACGGGCAACGTGGATCCCCGATGAGTCCCAACGACGTGAGTCCAAACTGCGTCTGGCACTGGTACGAGCTCGTCGAGGAGAAGCGGGACGGCACGCTGATCGTCCGCGTGCACGGCCGGGCGGCTGGAGGAAACGTGGGCCCTCGTGCCGGCAGGCGTCGGCGGCGATCCCGATAACTGGCTGATCGTGCGCAAGCGCGAGCGGACCTCCAAGCAACCGCACGGCGAAGGCTCGCGCGAGCCGTCCGTTCCGAGCGAGATCCGGCGCGGCAACCGCATCGTGCGCCTTTCGAATCTCGACAAGCTGTTCTGGCCGGAGCAGGGGATCACGAAAGGCGACCTGCTCCGCTACTACCGCGATGTCGCACCCACGCTCCTTCCGCACATCCGCGATCGGCCGTTCACGATGAAGCGCTACCCGGACGGCTGGCAGGGCATGCACTTCTTCCGGAAGAACGCCACCAAGCACGTGCCCGCTTGGATCAAACGGGTCGCCGTCCGCGTGACGAGTCGGGGACCGCCGCAGCAGAGCCGGACGATCGAAGTCCCGGTCGTGAACGACGAGCTCGCCTTGCTCTGGATGGTCAACACGGGTTGTATCGAGTGCCACACCTGGTACTCGCGCATCGACAAGCTCGAGCGGCCGGACTGGGTCGTCTTCGACCTCGACCCATCAGACGACGTCGGCTTCGCCGAGACGGTCGAGGTAGCGCTGCTCGTCAAGCAGGCCCTCGACGCGCTCGGGCTGGCCTCGTTCCCGAAGACCTCGGGTGCGCTCGGCCTCCACGTTCTCGTGCCAATCGAGCGACGGCACACGTACGACGACACGCGCCGGTTTGCCACCGAAGTCGCGCGAGCAATCGCCGGCACGCACGCCGACGTCGCGACGACCGAGTGGTCGAAGGCAAAGCGACGAGGCGTCCTGATCGACGCGAGTCAGAACGCAAAGGGCAAGACGATCGCGTCGGTCTATTCGGTGCGGCCGATGCCGGGTGCGCCCGTCTCGACGCCGCTCCACTGGGACGAGGTAAACGAGAAGCTCAATCCGTCGATCCACACCATGGACGCGGTGCTCGACCGGCTCGACCGCCACGGCGACCTCTATGAGGGCGTGCTGAAGACGAAGCAGCGCCTCGGCCCTGCCCTACGGGCGCTTGGGAGCTGATGCCGGCTTGCCGGCCGAGACGCCGTCGCCGATCCCGGATCCGCTCCCGGATCCGCCGCCCGAGCCGATTCCCGATCCGCTGCCGGTGCCACCACCGGACACCCCCTTCTGACACCCCCGTCTTGTACACGCGCGAGGGACGTTCTCGGCACGGCGGCCAAGGATAGCCGCGCGGAGCGAGATCGGATCCCTCCTTCGACGTAGGACCCGGGGGGCGGCGACCATGGGCCGAACAGCCTATTGAAGGTCGCGACCCCTAAGCCAATACTTGTTTCTCACCCGCCAAGGGAAGTGGGAACTGCGGTTGCACACCACGAACTACGGCGATGCTGCGGCCGCTTCCTTCAATCCGGCGACGGAGCGCAGCGTTCGCCCGAAGGACCGAGCGTGAGGGTGCGCTGGCTCCGCCTGCTCGCGCTCGGCGATCGCAAGCGGCTTCTCAACGCGATCTCGGTCTTCGCTGCTTCCACCTCTGCCGACTCACGGGCGATGGAAGCGGGCGCGGCCGCCGAGCGTCGGCAGATCACAGTCGTCTTCTGTGACCTCGCCGGCTCGACCGAGCTTGCGAGCCGTCTCGACCCGGAGGACCTAGCCGCGACGATGGCCTCGTACCACGATTGCTGCAAGGAGGTCATCGACCGTTGGGACGGTCACGTCGCGGAGTTCCTCGGCGACGGTGCGGTCATCTACTTCGGCTGGCCAAGAGCCCACGAAGACGATGCGGAGAGGGCCGTGCGCTCGTCCCTGGAGCTCGTGGCGTCCGTCGGCCAGCTTCCGATCGGCGCCGGCTCGATGCTGAGCTGCCGGGCCGGAGTCGGGACAGGCCTGGTCATGGTCGGCGAGACGAAGAGTGACGCCCTCGCTCACCGTGAGGGCGTCGTCGGGGAGACGCCGAACCTGGCAGCGCGAGCGCAAGCGCTGGCCGCTCCCGGCACGGTCGTGATCACCCCCGGGACCCGGAAGCTTGTCGGCGATCGCTTCGAGCTCGTCGGACTCGGCACACACGAGTTGAGGGGGATTGCGGGGCCGGTCGAGGTCTGGCGGGTTGGGGACGTCCGCGGGACGAGCCGCTTCGAGGCGAGAGTCGGCGAGCGCCTCTCGCCGCTCGTGGGCCGGCAGGCGGAGCTCAGCCTGCTCCTGGAGGCCTGGCGCGCATCCGTGGCCGGAAGCTGGCGCTCTGTGCTGATCGTCGGAGAGGCGGGGATCGGGAAGTCGAGGCTCGTACAGGAGTTGGTCGAGCAGACGGCCTCCGCCGATGGGGAACTGCTCCGTCTCCAGTGCTCGCCGTACCACGTCGCAACCGCCCTGCTGCCGTTTGTCGAGTGGATCCGGTCGGCCGCCGGTATCGAGCTCGGCTCGGACGAACGAGCGGTGCACGCACGGCTCGAAGCTCTAGTCGACCGATTCGGATTCGAGCGCCAGGCGACGGTGCCCTTGCTCGCGCCGCTCCTTTCCGTTTCGCTCGGCGAACGGTACGAGCCTGTGCGCCTCAGCCTCAAGCTGCAGCGCAGGCGGACGATCGAGCTCGTGATCGAGCTGATCAAGCGCACGGCCCAGGCGCGGCCACTGCTGATCGCCGTCGAAGACGTCCACGACGCAGACGCAACGTCGCTCGAGCTCCTGGCTTACCTCGTCGAGCGGACGCGGGACGTCGCCGGACTCCTCGTGATGACGGCGAGGCCGACGCTTGCCGCGCGGTTCCAGCGCAGAAGCCTCGACCGTATCGATCTCGAGCCGCTCGCGACTTCGTCGACGGTGGCGCTCGTCGACGAGCTGACGGGTGGGAAGCCGCTTCCCGCCCCAGTCCGCAATTCGATCGTCGGCTCGTCGGACGGCGTCCCACTGTTCATCGAGGAGCTGACTCGCCAGCTGCTCGAGTCCCCAGCTCTGCGGGACGCCGGCGACCGGTACGAGCTCGAGGCGGATCTCGCGGTCACCGTGCCGGCAACGCTGCACGATCTGCTCGTGGCTCGACTCGACAAGCTGGGATCGGCGAAGGTCACGGCTCAGGTTGCGTCGACGCTCGGACGGTCGTTCTCGCTTGAGCTGCTGCGCGCCGTCGCTCCCTCGTCGGACCGGGACCTGGCGGACGATGTCGGTCAGCTCTGTGCCGCCCGGATCCTCGAGGTGGTAGACGACGAGCCGGAGGCGACCAGCTACGCGTTCCGGCACGCGCTGCTCCGCGAGGCTGCCTACCATGCCCAACTCAGAGCACGACGGCGAGAGGTGCATCTCGGGGTCGCACGCGTCCTGGAGGAGGCCCATCCGAGCGTGGTCGAGAGCGAGCCGGAGACGCTCGCCCACCACTTCGCCGAGGGCGGCGAGCGCCAGGCGGCCGCCGACTACCTCCTCAAGGCGGGCGAGAAGGCGCTCCGAGCGTCCGCGGTCCACGAGGCGATCACGCATCTGTCGAACGGCTTCGAGTTGATCGGGGGGCTCACCCACACCGGTGCGCGGGACCGGACGGAGTTGCGCCTGCAGGCGCTGCTCGGCACGGCGTACATGCACGCCAAGAGCTGGGGTGCTTCGGAGGTCGAAGTTGCCTACTCTGCGGCGGCACGCCTGAGCGACGCGGCCGAGACGGCGGCCGAGGGCGTTTGGATCCTCTGGGGGATCTGGGTCTACTACCACGTGCGCGGCCGCATCGACGATGCCTACCAGGCGGCCGGTCGGATCCGCGAGCTCGCAGACTCCACCCGCGACCCGGACGCAGCACTGATCGCGGACATGGTCGCCCTGCAGAGCTGCTTCTACACGGGGCAGTTCTCCGAGTCCCTCGACTACTGCGAGTCTTTCCTGGACGCGTACGCCGCGGACCGCCACCGCTCGTTGGCCGATACGTACTCGACCGATCTCGAGCTCGTCTGTCTCGTCCACCAGACGATCGCCACCTGGATCGTCGGTCGGCCTGGTCGCGCCGCCCAGCTTGCGCGGCGCGTCGAGGACCTCGTGCGCGAGATCGACCATCCGTACTCGGTGGCATGGGCGAACACGTGGGGTGCCGTGCCCGATCTCTTGCGCGGCGATACGGTCCGCACGACCGAACGGGTCCTCCGCGGGCACCGCATCGCCGAGGAGCGCGACTACGCGTACGTGACCGCGATGGCGAAGATGCTCGAGGGTTGGCTCGACGGGCGCCAGGGGCGCGCTCACGGTGTGGACGCGATCGAGGCGGGACTCGGCGCGTTCCGCGCGACCGGGGCCGAGATCGTCGTTCCGTTCTTCGAGACCCTGCGTTCCGAGCTGCTCGTCGAGCAGCAACGTCCGGACGAGGCGGTAGCGGTCCTGGAGGACGCCCGGGAGCGCATCGCCCGCTGGGGCGAGCGCTGGCAGGAAGCCGAGGTGTACCGCGTCGAGGCCACCGCGCTCGCCGCACGAGGCGAGGCGCCATCCGCGGTCGAGGCTCGCTTCGTAACGGCGTTGGACCTCGCCGGACGGCAGGGCGCGCTCGCGTGGCAGCTCCGTGCGGCAACGGACTTCGCGCGCTACCTCTGCGAGCAGCGGCGCCCCGACGAGGCGCGAGGCATTCTCGAGCCGGCACTCGAGAACTTTGCCGGCGCCGGCGAGAGCGAGGATGTCTCGAGGGCCGCCCGCATCCTGTCTGCGGCCAAAGATCGGCTGCTCGTTGCTTGATCCCTGCGGCTCGGCCCCGGATAATCTTTTGACTGCGCCTCCGTCTCGAAGGGGCGGGTGAACACGCCTGTACGACGCGATTGTCGTTGGTGCAAGGTGCGCCGGAAGCTCGGTTGCGATGCTGCTCGCGCGCCGAGGGCACAGAGTCCTGATCCTCGACCGGAACGCGTTCCCAAGCGACAGGGCGGCCTCGACGCACATGGTCTGGCACAGCGGTGTGGCTTACCTCTCGCGCTGGGGCTTGCTGGATCGGCTCGAGGGCACCGGTTGCCCGCCGATGCGGAACTTCAACCTCGACCTCGGCGAGCTCGTCCTGACCGGTCATCCGCCGCCCGCCGGCGACATCGCCGAGGCGTATGCGCCGCGCCGCCTCGTGCTCGACGACCTCCTGCTGACCGCGGCACGCGAAGCGGGAGCGGATGCGCGGACCCGATGCTCCGTCCGTGACCTGATCGTGGAGGACGATCGCGTGGCCGGTGTCCGTTTCGTCGACGAGCACCGGGCCATGCACGAGGAGCGTGCACCGCTCGTCATCGGCGCCGACGGCGAGAAGTCGACCGTCGCCCGCCTGGTCGGAGCCACGTCGTACGACGTACAAGGCCGGCTCGGGGGCACGATCTGGGCGTATTTCGCCGACCTGCCGATCGACGACATGGAGTTCTACTCGCGACCCGGACGGATGGCCTACGCCTGGCGCACCAACGACGGCCTCACGGTCGCCGGCATTTGCTTCCCGTACCGTGACTTCCGAGCGGCTCTGACCGACCGGGGCGCGAGGATGCCTGCCGAGTTCGACACGCTCGCTCCCGGCTTCGGCGAGCGAGTGCGGGCCGCGAGCCGCGCGAGCCGCTGGCGCACCGGCTGCGCCACGGGCTTCTGCAGGAAACCTGTCGGCCCCGGCTGGGCCTTGCTCGGCGACGCCGGATTGACGATGGATCCGATCACGGCCGCCGGGATTACCAACGCGTTCCGCGACGCCTCGTTCATGGCCGAGGCGGCCGACGAGGGGCTGCGAGGCAACTTGGACAGGGCGCTTGCCGGCTTCGAGGAGCGCCGCAATGCGCTATCGGTGCCCCTCTACCACTTCACCTGCGAGATGGCCAGACTCGAGCCGCCCACGCAGCAGATCGTCGACTTCTTCGTTGGCCTGCAACAGAGCCAGGAGGGCACGGACGCGTACTTCGGAATCTTCGCGCAGACGGTACCCGTGAGCGAGTTCTTCGCCGCGGACAACGTCGAGCGGATCGGAGCGCCGGCAACAACAGCGTAGCGCGCTTCGCTAGGTCTGGTTCTTCTGCGTCAGCCGGATCAGCAGACCCGCCGGGCCGACGAAGTACACCGTCGTCCCGTTGAAGGGGGGCGGAACGCTGGCCCGCCACACGGCGCGGCCCGGCTGGAAAGTGGACGCGCCAGTTCGACCCGAGTCTGCGCCGATAGCAGACGGGCAAGCCAACTGAGCACCGCAGATTATGCAGCCCCCGGGGCGCCTGGCACCTACGAGAACTTAAAGCTTCGGTCGAGGTCCAGTTGTTCGCCGGCATCCACTCGGGAGGCGGCTCGAATACGCCGCCGCCAGACGGTGTCAACGGTCAACCTCTCAGTTTTCGGGGTCATCCGTCCGATGGCAGAGCCGGAACCGCCGCGCGAGCGTGTCGAGTGCCAGCCTCGGTTCGGCCTGCAAATCGGCCTGACCCGGCGGCGTGAACAGAGTCTTGGCACCCCACAGGGGCGGTCGTGGGTTTCGCGTTTCCCCAAGGAGTGGCGCGACGCGCTCGTCGAGGCCGAGCCGGAGAAGTTCTCGCTGCCGGGCCAGTCCGACCTCCGCTACCACTGGGTTCACGTCCGTCTCGCCGCCATCGATGCGGACGAGATGCGCGATCTCGTCGAGGACGCCTGGGCGTTTGTGGTGCCGAAGTGCGTGGCCGAGGAATACGGCGCGTCGCGGGGCTCGCGCCAAGCCTTGTCGGGGCGGCAAGCCCTGGAAGAGGATGGGCTGACGCGGGCACAACGTGCCAAGGATCACAGTGGCTGCAATGGCTGCACTCGGCGTTCGCTCGGCTTCGGTGGCGTTCGCTCGCCCGCGCCGACGCCGCTGCAAACGGCAGGTTTCGGCGAACGCAAGCGAACGGGCGCGAACGGTCGCCAGCCTTTGCCATGCAGAAGGTCGTGGGTTCGAGTCCCATCATCCGCTCTTCGGAGCCTCTTGGATCGGGCGCTCTTGCTCGCGCTGCCGCTGGACGGGCGGCGCGATGCCAATCGCTTTCATGGTCGAAGTGGCGGAGGACGACTTCGGGCAGCTTGAGGAAGCGGCGGATGTCGTTCCAGGTCAGCGGTTCGACGATGTCTGCGCGGACGCTTGGGTTACCGCAGGAAGAGCCGAGTTAGTGGCACGCCCGCTGCCGGTGCAGGTCTAGCGGCAAACGATGCCCTGTCGAGGGGTCTCAAAAGCCTGATTCCAGGTTCAAAGAGGTCTGGCAGCGTTGAAACTGTCTCGGCAGATTCGGGACGGTTCGCCTCCGCTGTGCCTGTTTGGTCGCGGCTCGGCTGGTCGTTACGTCTCAGTGGCTCGCGCGCGCGCGAGTACAAGTAATCGGTGAACGGCGCAGGAACCGCCCAGCCGTGAGCGCGTCGCTCGGCCTGGGACTATCGGTCCATGCTGCTCTCCTTCGCTTATCTTGCCGTCTCTGCTGTTTTGAGGCTGCTCGTTCGGGGTCGGCGGGCCGATTTCGCGGCGACGAAGCTCGCCGAAGGTTCATTCGCCGAGGGCCTCCAGGTAGCTCCTCAAGGCCTGCCGTAGGCGGCGGGTGTCGGCGATCTCGCCCTGGAGTCGGCCGAGCTCAGCTTCGTAGTCCTCAAATTCGATCTCCGGCGTCTCTTCCTCGACGACCCACTCCTCGTCGAGGCTGTCGAGGTCGGACTCGACGCTGTCCAAGCCCGACTCCAGGATCCCCCGGGCGAGCTCGACGTCCTCCGGCGCCATCCTGATGAATGCCACCTCGTCGATCCGTGGACCTTGCACCTCAGCGACGATCGCCTCGAGCTGCTCCTGAAGCGCGGCCTCACGGTCGCGCTGGAACTCGATAGCCTCGAGCGCCTGACGGCGGCGCCGAGCGCGTGCGATCGCCTCGAAGTCCATATCGCAAAGATAATCGAGCGGTGTCGCGAGGCAGTTCTCCGCGAGCGGTACTGGCGAGCGCGTCCGCTGCTCAGGCGGCTGTGTCGTTCGTCACCTTCGGCCTGCCCGCGATTGGACCCGACCTCCGCCGCGAGTTCGGGCTCAGCCTGCCCGAGCTCGGCGCCGTGCTCACGGCCAACCTCTTCGGGGCGGGACTCGCGCTGATCGCGGCGGCGATTGCCGTTGACCACGTTGGCGCGCGCCGGGCGACGTTCGGCGGAACGGCGCTGGCAACGCTCGGGCTCGGGGTGGCGGCAACTGCACACTCGAAGCTGCTTCTGTTCGCGGCGCTCATGGTCTCGGGTGTGGGCTCGGCGGTCGTCCCGGTCGCGGGCGCCGGCGCCTTGTTCCGGGCGTATGCGGCGCATCGCCGCGCGTTCGCGCTCGGCGTCCGGCAGATGGCCGTGCCGCTCGGCGGCACCATCGCCGCGCTCCTCATGCCCGGGTTAGAGGCGATCGGCGGCCTCGGCCTCGCGCTCGCGGTCGGCGCCGTTGCCGTCGGGGCGACCGGCGTCGTCTTCGCCCTCGTACCGGAGGACACCGGCTTACCCGCACGTCGGGGCTCGCCAGCGTTTCAGAGCATCTGGCGTGCGCCAGGGATGCAGCGGCTGCTCGTCGTCGCCAGCTTGTACATCGTCGTGCTGCAGGCCGTCCTCGCGTACACGGTGCCGGCGTCACGTGCGGCTGGCCTCTCGGCGTTTGC
>Ga0137368_10008428_pt1 | contig 10635 bp, 8 predicted proteins | sample SagtaG_13_FD_104917 | JGI IMG/M metagenome (GOLD analysis project Ga0137368, IMG submission 104917) | Vadose zone soil microbial communities from Sagehorn Ranch, Mendocino, California, USA - Sage1_L_100_16 metaG | ecosystem: Environmental > Terrestrial > Soil > Vadose zone | place: USA...
GACTTTTTCGGGCGCGAGGTAGTTTCCGAGCTGGCCCTTTTTGGAGGCCTGCACCTGGTTGGAATAGGGGATCGGGTCGTTCTTGCCCGCGCCGGGATATCGCGCCAAATCCTTCGAGTAGGCCCAGCAATCGCGATCCGGCAAACCTCCCCAACCACAGAACGGCATGAAGTCGTTGTTATCGCTCGCAAACATGTGCGCCGCCAGGAGCACCTGGCGAATGTTGTTCAGGTCGTTGACGACATACGTCCGATCCTTGGCGCTGCGCAGGGCGGGCAGGAGCAATCCGGCGAGAATCGCGATGATCGCGATGACGACCAGTAACTCAATGAGGGTGAAAGCAGAAATGGAGCGGCGATAAATTGAAGGAGGGCTAGTCATAAACATGGGTTGGTGACATCCCGGCCGAACAAGTCAAGACCAAAACGGATCGCCCCGGCCCGACGGCCCGACGGCCCGACGGCCCGACCGTGGGCAGAAGTCGGACCTCAGGACGCAGTGGGGACATAGTCCAAAGATACCATTACTTAGCCCGCTGCTGCGCTAACATCAACGCCATCGTGGACCAACTGGTGGCGGCACTGGAGATCCATTGATGTCTGCCATGCGAAAAAATGTCGTCGATAGCAACTTGAACCGGCGAAGCGCGGGTTGGCACAAACCAGGAGCCATCGCTGAGCTGCTCCTTCAGTAGAAACCTAATCCCACGCTGATACGATGGATGGGACGGCGACAAGCCGCCTGCCTGATTCAAAACGTAAAGAACGAGTCCCGTGGCGTAGCCATCGCTCGAGAGCGTCGGCAGTTGCGCCCAACCGCCGTCATTTCGTTGCTCCTGCAGCAACGTTTCTGTGAGCGCACTCAATTGGGACGGCTCTGAGGCCGCCCAATGCAGCCCCAGAATCTGGAATGCGCGCTCCTCAGTCGAACTCGGGTTGTAACCATTCAGCCAGCCGGCGGCCTCTGCGATTCTTTGCTCGAAACGTTTCTTCATCGTTGGCGGAGCGTACAGTTTGAGTGCCCGGATGGACAACGCAGTTGACGTCACATCGCTGTAGTCCATCGGGGCGCGTGCCGCCTTGGTGATCCAGCGACCGTCCCGAGCCTGGGAGCGAGCAAGTGAATAGGCGTAAGCGTCCGTCAAGGCATCGGCAGGATAACTTGCGGCCTGAAGCCCAATCAGAAACCAGGCGGCAATGCTCGGGACAGGCAGCGGCTCCTCGATTGCTCCGCCCTTCCGTCGATTGGCCGTGCGGAGCATCGCCTTCAACTGCTCGGCGGCTATGGTTTCATCAAAGGAAAAGCGCTTTTCCTTCGCCAGCCCCAAGGCCAGTGCCGGCTGAGATTGTTGGTGGCACGAAAAGCAGCGATTCGCTGTCTCTTCAGTGAATTTGGCGCCGCTCTCAAGCAGCCGGGCCAGCCCGGTTTCCACAGACTTCCGAATCACGGCGGGATCCGCTTTGTCGATTTGGTCCCTCGTCCAGAGCGACGGGCTCTTTCGTGTTTCGCTTCCGGGCGCGACCGGCTCCGCGCCCGACGCCCTCAACGCGGCCACGATCGTCGTTTCGCCGCGCTCCTCGGCCAGCGAAAGCGCCGTATCGCCGGACGAAGTTCGCGCATTCACGTCGGCGCCCCGGGCGATCAGGAGTTGGACGAAAGAAGGGTCGTTCCTTTCCGTCATCGCCGCATACATCAGCGGGGTAAACCCCGGGTTATTGCGAAAGCTCACGATCCGTTTTCCCGTCATATTCAGATCCACGCCGCGCTCGATCAGCAACCGGCCGATGTCCTTCCGATCGGTAAAAGCGGCGAAATGCAATGCGTTTCCCGACTCGGATGCGAAATGCACGTCGGCGCCGTTCTCCAACAAAAGGTTCACGCAATCCAGATGTCCAAACTGGGCTGCGATCATCAAGGGGCTCACCTCTGCATTCCCCAAATAGGCGGTTCGGCTGGCCGCGTTCACCTCCGCGCCGTGAGCCAGCAAAACGCGCAACGCTTCTGCATCGCCGGCTTGCGCGGCAGCTCGCACGGGACTTTCCCCGTCTCGATTGGTGGCGCGGACGTCAGCGCCATGGCGGAGTAACTCCTTCAACACGTTGGCCGAACCGAATTGATGGGAGGCGATAATCAACTGCGTGTTGCCGGCATCCGAGATCGCGTTAACTTTTGCGCCCTGCTGCAGGAGCACGCGCACCTTCTCCTCGTCCGAGACGGCCCACATCAAGGCCGTTGCGCCCGTCTTGTTCGTGGCGTTTGGTTCAGCGCCCTCCTTCAAGAACCGCCCGACGGTCTTCGCGTCCAAATAAAACGCCGCGTGCATTAACGGAGTGTTGCTCCCTTCGTCTCGCGACTCGAGCAGCGAAGGATTTTTTAGAGAAGCCGCAATCCCTTGGAAGTCCCCTTGCCGGATCTGGACAAAAAGCGCACGGCTCAGATCATCGCCAGCCGAGCGAAGCGTCGTTTTTTGATCTGCGACGGCGGCGACCGAGACAAGGATGACCAGCCAGCGAACGGACGAGAGTAAGAAAGCAGGCTTCACAGGTTCACGTTCTCGATTCACTCCGGACGGCTCCCGGAAAGCTAAGCACCTCATTCCAAGAACTATTATGGGGAAATGGTTTTCCGCTCCGCACGGGTCGGTTCCCGGAACTCGCTTAGCTTGCCTTTCTTGAAGGAGCCGTCGTTCAGCTTCAACGTGATCTCCGGCGGCCAGCCCGCCGTGGCTTCGAGCACGCTGTCCACGACGCCCACCGCGTGGGAGATCCGGTGGACCATGACTTCACCCAGATAACCTTCTCCGGTCTCCGGCTTTTTGGCTTTGCCCATGCCATCGAGACTATCGTGAACCCCGGCACCCGTTCAATGTCTGAATGGAGTCTCAAGGCGTTTTTTGCACACTCAGGTCTCACTGCGGCAGCCAAAGCTGGCCTTTCGCACCCGTGTCGGGATACCTTGTCCCCATGCTCACCCGGTTATTGGTGGTCGTTTGTGTCGTGTTAGCTGGAAGCTCGCGGTTGGCCGCAGCCGAAACCCTCACGCCTTCGACCTTGCGCGTTGCCACGTTCGATATCGATGCCACTCCGCCGATTGGTTCGATGATGGCCTATGACCCGGTGACGAACCACTGGGATCTGGGTCTGCGCGCGCGCGGCCTCGTCTTGCTCGGCGCGGGCGAGCCGATTGTATTGTGTGCCGTCGATTGGATTGGCATTGCCAACGAGGGGCACGACGAATTCCGGAACGCGCTCGGCCGGGCCGCCGGAACCTCGCCGCGGAGGGTGGCCGTCCACACGTTGCACCAGCACGACGCGCCCGATTGCGATTTCTCGGCGGAACGTATCCTGATAGCGGCCGGCCTGGATCCCCGTCAATACGACGGCCGTTTCCAGCGCCAGCTCATCTCGGATCTTGAGTCTGCCGTGCGGGATTCCCTGCCGCGCGCGCAACCCGTGACGCATCTCGGCCTCGGCGAGGCCCGGGTCGATCGGGTCGCCTCAAACCGGCGCATCCTTGGACCGGATGGCAAGGTGCGGGCCACGCGTTGGACCGCCACGCCGGACGCCGCGATTCGCGCCGAGCCGGAGGGAACCATTGACCCGATGGTTTCGCTCGTGAGTTTCTGGAACGGGGAACGGCCGGTCGCCGTCTTGAGCTATTACGCAGTCCATCCGCAAAGCTATTATCGCACCGGAATTCCCAATCCGGATTTTCCTGGACTCGCGCGATTTCTCCGCCAACTGGCGGTCCCGGCCGCGTTGCACATTCATTTCAACGGCGCCGGGGGAAATCTTGGCGCCGGAAAATACAATGACGGCGCGCCCGAGAACCGTCTGGCGCTCGGCGAACGCCTCGCCGACGGCCTGCGCCGCGCCTGGGAAACCACCCAACGCCAGCCCCTGACCGCGGCGGATGTGAGTTGGACCATCGAGTCGGTGGCGCTTCCGCCCGCCAAACATCTGGCGATCGACGAACTGGAAGCCCAGCTCAAAGCCCGCGCGGCGCCGTTCATGACGGGCGGAGGCGCTTCGCGACTGGCGTGGTTGCGGCGCTGTCAGGCGGGTCACCGGGCCGATGTCACGTGCCTCGGATTGGGTCGGGCGCGTATCCTCCATCTGCCCGGGGAATTGTTCGTGGAGTATCAACTGGCCGCCAAAGCCGCGCGCCCGGATCTGTTCGTCGCCATGGCCGCTTATGGCGACTATGCGCCCTGGTACGTCGGAACCGCCATCGCGTACGATCAGGGCGGCTACGAAACCGAGCCAAGATCATCCAACGTCGCGCCGGAAGTCGAAGCGGTGCTCTCGGGAGCGATCCGGAGATTGTTGGGGACAAAACCGTGAGGGTTTCTCGACATTTTCAGTGGATAACCAGAAAGCGAGATCAAAACTCAAAGGCTAAAACTCAGGCTACTTGGCGCAAGGCCCGCCGGAACGGGCCGACGGATTATTCGTGCATATGCATGAATAATCCGTCGAAGGGAGGTTTAGCTAGCTGCGACCGGCAGCCAACGCGGATGATCGACGCCGCGGTCGTCCCGCCCTTTCGTAATCTGGCGCGGATGGCCTCCATCGTCCTCCATGACCCAAACCGCCGGCACGTCTCCCGTGGCAGCGCGGCAGAAGACGATCCAACGACGATCGAAGGACTCGCTCACCCGAAAGTCCCAGACCGGCGGATCGGAAACCGTGAGGCGCGTAACCGAATTATCCTGCGGATCGAGCCGGCAGATTTCCGTGCCGCCGCGCGCCCGGTCCGGCTTGTAATCGCGGTTGAAATGGTCGGTATCCGGTCGTTGGGGCTGGAATTCCCAGGCTACTTTCGAGCCAGTCAATCGCCGCGGAAAGAGGATGGCATTGTCATGCGTCCAGGCGACGAGGTTCGAGCCACCGCCGCGATTTCCGGGATTGCCGTAGGTGGCACCGAACCACATGGACCCTCCTTGCGTCAGAACCCGCTGTTCCGATCCATCCGGCCGGCTCACGCAAACGTCCGACCAATCGTGGCCGGGATCCGGGCCCGGTTGGCAATCCTGGTAGGCCAGCCAATTGCCATCCGGCGACCAGACCGGGCCGAAGTAAAGATGACCGCCCTGGCCGGCGATCTTGATTCTCCGGGCGCCAGCAACGTCGCTGGTCCAGATCTGGTAGCCAGCCGGACGGGCCAGATGCCAGGCCACGCGCCGCTTGTCCGGACTGAGACTGAGGCCGTAGGGCAGACCTTCGCCCGCACGGGTGAATTCACGGGCGTCGGTTCCGTCGAGATTCATGCTGAAGGTCTGGCCGACTTTGTCGCGGAACACCTGCACGAGCATGCGTTCGTCTTCAAGCAGTAGCTGCGGCGCATAGAATGGCGCCATCCGGTCGCGCGTGGCGATTTCTTTGAGTAAACCGGAATCGAGGTCGTAAATCCAAAGGTGCGTCGGTGTTTGCGTGTAATATTCCTCGAACGGCCGGCCCGGGCCGTCGCGGCGCGGCTCCATGCTGAGAAACAGTACCCGGTGGCCGTTAGAGAAAAAATCAGCCGGTTGCCAGGTGACCTGATTGCGAACATCAAACTCGAGATAGCGAAGGCCGGTGCCGTCGGCGCTCACCAGCGCGGTTTGGCCTTGCGACACGAAGAAGAACCGCGCCGAGTGACGGGCGCGGTTCTGCCGACCGCCAATCGGTGTTCCGCACGACCCACACGCCGCCAACGGCACGACGGCGGCGAGGAATTGGCGCCGATTAAGTTTCGTTTGCAGTGCGGGTTGAGTTTAGACGGCCGGAACTGGAGACAGAAGTCAGAAGACAGAAGGCAGAACGAGAAGGTCCTCACGGCCCGGATGCGCGCACACGGAAAAAAGCCGCCGAGCCGGTTGGCGAAATCGTCGCGCTGGATTGGGAATTGGTGAGCAACGGCTGCCAGTCCGGCGGATTCATCGCCGCGGTGCGCTCGATCACGAACGGCGCGGAACCGCCCGTCCAGTTCAACACGCCATCAGGCCCGTTGCGTGTAATCGTCATGCTGATGCCCTGGATGACGGTGAACACCGCCGCATCGAACGCCACGGCGTGCACGCCGTCGGCGGCGCTCAGGAGCAGTGTGTAAATGCCGGGCGCGCTGAAGCTGACCGTGGTGTTTGTCTGCGGCGCGTCTGCGAACGTCGCTGTACCCGCTCCCGAATAGAGCTTCCAGCGATTCGTCGTGGGCAGGCCAATCCACATCACGCTGCCCTGCAACGTCACGGGTGTTCCCAGCGACACCGTGCGATCCGGCCCCGCGTTTGCGCCCGGCGGATTCGGCGCGCGCGGGCCTTCGTACTGGCCGGTGGTACGGATGACTTCAAAGTTCGTGATGCCCACCGTGCTCAAATGATCGAAACAACCGGCCGGCCAGCGGTTGTCCGGTGGGACGGAGATGGAAAAGAAGTTTCCGTTGTCGGCGACGAACGCGCCGTATTTCTTCAACGCGGAGAGGATGGCCTTTTCCTGCTTCGTCCAGTTGTTCGGGATGGGGAAGCTGGACTTGAGGCGCAGCCGCTGGCCCATGGCCGGTACGTTCGTGTCGGTCGAGGAAGGCACCGAGGCGTAATGCCGTGCCGGGTAAATGAACTCGGCGCGGGTGCGCTTCACGACGATGCGCAGCGCGTGCTCGATCTCGCCCCGCTCGCACTCATTAAATCTCGGCAAGGCCGGAAACATCGGCAGCCCGGCGGCGTCGCCGGAAGTCCACGTGGCCGGACGCAGGGCGTTGGACTTGAGGTCGAACTTCGCGCCATTGGCCGCCTCCCACCGGCTGCCGTTGAGCAGCGTCAGCCACGTCTCCCAGAGGAATCCCGCACCGGGTTGAACGATGATTGAATGCCGGTCGCCGCCGACGGCGTTCACGTCCTGCTGCCATTGTTGAAGTGTCAGGCCGTCTGTTTCGGAGGGCCAGGTTTCGACCGGCAAGCTTGACGGGATCGGATACGGGCTGGGATCGGACTGGTCTCGGTAAAGCGTGAAATCGATCGGCACGAGCGGCTGTGCATCCGGGATGAGCGCGAAGTTCATTTCTTTGAACGCGCGGAGGGTACGCGGAGTGGTCAACAGATCATCGCTGATCCGCGCGATCATGGCGTCGGAGTTGGCCAGCACCGGATGGCGCGAGATGTCCTCGTTCCACGCGCTGTCCACCGGGAAGACTTGCATCGCTGCGGCGATCGCGTCGGCCTCCGGTGTGTTGAAGAGCACGGCGTTGGTGAGCCGGGGCTCCGGTCCGAGGAGGCGGCCGGCGTGATTGATACGCTCCGCCTTCGCCGACAGGACGGCGCTGCACCAGAACAGGACGAAAAGGACGTTTCGACGGCTCATCTGTCTTGGCGGTGAGGAAAGGCAAGTTCTCTGCCAGGGCAAGCTGGACACGGATAAATCAACTACGGTTGACCTCCCTCTGGAGGCGTGAAACCGACGCATTTTGCGTGAATTTTAATCGTGCTTCCGTCCCTCGTGCGGTCAAAAAGCGCCTTTTTGCCGGCAAATTGCGATGGCAGCCGGCATGCTACTATCCTACGGTAAGAAACCCCCGAGGTGACCGATGAAGATTCGCTCTCGCGCATTCACGCTTATCGAACTGCTGGTCGTTGTCCTGATCATTGCCGTCCTTGCCGGGCTACTCCTGCCGGCTTTGTCCACGGCCAAGAAGAAAGCCCTGCGCAAGAGCATGGACTCAAGCGCCCCGGCGACGGCCGCGCGGCAGGAAGCCGCCAGCCTTGGGCAGACCGCCCCGCCCCGGCGAGCCCTTGCCACGGTCAAGAGCTTCGCGGCCAGCGTCTCGCTGAAGCCGGAGCTGAGTGTCGGCACGACCGAACCGGAGTCTATATACCACGCCCAACTCAAGTCCAAATTCCTGGCGTTCAACCCTGGCAGCAACGCGGAGTGCGAGGTGCATCTGCCGTTGCCGCCGCAGATCATCTCTCTGGCCGACCTCGAGGTCACCGTCAATTCTCAAGCCAGCGAATCGGTTGAAATCCGTGGAGACAAGTTGGTCTGGTTCGGGACGCTGCCGGGCGAGCCCACTCCCATGACGATCGGCTACTCTGCCGTCGGCAAGGGACTCTACAATCTCCAAACACCACCCGGCGGCGTTCTAGACACCTTCCACATCGATTTAACCGCCGTCGGTTCGGACGTGCGCATGCTTGAACTTTCACTCCAGCCGACAAAGTACGTTCGCGGAAACGGCCAAACTGTTTATACGTGGGAATACAAACGCCTGCTCTTCGGACGGCCGATTGCACTCGATGTGCTTGGGATCGCCCCGATCGATCGTCTCGGCGAACTGACCTGGCTGGGCCCGGCGAGCGTCGTGATTTTCGGCCTGTTGCTGGGCCTGGTTGCCCACGCCTTCGCCATCCAGAACTTTGACCGCTGGATGCTGCTGTTGGTCATGGGTACGTTCACCGGGGCTTACCCGTTGATGTACTTTGCGCAAGAATTTATTCCCCTCAGCGCGGCCATCTTGGCATCCTCTGGCCTCGTGCTGCTGATCATCGCCATCCGCTCGGTGACGATTATGGGAATCCGTCTGGGCCTCTTCGGCACCGTCGTGCCCGCCACGGCTATTCTTGCCGTCACACTCGTTGGGGCGATCCACACGCGACTTCAGGGGATTCTCCTGACCGGCGTGGGCATTGCCGTGTTCATCGTGGCGATGCTGCTGATACCGCGGGTGAAAGGGGCAAAGCTGGCGCCCCAGGCCCCCCAACTCTCAAGCGCTTAGACGCAGCTCATTTGCCTGTTGCCGAATCCTTGTAAACGCCGTCGCCCTGCATCACGAAGACGACCCGCTCCAGAACGGTAACATCCTTGAACGGGTCACCGGCAACGGCGATGAGGTCAGCAAATTCCCCAGGCGTTATGCTGCCGGGCTTTTCGCATTGGCCGAGCAAGTCGGCGGCGTGAACGGTTGCCGTGTGGATGGCCTGGAGCGGCGTCATTCCAACGAGAAGCCCGGATCGGAAAGAAGTGCGAAAGCAGCCCGGGAAAAGCGCCCCACGCGTCCGGGCGCTGCCCACATTTGGGCGGTGCACTCGCAACGCATCGCCGTGTTTCTTCGAAGCGGACGCGGTTGGTGGTTGTCCTCGACGCCGGCGTGATTTTAGGCCACAAAGGGGCGTCAACTCGCTCGTGAACTTTATGAAGCGATTTCCTAGGATTACTGATGTCGCGCGCACCGCATGGCCGCCGTTCGGGGACAGCCAACGAGTCGGTCGGTTCGTCAGTCCAATCGCCATCCTCCTATTGTTGGCTGGTTGCGCGATCTGCCCGCCGTCGGACCGATCCGTAAGTTCCGCCAAAAGCGAACGCCAATCGCCGGGTCCAAGTGCGCCAATCGATGCGAAGCCACCTGGTCCGAACACCAAGTCGCCCGCCGTCGGGGCGAAAGTCGATGCCGGCCGGTCGGCTGAAGCGGCTCGATCTCCTGGCGGCTGGCAAATGCTCTTCGATGGGAAGACTCTGAACGGCTGGAAGACCACGGAGTTTGGAGGGCACGGTGAAGTTGCGGTCAAGGACGCCCTGCTCATGATCCACCTGGGCGCGATGCTGACAGGGGTTTCGTGGACAAACGAAATCCCCAAGACCGACTACGAGGTCGAACTGGAGGCCATGAAGGTTGAGGGCAGCGATTTCTTTTGCGGACTGACCTTTCCTGTGGGCGACTCGTTCTGCAGCTTCATCGTGGGCGGCTGGGGCGGTGGCGTCGTGGGGTTGTCGAGCATCGACGGCCTCGACGCGTCGGAAAACGAGACGACCAAATACCTGCCCTTTGACAAGAATCGCTGGTATCGCATCCGTCTGCGCGTCACCCAAAGCAAAATCGAGACCTGGATTGACTCTGACAAGATTGTGGACCAATCGATCGTCGGGCGCAGAATCTCCCTCCGCCCCGGTGAAATTGAGTATTCGGTGCCCTTTGGCGTGGCCACCTGGCAGACCACAGCCGCCCTGCGCAACATCAAGATTCGAAGGCTGTCGGATGCCGCGGCGGCATCCGATCCGAAATGAACCCTCCTGAACAGACGATCGCTGGGCGACGGAATTTGCTCGCACGCCTTTTCCCGGACGGAGTGCCGACCTTGTGGTGTCCAACCATAACGCACTATCAAAGCGACGGAAGCGTCGATGCCGAGCGCATGGCCGCGCACCTTGGACACCTGGCGCGGCACGTCAAAGGATTCTTAATTCCAGGTTCGACCGGCGACGGCTGGGAAATGAGCCCAAAAGAGATCAGCGGATTGTTGGAGCTGGCGCTCGAACAGACCGCGCGCTTGAGACTCCACCTCCTGATTGGCGTGCTGAAGACGGAAGCCGATGAAGCGTGGCAAACCATCCTCGACACGATGGCCTGGCTCAAGGCGCACCTGGGGACGGATGACGATCAAACGTGTCTGGCCAACGCGCGTGTCTGCGGATTCACCGTTTGCCCGCCACGCGGCGCCGATCTTTCGCAACAAAAAATTGGCGGAGACCTGGCCACCATCCTTGAGACCGGCTTCCCCATCGCGCTGTACCAGCTTCCGCAGATCACTCAAAACGAGATGAGTCCCGATCTCGTCGCCGATCTTGCTGGTGCGTTTTCGAACTTCACACTGTTTAAAGACACCAGCGTCGC
>Ga0137368_10008445_pt1 | contig 10624 bp, 7 predicted proteins | sample SagtaG_13_FD_104917 | JGI IMG/M metagenome (GOLD analysis project Ga0137368, IMG submission 104917) | Vadose zone soil microbial communities from Sagehorn Ranch, Mendocino, California, USA - Sage1_L_100_16 metaG | ecosystem: Environmental > Terrestrial > Soil > Vadose zone | place: USA...
GGTCGGCCGGTGCGGATGGTGGCCGTGAGCGACTTTTCCGGATTGACCAGTTCGGCCTGGGCCTTCGCCAAAGCCGAGGCCAGTGCCGCGACCGATTCACTGGACCGGGGCATGGCTGACCTCCGTCTCCAGCACATCAAAACTCACCGCCCCCGATCGCGAGCGCTTGGCCCGCACCCCGTGGCCGATGGCCTCCTTGGCGTCCTCCGGCATGAGAGCCTTGAGCTCGCTCTTCGCGCGTTCGTGGTCGAGAAACGCACTCCGGGTATTGCGAAAGAGCGCAGCGAACTCCGCCCACGAATTCGATGCGCTCATCTCGACGATGCGGATGGCATCAACGCGCGGCCTAGGCGGCTCCATCATGATGAGGTGCGGGACTTCGCCATACTGGACGCAGCGCCAGAACTTCTTTTCCGTCGACACCAGTACGCTAAGATAAAGCGGGTCCATGGGGATCGTGATCTCGACCCATTTGCCGCCGCCCGTGATGATGGAGAGCACCGAGGTCCTTAAGTGGGTGACCCACATGTTATGCTGGACCTGGGCCATGTACTTTTCGGCCGCTGCCTCCTCGGAGAATGACCAGGGCAGCATAAACTTGGCCTCGAACACGGCTTGCGTGCCCTCCACGATCCCGTCCAGAGTCGCTGCCATCCAAGGAATTGCCGAATGCCTAACCCGGCGCTGCACATCGCGGACCTGCTGGCCGGTGTTTCGCTCGTACCAGGAGCGGTTGAGCTCCTCGGTAGCCCTTCCGAGCTGCACGATGAGGTTGCCGGACAGGTCCTCCGGTTCGGCCTCACCACGTTTTTCGTGCCACAGTTGGACTAAGGCGGCTTCATCGTTGCCCATGATGATGCGGGCGTCGGAGCCGCCGATGAAGGCGCGGCGCTGGGCCGAGGTAGCGATAACTGACATGACAATCCTCCTTCGATGAGGCCGCAAACGCCTGATGAGCTCGATTCTTATCATTAGTAATCCAAGATGATCTTAAATAGCTCAATATGGGACCATTGTCAACCGGTAACAGAACGGGGAACATTGCAAAACAATGAGATATTCGGCTCAAATCCGAGCGGCGCGTGCGCTTCTAGGCTGGAGCCAGGACAGGCTTTCCCGTAAGGCCGGTATCGGCCTGGCAACTCTGCGGCGGATCGAACAAAACGAGGGAACGGTCAAAGGAAATTTCTCAACCATCCTCAAAATACAAAAAGCTCTTGAGCAAGCCGGTATCCATTTCACGGAAGACGATACCGGAGAGATCGGCGTTCGGCTGAAAATGAGGACGCGATGATTCCCTCGATCTGGGGTCAAAGCGGCGGGGCACCATTTTCCTTCATGCCAGCCAATACCGTACTGCGCTGCCACAGCAACAACGCAGATTGCTGCCGCAGGTCCAGTGCGTGGTTCTGTCTTAAGAGTACAGCGGCCATCGAATTAGTTCTTGCGTGCGGTGTAGTGCGTTGCTGGACGCGCTGGCGTAAAATCGAACCCGCGTCATCAGCTTGGAAGACATTGTTCCGGCGTGGGCAAATCGTTGGCGGCCCCAACGCGGATTCGAAGGTGAAAAGTCTGCGCGATCCCCACCGGATCGCAACTGGAGGCTACCTTGACGCCGAACGAGCTTTTGAAAGTGCCGGCGTCGAATTCATTGATGAGAACGGGGGCGGCCGCGCCTCGCTTTGATTGCGATGCAGTCCATGGCCATCCGGGGACTCTCGTGGCAAAAGCCGCAACTTCGACTTTCACGGCAGCGGCCGACTCGGTCCACGCACTAGTAAAATGTGACCTGGCATCGAATGCCGCTGGGTATCATCGCAGAGGGGTTTGCAAGTTCGATGCGCACCAAAAACGTGCTGCTCGCGGCGTCGATGACGGGGTCCTTCATGGTAACGACAGACTTATATTGCCCCCCCACCGCCTCTTCAGGAACTATTGTGGCTGGCGTGCCGGACCAAATTTGACTGAACATCTTTACTGGGAGGAACGTGTGAACGTAAAGCGGGTTGATCTCCGCAATCTCCACGATCTGGCTATCGTCGCGCACGTACTCGCCAGGCGCCATTTTGCGTGACGTAATTACTCCATCAATCGGGCTCTTGATGGTTCGCTGATTCAAGAAAGATTGCGCCCTTTTCGCCTCCAGTCCGGCTTGTTCCAAGGCATACTTAGCACGCTCGAGCTCAAATTTGCGCATCGAAGCATCGCTTTTGGCCTTTTCGAAAACCTCGTCTGAAACGTGCTTGCCCTTCCACAGCTCATTGCGGCGCGAGAACTGGGACCCATACAGTGTGGCGGCCTCCTCCGCCAGCCGCACTTCGGAGTCGTTTTCGGCACGGAGTCGTGCGATAGCAAGGTTGTGCATCTCGATTGCCGATTCAAGCTCAGCAATCGTGTCGCCAGCCTTCACGAAGTCACCGCGGTCGACCGCGACCCGCTGCAGCACGCCAAAGGCCTGGCTCCCAACCTTCGTGACCATCTTTGGCTCGATCAGACACTCGTATGCCTGTTCTGCGCGGCTAGTTCCCAGCAGGAAGAGCATGACACCAAGCGCACAGATCGTCGCAAGCAGATCGGAAAAAATGAACATCTTCAATACCTTCGGCTGACGGGGCCTGCGAAGGCGAGGGAGATCAACTGTTGCTCCTCCTGTCTAAATGCCCGAGCTCTGTTGCGTTCTTGCCGGCGGGCAGAACGGTGTAACGCGAGTTGCAATAGTAAACGAATCGCAGTCTGGGAGTAGACGCCGGTACGCGCCACGAGGAGGTTGAACAAGACACGCTCGACAGCAGATGAATGGTCTTGCACCAACTCGCAGCCAATGTCCAAGACGGCTGTTGGTTCACCCTCCAACCCAGCAGATGGGAGATCGAGGATGAGACGATCGGGAGGGATTGTCATGACTTCCACGCCCACCAGCATAAGGCGCAGCCGTTTGCCCAGCGCTGACAGAAGCGTTGACGGAAGGTAGCGCCCTGGCCCGATGATCACGGGACCCTCACCGGTGCTCAGAGCCTCCACAACCAGAGCGGCGTCCTGTGGCATTGGCGGCCCACCGAGGCAGGCGGAGCCGATGCCGGCTTCATTGAGGAGCTGCGCAGTCCTGACCGCGACGTTTTGGTTTGCTGCAACGATCAGCACGGGTATTCGCTGGCCCTTGGCGGCCCGCACTTCCGACAGAAACAGATTCCTAGCTTCCACTTCATTGGAGGCGAGCAGCAGGCGAATGCCCCGCCTGCGCAGGTCCGGAGTTGCCGAAAGTCCATAACGGCGCCTTAGCTCTCCGCACGCAATGTCGGACTGCGCCATCGTGCCGCCGAGCCGTTTGTATTTGCTCGCGAAACGGTGCAGCGAAATGCGCCTCGCAGAGATTGTGCCGCGGTGATCTATTCCTTCATGAGCGGCTAAGAATTGGGCGACCCCGGGATCTTCGTCAGCCGGTTCATTGAGGAGACTACGTGCAGCATCGGTAATGGGCTCCACTTGGCGATCCACGATGCGATATTGATCCGGCGAAATGGCCCGCGCCGTGAGCGCCCTCTCGGCCAGGCGAATTTGTCGCTGGGATGAAAGATCTGCCCAAGGCGGACCCAAAGCCCTGCCGATTAAGCCGAGCCTGATCTGCCCTGTACTTGACAGGCGCACCCGTTGAGCGCTTTCGATGAGGTCTGCAGCTGGATCAAGTTCGCCGATCAATCCCGTCACCTGCAAAATGAGGGAATTCGCCGGATCGTCGGACGCGCTTGGGCCAAAAACCGAGGCGGCGCCGCTTTCGCACAGCAGGGCATCGATCGCGTCGACGATTGCAACGTCGCATGCGGCGGCCGGCGAATACATGGATCCTGGCAGCGCCCCACCGAGAGATTCTATATTTCGACGAAGTTGCGACTTCGCCGGATTCCGTTTGGCCACATCGCGGAGATAGTCTTGGGCGAGCTGATTAATAGCTGCAAATACAATAGGTTGTCGATGATGATGTTGCCGCGCCGGGAGGGATTGTCCGGCTTGCAAAACGCCAAAGCCGATATTCAACAGGGCGAGTGTTGCCTGCGCCGTTTCGGCCATCGCAGTTGCACGGGCCTCATCCTGGGTTAGCACGTGAACCCTGCGTCCAAGCGCAACGGCAACTCCGGCCGCCAGGGTTGCGCCAACGGCCCGCCCCGCCGGAGATTGGAGGAATAATGCGCCGCGATCGAGCATGGCCACAGCTGCGATCACCTCGGTGACCCTGGGCATCCTCCTGCTCGCTCTTATGTATGCCCTGATTACGTAGCCGAGCGTAACGTCGATGGCATTCGGGCGGCTCCGCCGCAATGCCCGCAGCGATCGGATTGCTGTCGCAAGCTCCTCGTTGCTGACCTTTCGAGTCATTCGGGCAATAGAGAGGGCATTGCGAGCCGTACGCCTCCAAGAGTTACGGGCAAACATTGTTCGGATCCGAGCACTATAGTGGGTTCGGAGGTCGCGACCATGCGCCTGTCGCGATCGCCTCGCGTGATCAAGCGGTTCTTGTCCGCTGCCGGTCAATCCACGAAATGGCCTATACACTGAACTGCCTCAGGAACAACTGTCGTATGCGTCGCCACCACTGTAGCGCGAGCGGCTCGACGCCATGAACGATCTGAACATGGGCGCGTTCACCCATGCGGAGGGGTGCGTGTGGCGGTTTCACTCGAAAATGGAACTCAAAGTATTTCTCCAGCGCACGGATATCTTTCTTGTCGTCCGGATCGAGAGCAGCGGACCCGCCTCCGATTGAGCTGAGCGCCATGTTGGGAAGACGGTCCGACGCGAGCGGGATGGCACGCACGAGTTCGGCTTCGAGCCTTTGCGAGACCGCGCTCGACAACCGCACGCTCACCCGCTGCACCACCTCCCGCACGAGTCCGATATCGTCCTGACGAACGATGGCACGCACGAGCAGGTCTTCATCGCGCACAACGTATCCGACAACGGTTCCCCGGGGCACGAAGCGACCCAACATATCTTCTGGCGAGGCCCGCACGAACGCTCCTGGATTCGGCGCCAAAACCTTCAGCCTTCTTACCTTATCTTGCTCCGTCGCCAGCTGCTCTTCTACGTGCCGAATCTCGTTTTGCGTAAGCTGCGCCTTCACCAGACTCTCACCGTACTCCGCCTGATAACGCGCAAGCAACGCCTGCCGGCGCGCTTCGAGCATCGCGATCCGAGCTGGCAGCTCGCTATCGACGAGTTCGATAACGGGGCAACTTGCACAAGTTTGCTCGCCATCGCTCACGAGAACTGCTGAGACGAATCCCCCCGTGCCCGCCGCCACCTCGGCAGCCGGCGGCGGCCAGATGATACCCTCCGCACTGGTCGTCAGCGCCATTGGTACGGCAAACAGCAAAAGCAAGACGGCTGTCACGGCCCCCCCTGCGCCCGTCAGCGCCCGCACACGTCCTCTGGCGAGCATCGGAGAGGTCAGCAGAAAGCGCATGGCCTTGAGGACCGGCAGAACGAAAGACGACAGGACGACCCATAAAGTGAGTAGGACGCCCACAAAGAAATATCTCTGAGCCAAAAACAAAGCGATCAGCAACAGCACAAAGACCCGGTAGCAGAACGAAGCGATGCCATAAACGACAAGCAACAAGGCCTCGGAGCGACTCACGATGCGTGGCACTGCGCCGCTCACGCCGAGCAGATAACGCTGTACGAGATAGGACAAATATCTCAGTGATTGCGGGCCGAGGTTCGGCACGCCGAGCACGTCACCGAGAACGTAGTAACCATCGTAGCGCAGGAGTGGATTGGCATTGAAGAGCAGCGTCGAAACACTTGCTACGAAAACAAGATTAAAAGCCGCGCTACGCACAATACCCGGTTCGAGTTTTAGCCAGAGCAGCAACGCTAATGCCGCGACAAGCAATTCGACGTAAACTCCGGCCGCACCGACGGCGGCACGCTGCCACTTCGATGGGAAGCTCGTCGAGCTCGAAGCATCTACATATGGCATCGGGGCAAGTACAATGAACAACACGCCGATCTCGTGCACATCCCCGCCCCAGCGTTTGATCGCGTAGCCATGACCCAGCTCGTGAAAGGTCTTGGCAAAGATAAATGCCAGCGCCATCAAAATGAGGTTGTCGGCTGCAAGCACCCGGTCGGCGAGATTCCCGGTGAGCTCGGTCCAGTGTGCGCCGGCCTGCGAACCTGCATAAATGACCAATGCCAGCCAGATCACAAAGCCCGGGCGGGAGAAAAGAACCTTTCCGATAAAGCTTGTGTGATCAAGGAAGCGATTGGGGTCCAATATTGGAACGCGAATCGCAAGCGGGGATTTCAGCCGCTGGATGTTGAGGAGCTGCCGCGTTCGCGTCGACCGGGCCGTCAGTTCATCAAGATCCGGCGGCAGGTCACCCTGGAGCGCATCTGCGTTGTGCAACTGGGTGAGCAGTCGCAGGACTTCATCCGAGGTTGGCGCATCTGCGCCAAGGCGCAGGCGAACTTGCTCCAGGATTTCGCCGACCGTAGCCCGCCCGTCCAGCAGCCCGATGACAAGCTAAGACTCGGGCGAAAAGCGATAGAACCGTCCGCTTGCTGGATCGTGCAACGTGTACCACGTGCGGCCGCGTGCGATTTGCCGGCCCAGCTTAACATGGCTGCGCAGCCTCAGCCTGAGTGGAGCCGCAAGGTTCCAATATGGACTTGGCCGCTCCGGGGCGCCGCGCGCTGTCATGGCCACCAATGCCAGATTTGCAGCCGTGCCCAATCAATGAGGCGCCGCGTCCAGATCCAAACGAGCAGCTGCGGATCAGTTTGGATTCTGGCAACTCCCTCCATGCCGGGCCTAAGGGCCGTCGCTGCCTCGTCGAGCTGGGCCTCAACTCGAAAGGCGTTGCGGCCTTTAGCGGCGACAGTCACCGGTGACAGCCGTGTTACTGAGAACGGCAGCGGGTTGTTCGGCATGGCTGTGAGCAGCAGCTCGCCACGCTGGCCCTTTTTCACGTAAACAATGTCGCGTTCGTCAACCTCAATGACGATCCGATAGGCGTCGAGCGGTGCCAGTGTGAACAGCACATCGCCTTGTTGAACCGCACGGCCGAGAGCCTGGCTGTGATCTCCGTCGATCACATGGGCGGCGAATGGAGCCTTTATTTCGGTGCGGTCGATTTTCTGATCGAGCAAGCCAATCTGTGCGCTGGCCTCCGCAATCTGCGCATCCAGAACCCTCACCGCCGCAAGTTTACGCTCAGCAACGGCACGCTGTTGTTCTTTCAGGTGTTGCTCGCGCCGCATAAGCCACGCATGCCGCTCCAGTGCCAAGTCTCGCTGGTCGAGTCGCGCAAGGACAGCCCCTTCCTGGACCTTGTCGCCGGGCCGGACCAAAGCTTCAGCCAAAAATCCGGCAAAGGGGGCGGCGGCGACACGCTGGACGAAGCCTTCCAGTCGTGCATCGCTTGGAACGTTGAACGTCATTGCAAAAAAGGAAAAGAACAACACGGTCGCGACTGCGACGGCAGCTACAAGCTTGCGGCCGACATATTCGGACCCGACAAAACGACCAATCTGCTCGCGTGCAGCTGCCATCGCCTTGATAGGAAGCGGTCTCTCCTCATCATAAGCGCGCAAAAGCGTCGCACCCACGAGATGCGCAACGCATTCGGCAAGCTCAAGTCGTTGGCCGACCGCAGATGCCGTATCGGCAAATTCGAACGTAAGCGCGGCCCTAATCCCACCACGATCTGTGACTGGCACCGTGATGATTTGCTGCGGTTTCATTCGGTCGAATTCGGACAGCGCCCGATGCGCGGTCTCCAGCATCAGCGATTGGGTCGGATTGGGAAATGTGATGCTCGCATGCTGATCCACGGCCTCGTCCATCGCGGCCGAGAGCGCCAATGACAGTGCGGACCGCCGAGCAAGATTTGTACTGTGAGAAACCGCTGCCACGCCCGTACGCCCGTTTCGTTTGATGCCGAATGACACCCTATGGCAGCCTAGGCGACAGGCAAGCTCCGTCATGGTTGCCAGCGCAGCAGCTTTAAAGCCGGGCTGCTCGATCGATATCGACACTGCTTCGAGGGCGAGCTTCAGACGGTCGAGTGCAGTTCGATCGTTCTGGGCGTTCCGGCGGCGAATCCACGCCTCGATCCACCCTGATCCCCATTGCAGCTGACGCAGCAAAACCTGCAGCTCGACGTCGCCCGCCCGGCTGAGCTCGACCGCTATCAATCCGTGCAACCGCTCGTCGACAAGGAAGGGATAGGAAACAGCCACGGCCGCGGCGTTAGGATCGCGAAGAACAACCCCTTGTCGGTGTTCGACCGCCATGCTCGCAGCTCGCCCAAGCAGTGGAGTTGGCGAGGTGCGTTCGGGCCAGAACGCTGCCGGCGTGTATTGGCCGCCATCGGGCTCGCCGAGGGCGACGACTCCCCGTTGGACGTAGGAAACCGTGCGGCACTGAAGAGCCAGCCACCCGTTCAAGAACTCCGCATCGTCCGATGCGCGCGAAATCCGCGACCATGCGCTGCGGTCGACATAGACGAGGTTCGTCGTCGACTGAGTTCCGCCCTCAGGACCCGGCTCGTGTCTAGACTGAGCTTCGCTCGTCTTCACTGGTGATCAATGTTACAGCGGTGCACTCCGTTTCGAGCGCATCTCAACCCAACAGGTGACCGGCGCTTAGCTATTAGTAAGCTCAACTCTCCGGAAGATTGTCCTGTCTCGTGCCTATAGTGATGGCTCCGTACCGACGCTCGTATTCCGCCAACACCGCCGCCAGCAAGGTCAGCAGCCGTTTTGCGGCGTGCGGATTGAGTATGATGCGGTTCGACAAGCTCACAACCACATTGCCGATTTCTGTGGCGCTCCAGGTGCGATTGGTACCGAAAAACAGCGTCACCTCTTCACGACTGCTGGTCGCATTCACCACGTTCGCGTAGGAACTAGCCATTTGGCTATCGTCCCAACGAATTTGGGGGCCCTCCCCGGCCGCCTTCGAGGCAACTTTAACCGTGCGCTCGGACTCTTTTTGCGCCTGCTCAGCCATTTTCCACCTGCTCAGCCATTGCAACCTCTTGAGATCATAAGCATTACGCTCAATGGGCTAAGTTGTCACCAAGTTATGGCGTTACCGAGTATGCATAAAGGGTGAATTCGGCAAGCCCAGAGGAGCGAACAAGAAGTCCACCATGACGAGACCAGAGTCAGTCGCGCCGCTGCTGCGATTGCGTGATCCGGTCGGTTGCGTCGAGGTCAAGTAATCCCCTGACCAGTCGATGCTGGCCCGCGGCGCTGACGCGAATGTGTCGGTTCCGCTCGTTGTCTGTGCATCGACAAGTCCGCTGCCCGGATCGAACAGGGCGAAGGACTGACTACTGAACATCGCCGGGGCGGGCTCGGCGCCATGGCGGGCGCCGCTCAGCGAAGAAGCGAGGTCGGTGATCGTTGGACTCGGGGCGCCGAACAGGGCCAACGCCGCGGGCGGCTCCGCGATAAAGCGGGTGCCGCTGCCCGGATCGAACAGGGCGAAGGACTGACCAGCGAACATCGCCAGGGCGGGCTCGGTGCTGCTCAGCGAAGAAGCCGGGTCGGTCGTCGTTGGACTCGGGGCACCGAACAGGGCCGCCGACTGAACGCTCAGCGCTGCCATTGCCGCGGACGGCTCCGTGATAAAGCGGGTGCCACTCATGGAGGACGCAAGATCTGGGGTCGTCGGGATCGGGTCGGCAAAATGCTGGCGGAAATCGCGCTGGTTGCCCGGCAGTTGGCCGGCCTGCGGATCTTGCGGCGGTCCTCTTTGGTCAGAATAGTCTGGATCCGTCTGCCGCACCATGCCGAGTTCGCCGTACGGCTCGAAATTCCGCGTCGGGTCGGGGGGCAGCGCTCCCAATGTCAGCCGCTGATCCACCGAGAGCTGAGCATCGGGAAGACGCTGATCGGCCCCATCGGCCTTTGACAGCTGGAGCAGGAATTGCTCGATTGTCGGACTGACGTCGCGGATGACCTCGCTCGCACCGAAGGGGCTGTAGGGGACGATGTAGTTGTTGAACTCGCCGAGCCAATCGATGAGGCGGTCGCCGCCGGTGTTGTGGATCAGGACGTCGCGGCCGGCTCCGCCATAGATGACGTCTGTGTAGGCCATGAACGAGTCGGCCTGGTTGTTCTCGAGGTCGCCCCCCACGCCCTTCTTCAGGGGTTGCGCCGGCGTATCCATGTCGTCGTCGCCATTCATGAGGTCATCGCCGCGGCCACCGTACATGTGATCGCGTCCGGTGCCGCCGACGATCCAGTCATTGCCGAGATCGCCGAAGATGCGATCGTCGCCGTCGGTCAGCTTGCTCCCTGCCCCGAGCGAGGCGGTTGCAAACCGCGTGTCGAGCACGCCTTCGTTCGATTTGAAGTTCAGCAGGAAGTCGTAGACCGCCTCGCTCGAATTCAAGACCGGCGTGCCGTCCCCACGGAGCATGATCTTACGCAGCGGAGCGTTCTCGTTGTAGTAGGCAAACTCCGAGATCTTCGACGGGGCTGTCGCCGGGTCGTAATTGCCCTGGTAGTCGAGCACGTGCCCGGGGTTGTAGGGCGCGAAGCTGTACCAGAACGGCTGCGGCTGCTCGACCGGGTTGGTCTTGGTTCCGATGTTCTGCTGGATGACCAGCAC
>Ga0137368_10008447_pt1 | contig 10623 bp, 19 predicted proteins | sample SagtaG_13_FD_104917 | JGI IMG/M metagenome (GOLD analysis project Ga0137368, IMG submission 104917) | Vadose zone soil microbial communities from Sagehorn Ranch, Mendocino, California, USA - Sage1_L_100_16 metaG | ecosystem: Environmental > Terrestrial > Soil > Vadose zone | place: USA...
CAAACTATCCTGGGACCGCAATGGGAGTTTCCGCCATCCGACCAGACCGTCCTTGAACTTCGAGGACGATCCATTATCGGCCCGTGTATAACCGTTACGTTTCTTGTAGACCGTCTCCAACCACGCCCACCCGAAGGGGGCCATGGTCATGACCTCGGACATGGTGTCGGTCCAGGTTCCAGACATGTCCTGCATGCATGAGGACAGGAAGTCGGCTTGTTTCTTGTGGGCGTTGTCTTCGCTGAAAGGTTTAACTTTCCACGTGGCGGACCGGATCAGCATGCCGATCGCGAACAACATGGCGCCGACGATGGGATCGTTGTCTCGCATCTCCTTAATGATGCGAATCCCCAGGCGGCCCTTCAGCTGGGGTAGAAACTCTTCGCGGATGATGCCACCGGACTCATTTAGCCCAGAAAACCCGACCTCACTGAAGCCGGCCACTTGATCCGCGGGGCGACGATATTTCTCAATTTTAACCGGCTTGGGCACTGCTTGATCTCCAGTAGGATGTTCCGGTCGGCCCGCCTAGTTGACCGTACACCATTCGCTTCTCAAGTTGCTTGATCAGCTGTTCGGTGGCATCCGGGCCGTCGTCCCAATCCCCTGGAAATTCGTCAAACTGTGCAAAGTAAGTGGGGACCGTTTCTACAAGATGCCGCGCGAATCTTACCACACGGGTGGACGGATCAGCAACTTGCGGTTGAATCCCAATGATCCGCGTCATCTTATTTTGCGCCCCATGTTGCTCGTGCGCGGTAATGGTCGGATACAGCTTCCTCTTCTTCGCCGCCTCCATGATGGTGGGGGCGAGAAGATTCTTGTACATATTCTCCTCGCACGCGAGTTTGCTGTCGAACCGCTCGTATTGATCCAGCAGCCGTTTGATTTGATAGTCCGGCGTTTTCTTCGTCATAACCACGCCGAAGATCTCGATCCACCCATCCGACAAGCGACCACCCGTCACGATGGCGGCATAATCGCGTTTCCCCTTCTTGAACTCACCAGCCTTGGTCCCGCCCGCTGGGTCAATGACGGTGACGATTTCTTCGTATTCCTTAAGACGTTCCCGTGTCCATTCCACGTACTGGAACTTTAATGGGTCAAACGTCTTTTCTTCCTCGACACGCGGATCGTTCATCATCTCGCGTGCGAAGTTTAGAGCACCGACTTCCGGTTCTCGCTTATAGGCGGCCAAGCGTTCGAGGGACCAACCTTCGGGCCACAGGGCCGAGCCGTCGTTCAAGACATTCCCGATGGGGAGACGTTCTTCCTTACGAAGGGTGTTGATGGCTCGCCACAGGAGGCCGTCCCATTCCTTACTTCCTACCAGCGATGCAATCAGACAATCACGGTGGGGCAAGTTGCCGATCACGAACACATCCCAGGTATCGTCACCTAGGCCCATGAACGTGCCGCCGAACCACTTCTTATGTCGGATACGTTTCAGGAAGGTATCTGCGGTCTCCGGCGACTCCGGATCGTCCAGAATCGCGAGGTCGGGTCGCCGACTTCCCTTCTTCAGACCGCGCATGCGCGCGCCCGTGCCTTTTGCTAAGACCGTCGCACCGCTGGCAAATGTGATTTGACGGTCCGTCCATTTCTCTAACTGACCTTTGGCGTCGCGGGCCGGTCGTAAATGGGGAAAATCTTCCAGAAGAAGTTCGTTGGTTTCTACTTCCTCAACAATCGTCGCCAGATTGGCTTCCGCGGTGCCTGAGGCCTCTCCAATGAGCAGGATGAAGTACTTGCGCTTATAAGCCAAATGCCATAGAGGTAGAGCGAGGGAGATGATGGTGGTCTTCCCAAACTTTCGAGGAGCAATCCGCGCCACCCGTTTTCCCTTATCCGCGTGGGGGCTCGGGCCGTTACAGGCGTCGAAGAGGTCGTAGTGCATGTCCCCAAAACCCTTTGTAAAGTGTTTGCGGAGATATACACGGCAAAATTGCTCCAGGTCGTTTTCACAGGCTTTCTTTCGCTGATTAGTGGCGGAGGCCGGGCTGGCCATCCGCATACCGAGAATGGCGGGACTAACGTCGATACCGGTGCCTTTTTTGACAAGAGAACCGCGCTTGAGGTCTCCGAGAGTCTTGAACGCCATGGCCCCTATGATAACAAACGATCGCTGCGGTCAATGACTTGTGCGTCAATGGCCCCAGAATCATTCTTTTTCTTGGTGTCGATGTTGATCGAGGCCCACTGTTCTTCAATGCGAGCCAACGTATCCAGGTCGGTCACTTGCACCGCGACCACCGTACCCATCTGTTCCAAGACCTTCCGGAACATCGCCATACTGATCGTACCCTCGTTCTCGATCTGGTGCATGCGATGTATGACTTTACTTACGGATTCGATCATCCGCACCGCGTCCGCGATATCGACTAGTTTCTTGGGCTTCTTGTTTTCGTCCCCGTCCATGTGCCAGGCGAGCAACGCATCGGAGAATAACTCGAACCGCTCGATGAAGTCCATGATCAGGGTGCGCATCAACATCAAGTCAGGTTCAAGATCACGGATGTTGACTTCTTGCTCATGGAGCCGCATCATGCGCTCCACTAACACTTCCTTGTTAAACCCGCCCCACCGTCCAATCTTGTTGCGTCGCTTCGCCCGCTCAATGTCTGCAAGGGTGAAGGGGATCATGGGGGTGTCGGGTTTCGTGCGCGGGGCGACCGTATCGGCCCGTTGGGCACGGGACACGATCTTCTTGAGTTTTCGTTTCGGTGCATACCGCTTGACCCGCATTACTTCACCCCTTGACCGTCAATCCACTTATTTGGGCCGTCAAAAGTGGAGACGTCGAGTCGTTCCCGTTCCACAGGAAGGATCGCGCCACACCCCACACAGTGGCCATCCTGTGGGCGACGTTGAGTTCTTGTGCAATACCGACATGTGGTTCGGGGAACTGATTGGGCGAGGGTGTCGCCGTCTTGTACCTTGGCAAATTCGCGGACAAGAAGAAGATCTCGCTCCTGACGGCCACCGCGCTCGCGATATTCTTCGTATGCCTGAATTCGCTGCCAGGCGAACCACGCGAGACATGTGGCGGCCAGTAAAGCTAAGCCAAGTGGATTATCAATCATACATCCCTCCGACGCGGGCGCTTTATAGCATTTCGCAGTGTTTGGAGAACTTTCCGCGATTCGTCGTCAGCCGTGCGACCGGTGAGGGTCCAGACGGGTGCCCCAGGCGGTAACGGGTCCAGACCCAGCCGTGTCCGCTTATCATTACGCGACAATAGACCAAGGATTGTGGACACCAGTGCTGGAGTAATACGCGGCGTGGTGTCGCCTTGCCATGCGGACTTGACGGGGTGATATTGCTTAGGGCGTCGAAGCCTCATGAGGTGAACCAGGTCCGTCATCAAGCGCGTCCCGCCCAAGACCGCTCGGTCAAGGGCACGGATTTGTTCGACTGTGGCCCAGGCGACATAGCCTTCGTCATTATACACGACACGCATGCCAGGAAATGCGCCCTGAATCATATACTTGCCCGGGGCGAAGCGCGGTCCATGCATCCAGGTAGACATCTTCTGTAACTTGCGCGGATTTGAGGGCATGGACTCGATTAGCTCGGTTTCCGGATACTTCAGCGGTCGATGGGCGTTGGTCGAGGCTTGCGGGCGTGGCGGGTTCGGAATATCGCGTGTGCGTCGTACTTCATCTTCCATCTGACGCGCCCACAGGTGCCGATGGCGTATGCACCATTTCGCATACATCATCTTTCCCTCACGCATTCCGATCGAGGTCGCCCACCTCGGGCAACCCGTATACGCGCACGTGCGCGCCGCGAAGGGATCGGCCGCCCCATACTCCGGGGCAGGGCCCAAGTCTGTGGGATGGCGAAGATGCCACGTACAGACATTGCGGACGCGCCACCGGCCTTGAATCGTCTTTTCTTTGATGGCGACGACACGCGCACAGGGCCCGACTTTACACTTCGGTCGTTCCAATAACGACTCAACGGTCGGCATGCTCGGACTCGAAGACAAGTTTGCATTCAGGGCATATATCTGCGCTAAGACGTGTCATGGATCGCAAGGCGCCCGCCGGATCACGACGATACATATCTTCGGCAATGATCAGACCCAGACTATGTGTCTTTCCACACAAGGAGAAGAATGGATCAGTGGTCGATTTGACCAGGTGTGCGTACATGTTATTGCACTCCCCACTTTGTTCGGAAAATCAGAGCCCCACGTCTCAGATACGCCTTTTCCTTTTTGGAATAGGCGATCACATTGGTGGGACGAAAGAACTCGTACGTGGGCGGGGGTAGGCCTTCCACGCGTGATTGTGCTTCATGCTGACGCACCATGGCACCGGGACACTTGGCTACCTGGCACTGGATCGTGATGGCGGCCGGACCGGGGTCTACTTGCTCGACGCAAATCCACGCCCCACACCGATTGCACTGATAATAGTGAAAGGTATGCTGAAACGCGTCAACGGGCGGCCGGCCCATGGTAATCCTATGTTCGACCATCGCGCTCTTTCTCCAATTCACAGATACGGGCTTCGGCGGCGATAAGCTTCTTCGCTGTTTGACTTTCTAGCCGTGTAAAGATCGCGGCAAATTCCAGGGCGAACTGGGCCTGGGTGATACGGCCTGCACGTTCTTGTCCCGTCGCCACTCTATACAAGAATTCTGAACAGGCGTCGGCCGCGAATGCATGACCTAGCATGCAATACGCACTTTCGGTGGGAAGTCGCCGGGCATCGACGAGATTCTTTTGGGCTTCTGCGCGCCAATGTTCGGCGATTTTTTTCAAGGCGGTTTGATACCGGTCCATGATCGCTCCGACGGGGGCGCCCCGCCGCGCCCCACACTGATTAGACGGCGTCCCAGTTCTCGGCGACGACCGTCACGTTGTAGGCAAGCGGTTCGGTGAGGTCCGTGTCTTCGCCCCATTCCGGCCCGCGCACGGCCAGATCGGGCATGGTCCACTGCCACGAATTGAAGTGCGTGGACGGGGTGATGTAGTTCCCGAAGCTGATGGTCGAGCCGTTCACCGGCCTGAGGACATCGAAATAGGCGGCGGTCAGTCGCCGGGTGCGCACGTTGGCCCAGCGCCACAGGCCCTGATACAACACCCATATTCTGTCATTGACGACCGGATTTCTGTACATGTGATGGTCTCTGTTACCGACGTTGACTATTCCGCTGGGGTGGTACGAATGACGCGCGCGGTATGCGTCACTTTGGAGCACTCGAATACCACGGTTGGCCCCATCTGGAGCGTCACGGCGTCCGTGTGCGAGAGGATGCTGTCGACGAGTCGGCTCTGTTCGGCCTGGAGGCGTTCTAGCTGTTGATCGATTTTCTGACGATGTTCGAGGTGGCCCTTGATAAGTTTGTCGTTCTCCATCCACTTGCGTGCGATGGCGGAGTTCTTTCGCGTGTACGCGGCGGACGTGTGTGCCATGGGTGTCCTTTATGACGTGGGGGCCAACGTGGGGGCATTATACGCGCCCCCACCCCCGGGGTCAACTTTTCACAGATGTAACGGTGTTTCTTCTTCCAATTTCTTCTTGTGCCATTTCTTCCGGTTCACACGACTGGTGGCCGCTTCCTTTTCATACGACTGCAATGCCGCGAGGGCGGCTCGTTCTTCTTCTGCCGCATCGTCCAACGTGCTCGGAATGACTGGCCGTGTGATAGGTTTGTGCTTTCTTACCTTGATGCGTGGGGGTACGGATGCATGACGCGATGTGTGGGGGGCTTTTGTCTTTTTCTTTGTTGCCCATGCTTTGTTATCCGCAATTGCATCGGCGTAGGGATAGGACGGTTCGTCAAATGACTGGCTAATTTCGGCCTGTTCTTCGGGTGTGGTGTCGCGAAGGGCATCCCGCATATCGAACAGGGTTTGGTGAAGACGCGCCACTTGCGCGAGCGCGGCATCCCGCTCCTGGCGATACCGGCGAACACGACCTTTCCACTTGGCCAGACGGGCTTCCCAGCGATAGCGCGTGCGTGACGACTTATACATCCCGAATAACAGGGGTTCAATTGCGAGGGTGATTACTTTCTTCAGGCAATCGGTACGACGACGCGCGGCTGGAAGATGTGATGCCAAGATGGGCACAATGTGGGCGGCGATCTCTTGTGCGGCGACCCGATTCTGCGTGGGGCGAATGCGTGGGGACATGTGATGTCTTCTTCTAAAGATAATGGGGATGTGCGTCGATCGTTGTCAACCCCCGGATTATCCCACACCGGGGGATCGAAAGGTGAAAAAAATGGCGAAAAATTTGTAAGTTATTGAAACGATGTGGGGTTAAGATGCGATGTCGATATTCGATCGTACATCACGATCCAACAACGGTAGGTAGGTGGGTGTGTGTCATGGGTCGGAAACGCCCCCATGTGTGACCACACGGCAACCCCCACCCCTTTCATTGGTCTTTTCTTGCTTACTTTTAGCATAAGTAAGTTAAGTTAAAAAAGAAGAGATTTTAAGCAAGAATATTGTATCAATGGGTATACCCCCGTTTGGTGGATCGTGATGTACCGGTAAATAACTGGAATGGGTGTATATGGCCGGAAATCAATGACTTAACGGATTTTAACGCTGAAAAATGCGGTATTTTTTGTCGAATTGGATGACTTATGGGTGATGGCTGCGGTATGGCTGATATGGATAACCCGTGTATGCGCAATCACTTACGGATGGGAAATTGGCGGGCTTGAAAACTCAGGGGTTCTAAATTGTGAAAAAGTCCGAATTATTGAGGGGCTGGGTTTCTGAGGCTGTAAAAAAACTTAAGGCATTCCGAGATCGAGCATTTCAAGTTCGCGGAAAAGCTTCAGGTTCACCGAGATTGTCAATAGCGACCGGACGGCGCGACCGACCCGGGTACGCAAACCACACACGGGACCGGCGGCACCACCCGCCACCCACTTACTGGGAGACGACACATGGCCAAGAAGAGCAAGGGCAACACCCCCATCATACCCCCGACCACACCCGAGGCGGCACCCATCACCCTCGACACCACCAGCAAGCTCATGGTGTTGCATGCCGCACTCAACTTTGTCCGCGCCACCTCCCGGTTCACGTCACCCGAGGGCGCGGACACCACGGTGCGCACGGCGCGGGTCTCCCTACCCGAGGGGGTGCGGGACACCATCCCGGCCGCCAACACCTGCCGCTTCACGGGGTTGCCCGTGGCTGTGGCCCAGAATGCCCTGTTCGCCATCAACGAGACCGATGGGTGGGGCTTCACGGACGAGGTGTTGTCGGTGGCCTGGGCCCTGATGTTCCCGGCCAACCACACCCGCATCGCCAAGGGGGCGGGGTTCACGTCCGACCCGGCCAAGTATATCGGGGGCACCCGTTCCCTCTACAACCACGGGCGCCATGGCGTGAACCCGGCCGACCTCCCCTTCCGTCCGGCCCAGGGTCGGGCGGCACGCCCCGCACCCAAGGATGTCGCGGCCAACGAGGCGCTCGCGGACATGGTGTCCACCACGGACGCCACCATCGCGGCGGCCTGACCCACACGCACGCGGGGGTGGCCCATATGCCATCCCCACCGTGAACCTGGCAACAACGGAGTGATTATCATGAACCTTACACTTGGTATCGATGTGTCCGAGGTCGGGCTATTCCTTGCGGCGGGGGTGGGCATCGTCCTCCTCATCATCCCCGTGGGTGGCCTGATGTATATGTTCAAGCGATAGGCATCGCCGGTAGCCCACGTACCGCAGTACCGCAGTACCGCAGCACCGCAGTCCCTGGGCCTCCGCCGATCCCTATCCCTAAGGAGCAGACCATGACATCTTCGGGTGGACGTACCATTGCGTGCGGGTAGGCCGATTGCGTGTCGGCTGGTACGAGCGCAGTGCGTGGCGGGAATTTCGCTCATTTAACGTGTGGCTAGTGAGGCCATGACCCGCGAGCAGGTTAAAGACGAGTTGTGCATCTTGCTCGACTGGTTCGGGACCGCAGAACTTGTGAGTATGATGGCCGAAGTTCTTGATTTCAAGGCTGAGCAGGCTCGAGCGCAGTCCACAAGCGAAATTGCGCAGTCGTATCGTAGAGAGTCCAAGGTAATGCAGCATGTGTTAGAGAAGATGGAGAATTAGTTTAGTGAATTGTGGGTAGAAGTTAGGCTGCCTGAACCCGAAGCGCTTGACCTTACTTCCCCTTCACTTAAAAATAATTCTCAACTTTTGCCCAATTCCCCTATCTTGTGTCCGAGAGCAGCCCCAATAGTACACGCACAACGCAGACAAGGAGAGCAGATGTTAGCAGAAAATAGAACTATCACCGGTGGGTACGACGCAGAACAAGCCGCCATCACGTGGGAACTGAAGTCGTTCACCGACCTCGAATTCGGCCTATCCGCCTTCCGTGGTCGCACATTCCGCATCCACCCAGTCCGCCGCAGCCATGACCTGGTCTCGCACCGTGACCCCTAACCCACGCGGGTTGACACCAAATCGCTGAATCATTACCATCCATGGGTCGGGCATCACCCCGGCCACCTCAGTTACGCAGTTCATTAGGGAGACCGCACATGACACACCCCAAGATGTTCCAGCGCCTCCTCGAACGTGTCGCCGATGATTTGGCCTATCTCATCAACAACGACACCTCGGGCCGTATCCGCACAAGCGAATATCGCAGCACCCATCGCATCCAGGACCATGCCGCGATTGATTTCGCCGAGACACCCCCGAACGGCATCCCTGGCGACACAACGCTGATGATCCGATTACGAGACGGACGCGCGATCCGGATGCGCCTGGAATACATGGAGAAATAGTCATGTGTCACATTACCTGGAAAACAGAAACCGATAACGGCGTCGAAGAATCCATCCACCTTCCCGCCGTGTGGCGGATCTGCGAACCGTGTCGCGGCCACGGGAAGCATAGTCACGCGATCGGCGCGGTCACATCCAGCGAATGGGCGAACTGGGACCCAGACGAACGGTGTGATTATCTGCGCGGCGGATACGACCGCACGTGCGAGGCGTGTCGGGGCACGGGGAAGGTGTTGGAAGTCGACCTCGTGGCCGTTCCCGACCCGTTGCGCACGCGGTACTTGACCCACCTGGCAGACGAACGTCGCCACGTGCGCGAGTGCGAGTCCGAGCGCCGTATGGAACGGATGATGGGGTGCTGAACGCGAAGGATTTCCCCATCTCGGGGCAGGGCACGTATGCCGTACGGGTGACGCGCTGCGGTTTTTTGCGGCGGTATTGGGTCCAACCCCCCGCGCCGCAGCCACGGCCGGGCGCCTCGAAGCGGGTGCCCCGGCCCCCCGCCCCGCCGGGCCATTGGGCCACCCGCGACCGCCGCATGACATGGCCCAGCATCGGGGAAGCATTCGTCGTCCTACGACGCGTGAGAGAAGTCTATCCCTACGCAGAACTGGTCCTGTGTGATGGGTTATTCACAGACCAAGTGATAAAGGGGGTGTGATCATGACGGACCAAGAATTAGCCAAGTTGGACATCGACCATGTCATTGTCGAGATGGCCACAGGTCAAGAATACGTCGTCAACGAAGTATATGAGAAAAGCGCCAACGGCCGACCGCGTGTTTGGTTTCTGAATTCGAAAGACGGCAGCATTCGTGCGACCATGCGCTACGACCGCGACCTATTAGATGATTTCGTGTTGACACCGACACCCTGACGCCCGACCATATACCCATGGCCATCACCACACTCGTTACCATGACGCCGATGCAGCATCTGCGATGCGAACGCGGACACCACCTGATGCAATATCTGATTGTGCCTGCTCAGTATTCACGCATCCTGTGCCCTCGATGTGATCAGGACGAGGTGGAAACCGTTTACGAAGAAGCGAAGAGGGAGAAACGATGTGCGACCACACCACAGGCAGCACCGCCCCTGAACGTCAGTGGGTCAACGTCTACGAAGTAAGTCTGGCTTACGGCGGACCGGAGGAAGGTGGCTGGTACTACGACATCGGGACGCCACTGGCCTCGGTGCCGTTCCAGACCGACACCGAACGGTCCGAGATTGAAGCCCACCTGCGGCGCATGTACCCGGACATTGGAAAGAAAAGCACCAGACACCGCGTCAACGGTCCATCCGACATCGAACTGTCCGTAGAAGATCACATGGGCGAGTCGTATCCGACCACACGCCCGCACTACGAGTAGGCCATGCCGTACTTCACCCTGGACGAACGCACCGCGTGGATAGATGAAGTTCGTGTGTCCCACGGCACCGATGAAGTAGGGGAGAAGAAACGGCCGACGATTTGGGTTTGTATTCAGATCACGACGAGGCCACGATTGCCGACTGGGTCTGGACCTTGGCCGCGATCGTGTGGAGTCACTGTGAAAAATGAGCCAGAAAAGCGCGAAGCCACGATCGATACTAACTTCACCGTGGCCCTATTCGGCGAAGCCTCGACGATGGGATTGGGGTGCGCCATCTTCGCTTCATCCGTCGTCGTGTGGGCCTATACCAACCGTATGGGAGAGACCGCCTTCAACAGTTGCGTCGCCCACCTAAAGGAATTCAACGACCGCTGCGCCAAGCAAGAAGGGCGAACGAACCATGAATAGACGTCGGCGCCATGGAGCCAAACGACGCCGGGCCATTCACGCGTGGTCGCGTGAGTTTAGTAACCTGAA
>Ga0137368_10008450_pt1 | contig 10620 bp, 9 predicted proteins | sample SagtaG_13_FD_104917 | JGI IMG/M metagenome (GOLD analysis project Ga0137368, IMG submission 104917) | Vadose zone soil microbial communities from Sagehorn Ranch, Mendocino, California, USA - Sage1_L_100_16 metaG | ecosystem: Environmental > Terrestrial > Soil > Vadose zone | place: USA...
ACATCCTGGAAAATCTCGAGCTGGGGGAGCTTGCGCGCGAGAAAGCTTACGAGTTCGCCTTCAGTTTTTCCCCGCTTCGTCTCAAGGGCGCGACCGGTTCTCCGGGGAATCCCATCGCGATCCGCTAGTCGGCAGAAAACGGATTCAACACCAAGGCAGAACGTGGCTACGGAATAAACGGTGGTGGCTTCGCGCTGCCTTCACCCGGGGACTTTGACGTGCTCCCTCGGCTTCCATTTTCGATTCCAGTAAAAACTCCACATTTTTTCCAGCCTCGGCGAAGCAACATGTCCGTCATCGAAAACAATATCGGTGACCTTTCCATGGCGATTCATGATGAAGCGCCCGAGATTATTGCCAAAGCCTCCTGACGTTGCGCCGGTCTTCAAGTCCGTGGGCGGAAGGTCCGTATCTTCCGGCCACCCGTCCACCCAATTGGCGTCACCGAAGACCGGCACCATGCTTACGTTAAGAATCTGGTCTGTGTGCAGATAATTCAGCTCGCCATTGGGGGATTTGGGATGGTTTCGGTCAAGGTACAACCAGCCGTTCAAACCATAGCTGCCGGAATGTCCTCCGATGAAGGTGTCTTTTGCTCCCCACCAGGCCAGATTCCCGCTGCCCCAAACTGTTCCCCCTGCCGGTGGAGGTTTCGACGCCGAGAGAAAGGCGGGCTCTCGCGTGGCGGGACAGAGTCGGATCCTATCGACCTTGGCATAGTAGTCGCGCATCACCGTCATCCAAAACGTATTATTGCGCAGAAACTCGAACGGAAATGTTTTCCCGCTGTGATCCGCCGTATAGATCGTGAAGCCCAGGCCAAGCTGCTTCAGGTTATTAGTGCATTGAGCTTTTCTGGCGGTCGCTTGGGACTTGGCTAGCGCGGGCAGAAGCATGGCTGCCAGGATTGCGATAATGGCAATCACCACCAGCAACTCGATGAGCGTAAAGCCGGTTTTGCCTGACTTTCTGACGCCGCGAATCCTTTTCACAGCTTGCATGATTCTGCCTTTCCCCGTCACCGGTCTGCCGTTTTTGGTCAAAATTGTTGCTCTTTTAGCCAGAGAGCCGGCCCACCGTTTGACCAGCCGACAAAACCTCGTGCCAATCACTCAAGGATCGGCGAGTCCACATCCCGGATCACCGCAGACATTTCATCCTCGTCGTATCTCGCGCAAGCAATATCACCACCATCCCGACGGCGTAAATCAGGCTGGTGCTGGCCCCCACCCTGGAATAATCCCCGCGGAAGCCCCAACTGCGACATCACGAACACACCCATGTTCGCCGAGGTCCCGAAAATCCCGGACAGCGTCGGTCGTGACGCGTCCGGCCAAAACTCCGTGATTAGCGCCACGCCATTTGGCCAAACTCCCCCAATCCCAAGCCCGGCCAGAAAACGAAGCGCCAGCAACTGTTCCTGTTGTGTTACGAACGATCCCAAACCTCCGAAAATCGAGTAGCACGCGACGCTCAAAGCAAGCCCCTTCGTCCGCCCGCTACGATCACCCCTCAGCAGGCGATCCGGGCGGTCCAAGTCACCTCCCGCTTCCCATTCAACCATGGCGCGCCCATTCACATCGGCGACCCTGCCGGCATCGGAGCCGAATTAGCTGCTCCGCTCTTCGGGCCGGCTGTATCGACGATTCCCGCGGAATTTGTTCCCGTATTTTGGGCCTGTGGGGTTACGCCCCAAGCCGCGGCCGAAGCCGCGAAGATCGACCTCATGATCACCCATGCCCCGGCGCATGGATTCGTTCCCGATCTGCGGGCCGATGAAATTTGCACTCCGTAGCACCCGAACAAACGATAAAACTTATGAAGTGGCGGGAACATCCCTGGGCTGGTGTTTTTCCAGCCACTCTCTGTGCCTTCCATCCGGACGAATCTCTGGATGAAGACGGATTGCGCGATTACTTCGCCGAATTGGCCGCCGTCAACGGCATCAAAGGCCTGACCTGTAACGGCGACCGGTGGCGCTGGCTCAGTCGGAATAATATCTGGTATCGTGGCCTATTTCGGCACTGGTGGCGGGGTGCCGATTGTGTCTTTGGCCTTTGCCTCCTTGTCCACAACGTTTCTGGCAAGCCGCCGTTTCATTTCGGCATAGACGCTGTTGGTCACACCCTCGAGGTGTTTGCGCGCCTCATCGAAACGGCCGGCGTTCAGCTTGATTCGCGCGAGGTGCAGCCATACTCCTTCGCGTTGTTCTTCATTCGCGGCGATTTTCAGTGTCTCTTCCCAAGCCTTGATGGCATCGTCCGTGCGCGGGGGCCGGATGCCGTAGTACGTTTGGGCGTAGTCGCTCGCCAAAACGAAATTGTCCGGATCGAGCTTCATCGCGCTTCGGTACAGTTCCAGGGCGCGGTCGAAGACCTGTTGTTCGTCGATCTGGTAAAACTCCATCGCGTCCACGCGAAACAGGAACACCGTCGTGGCGAGGTTGTGGTAATAGACCGGCTCAGCCGGCGAGAGTTCGATGGCCTTGGCGTAATACTCGAAGGCCTTCCGGACCGGGCTTCGGTGACCGTAGTAGTTGGCCAGGTTGTTCCAGGTGGCGGGATTCTTCGGATCGAGTTCGCGCGCCTTCTCCCACTGCGCAACGGCTTCAACCTCCTCGCCACGGTCGTTAAGATAGCTGCCAAAGGCGAGGCGGGCGCGAACATGGTCCGGATGCCGCGCCAGAAAGTCCTCGTAGCTCTTGCGGATCGGCTCGAGCCGTTGGAGAGCACGGGCGCGCAAGGTCGTCTCGGCAAGTCCAGCCCCCTTTTCGTTGGACGATGCGCTGTCTTTGATCCACTGATCGACTTCCTCGTGGGCGGAGTCGTCGGCTTCCAATAGCTTTCGATACTCCTTTTCCACCGGATCGTTGGGGTCGGTGACCTGAATCGAGACGCCCGTGGTTTGCGCCACCAGGTTACTTAACGCCGCCGGCTGGTTGGTGGCGACCAGCGCGCTCAAGAGGCCAATCAAAAGTTCGCTCACAAACGAACACTAGCAGATCGAGCAGTTGAAGCAACCGCGGGCGCGCGCACCGCGACACCACGGGCGCATGCCACGAGCGCCACGGGTTGGCGAATTGCCTCCGCAATGTCGAGCTTCGAAGGCGCTGACATCAAGGTATTTCGACGCGACCGAGTCCGCCCGGGTTGAGGTTGCCTGAAGCCGGCGCGGAAACGCGGACCCGGGAGCGGCTGGTTCAGCTCCCGTTTCGGCCGGATCGATCGGCTTTTCAGCGCGTTGCTTGTCGCCGAGGCTCGTGCGGGTTTTGGCGCAGCGATGTCAAAAGGAGCAGACGGATCGCGATCGGCCGTGACGATGGCGCAGAAAAAAAGCTGTGGATTTGTTGACGGGATATTTTTGTCCGGCGAAATTGTCGTGACGATTCGTGTCAATATTTGACAATAATTGCGCGATCAATACTATTTCGAAAACCTCCGAAAAATAGCTCCCTGACGGGAAATAAAAGTTGTGGCCGCGCGCGACGATTACTTACTGGATACGTTGGTGGACATGGGGCTGGTGACCGAAGAGCAGTTGGGCCCCGTGCGCCTGGAGGCTGATTCTTCCGGTGAAGGAGTCGTGGACACGCTGGTCGCCCGGAAAGTGATCAACTCCGCCCACGTGGCGCAGGCCAAAGCCGCCCAGTTCGGCGTCGAGTTTGTCAGCCTGGGCGAGATGCGGTTGAGCGACGATGTGCTCGCCGCAGTTCCACGGCACATCGCCAAAAAGTACAACGTCGTTCCGCTCTACAAACACGATAACGCGGTCACCGTTGCGGTGACCGATCCCTCGGACCTCGACACGCTCGACAGTCTTCGGCACCTGCTGAACATGGAGGTGGAGCCGCGGGTGGCCAGCCCGGAAGACATTGAAGAGGCGATCGGCCGGTATTACGGGGCGCGCGAGGATTCGGTGAGCAAGATGATTCAGGACATCACCGAAGGCGAAATCCAGATTTCAACGCTGGCCGAAGTCGGCGCGGTGGAGGATGGCTCGGTGGTCGATGCCGACGCTCCGATCATCAAACTCGTCAACACGTTGATCGTGGATGCGTTCAAAGCGCGGGCATCGGACATTCATCTGGAACCGCTGGAAAAGCGATTCCGAATCCGGTACCGAATTGACGGGATTCTGCATGAGATGAAGAGCCCGCCCAAGCGCCTTCAGGCCTCCATCCTCAGCCGCCTGAAAATCATGTCGAACATGTCGATTGCCGAGCGGCGTATTCCGCAGGATGGCCGCATTCAAACACCCGTGGGCGCCAAAGTGATCGACTTGCGCGTGTCCTGCCTCCCGACCAACCACGGCGAGAGCATCGTCATGCGTATCCTGGACAAGGAGGGACTCAAGCTGGGTTTGGGCGAACTGGGCTTTTTCACCGACGACCAACAGACGTTCGAGCGCCTAATTGGCCTGCCCGACGGCATCCTGCTGGTCACCGGCCCCACCGGATCGGGCAAGACGACGACGCTGTATGCGGTTTTGAACTACATCAACCGTCCCGACCGGAAAATCATCACGGTCGAGGATCCGGTGGAGTACCAGTTGTCCGGCATCAACCAGGTTCAAGTGAACGAGACGGTGGGCTTGACATTCGCGAGCGCGCTTCGCTCGATGCTGCGGCAGGCGCCCAACGTGATCATGCTGGGTGAAATTCGCGACCTGGAAACAGCCTCCATCGCCATCAATGCGTCCCTTACGGGCCACCTGGTGTTTTCGACGCTGCACACCAACGACGCGCCGAGCGCGGTCACGCGTCTGATTGACATCGGGGTCAAGCCGTTTCTGGTCGCCTCCTCCACGCGGGCGATGATGGCGCAGCGGCTGGTACGGAAGGTCTGCCGGCGCTGCCCCACGCCCTACGTGCCGACCGAGGCGGAATTGCGCTCGCTGAACATCGACCCGAGCAACGTCGATAGCGCGACCTTCATGAAGGGCAAGGGTTGCACCGATTGCAACAAGACCGGCTACCGCGGCCGATTTGGAATCTTCGAGGTGTTTGTCGTGGATGATGAAGTCCGGAAACTGATCTACGACAAGGTGCCTTCCTCCGTGCTGCGGACGCGCGCCCGGGAGATGGGAATGCGGACGTTGCGCGAGGACGGCGCCCGCAAAGTGCTCGGCGGGATGACCTCGCCGGAGGAAGTGATCCGTGCCACGATTGGCGATATCGAATGAGGAACCGGCTTCAACTTTTTGCAGCGTCCTCGACGGCGGCGAGGCGCCGGGCTGCTTCTCCAAACCCACCAACTTTCCGGGATTGAGCTATGTCTTATTCGATGTCGGATTTGTTGCAGTTGGTCGTCTCGGAAGGAGCGTCTGACCTGCATTTGCGAGTCGGAGTGCCGCCGGTCATTCGCCTCCACGGCGTGCTCCACCGCGTGGAAGGCCCCGCCATGCGCCCCGAGGACACCGAGGAATTGATGCGCAGCATCACCTCGGAGGACCACATCCAGCACGTCCGCGAGCGCGGCGGCGCCGACTTCGGATTCGCGTTCGGTGAGCTGGCCCGTTTCCGCGTCAGTGTGTTCAAGGAAAAAGGCAACTTCGGTGTCGTGGCGCGGCAAATCCCCAGCAAGCTGCTGACCATGGAGCAAATCGGCCTGCCGCCGTCCGTGCGGGAATTGTTATACAAGCCGCGCGGCCTGGTGCTGGTGACCGGACCGACGGGTTCGGGCAAGACCACGACTTTGGCCTCGATGATTAACATTATAAACGAGGAACGTGACGACGCTCACATCGTCACCATCGAAGACCCCATCGAATATTATCACAAGCACAAGAAGTCGGTCGTTACCCAGCGCGAAGTCAACGTGGACGTGCCGAATTTCGCCGAAGCGTTGCGGCGCGCGCTGCGTCAGGACCCGGACGTGGTTCTGGTGGGTGAGATGCGCGACCTGGAAACGATCGACGCCGCGATCACGGCGGCGGAAACCGGCCACCTGGTGTTTGGCACGCTGCACACGACCGGCGCGGCCAAGACGATTGACCGTGTCGTCAACGCGTTTCCGGTGAATCAGCAGGAGCAGATTCGCATTCAGCTTTCGACCGTGCTGCAAGCGGTTATTTCCCAGTTGTTGCTGCCGCGCTGCGACAAGCCGGGGCGGGTCGCCATTTTTGAAATCATGATCAACACGCCGTCCATCGCCGCGCTGATTCGGGATAACAAGACATTCCGCATTAACTCCGACATCCAGACGGGGGCGAAGTTTGGCATGGTCACTCTGGACAGTTTTCTTCTGGACAAGTACCAGCAGGGGCTTATTTCGCAGGAGGAAGTGATTACGAAGGCGCAGGATCCGACGTCGATTCTGGCAAAGCTGCAGGAGTTGCAGGCGGCGCAGGTGGCGCAAGGCGCGGGTCCGGCGGGTCACCATTGAGACGAGGTGTTATGGCTGAAATAACTTCGATACCTCTGTTGGCTTTGATTCAAGAACGGGGACTGGTTGATGACCTCCAGTTGGACGAGACGGCCCAGGAGCATACGCGCAGCGGCAAGCCGGTGATTCAAATCCTGCAGGACTTCGGCCTGCTGGACCTGGATACGATCCTGCAGATCATGGCGGACCATCTGGCGACGGAAGTCGTGGACATCCGCAGCCAGGAAATCACCCCGCAAGTTTTGCAGACCGTGCCGGCAACCGCGGCCCGCATGCACCAATGCCTTCCGGTGGCGCTCTACGGCTCCAGCGTCCGGATTGCGCTGTCCGATCCATTGAACCCCGGCGTGATCGACGAACTGGCCTACGTCTCGGGCAAGGAAGTTCAAGTGGTGGTGGCAGATCCGGCTCAGATCGAGCAGGCTATTGCCAAGTATTACGGCGAAGAGAGCGAGAGCGTCAGCGATATTTTGAAGGAGTTGGGTGCGGATGCGGAGATTGCGAAGGAAGTCGCCGAAGTCAGTTCAGGCGCAATGGACCTGGAGGACCTGGCGAACGAAGCGCCGATTATCAAGTTCGTTAACCTGGTGCTGTACCAGGCCGTGCAGGACCGGGCGAGCGATATCCATTTTGAGCCGTTCGAGGACGAATTCAAGATCCGGTATCGTGTGGATGGCGCTCTCTATGAGATGACTCCTCCGCCCAAGCACCTGGCGCTTCCGGTGACGTCGCGCATCAAAGTCATGGCCAATCTCGACATCGCGGAGCGGAGATTGCCCCAGGACGGGCGTATCGGCATCACCCTTGGTGGACGCCAGATCGACCTTCGCGTCTCGACTCTTCCCACCCAATTCGGCGAGTCGGTCGTGTTGCGCGTGCTGGATCGCTCGGCTGTCCATATGGAACTGGAGTCGCTGGGCTTTCCCCAATTTGTATATGATTACACCATTCAGACGATCAATCAGCCCAACGGGATCTTTATCAACACGGGTCCGACGGGATGTGGCAAGACGACGACCCTCTACTCCTGTCTGAAGCGAATCAACACGATCGACTCGAAGCTGCTCACGGTGGAGGACCCGGTTGAATATGACATTGAGGGAATCATGCAGGTGCCGGTCAACGAAGGCGTGGGGATGACGTTTCCACGGGCGCTGCGCGCGTTTTTGCGCCAGGACCCGGACATCATCATGCTGGGGGAAATCCGCGACCTCGAAACTTCCCAGATCGCCATTCAAGCATCTCTGACGGGGCACTTGGTGCTCAGCACGCTGCACACAAACGACGCTCCCGGCGCGGTGACCCGCTTGATCGATATGGGCGTCGAGCCGTTTTTGATTTCGTCCTCCTTACTCGCGGTGCTGGCGCAACGGCTGGTGCGCACCATCTGCAAGAAATGCCGCACGCCATTTGAACCGACGGAGAACCAACTGTCGCTTCTGAACCTGTCGCCGCACGATATCGGCGACAAGGTGTTTTATTACGGGCGCGGCTGCGCGAACTGCAATGACACCGGCTACAAAGGCCGAAAGGGCATCTACGAGCTGCTGATTATCAGCGACGCCGTTCGCGCCCTGATTAACGAGCGGGCGCCTACGGTTGTGGTCCGTCAGAAGGCCGTCGAGCTGGGGATGGTCACGTTGCGGGAAGACGGTTTGCGTGGCATCTTCGAGGGCGATACCACCATTGAGGAAGTGCTGAAATACACCTAACCGAAGGAACGTTATGCCGAAGTTCAACTACGTGGCGATGGATTCGCGGGGCAAGGAAACCAAGGGCACCCTCGAAGTCGCGAATCAGAATGAAGCCATCGGCCGGCTCAAGGAGATGGGCTATTTTCCAACGAAAGTAGTGGAGGCGGACAAGACGAAGGAGAAGCCGGACAAGAAGACCAAGACGTCGGCTCCGGCCGACGCCAAGGGCAAGAAAAGAGGCAGTTTCAACATCAGTATCAAGATTCCGGGCATCGGCGGCAAGGTAAAGCCCAAGGTTTTGACTACGTTCACGCGGCAGTTGGCGACGCTGGTGGACGCCGGCTTGCCGCTGTTGCGCGGCTTGCGGGTCCTGGAGAGGCAGGAACGGAATCCTACATTGAAAAGAGTGGTTGGCGACCTGGCGCTCGCCATCGAGGGCGGCAGCACATTTTCAGAGGGTCTGGCGCAACACCCCAAGGTTTTCAACCGACTCTACGTGAACATGGTCAAGGCCGGCGAACTGGGCGGCGTTCTGGAAGTCGTGCTAAATCGGCTGTCCGAGTTCATGGAAAAGGCGCAAAAAATCAAAGGCAAGGTTGTGGCCGCCATGTTCTATCCGTGCGCTGTCATGTTTGTCGCCGTGGTCATTTTGACGGTCCTGATGGTTTTCGTTATCCCCAGATTCGAGGCGATTTTCAAGGAGATGCTGGAAGGCCAGGGCCTGCCTGCGTTCACTGAGTTTGTTCTCAGCATCAGCCGCGTCGTCGCAGGTCATTTCGTCGTTACCCTCATTTCGCTGGTCGTTGGGTTTATCGCCTTCCGATTGTTTCTTCGGACGAAGTTTGGCCGCCGCCTCTTTGATCGGCTTAAGCTGAACTTTCCGGTTCTCGGTCCGGTCATCAGCAAAGTGGCCATCTCCCGGTTTACACGCACGCTCGGAACACTCGTCAGCAGCGGTGTGCCGATTTTGCAGGCGTTGACAATTGTCAAAGAAACCGCAGGAAACGTCATCGTGGGAGAGGCGGTTGCGTCCGTCCATGAAAGCGTTAAGGAAGGCGAAACGATTACCGCCCCGCTCGAGGCCTCGAATGTGTTTCCCCCCATGGTCATCAGCATGGTCGATGTCGGTGAACAAACCGGCGCCTTGCCGGAAATGTTGATGAAGATTGCCGACAACTATGACGACGAAGTCGATAACGCCGTGTCCGCGATGACGTCGCTCTTGGAACCGATCATGATTGTCTTTCTGGCGGTGATCGTTGGCAGTATTGTTATTGCTTTGTTTCTTCCATTGATCAGCCTAATTGACCAACTCGGTGATACCTCCGGCGGCAGCGGTGGCGGCAAGAAGGGTGGCGGCGAAGAGTAGGAGTAGTACCGTCACACCTATTTTCAGAGTGGCCACCGGCTCGGTCGGTGGCCATTTTGTTTGGAAAGACGTTGAAGAGTCACTTGACAATAACCAGCCCATCGTGTAATTACAATGTAATTACAAAATATGGGCGTTTGATTTACAATTGAGCTTCTAATGGAGTTTGATTGGAGCAATACGCCATCCGAGTGGGATAGCTCTTTGACGCCGCGGGATGTGGAGGAGTCGTTTGAAGACCCTTTCGCCATCAGGCTGTTGCCCGATTCACCACGGTTTTCGGTGCAGGCAAGGTTCTTTAACCTTGGCCGCTCAGCCAGTGGCATCGGGATCTTCAGCGTCTATCGGACGAACGGAAAACAAGTCCGCGTCATTCACGCGCGACCGTTCGATCCGGAAGAACAATTCTTCTACCAACGCAAATTGAACCAATCGCTCTCGCAGTAGGAGGTTGAATCGGGGGAGCGCGACGAAAGCCGGTCAGGGAGACGACCTAAGTCGATTTCAGATAGATGAATGCAATCCCAACATGGGAAGAAGTGCCCCTGTTCGATAGTGAAGAGGCAGAGGCCGCTTTCTGGGCGGAGAATCGCCCGGACTTGCGCCTGATGGAATCGTCCGTGGCGGTGTCTGCCGAGTCGGCGGAATCCGTCACCATAACTCTGCGGATCGATCCGCGGATGTTGGCGCGAATCAAGCGATTGGCGCGTTCCCGCTTCCTCAATTACCAGAGCATGATCAAACAGTGGTTGAGCGAGCGGATGGAACAGGAAGTGCGCGAACGCTAGTCAGGCATTCTATGGAAAACGGGCCGCAAGTAATCCCTTTCAGACGTGGTGAACGGACAGCTTTTACGCTGATTGAACTGCTGGTCGTCATCTCGATCATTGGCGTGCTGGCCGGCTTGGTCGTGGGACTGTCAAACCTCGCCGGGCGCAAAATGCGGGAGAACCGGATTCGCAGCGAGCTGAACCAGTTGATGACTGCGATCGAGGCCTATCACGCAAAGTTCGGCCATTACCCGCCCGACTCGGTCTTTCGAGGGACGACCGTCGTCAATCCGGTGACGAACCAGCTCTACTACGAACTGACGGGAACGGTGGTGGACAACGTAAAAAAGGAATTTCGGCCGCTGAACCGCCAGGAGACGATCTCAAGCGACACCGTGGAATCG
>Ga0137368_10008466_pt1 | contig 10611 bp, 10 predicted proteins | sample SagtaG_13_FD_104917 | JGI IMG/M metagenome (GOLD analysis project Ga0137368, IMG submission 104917) | Vadose zone soil microbial communities from Sagehorn Ranch, Mendocino, California, USA - Sage1_L_100_16 metaG | ecosystem: Environmental > Terrestrial > Soil > Vadose zone | place: USA...
GGTATCGTGCCGATACTGGACGGCGATATTCTGCGTACGAACGGCCGCACGGTCCTCGGCGGCGATGACAAGAGCGGCGTGGCGATTATCTGCGAGGTGATGCGGGTGATGAAAGAGAACCGGCTGCCGTGCAGTGACATCGACGTGGTTTTCACGATCTGCGAGGAAGCAGGACTGATCGGCGCCAAGTGTCTAGACGTCGGCAAACTGCGCGCGCGTACGGGTCTAGTGCTCGACAGTGATTCCGTCGGTTTTCTATTCACCAAAGCGCCGGCGGCCAATCGCATGGAATTTCGCGTCCATGGTCTTGAAGCCCATGCCGGCGTCTGTCCAGAAAAAGGCATCAACGCGATCAAAGTTGCTGCGGAAGGCATTGTGCCGATGCGCCTCGGCCGCATCGATCATGAAACTACAGCCAACATCGGCGTCGTCGAAGGCGGCATGGCAGTGAATATCGTACCCAATCACGTGATTCTGCGAGGCGAAGCACGTAGCCACAGCGAAGAGAAGCTTAATCGGCAGACCGAGCATATGCAGCACTGTCTTGAAGAGGCTGCGGCGCGCCATGTGCTGGAATTGGACGGCAAGCGGCACAGTGCTAAGGTCGAAGCGAAAATTGAACGCGACTATGACCGCATGGACGTGCCGGAGAGCGCGCCCATTGTGAAACTCGTGCACGCCGCGGCGAGAAGTCTGAAACTGGAAGTGAAAACGCTCGCCACGGGCGGCGGCTGCGACGCCAATGTGCTCAATCAGAAGGGTCTGGTGGTAGCCAATCTTTCCACCGGCATGCGCGATATTCATACGGTCAACGAGTGGCTCGATCTGAGAGACCTTAATCAATCGGCGCAAATGGTGCTCGAGATTGTCAAGCTTAATGCCGGCGGGGGAATATCGTAAGGAGCAAGGCGTTTTCCAATCCGAAACCGCTGACCCCTTACTCTTTACCCCTAACGTGCAAACGTAATGTTGAAAATACCCGAACCTAGAAGCCAGTATTTCGCAAGATTACAATTCTCGACCGTAAGTTGAAGCTATGCAGGCAGAGGAAATCGGACTGCTCCTCAAACAGGAGCGCGGCCAATTTCTCGATTTTGTCAGCGCGCATGAGTACCGCCGCGGGCTAGGGCAAAAGAAGCATGAAGAAGATCTTGCCCGCGAGATCGTGCGGGTACTGTCCGGAATGGCCAATGCCGACGGCGGAACCGTTCTAGTTGGCGTCGAGCCAGACAAAAGCGTCACCGGGATACCCTATAATCACGACGAGCTTCAGACTCTTATCCAAGCGCCGCAGCATCTGATTCGGCCCGAGCTTAGCGCGTCTTGCGAAAAAGTTCGGCTCGGTAATTTGCAGCTCCTCAAGTTCGAAGTCGCATCCGGATTGGAGATTTATCGAATCGCCGGTGGCCGATCCTTTTATCGGATCGCCGCAGAAACCGCATCATTAGCAGGGGAGCAGATTCACTCGCTCAAAGAGGCTAAGAAGAATGTTTTCTACGAACGCCAACAGGCGCTCAACGCGACCTGGTTCGATCTCGACACCGATCTAATGCAGAGTTTTGTCGACAAAGCGCAACAGGGACATGAGCCTCAGGCGGTGTTGAGTCAGACGTATCATTTGCTCGATCACTCCCGCGCGATCCCGTGCCCCAATATGGCGGCGTTACTTTTATTCGCCAAAGACCCGCCGCGCTGGCACCCGCGCGCCGGCATCGACTTCGTCAAATACGAAGGCACGGAACGGCAGCACGGCAGCTCGCTCAACGTGGTCAAGCGGATTCGTTTCGAAGCGCCTCTGGTACGCCTGATTGACGAAGCGGTCGGCCGGATCAAAGAGCATATTCGCGAGCGTACGATACTGCACGATCTTTTCTTTCGCGAACGGCTCGAGTACCCAACCTTCGCTTGGCAGGAGGCGCTTGTCAACGCGGTAGCGCACCGGGATTATAGCTTGACCGGTACCTCCATCGAGGTGTGGATGTTCGATGATCACATCACCGTGCGCAGTCCCGGTCTACCGCCCGCGCCGGTAACGCTCGAACAATTGAGACAACAAAAAACTATTCATTTTTCGCGCAATCCGCTCATTGTCCGAGTGCTGGCCGATCTCGGTTACCTGCGCGAAATCGGCGAAGGCATACCGCGCATGTTTCAGGAGATGGAAAACCACGGTCTTCATCCGCCCGAGCTGGCCGCCGACGGTTTTATTTTCTCCGTCACGCTGCGCAATTCGCCGATTTACGACGATGCAACGCTCAGGTGGCTGAACCAATTCGGCACGTCGCAGATCAACGTGCGCCAACGACGGCTGCTGGCGTACGCTTACTGTCACGGCAAGACATTTTCGACGGCAGAATACGAAAAATTCGCCGAAGTCGACCGCGATACGGCTTACAGAGAAATTCGCTCGATGGTCAAGAACGGCATCGTCGCGCCGCTCAAGCCCAAGAGTCGCAGTTACCGCATCATCGAAAAACTCTAGCGCGGACGTTCCTAAATCCGCCCGCCCAAGAAGTTGATTCCTCGGTCGCTCTGCTCTTGGGCGATGACACTTGAGACCATCGAGTTAAAAGTGTCATTTCGACCAAAGGGAGAAATCCTTTCGAGCGGAGCGAGAAATCTTTCTATTGGTAAGGCGATGTCTCGTTAGCGGCAGCCGATTCATCGAACTCCTAAGACCAGACGTAGGATTCACATGAATTTTTCTGATCTCATGAGCCTGGCTAGCGGCCATGTCGAAGCCCGGATCGTGCAAACGGCCGTCGAACTGGGCATCTTCGATACGCTTGAAGCTTCACCCTTGGGCGCCGAGGCAATCGCCACATCGCGGAAGCTGAATTCGCAAGCCGCTGAGTTGCTGCTCAATGCTCTGACGTCTCTGCAGCTGCTCAACAAACAATCGGACATTTTTTCATTGCCAGATATCTCCAAGCGCTATTTGCTTGTTAGCTCGCCCAATTACGTTGGCGGCATGATCCGTTTCGACTCTTCGCTGTGGAATTGCTGGGAGAAACTTCCTGACGCGATTCGCTCTGGCAAACCGGTGCGGTCCCCCAATATGTATCAGGACGATGCCAACGAAACCGAGATCTTCATCAAGGCGATGGATTCACTCGTCAACGCCCGCGGTGACGCGGACCTGATGGCCAACACGCTTAATTGGGAAACAGTCAGCGAACTGCTCGACGTCGGGTCTGGACCAGCCACCTACCCCATCGCGCTGTGCAGAAGATTTCCCAACCTTCGCGCCGCGATTATCGATTTACCCGCAACGCTAAACATCACCCAACGCTTTGTTCGCGAAGCCGGGATGGATGACCGAATCCGCTTGATCGCCGGCGACTATCGGAAAGACGCCGTCCCAGGAGACTATGATCTCATTTTCCTGTCGAACATTATTCACGGCGAAGATTACGACAATAATCGGTCGCTCATCCGGAAGCTGGCCAATAATCTCAAGTCATCGGGACGAATGATTATCAAAGATCACATCCTCGACGACGGCCGTGCCAACCCAGCCGTGGGGGCAATCTTTAGCCTGCTCATGCTGCTCACAACCGACGGCGGGCGCTGTTACAGCTTCAATGAACTTCGAGCTTGGATGGAAGGCGCCGGCCTGTCAAAGGTCGAGCAAATCGAGCTACCATTTCCGTTCACCTCTTCGCTGGTAATCGGCACCAAGTAATTAGCTTCGGGAAAATTTGTGCTACACTAGACGGGAATTCGCCGCAAAGGAAGGTATTTTTTACCATCGACGAGCTAGAGCAAAAAGCCAGAGAGCAGGCGGTCATCGAAAATCTCAAACCCGCTTGCTTGTGCAACAAGATTCGCAAAGGCACCGTGCTCAAAGCCATTCAGGCTGGCGCGAAAAATTTCGAGCAGGTAAGCAAACGAACCGGAGTCGGCACGGGCCCGTGCGGTGGCAGGCGTTGCGGCACGATGGTCCGAGGCATGTTGGGCGAACCCGTTGTCAACTGTGCCGAATGTGGCTGGCCGGTCTTAGCCGGAACTTCGCCCCAAGTCTGCCCGCGCTGCGAATACGCAAAGCAGGAAAGCTAACTCATCCAACAATTTCAAAAACTTTTGATAGAGGTCGGAAACGGTTTTCACCGCCATAGCCGCCTGGAAGTGCGCCACCGGCTCCTTATCCATCTCACCAAATATTATTCCTCCTTGACTGATCCGTTCTTTCTTGTGTTGGTCGACCGCGGAGCGAGAGGAACATCGTGCCAGATTACGCTACTACTTCGACATCAAAGCGGGACTGGCGACATCGCCGCGAAATTAGTGTATGAATCAAACCTTTACAACTTCAGTCGTATCGTCGTTGTGTGGCGAAAAATTCGAGTGAAGTGATAGATAATAAGTCAGTGACGCAGCACTTTTCCCGCAGGCTGCGGCTGGATCTGATCGGCCAACGACTTGCTTTAGTAGTCGTGGTCATCGCTATCTGGTGGTTGTCGTCACTATCGGTGCCGCATTACATATTGCCCGGTCCCAGGCGCGTCTGGGACGCTCTTCATCTCATCGCTGGCAACGGCGACCTGTGGAACAATCTCGGCATCACACTGTGGCGGGTTGCCGTCGGTTTCGTCGTCGCCGCGCTGGTCGGCCTGCCGTTTGGCATCGTGCTTGGAGCGAACAAGCGCGCCGGCGAGTTTTTCGAACCCGTGATTCCAGTCCTGAATACGGTCTCGTCGGCGATCTGGGCGATCTTCGCCATCATCTGGTTCGGTATTTCCAACGCGACCACCATATTCGTGGTCTTCATGACCGCCATGCCTTTGATCATCACCAATGTCTGGCAAGGGACGCGCACGGTGAACGCCGATTTTATCGAGCTCGCTCAGGTGTTGCGCATGCCGCACTGGAAGGTCATGACAAAAATTTACCTGCCGACCATTCTCCCCTACTTCTTCTCAGGCGCCAGGCTTGCGTTCGGTTTTGGCTGGCGCGTGTCCTTGGTCGCCGAAACGATCGGTTCTTCCAGCGGCGTCGGATATCGCCTTCGGCAAGCGGCAGACTTGATCAGAACCGACCAGGTATTCGCCTGGACTTTGACTTTGGTGATCATGATGGCAACCATCGAAATGGGCATGATGAAGCCGCTGGAAAATTATCTGTTCCGATGGAAAAAGGATGCGGCAACGCAATGATCGCGCGCCAGCATCGCAAAACAACTCATTAGTTATGACAACGGGGCTTCCGACCGTATGACTCCTTCAGAGTCAACTCGGAAGGTCTGCGATGACTCATATTGAACTCACCGAGCAAACTTGTAATGACGCTGAACAAACGCCGCCGGCGATCCGGCTGAGCGGCGTCGACAAAAGCTTCGCCAATGGCAACCAGACGATCGAGGTGCTAAACAACGTAAATCTCACGGTCGCGCCGCAGGCGATCGTCGGGTTGATCGGCGCATCCGGCTCAGGCAAGAGCACGCTGCTCAACATTATTTCCGGGATTCTGAAGCCCGACCGCGGCCAGGTCTGTATCTGCGGTGCGGCCAGCGAAGAATTCAACGACTGGGGCTCCGTCAGCTACATGTTCCAAGACGATCGTCTATTGCCTTGGCGCAGCGCCATTCGCAACGTCGAGTTCGCCCTGGAACCCGGCTCCATCGCCAAAAAGGATCGCGCGCAGCGCGCGCTCCAGGCGCTGCAGTTGGTCGAGTTGGAAGGCTTTGAAGAGGCGTTTCCGTATCAGCTTTCCGGCGGCATGCGGAGTCGTGTCGCGCTCGCTCGAAGCTTGGTGACCGAGCCGCGCATCCTACTGATGGACGAACCGTTCTCCCGTCTCGATGCGCAAACGCGCGCTCTCATGCATGAAGAGCTGCTTCGTGTATACAAGCTCAAGCGCATGACCGTGGTCTTCGTGACCCACGACGTCGCGGAAGCGGTGCTGCTGGCCGATCAGGTAGCGGTGCTGTCGCCGCGGCCGGGAACGATCCGAGAAGTCGTGAACATCGCACCGGCACGGCCGCGGGATATTACTCAGCCGGCAGTGGCAAGCTACATGCAACGACTTCGCGCGCTAATTTGAATCCTGAACAAACCCTCTGGGAACTCTGCGTCTCTGCAGTGAATAATTCATTCATTTAACTTCAGGAGGCAAAGATGAAAACAACAAAATCGATCGTTGTGGCATTTGTTTTAGCTATGACGGTGTTCATTCCCGGCCAACTGTTCGCGCAAAAAATGAAGGTCGGCTACTGGACCAGCGGTTTTAGCTTGGGGTTCGGGTCAGTGATGGAACAGATGAAGTTTGCCGAAAGCCAGGGCCTAAATGTTGAATGGGTGAAATTTGCCGAGGTCAACGGACCGACGCGGGCGATCGTCTCCAACGCCATCGATATCGCCTTTGCCGCGCCGTCGACCAACTCGATCGGCATCGCCGCCGACGGCGTGCCGGTAAAGATCGTGCTGGCAACCCAGATCGCCGAAGCGCAAATCGTCGTGCTTGACGGATCGCCGGTCAAAGCCGTCAGTGATCTCAAGGGCAAAAAGATCGGCATGTCGCCTGCGGGAAGCGCGACCCATGCCATCGCCACTGCCATCCTGGACCACAACTTCGGTCTGAAGCCCAATGAATACAGCATCGCTCCGGGAAACGAGACGCAGCTGGCGCAATTTCTGAGTCAGGAGGAAATCGACGCCGGCGTGCTCCGCTCCGTGACCCTGGCTCAGATGGAAGAGGTCAAACTCCGGCGGTTGGCAAGCGTGGTCAACGAGTGGAAAAAACTCACCAAGGGAAATGCGCCGCCCATCCTCGCAGTGACCATCGTGTATGGCGACTATCTCGCTAAGAACCCGGAGCCGGTGGCGAAATTTATTGCCGCCGCGCGTAACGCGCTCGAATACGGTTCCAAAAACAAGCAGCGGGTCGCCGAGATACTGCAGAAAGCCGCCAACATGAACGCCACAGATGCGCGCGCCTACGCGAGCCAGTGGGACGGCGCGTACATCGCAAGCTTCGAACCGGCTGACATCGCTTCGCTGAAAAGAATGTACGATATCGTCAAAGCCGCGGGCGGCGCCACCAAGGACGCGCCCGACAGCGCATTCGACGCCGGACCTTACACGCGGGCGAAGAAGTTAAAGTAGGAACAAGAGGGGCAGACTGGGCTAGCCGCGAATTTCCGATCCAAGATTAAAAGATTATAAGATCCTTATGCCACATGCCAAATCCACACCTCAAGGCCGATCGCGATGTACCATCGCCCGATCGTGCGCTGGGACGACAACGGCGATCGGATCACGGCCCGTCGAGGGGTGCAGATGCAAATACCTGTTGTTTATCATCGGCCGGATTACAGATATATATTAGATATCTATAATGGGAGTGCCGATGATTGATCAAAAATTCATCATTTGCTACTGTCGCGTATGACCGTGACGATTAAAGGGAATTGTTAACCGACAATCCGGGTGATTTAAAATTGATCTAAATAAACTTATAGATTGGCAGGCTTCCATTTGCTACGCTCTAATGCGTTCTAACACAAGGAGGATGGTCTGATGCCCCCACGTTCGATCGGCTCCGGCGCTATTTCCTTTGGTTTGGTTTCAATCCCGGTAAAGCTTTATGTGGCGACTTCGTCTGAAGCGCCCAGCTTCAATCTCCTCCATGCGGCCTGCGGCAATCGAATCCGGCAACAGCGCTTTTGTCCGGCATGTAATAAGGTCGTCGAACGCGAGGACTTGATCAAGGGGTACGAATTCGTCAAGGATCAGTACGTTAAAGTTACCGACGAGGAACTCAAAGCGCTCGAGGGTGAAGCTTCGGAGGCCATCGAGATCTCCGAGTTCGTTCCGCTTGCAAAAGTGGATCCGATCTATTTCGAGCGAAGCTACTACCTCGGCCCGGATAAGGGCGGTGAAAAGGCCTATCGTCTCCTGGCCGATACCATGACCCAAGTCGGCAAAGTCGCGTTAGCGAAATTTGTTATGCGCGGTAAAGAGAACCTAGTCATTGTTCGCTCAGCGCGAAATGGCCTGATGATGCACACGATGTATTTCGCCGGCGAGGTGCGCAATTTCGATGAGATTTCCAAAGGGGAATCTGCGAAAATTACCGACGCCGAGACGAGCCTGGCCATTCGTCTGATCGAGGAATTGTCGAACGATGAATTCGAACCGGACAAGTACGAAGACGAATACTCGCAACGCGTCATGAACCTGGTCAATAAAAAAGCCGAAGGCAAAGAAATCACCCTCACCCAGCCGGTAGCACGGCGCGGTCAGGTGATCGATTTGATGGCAGCGCTGAAGGAGAGTCTTGGCAAGAATGCACCACGACAGAAAAAGCCGGCGGTCCATGCGAAGCCGATCGAAGCTGAAAAAGTACGAAAGCGAGCCTCCTCATCGAAGAAATGAAACTTTTCTCCACGACAGAGGTGGCGAATATTTTAAATCTGCCGGATAGCCGGATCCGCTCTTTTGTGCGCGCCGGATTTCTCGCCCCGGCGCGAAACAAAACAAAAACCCTTCAGTTTACTTTTCAAGATCTGCTGTTTTTGAAAACCGCCAAGAGCCTACTCGCATCGCGCGTGCCGGTAAAAAGAATTCTTCGCATACTGTCTTCCTTGAAGCGACAACTTCCGGATGAGCAACATCTTTCCAGTCTAAAGATTTATGCCGACGGTCGCCGGGTCGTGGTTTGGGACGGCAAGGCTCGCTGGCAGCCCGACTCGGGCCAGTTTTTATTCAATTTCGACGCTCGCAGTGTCATGCGTACGGTGAAGTTGCCCGCGCCGAAGCCGGTTAAAACAAATTTGACGGCGCAACACTGGTTTAACCTTGGCACCGAGTTAGAAGCCACCTCGACCGAGGAAGCTAAGCGAGCCTACGTTAGAGCACTGGAACTCGACCCCAAGCTGGCCGACGCCCACCTCAATCTAGGCAAGCTCTATCACGATACCGGCATGCTCAAAGAAAGTGAGACACACTATCGCGCGGCGGTGGAATATGCTCCTCGCGATCCCGCGCCATGTTTTAATCTAGGTGTGTTGCTCGAAGATTTGAAGCGACCACGGGAAGCCGCGCACTGCTACAAGGAAGCGCTCGAGCGAGACCCTGCCTTCGCGGATGCTCATTACAACCTCGGTCTCGTGCTCGATTCTTTAGGCGAAAAGAAAGAAGCCTTCACCCATCTACGCACCGCTCGCAAGCTCTATCTCGGTAAATGAGTTCCAGACGAAGGACGGTTGGCCAATACGTAGTCAAAGAAAGCGCCGGCATTTCCCAAGATCAGGATGCCGTCGACTTCGACGCCGGCGGCAAAACCGTGCGCTTAACCAATCTGCGCAAAGTCTTCTGGCCGGATCTCGGAATGACCAAGGCCGATCTGCTCCAATTCTATATTGACGTCGCCCCTGTTCTGCTGCCGCATCTCGCCGACCGCGCCATGGTGATGAAGCGCTATCCCAACGGCATCGGCGGCGATTTCTTTTTCATGAAGCGCGCTCCAACGCCGCGGCCCGGATGGATCGAGACCTGCCCCATCGAGCATGGTTCAGGCAGCGTCATCGACTTTCCCGTGATCGGCGATTTAGGTTCACTGCTTTGGGTGGTCAATCTAGGCTGCATCGATCTCAATCCCTGGTATGCGCGCTGCGACGATGTCGATCGGCCCGACTACCTGCACTTCGATCTCGATCCGGTGAAGGGAGCGAGTTGGCCACAGATGTTGGAAACCGCTACCGTCGTGCACGAAGCGTTGACCCAGCTCAAACTGCCGACGTTCATCAAGACCACAGGCTCCAGGGGGTTTCATATTTATGTCCCGATCGTTCGCGGGCCGACGCAAAAAGAGGTCTGGACGTTTGCTAAACAGCTGGCCACGAGCTTAGCGGCGCTGCGCCCGGATTTGATGACGGCCGAATATCGAATTGCCAAGCGACCGCGCCAGCGCGTACTGGTGGATTATAATCAAAACGCTTGGGGCCGGACTCTCGCGTCTATCTACTCGGTCAGGCCTCAACCCAAAGCCACGGTTTCTACGCCGATCACCTGGAAAGAACTGGAACAAGGAGTTCGGATCGAAGACTTCCGGATGGACAATGTTCGCCGGCGCATCAAGAAGCTCGGCGATCTCTGGGCGCCTTTGCTGGCACGAAAAGGCCGAGCAAAATTAGCATCATTCTATGGCGCTACTGATTAAGCCGCCCTATCCTCCTACGGAAGCCCTGTCCGTCGAAAATATTCCTTCGGTAAGATCCTGGCGCTATGAACCGAAATGGGATGGGTTTCGTTGCCTCGCCTTCATTTCACGGGAAATCGCTTCAGACACGGCACTAAATTTTTACGTCGGCGCCCTGACAAGCCGCCGAAGGCGTGCTCAATGGACCAAGTCGAATCCACAGGCAGAGCTTTCGCGCCACGAATTTTGAAGGCCGCTATTACACATAAGAAATAGATTGGCCGGAACAACAAGATCTGAGGTAGGATGGAACGCCCAATCAGCACGCACGCATTTCACGCCGCGGATCTCCTGCGGTTTGCCAGGTTTCTCGCCGATCTACTGGATCAACGTTTTACGATTCCTGGAACGTCAATTCGGATTGGACTGGATCCGATTGTTAGTCTCATTCCCGGCATCGGCGACCTCATA
>Ga0137368_10008470_pt1 | contig 10606 bp, 16 predicted proteins | sample SagtaG_13_FD_104917 | JGI IMG/M metagenome (GOLD analysis project Ga0137368, IMG submission 104917) | Vadose zone soil microbial communities from Sagehorn Ranch, Mendocino, California, USA - Sage1_L_100_16 metaG | ecosystem: Environmental > Terrestrial > Soil > Vadose zone | place: USA...
AGCGGCTCCAGGCGCGCGAACTCAGCGTCCGACAGGTCAGTCAAGTAGGGTCGCCGCAGGGTCAGACACCGGCCATCCTACCGGCAAAACCGACCAGTGTCCCGGTTTTCAGACAGTCTCTAGTCTGTCATCCGGGCTGGGATTTCGGGCACCGGCTGGCCGAAGGCATGGCGAATCGTCTCGTCTGAATTTACTGCGACTTTCGGGGACTTGCTCTCCATTGTCCACGCGCTGTGGCGCTGATCGAGTTCGACGCCTTCGACGTTCCAGATCACAGCAGCGGCGGCGAGAAGGCGACACCGACCGTACACATCGCGCCCGCTCTTCGGAAGCAGCCTGAGCGGCAGCCGCGGCCAGCGCTGGCTTCACCTGGTCACGATTAGCGGCCAAGATAGACCTGCGCCGAAGCGAAACCCTGCTTGGCTGCAGCTGGGCGACTTCGAGCGACGATGGGCGTTGACTTAGTCAACAGCTGCTGGCAGGGGCCACCAGGTCGCGGGCTCGAGCAAGGATCTGATCGAGAACCGCGCGAGTCGGATCGTCGGTCGGTGCGACGCACTCGATCCGCGACAGGCTACGCAGTGCAGTCAGCGCTCGTTTCTCGTTTGCCGAGGCGACACGCTGCGCCGCCGCAGTCGGTGCGCTCCGAAGCTCAGCGACACGCTCCTGCAGCTCTGGTTGGGAAAGGCTCGGGGCAGTCTTCACAAGCTCAGGCAGGGCCTCAGCTGGTGCCGCAGCGAGCTTCATGGCGTGGCCGATCCTGAGCTTGCCGTCCGCGACGGCTTCGCGAAGGAGAGGCTGTCGGTTGATGCCCAACCATTTGGAGATCGTCGTGTGGTCCTTTTTCACCAGCGCCGCAATTCGGCGGGTGCTCATTGCTTCGCCCCCCTCTTCGCGCAGACTTGCCAACAATGTGATGGCGCGCACGCGCTCGCTCCCCGAAAGATTCTCGCGCTGAACGTTCTCTACGATGTTGAGCACGAATGCGTCGTCTCTGCTGGTGACGCGGATCAGCGCAGGGATCGTCTCGCAGCCCGCGCGCTTCGCAGCTGCGAGCCGCCGATTGCCTGCCACCAGAACGTACTTTGGTGGCCAGCCTTCATGTTTGATCGACAGCGCCAGGTCTTCAGCCTCGGCGGGCTGGACGGGGCGCACCAGCACCGGTTGGAGGACGCCGTGCTCGCGAACCGACTCGGTGAGCTCTTCGAGCGCAGTCTCGTGATAGCGGACCCGCGAATTTATGCTATCCGGGGTTTGCGCGATCTCCCCGACTGGTAGATACACCAGGTTCTCGGTGCGGTCCATTTTCGTATGCGTCCAACGTCTCCAGGCGACACTGGAGGCGGTCCACAGCCCCATTTTACTCAACGCACAACTGAGCAGTGGTTAACGCCCGTAACGGGATCTTGATGTGGCGCACTATGGGTTCGCTACTAAACGTGATGAGGTCGCGCCAAGCCAAGGACGAAGCTAGTAGGTTGCCAGTCACGATGACGGTGCTGAGGCGGGCTATGCGCTGCTGGGACCGGGATAGGCGCCAGTGTGATGGCCGACCCGGCGAGCGGCCGCGTACGCAACAAGCTACCGAACGTTGGGGGAAGCTCCGCAGCGTCTTCCTTCAATCAAGGCGGTCGCTGACGGCCATGGCCGAGACTGGACTGACATCGAGCCGAGTGCCCGCGGTCCAACTTGGCTTCGACGAGCTGCTCTGTGTCAGCAGCAACAAGCAAGGGCACGGTTCGAGTTTCGCGGAACCACTACCACGGCTCGAGCCACGATCGAAGCCGCAAGCAGTGACCGGCTGTACGGATCGCGGTGGCTCGACGACCGACCGCCGCGTGCCCAGAAGCCCGAATTCCGCAACGGCCTTCAGTTTGTCTGCGGCGACGTCCGCGCGGACGCGGCCGTGGCCGAGGTCGACGCACTCCCCGATCTACTCGCCAAGACGGGTCGATGCGGTCTTGGCGGCGCTCTCACACCCGTCCGTGGACACCTTAAGGGATGAACGCTGCTTGCAGGACTCGCCAACCGGCCCGCTGGCTGGCCAGCTCGCGCACGAGCTGCCCCCGTTCCGCCGGACCCAGGCGTGGATTGGCGGGCTGCGCGATCAGTTTGTATCTGAACAGTGCCGTGGCTTCGGCGGCATCGATGGGTGGATCGGCGCTCATGCGCACCTCCAGATGTTCCGTCAGGACGATGCGCCCATCCAACTCCGACCTGACCGGTTCCGCCAGGACGCGGACGTGTTGGTCGCCAACACTTGGCCGCCGCTGATGCGGCTCCAGTATCGCCACATCTCGCCGACGGGCTGCTCGCCGAACCGCCGATGTGCTCGTTGGCAAGCCTGCTCCAGCGCCTCAAACACGACCGCCTCGCCCTTCTGCCGCAGGTCGAGCGGCGCCGGATCCAGTCCAACGCCGACCTCCACCACTTCTGCCAGCAGCGTCGGCGACCGAGCGCGAAACCGAGCCCACCAGCCACGCAACGTAGCACGCGGTAGTTCGAACCGACGCGCCAGCGCGCGGAGCTCCACGTCAACAGTGGCTCGCAGCGCCCGCACCTGGCCGATGGTGGCAACCACGTCCAGCCGTCGGAAGAATAGGAAATCCGGCAACAACGCATGACTCGATCGGCACCGCCGACAACGTGTGCGTCGAATCCAGATGCGACGCTGATCGACCGGATAGCGCACCCAACGCCAATAGCCACTCCATCTGGCCCTACGCCGACGACACCCCGGGCACTCCGGCACCGGCGCCACCACCTGCTGCCCAGCCGCCACGTACTCGGCCACCGACTCCTGCCACGCCCAGATGATCGACACCCAACCGGCGCCAGGCTACCTCTGATGCTCCCTCGCCGCCGAGGCCACCTCGGTGCTCAGCGAATTACGCCGATCCCGAGCCGACCATCCCTACGCAGATACGCCGATAACACCTCCGCCAACCAACCTGTGGGGGCTCGTCCACATCGACGAGTCTGCAGGTCGTCTACGTGTCGGCTGTGTGAGCAACTAAAGCGACATCCTGAGCGGTGCCGGCTCTCGTCGGCTGCACGAGCTGCCTCAACAACAGCGCGGTCAGCCCACGTGTATCGCGGTCAGGTGCTCAGGTCCGTTTGGCGTGTGCTCCACCACCTCGTCGCCGAGCCGGGTGCCCGACAGGGCTCGACCGATTGGCGACTCGACGGAGAGGCGCCCCCGACGTCGAGCGGCCTCTGCTGCCGACACAAGGACGTACATGGCTACCTCGCCACGGGACAGGCGAATGGTGACTGCTGACCCGAGCCGCGCCCGGTCTCCATTGACCGCGTCCTCGAGAGGCTCAGCGGTTGCCAACAGGCCCCGCAGTTCGGCGATATGTCCCTCGACCAGCGCCAGACCATCAATCGCATCCCGTAAGTCGAGATTTTCGGTCGGGTCATTGCCCCGTTCGCGCGCCTGGCCGGTGCGAGCCGCGACCAATGTCCGTTCCGCCTCGAGCCGCTGAACGTCTGCTTCCAGTTCTCGGCTTCCCTCGCGACTCAACCGGATGATCGGCATGGTAGTGACCGAACCTGGTCGCCAATGCAGTGGTAGCCACAGATGCTGAACAACACCGACGTAGCTCACGATACGAAACTGCTCAGTAGCGCACTGAGCACATCCGGGTCGAACGGTTTGCTCAGGAAGCCATCTGCCCCGAGCTCCTTTGCCTCGTGAAGGCGTTCGCGTGCTGCTGCTGAGACGACCAGCACCGGAATCGCTGCCAGCGAGGGATCGTCTCGCCTGTGCCGCAAAAACGACCAACCGCTTGTGCCCGGCAGCATCAGATCCAGGAGCACCAGGTCGGGTCGCTCGCCTGCGATGAGTGTTGTCGCTTCCTCGATGCTGCTAGCCGTCTGGGCCGCGTAGCCGGCGTCCTCCAGGTGCTCTGTGATCAAGGTACGGATGATGGCCTCATCTTCTACAACCAGCACTCTGGGCCGCCGGTGCGAGCGGAGAGTCGCGCCTTGGCGCGCAAGCGTCCGCGACGAGCCGGCCAGTTGCTCGACTGCCGCCAGGAACTGTGGCACATCCAGTGGTTTCGTGAACCACGCCGCGACTCCGAGCGTGGCGGGATAATCGCCGCGCCCGCTGATAGCAGACAGCACCAGCACGGGAATGTTGGCTGCCTCGAGTTGCAAGTGCGAGCGTTCGAGAAACTGCCACCCGCTCATGCCTGGAAGCATCAGGTCCAGGACGATCAGGTCAGGTCGCTGCTCGCGCAGATGCTTCAGCGCTTCGAAGCCATTAATCGCTTCAGCCACGGCATAGCCCGCGTCCTGAAGGAGGTCGGCGAGCATGGCACGAATTGGCGAATCGTCCTCGACTACGAGCACGTGCCGCAGGCCCGGCGCGGGATGCGGGGCGGGTCGCGAGCTGGGCACTGGCGCCTGAGCATGCGACTCGAAGCGTGCGACTGTCCTGTTGTTCGCCTGTCCTGACGCGTCAACGGGACCCGCAGTCGACATGGGGCCAACGGACGCGCGATTGGGCTCTCGTCTGAGCTGGGCGTCTGGGTGCCTGCACCGATTTGGTTGGCAAGCGCTCTGCATGAGTTGGATCGCGGACACGTGCAAAAGGCGTAACAGATCGGGGGCGACGACGTAAACCCGGCAGGAGCGTTCGGCGCGGAGGCCGGGGCGCTACGGAGCAGTGGCGTCCCGACCCATCCACCGGACTCGGCGGCCCCATCCGGTGAGGCCGCGGGCTGGGCTGCGCCAGAAGTACCTTCGGCATGCCGTAAGTCGCTCGAATGTCGGCGCATGAGCACCCGCTATGCGGACTTCGAACCAGCCGGTGACCGGCCGACCGCACAACTGACACGTGCTCGATAGCAACGTCTCCGTAGTGTCCGACGAAAACGCCAGCTCTGTCCCACGTGGCTGTTGGCCCATACCCATTAGAGGCTATCGTCGGTTGCGCGCCACCGCAATTGTCCAAGGTTGAGCCTCAACCTGGTTGAGAGAACAAGTCGCAGGCAAGGCTCGCGGTGTTTCAAGAGCGCCTGGGGTGTCTGTAGCAGCTGCTGGTAATCGGTTCGTCGGCCAGCACGGCGCGTTACAGGCTGAACATGCGCGGCCTGGCGTGCCGGCGACTCCCCTTCGAAGCTCCCCGTCGAAACAGAGCAAGCTGCGTTCGGCGTGCGTGCTATTCCGCAACGTCGTGGGCGTTACCGAACCCGTTGTGACGCTCGATCCAGTAGAGGGTACGCCGAAGCCTCGGTGTCGACGCATTGCACAGGCGCTGACGTGGGCTGAGAAACTGACACTGATGCGCATCACACAACTCAAAGCAGGGGCCGGTGGTCGATCCGAGCATGGCCAGCAAGCACGCCATCATGGACGATGTTCTGGTCGACGCGACCACTGCGCGCGTGGCGGCGGTCGATGTCGCAGCTTCGGAGGCCAAGGCACGCGGGCGCAGGTCCCGCGTGGCCACCAAGCGGAATTTCATTTCGTCATCAGAGGCGGCTGTCCGGATCCGCTAAACTGTCCGACGCTGCGCTTGCGCTGCTGCAAACGCGGGCCGCCGCGTGTTGGTTGTCGCCACTAGCCCGACCTGTCGGATTCATCCGGTTCTTTGCGGCCGCATCCACGTATGCTGGGCCATGTCTTGGAGTGTGCTTCGCTTACGTGTTGGCATGAATTGCCTTCGCTAACCAGTTGGACTTACTCGTGATCCTGCTGGGGCCGCAGCACAAACCCTCCTGGGGTCTGATGGTCGTCCTCGGCTGACTGGTAGTCGACCATCATGTCGGCGAGGTGATCGGCAACCGCGCTGTCGACGATCAGTACGGGCGTCTCATTGTGTCGGATGACCTCATCGTCTTCATGAGGTGCGTCCACGACCATTCCGAGACTGCCCTTTCCGTTCGGCACAAGCCGGACGCCAGCCTCCGGCGGAGCGTGATTGGCAGTCAAGAGATCCTCCAACGCCGTCGTTGCTCGTGGGGTAATCCGAACCATATGTGTCCTCCTTCTACTCGCTTGTGTGACATCACGCGACAAAAGACCAGCCTCCGATCGCAGACGAACAGAGCCCACGCCAAGCGTCACAAAACATCAGTTGTGTCGACACGCCGGCTGGGCTTCTGCTGACACCGCAGACTCCTTGCGGCCCTGACGCTGAGCTGCGTACGGGTATTGGCCGATGTCTAATAGCCCTCGGTTTTGGCCTTCAAATACTCGGCGGGGTTCGTGTCGAACAGGTCCCGGCATTCACGGGAGCCGAAGTGATATGTCTGTCCCTGGCGGTGGACTTCGGCCTCCTCGTGTCCGGGCATCTCAACTCCATACCACATGCAGGATCGCGCTCCATATAAGCCTCCCGGGCATACCTCCCAAGTTCTACCAGGACGATGGCAGTACCCTGCGGTTATGCGGGCTGCTGCGGGACCGCAGACGCCCGAAAGTTACCGAGTGGAGTGATCGTCCTGGCACTACGGACACACTTTCACTGCGCGCCCGTGGGGGACGTCGACGATGCGATGGTCCGGGCCGTCCAGCGACGGCGTGCAGCTCATGCGACAGCCAGCCTGGGCTGCTCGGATGGGGGCCGTAATCCGTGGTTCCTGGCAGCGTCTGCCCCGGCCAGGACGGCGAGGTAGTACGCCTCGACCTGCTGCGTCACGAGCTTCCAGTCGAACTCGGCCGCCCGACGCAGACCCGCCATGCTCATTCGGCGCCGAAGCTCGGCGTCGCCCAGCAGGCGCACGAGTGCAGCGGCAAACGTCGGTGGATCGCCCGGCGGGACCAGTATGCCTACGCACCCGTCTCTGACGACCTCCCCGTAGCCGGCAATGCCCGAACAGACGATGGGGCGACCGCACGCCATCGCCTCGAGGAGCACGATGCCGAAACTCTCGCCGCCAGTGGACGGGGCGCAGAAGACGTCCACGCTGGCGTAGCAGCGCGCGAGATCGGGCCGCGAAAGTGGACCGAGAAACGAGATGTTCCGCGCGCCCCAAGCTCGCCGCTTCCGCCGCGTACCCGTCGCGCTCGCGCGACCCGAAAGCGCCCGCCACCAGGAGCCGCGCATCTGGCCGAGTGTCAAGGACCTGCGCGAAGGCGCGCAGCAGGTGGATGAACCCTTTGCGTTCTTCCAGTCGCCGTACGAACGGATGCTGGGGCCGTTACCGCGGGCGGCGGACAGCGGCTGCAGGTCTGGTCGGAAGGTGGTGCCGTCCACGCCGTTCGGGATGATCGCGTAATCGGTCGGGAAGTATCGCCCGACGTAGAGGCTGCATGGGCAGCAGCGGCTCGTGAATGTGGATAACGTCGAAGTGCTCGCACTCCAGGATTGCTCTCACCTTACGGGCCAATCCGAGCGACAGGGTGACGCGCGCCCACGAGCCGTGGTACGAGACGCGCACGATACTGACGGCGTTTGTGGTCAGCGCCTGAGACCTAATCGCCTCCGCGGCCCCCGGTCGCGGCAGTCGGCACGCAAGCTGCGGGCGTTGTCCGACGTGAAGAGTCTTCGCCCGCCTACTGTCATCCTGGAGGCATTTCCATGCGCGCATTTCGTCTCATCCCGGCAGGCCACTCTTTTGCAAAAGCTCCTTCGGTTGACTCTGGTGCTGACGGGTACCGCTTTGATGGCTTTGATGGCGGCCTGTGCGCCCGTGTCATCGCCCTCGGGTGCGGGGGCAAGCGCCAGCTCGGCCGCGGCCGGGGCGACCGCCGTGGCAGTCCAGATGACCGACGCGCTGAAGTTCGATCCGGCCAGCGTGACCGTACCCAGGGGCACCATGGTCACCTGGCGCAACACCAGCCAGACGGCCCACACGGTGACAGACGACCCCGCCAAAGCCGCCAATCCGGCGGACGCGCAACTGCCGTCCGGTGCTCAGGCCTGGGATTCAGGTAATGTGGACCCGGGCCAGACTTTTTCGCATACGTTCGATACCCCGGGCACGTACAAATACTTCTGCACCCCCACGAGACGGCGGGCATGCTGGCAACGATCATCGTCACGCCCTGAACGTGTCCGCGGCGGGCAGGACGCGACATGTGTGCCAACTGGTGTTCGCGCGGCGGACGCCAGCCTGCCTGGCTACTGGGTAACATGGCTGACGACTACGCGGAGCGGGACACGACGTGTGTTCGAGAGTCAGCCGAGTTCCGTGCTCAGCCAATACAGCCGGCCGCATCGCAAGACGTCTTCGCGAAGCAGCACCATCGACGGCAAACGTGACGCGGATAAACGATTCAAGATGCGCTCGCGACGCTCGCGCCTCAGCTACGGGCCCAACTCGGCGAGCAAACACCCTGGGCGCGGGCGAGCTACTCCGGGTCCTGTTCCGACGGCGTGGCAAACGCAACAATGACCGTTCAGCCGTCATGCCACTTGCGCGGGCCGGGCGCTCCGCCGCACAGGGAACCTCTGTCTGTTAGGCAAACACTTGCAACGACCCGAGGGCAAGCATTCGTCAACGTGACGCGACGCAGTCCGGTTGGCCGACTGCGCTACTGGAGCGCTCGGCATAGGTCTTGCTGTGCTGGGTCCTCGGGAGGTGGACCATGAAGCTCAGGGACGTCATGAGCCGCGACGTGGAGGTTGTGGAGCCCGAAGCCACCCTCACGGACGCGGCGAAGAAGATGCAGCAGCTGAACGTCGGCATCCTGCCGGTTTACGACGGCGACACACTCTTGGGCGTAGTCACCGATCGCAACATTACGGTAAGGGCGGTCGGTGCCGAACAGGACCCGACCAACACCACTGTGCAGCAAATAATGACGCAGCAGCTCGTCTACTGCTTTGAGGATCAGGATATTCGTGACGCGGCCAGGCTGATGGAAGACAAACAGCTGCGGCGCCTCGTCATCCTCAACCGAGACAAGCAGTTGGCGGGCATCGTCTCCCTGGGCGACCTGGCGACCAAGGCGGCCAACGAGCGGCTGGCCGGGCAGGTGCTCGAGCGCATCTCCGAACCCGTCCAGCCGAAGGGTTCGCGCGATCCCCGCGCTGGAACAGGCGGTTAGCGCCCAGGCAAGCGTTGCTGCCGGCTTTGTTGATCCCACGCCCGTCATCGCGGCGGCCACTTGCTACCTCGAGCGAATCGCCGAGCGGCTCATGGGCCGAGGGCTGAGGTCGTCTGGAAACAACCGCAGGACTCGGCCACTCAGGCGTGTGTCGAACACGCTGAAGGCTCAGGCGTGGACCTCATCTGACTAACGTGCGTGGAAGCGGTAGCCGCGGAGTACGGCCGAAAACAGCCATACTCCGTCTAACAGTTTTGCCAAGGGGGCGGCCGGAAGAGCCCAATACGCGGCCATGACTGCCCCATGGTGCGCGTGGTTTTCGGCAGCGCGGCCGACAATGTCCTCCGCCGGGCGCCTTGCTCGGTACTGTTGGTCCGAGTGACCGAGGAGAATGGATCGTGATAGCGCCCAGCGAAACAGAGCAAACCTGTCCGGGGTGTGACCTGCCCCGTAGCCAGTGGAGCGGTAATGGCGGCGAAGGCTGCCCAAAGGGTGGGGAGGTGTACTGCTGCCGCGAATGTGCGGAGCGCACAGGCTGCGCCTGCCATGAGGCAGGACCAGCGTAGCGCAGCGTGCGTCGTCTCGGCGTTCAGGAGCCCACTGGCACCCGGGCGGCAGTATCCGGCCGCCAGGCGTATGCGGATCGCCCAGGTCGCCCCGTCGTTCAGAGCGTGCCGCCCGGGTATGACGTCTCCAAGCGTGTAGTGTCCATCCCCAACTCAAGAGCTGGTGCGCCGCCGGTGCGAATGTGCCGACGAGCGCCAAGCTCAAGGATTGGGAATCTCGCGCTTGGCGAGGCGGTAGGCTTGCCGCGCCTGCCAGGGATGGACACGGGCGGGAGACAGACCCCGCGGCCTATACAGCGGTATGCCGAGGCATGCTGTCTGCGGTCAGCGGGGACTGCCCATTGTCGATGCGTCGACTCAGTTCGACAATGGCAGCCAGTCCTTCTGCTGTTTCAACTGCGCAATCCCACGCCAGGCTGCCGGGGAGCCGCCGAGCGTCGGCTAGCTCCGCCGACCTCGGACGCAGAATATGTTGCATGAGCGGCTACTCCGATGATGTAGCGGAAGCCTGCTCATCGGAGCAGCGCGCACAGTATCCACCGACTAGACAATGGCCATCGGGATCACCGAGATTTGCGATCAACTCCTGTCCTACCGAGCAGTGTGCGCTGCGGTCGGCCGGAGCGGCGCACGTGACGAGGTGCCATTGAATCTGAACGCTCTCGCGGTTGGGTGCATGTACGATGGCACGCCAGGCGAGCTTCGATCGGCCCGCTTTGGGCGGATCGAGATTCACCTCCGGGCGGGCCGGAGCACGGAGTGTGCCGTCGTCGCCCGATGGATCTGACCGCTTGTTGGTTGGTACGAAGACCATGCCAGAGTATGGCGCGGCAACCGCGCATAAGGTGGTACTTCCACGAATGGCGGTGCGGAGCCGCTGCTAAACCTGGGGGAGCTCCCATTTGTCGCGTTGCTTGAGGAGGATCCTCCGCCGGCCACATGGGCCAACGCGGCGCCTATCTGGCCGCCAGGCTGACATGACGCTGAACGCAGATCAGTTGCGCACCTGGGGATGTGCTGCCGCGCCAGCAGGC
>Ga0137368_10008475_pt1 | contig 10603 bp, 9 predicted proteins | sample SagtaG_13_FD_104917 | JGI IMG/M metagenome (GOLD analysis project Ga0137368, IMG submission 104917) | Vadose zone soil microbial communities from Sagehorn Ranch, Mendocino, California, USA - Sage1_L_100_16 metaG | ecosystem: Environmental > Terrestrial > Soil > Vadose zone | place: USA...
AATAATCCTACCTCTGTCAGTGTTAATCCCCGGCGCAGGGCGATCAACTCCGAGTGTTCGCTCTGCGCTGGAGTTTGGGTGTACTAAGCAGGAGCTTTTTGTGTTATCGGCGTTACGAATTCTTATTGCGCTTTGTCTGTTTCCCGTCATTGGAGTTGCCCAGTTACCGCAAGAAGAGATCCGCTCGGAAACGGAATTAGCGTATGCGGTTTACCGGGCAAGCTCGGATGCGCAATTAAGAGAAGACCTTCTGCGCACCCATGGGCAACTAGTGAACGCTCAGCTCTGGACACAATTGAGCAGCTTGGCTGCGAACGCTTATCAGAATAGATTACCCCAACAGTCGTTGGAAGCTTATGAGGCTGCCATTGAAGTTGCCACTAGACTTCAAGACTCAAGGCTCTTAGCAAAAAGCTATTACAACATTGGCATCACCTTTTCTGGGCTGAATCAATTTCCGAAGGCAATCGAGTCTTATGAGAAGAGTCGAGAACATTTTGAACGGGCAGGATTACAACACGATCTAATTTACATTCTGGCCGATCTTGGTGCGCTGTACTTTATCTTAGAGGACTACGAACAAGCGCGAGACCGTTCCGAGACGGCTATTGCGCTTGCTGCCACACTGAAGACCGCGAATGCTCTTCGACCCGTTTGGTCCGACGACGTTGGCCGGGCTAGAGCGCTGCATACGCTTGGGGAAATCGACTTGCGAGATGGTAATCACTCACAAGCTATCGAAAGGCTACAAACGTCTCTCTCGCTCTACGAACAATTAAACGGAAAAGGCTGGTCATACAACAGCTATATCGCCGGCATATACGGTGCCTTGGGTAAGGTCTATCCAGAAATAGGCGATTACGCACGCGGTCTCTTCTATCTGAACAAGGCCTTAGATATTGTCAGAAACCAGACGAACCCAAGCTTGATGGCGAGCCTACTCAATAGTCTCGGCTATTTGTACATGGAGCAAGAAGACTATGCCCAATCAAAAGCGCAGTTTGATCAAAGCTTGAGAATTTATCGTTCACTAAACAACCAGAGAGAAGAAGCAAGAGTGTTATTGAATCTTGGCGTACTTGATCAACGCCAGAGTAATTATGACGAAGCCCTGACCCATTTCAAAGAGAGTCTACAGGCGGCAAAAGCAACCGAGAGTATCGACGTTCAAATTGCCTCTGGAGAGGGAATAGGCGTTGTTCTCACAGCTAAAAAGGACTTCCAGGGTGCATTGCAATCGTTGAATGAGAGCTTGGCCATCGCGGAGACCACAAACAGCAAAACGCGTCAAACAGAACTCCTTTGGCGCAATGCACAGATGTATTATGAAATGGAGAACTATGCCGAGGCTGCGGTAAACGCCGAAGGCGCCGTTTCGAGAGCTAGGGCTGCACACCTGCCTAAACTCGAATATCTCGCGACGACAACGCTTGGTCAGGTCTACGCCGCTCAGGCGAAACTCGAGCTTGCCAAGCTGACTCTGGAAAAAGCGGTTTCCCAACTCGAAAGTTTGCGAATGCAAGTGGCGGGTCGAGAAACGGCATCACAACTCTACTTTGAGAACAAATTAACTTCGTACCATGCGCTTGTAGACCTTCAACTACAACAAAGAAAGCCACTCGAAGCATTAATCTATTCTGAACGAGCGAAGGCTCGCGTCTTACTCGATGTGATGAACGCGAGTAAGGTTGATCTGTCCAAGTTGTTGACGCCGGTTGAGAGAAAAGAACAACTGCACCTTAATCAAACCATCTCTGACATTAGTGATCGCATTAAGAAACAACAAACCGCTAATTCGAGTTCCCTGGATTCTTTGTATGGTCAATTGGACAGTGCGCGGCTTCAATATCAAGCTTTTCAGGACTCTGTTTATGTGATACATCCCGATATGAAAATGCGAAGCGGTCGCACTAGTACACTCACCGCTTCTGATATTCGTGATCTTACATCCCGGAACGTTGTGTATCTGGCGTATGTCGTCACGGATCGCATTTCGGTGTTTGTTCTGACCAGAGACGCGCCTGACGGCGGACCAAACGTACGGGTTTATCCGATTCAAATCGAGCCTGGCGAATTGGTTAGGAAAGTCAATCAGTTTCACGACCGCTTGGCTAACCGGCATCCGGATTATTCAGGCATGGCGCGTGAACTCTTTGAGCTTCTGATCGAGCCTGTTAAGCAACACTTAGGAGATGCAACGACAATCTGCATTGTTCCTGACAGCTTCCTCTGGAATGTTCCTTTCCAGGCGCTGATGACAAAGGCCAACCGCTTCCTTATCGAAGACCATCCACTTTATTACGCTCCTTCACTCAGCGTGCTTTGTGAAATGTACAGAAAGGGTTCATTGAATTCTAAAACAGCTTCGCTGCTAGCTTTCGGTAATCCGGTTATTGGGAAAGATGACCGAAGCAACGAAGACCTATGCCCTTTGCCGGAATCAGAAACCGAAGTGAACTCAATCGGCAAGTCCTTCATTCCCGGTCAAAAGAAGGTTCTGATTGGACGCGAGGCAAAAGAAAAGATGTTTCGTGCGCTGGCGCCAACCTACTCAACAATTCATCTGGCGACCCACGGCGTCATCGACAATAGACAACCGCTTTATTCGCATTTGCAGCTTACAAAATCCGACGGTGATCCTGAAAACGACGGTCTCTTAGAAGCACGAGAGATCATGAACATGAATATCCAGGCCGATCTCGCGGTTCTGTCCGCTTGCGAAACCGCAAACGGAAGAGTTGCGCCCGGCGAAGGGGTGATGGGAATGTTTTGGGCGTTCTTTGTAGCCGGCACGCGGTCGATGGTTGTGAGCCAATGGAAAGTGAACTCAGCTAGTACGTCTCAGTTGATGGTGAACTTCTACAATTCTCTCGACGAAAATCTGCGGAACTCCAAACGAAGTAAAGCGCAAGCGCTGCGAGCAGCAGGTCTGAAATCAATGAAAGACCCACGCTACCAACATCCATTCTACTGGGCGGGGTTCGTAGTTATTGGTAGCGGAATGTAAAGCCTTCGCCCTCATCTACATTTTTTCTTTGATTCTTCAAAGAACGACTTACCCCACAAGTAACGATCTTTGTTTCTGAGGGATAAGTGTGAGGGCGTCTCTCTTTCAACCGCCGCTTTGAATGCGCAGTATTCTTCCCAGAGGGAATCTGAGAATTTACGATCGGCGAGATTGTGGAACCTTTTAAGACTGTCGCACACGCGGATGTCGTAAACGGTAAAATCAAGCGGATAGAGCACCGTGAGAATCGCCGTAGCCATGGGCAATCTGAACTTCCAATCACACATCAGCGTTTGCAGTTTGTCTTTCGGTTCGCAGTTTGCAGTAAGGGCACTCGCAATCTTAGAAACGGCTGCCGAAAAACTGCCGCCAAGCGTTTCAAGGCGTTTTTTCGTCGTGTTCTTGGACCGATTCGCCTTCCACGTGAGAATCAAATAAAAATCGAAGGGCGTTAATTCACCTTTGCTCCTAAAGTTTTCACCGACCTCGTTAATGAGGTACGTTTCGAGGTCATAGTACTTTTCGAAGTTCATCGGTAGTGCACCTTACATCCGAGTCTTCATTGCCCCATCGGACTTACGCCAAAGTGTGCTCGCCTACAAGATCCGGAAGCCACAGAGAAACGTCCTCAATGGCAACGAGATTCTTGCGGGGCCGGAAATAATCACTGACAGTTCGATATTGATCACCGAACTTCAAACGAAATTGTTCCTTTAGGTCGACGTGCCGACTCAGAACACTTGCGATAGATCGACGGCTGTTGAAAAACTTGAGGGGATGTTCAGTTCCAAGGATGTAGAGGTATTTGCTTTTGACGGTGGAGTGCTCCGCCAAAAGATAGAAGTCCTTGAATAGCGCGTTCTGACGTATTGTCTCAGGGCCTCCCTGCCAACGTATAAACTTGAACTCAGCCACTCTTTGGTTGGTTTCAAGATCGAATGCCCGACCGGTATTGCCCGCACCGAGCGACACATACTCGATCACTTCATCGGCCTTGAGGATGTGCGGCAGGCAAAGAAGTATTCCAAGAGCGTGAATGACGACATTGATCTGTCCGGCGACTCGTTTCATTAAGGCGGCGGCAGCCACAACGTCACTCTCGGCTCCGCAGTCGACTATCGCATTCGTGCAGGTAAGGTTAGTTTGGCCTTTTAACGAAGCCTCAATCTTAGCGAGCGTGCTCGTCAGGTCAGGTCCGGCGAACCTATTCAACAGATTGGCAGCTTCGGAGAGTTCCATCATCAAACTGAATCAGCTCAGCGATGAATGCGGAGAGCACCACAAGTGAAATGATAAATGTTTCACTATGCGTGATCATGCTTTCACATAAGCCAATTTAGGAAAAGTGCCTAGAAAAACTACCATACTTCTGGTCTCTAACCCACTGCGGAAGGTCTCAGGCATCAGAAAAGAAGGGCGTAAAAACGTAGCAGATTTCGGGGTCTGCACAGAGGAAATACTAGTGGCTTCTCCAGGACTGAGCTTCCTTAAGAAACTTCTTCGCAAGAGGCGAGCGCGGGTTGTCTTTAACGAGGACCTGAAATTCACGTTCTGCTTCGGAAATCATTCCCGCCCTTGCATAGAAGAGTCCGAGCGCTAAATGTGAGCCTGTTTTCTTTAGCTGATTCAGGTGCTGCAAGTCACGAGCAGATAAGACTTGAAACTTCATTTCAGGAGCTGCGGGGCCTGGCGAGACGGTTTCATTGCCGTCAACTAGAGCCACAACAGTCCATGTGTAGATCTCACCTCGCTTAAGCGGCCTTGGTGACATCCAATTGGTACGGTCCAACGATAGCTCATCGCTCTTAGCTACCTCGCGGCCAGTTTGATCGTTGACGTAAACCCGATAAGAGGTCGCGCCTGGTGCCTTCTCCCACCGTAAGGACGGCCGATCTGAAATGATCACTGCTCTGGTTGGAGAGAGGAGCTTGAAAGGTTGAGCCTTCTGAGTGCCCCTGAGAGCCCCATCCTGACCGTCAAGTTCCTTTAGAATAGCGGGGGCTTCGATTCTTTCTGACACTAACACTTTCGCGATCTGGTCACGTGTAGTCGCGGGCACGCCGTCAAGGCCGGTGACTTTTCCTGTCCTGTCCACACTGACTGTTCCACCTCGGTCATTCAAACTTACAACAGCTTCATCTTTGCCAGGCTCGGTTGATTCAAGTGGTGTAACTGATGGAGAAGGCACGGTGGCGATACGATCATCTGGAACAAAGCTAGGGCTGGTTGCAGGAGTCGGCACTTGTTGTGTTTGCAAGTTCTGATTCCGTCTAAAGATAAGCACTGCACCGATAGCAACAGCGATTCCGATTACCACAAGTGCGGCCGTGTAAGCGGGCTTCCAAGCTAAATTGCGCCACCAACTCCACCACAACATCGCATCACGTCGAGGCTCTTGAGCAGTTGGGCCATAGTGGACACTCAACTCAGGCTCGATTTGCTTCAGGAAGGCCAGAAAACTAGCCACGTCTTCGCGACACTCTGTACATTTCGATAGATGTGCATCAATCCATTCCTGATCTGCGGCATCTAAGTCGTCGTCCGCAAGCCTTGCGAGACTCTCGAACTCGATGTGATCGTCCTTCAACCAAGAATGGGGCTCTATTGGGAAGTTGAGGCCAGCTGAACCTCGTTGCTCGCGGAGAACATCGGCAAACAATTGATGGCATGATTTGCATTCCGCCAGATGATCTGTGATGGCGGCCAATTCAGCCTCGGACAAAGCGCTCAGACAGAACCTTTCCATCGTTGATTTCGAAACGTGCTCAGTCATGTGTCTACGTTTCGGCGTCCTTTTTCCCCAACATGTTAAAGACGAGACTTTAGGGCTCAAATTCCCGATCTTCGGAATTTATTTTCTCTCTCCAAGCACAGGCATCAGCTCTTTTTTCAACCGTTTAGCTGCGAGAAATCGCCACTTATGGACCTGTGACGTTGACACTCCCAGTTCAGCAGCAGCGGATGCACCATCCATCGGCATTCGAGACCGGAGGCGACGGATTTCCTGCGCGGACCGGCCAAATGTCCCAGCTAGCTGTCTAAGGTCAACAATTCCAGCTTCAATTAAAAGACTGAACAAATCGTTCCCATCGTCATCATGGAATCTAAATGTGTAGGAATCGCGTTGCTCCTTGGGCAGTTGCTTCAGAACTTCCCAAAGCTGACGGAGCAGCTGCATTTCCTCCGCTCGGGTACTGATCGCTAGCGAAGGTCTGCCTACTTGCAGATCGGGAAGAAGTATTTCACTTTCGCTCTCTATTGGTTCATCGAACCGATCTTTCACGTTGAGCAATCTCGCCAGCGAATTAACCAGCGTGTTTAGCTCGACCGGGCCATCTATCCAATCGAACAATTCGGCAATTACTTTCGGAAGTGGAATCTGGGTCAGGTCTGTTTTAGAGAATCGCGTTGACCGGAACAGGGCAAGCTTGGACTCGTCAAGAAGGAATTCGCGCTTTGACGAAACGGGTTTTCTGGTTCGCTGCCAGACTGCGAAGCCACAAAGGTAATCTCCTTCGGTCTTCCAGATAGCCAAGTCAGGATGCCGAATTAACACAACGCGAACATTGTCCTTGAGGCGCCTGCGCGCGGGCGACTTCGCTCGCAGAAAGCTCACACACGCGTTACTGGCAACCCGGAAAACGTAATCCCGAAATCGCTCAATTTCAGACCTCTTAGATTCACTTCGTAGATCATTCAGGGCTTGAATGATCTTTGCCATAATCTCCTGATAGAGATCTTCTGCATCCGGGTTGTATGCGCTCGCTCCTGACTGATCGACATAAAAGCCAAGCTTCAGCCGAAGCGTATTCCTTATCACCGGCGCTCCATGAAGCAATAGCAGATCGTCGAGGCGCTCTTGCCTCTCCGACTCGTCAGACGCTTGAAGATATGGCAGCAGAAGCTGGTCCATTCCACTCCCTAGCTAGGTCTCAGGACCTCTTGGCTAAGAACTCTGTTAGGAGGTATATCAGATTAGTTGAAGAATAGAGGAGGAGAGTTCGCCTTGTGACCTCTGCAGAGTCGAGCAGCAAACGCGTCGGCCCGTCTGAGCGGGTCGACGAAAAGCAATGGCGTAGTCAATTGGAGGAAATGACTTCGAAACTTCATTGGTCACGAATCCAGCACGGCGCAGCATATCTATCGACCCAGAAAGTTGGAGCACATTAAGAGCCTCTTCTTTTGCTCTTGCTAACTCTTGAGCTTTCGCGCGTTGCATGCTTTCGCTTTTTTGATCCTCGCCGCATGCGCTCTGCTGGAACCTTCTCCGGGAGTTCCAGTTCGTCGTCAATCAAGTTCTCCAGAAAAGCTCCACTTCCAAGGCCACGCCGAGCGTAAAGCAGCAAATGTGAAAGTGGCGGCTCCCTCTTGTTGCATTCGTACGCGGAGATTCGTGATTGAATAATTTCGCCGGACAACCCCAAATGATCGATGAGTTCACCCTGTGAAAAGCCAAGCCCTTCGCGAACTGCCAGTAGCTTCTGCGCAAGGCGCGCCGGTCTTGGTCTCGATGACTGGCCCATCAAGTGCCTCCAAAAACGATGTTGGGAATCCCAAGCCGAGGTACTTGACAGCTAAGCCCATTTGGGCTTAGCATTCGGCTCTGTGGGGAAAGAAGCGCTTTGATGGGCTGTTCACTGGATTGGCGCACCAGCAAGGGCTCCATGTTTTAGTCGGAACTTGGAACGGGATAAGATACCAGACGTGGTGGCGCTGCGGGAAGGTGCTGATTAGCAGGTGCTGATTAGCTTGCCAGAAGGACCAATTGAGGATATCAAAAGAGCCTAAGGTCAGTGATCTGTGCGCGGCTTCGAAGTCCCTGAGGCCCCGGCTGTTAGCAGTGAGCCTAGAAAGCAACCTTCTACTGAAGCACGATATCTGGTAGGATGCACACCCGCAAGCGCCAATATGTTGGTTGTCCGACCTCTGGAGTAAAACTCGGGTAAATTAGGCGAAAAGGACACATCGATGTCGAATGGTCTTCCTAACGAACACTCTTTTCTAGAGGACCGTACTCTCGAAAGCATCTACGAAGAGATTCGTCGCGTCTATCGCACGTACGCGCAGCCATGGGTCATCGGCTACAGCGGCGGGAAGGATTCGACGACGGTCTTACAGCTCACATGGAAAGCGTTAGAGAACCTCGCCCCGGATGAGCGACAAAAACCCATCTACGTCATCGCTTCCGACACACAGGTTGAGACACCGGTAATCGTTGACTATGTCGATAACACCCTGAGGGCTATCAACGAGAAATCAAAAGAAACCGGCATGCCCTTCATCGCGCAGAAGGTGGTGCCGACTTTGAACGACAGCTTTTGGGTCAACCTCATCGGTCGCGGCTATCCGGCGCCGACTGCGCGGTTCCGTTGGTGCACGGAACGGATGAAAATCAATCCAGCCAACCGCTTCATTGAAGAGAAAGTCGCCCAAAGCGGCGAGGTAATCGTAGTTCTTGGCGTGCGCAAAACCGAGAGTTCCACCCGCATGCAGTTGATGAGTACCTATGAAGTAAAAGGCCATTTGCTGCGCCGGCATTCGATGCTACAAGGAGCTTGGGTATACGCGCCGATAGCCGAATTTTCAACAGACGATGTATGGACCTACCTTTTGCAAGTGCCGTCACCGTGGGGCGGCAACAACCGCGATTTGGCTGCCCTTTATCGCACCGCCAGCGAGGGTGAATGTCCCCTTGTTATAGACACGTCCACCCCGTCATGCGGAAACAGCCGGTTTGGTTGCTGGGTTTGCACTGTAGCTGAGCGCGATTCTTCTATGGAGGCGATGATAGACAAGGGCGAGGAATGGCTGGAGCCCCTGCTTGAGTTTCGCCAGTGGCTGGCTACGACCATCGACCCGGCCCGAAAACTCCAATTCCGGGACATCAAAGGCAGAGACGGCAGAGTCATTTTCAAAAAAGATGGAACGTTGGCCGCGCGGACTTACAAACTTGACGTCAGCAAAGACATGCTGGAAAGAGTATTGAGAGCTGAAAAAGCTGTGAGACAAGCAGCGCCCGATGCAGATGTTAGTCTGATCTCTACCGAAGAATTACACGAGATTCGTCGTCTCTGGCGTACCGAACGCCAAGACTGGGATGATTCGGTGCCCAAGGTCTTTCAGAAAGTGAATGGGTGCGATCTGGATTGGCCGATGGATGACAACGGGCACTTCAATGCGGACGACAAGTCCTTACTAACGAATATGTGTGATGAGTATGATGTGCCGTTCGACTTGGTCGCCAAACTGCTTGAGGTGGAGAGACGTGCGAATGGAATGGCCCGCCGCGCTGGTATTCAAAAATCAATCGAGGGTGTGCTCTCGCAGGAGTGGCGAAACACGGAAGCCATTTTAGCGGACCCCGATGGAAGGTCCGATTTGACTGATGCGCATACTTGATCTATCACTGCACAACGTCGGCGTTTTTCGGGGACGAGAAAAGTTTGATCTTTCGCCCTCGATAGAAGCTGATGGTACGGCCCGCCATCTAATTCTGATCCGTGGTCAGAATGGTGTAGGTAAGAGCACACTGTTTCGGGCTATGGCGCTGGCACTGTATGGCTCGCGCGCCCTCGGTGAAAAAGTGAGTCGGAAGGACTACTCCGATTTCATTGCCGGTGGGCTGCACCGTTCTCAGAACGGTGGGCCACCTCCCAGTGATCACGGCTCCATTGGCTTGGGTTTTGCGTACGTAAGATCAGGAGAGACTCTACACATTCAGATCAGACGCGAGTGGAGTCGTTCAGCAAATGGTGGCCGCGAAACCCTCTCGATACTGTGCAACAACAAAGCACCGGACGTTGATCCGACAGACTATCAGACTTGGCTCGATGAGTTTGTACCTAAGGGACTTGAACCCCTGTGTTTTTTCGATGCGGAACAAATGGATGCCTTCGCCGCTGCTGGTGAGACAAACGGTTTCATTGGCGGTGCCTTGCATCGCTTACTTGGCATCAATCTAGCAACTCGCCTCTCTGCCGACCTGGAACGCTATACCCTGACACAAGGCGGCAGCAGCAAATCAATCGAGCGTCTGCGAACGGAGGTGTTGGAGGGTCACGCGGCGCAAGTCGAAAACAACGAGAGACTCCAGCGGCTGCAATCAGAAATGAAGGCATTGATCGAACAGCAGGCTGCTGTCGAATCCGATCTGGGGGCTCAGGAAAGGCTGCTCGCGTCCGAAGGCGGTACCTATAGCGCCCGGCGTCCTATGCTGGAAGAGCGCCTTACGACAATCCAAAAGGAGATCGAGGAGGCAAACGCCGAGGTACACAACTTAATGTCCGACCTGCTCCCATTTTGCCTGGCGCCAAGACTTTGCGAAGCGCTCAGTAGTCGATTGAGTCGAGAATTGGAATTGCAGCGACTGATAACCGCAGATCTTGTATGGGAACAACGGGTCGCAAAAGTAAAAGAAGCGCTTACGAGGGACGAGCTATGGACTGGCATCAAGGTGTCGGCCAAGAGCAGGACGGGTTTTGTTGATCGTCTAATTCAGGAACTAAGCGCAGCGTCAGACGGGGCTCAGGAGAGGAGGATTGTTCTCAACCTTCCCGAGTCAGAACATCAGCAGTTGCAAGGCTGGATTTCACAAGC
>Ga0137368_10008479_pt1 | contig 10598 bp, 9 predicted proteins | sample SagtaG_13_FD_104917 | JGI IMG/M metagenome (GOLD analysis project Ga0137368, IMG submission 104917) | Vadose zone soil microbial communities from Sagehorn Ranch, Mendocino, California, USA - Sage1_L_100_16 metaG | ecosystem: Environmental > Terrestrial > Soil > Vadose zone | place: USA...
CCCAGTAGTTGTCGTTCGAGGGCCCGCATGGCGGCCTCCTCGGCGGGCTCGGCGTGATCCCAGCCACAGACATGGAGGGCGCCGTGGGTCACCAGCAGCAGCAGCTCGTCGGCCGGAGACCAGCGAACGTCGCCCGTCTGGCCGCCGCGTCCCTGCACCGCCTGGGCCACCGCTCGCTCCACCGACACGACGATGTCGCCGAGGTGGATCCGCCGGCCCGGCGGCAGTGCGAACGAGGGGTTGACGGCTCCCGCCGCGCCAGTGCGACCAGGCCCGCCCGCGTGGGGCGGGAACGCCGCGGCGGGCTGCAGCGGAAACGACAGTACGTCCGTTGGGCCCTCGACGGCCATGTGCGCCCGGTTGAGCTCCGCGAGCGTGGCATCGTCGGCCAGGATGACCCCGATCGACGCCGGCGATGGAGCGCCAGCGGCCGTGAGCGCCTCGGCGATCGCGCGGGCCAGTCGCCGTTCTGGGACGAGTTCGGGCACTCCCTCGCGCCTGTCGAGGTCGATCCGCCACGGAGGCAGGTAGATCGACCGCGGGAGCGAGACTGCGCTCAGCTGGTTCTCTCGGACGACGTCAGCGTCGCCTTCGGTCGCGTCGCCCATCCGGCGTCGCCGGTCCGATCCCGACGATCGGCGGCGCACTGGGTGGCTCCGACAAGCCCGGCCCGCCGCCGGAGACGGCCACCCGCCTCGATTCGAGCTCGACGATCTTGTTCTGCGGGTAGGCGATGCGCTGGTGGTACATGCCCAGCAGCTGCTGGATGAACGCCTCCCGGATCCGCTCCACGTCGCGCAGCGTGAGGTCGCACTCGTCGAACTGCCCATCGGACAGCCGCTCGTCGATGATCCGCGACACCATGGCCCGGATCGCCGGCTCGTCGCGGGCGGACAACGAGCGGACCGACGCCTCCACGCCATCGGCCAGCATCAGCAGGGCGGCTTCCCGCGACTGAGGCTTGGGGCCGGAATGGCGGAATCGCCGCGGATCGATCGCGTCCGCCGCCCTCATCCCCTCGGGCGTTGCCAGACCGCCGAACGGCTCCGCGGCGGCCTCCCGTGCCCGCACGTAGAAGTAGCTCATGATCGCGGTTCCGTGGTGCTGCGGGATGAACGCGATGAGCGTCTTGGGCAGCTTCGAGCGATAGGCGAGGTCGATCCCGTCGGCCACGTGCTGCTTGAGGAGCTGGACGGACGCCTCGGGCTCGAGCTGGTCGTGGATGTTCTCCGCGCCCGCCTGGTTCTCGGTGAACGCGAGCGGGTTGGCGAGCTTGCCGATGTCGTGGTAGTACGCCGCGACCCGGGCGAGGAGCGCGTCCGCGCCGATCGCCTCGGCCGCCCGCTCGGCCAGGTTGCCGACCATGATCGAGTGGTGGTAGGTGCCGGGCGTCTCCACGAGCAGGCGGCGCAGCAACGGCTGCGAGGGATTGGCCAGCTCGAGCAGCTGGAACGCCGTGAGAATGCCGAACAGGTTGCCGAGCACTGCGAACGAGCCCACCGCCGCCACCGCAGAGGCGCTGGCCGCCACGGCCGACGCGCCGAACAGCTGGATCGTGCCGGTCACGTCGCGCACGCCGAGCAGTGAGAAGGCGGAGATGACCAGCGTGTTGACGATGAAGATCGCGACCGCGGCCTGAACGAAGGCGTTGAGCCGATCGCCTCGTCGGACGGCCACGATCCCGGCCACGCTGCCCAGCAGGACGTAGGCCGCCATCTCGAGCGACCGGTCGTTGACCGCTCCGGCGATGAGCGCGAGGACCGCCGTCAGGACGATCGCGGCGCTCGCGTCGAGCAGGATCGCGACGAGGATGCCCCCCGCCGCGACCGGCAACAGGAAGGGCAGACCCAGGCGGCCGGCGGTGAGCTTGAACGCGAACGTCATAACGACCAGGATCAGGCCGATGAGCACGAGCACGTTGTTGCGGTGCCAGAGGGCCGGCCGGAACCGCCAGAACCAGGCCAGGAGCAGCCCCATGAGCAGGCTGGCCAGGATCAGGTAGCCGGCCAGCCGCGCAAGATCGAGCGTCGGCTTGTTCAGCCCGAACGCCACGATCTCCTCCATGTCCAGGTCGGTGATCCGGTGACCCTGGTCCACGATCACCTCGCCCTGCTTGATCACCTCGGTGACGGGCGCAACAGCCTGGGCAGCGGCGACGCGGGCCTCCTCCGTCTTGGACGAACTGAACGACGAGTTGGGAACCAGCAACGGAGCGATGAGCTCGCTGGCCAGATCGCGCTGGTCGCGGCTGAGACCGCCGGCGATCCGGGTCGGCAGCGCGGCTCGGGTGGTCGCTACGTCCGAGTCGCGCAGCTCGGCTCGCTCCAGCTGATCCAGCACCTGGGCGGCCTCCGCACGGAGGACCTTCCATTCGGCCGGTGTCAGGCCGAGCAACGTCTTGCCGGCCGACTCGGACAGCAACGGCAGGACGGCCTTCAAGAGCGTCGCCCGGTTGGCCGCGCTGACGCCGGCTGCAAAGGCGGCGTCGATCGGCTCGACCGCGCGAGCGAACGCCGCTGCCTGCTCCTCGGCGACCGCGGCTGCATCCGAGGGCGTGTAGTCGTACTGGGGTTCGACCTTCTTGCGTTCAGCCTCGCGCTTCTCCTCGGTCAGGATGTCGCTCGTCACGGTCTGTTGCCGCGGAGCAACGATGTCGTCCTTGGGAACCTGGCCGACCTCGAGGGCGAGGCCGCTCGGCACGATGTCGACCGCGAAGATGGCGGTCATCGCGAGGATGAGGATCACCGCGGCCACGAACAACCGTCCCGCGTCGTGGCGCGTGAACGGGGCTGGTTGGCTGGGGCGTTGGGTAAGCATCCCGGTCGTACCCCCGCTGCTGGCGGCCGGCGCTAGCCGGCGGCCCGACCTTTCCGATCGGTCGCTCCGCCGGCCAGAGTACCGTTCGGAGTGCCGTTTGCCCCGGCGACGTGAGCCGGTTCGTGCGCGGCCAGGTCGCGCCCGGCGAGCGTGCGGGCAACGAGCTCGCTCACGTGGCGGCCGTCCGCCCGGCCGCGCGTCCTGGAAGCGAGCCAGCCCATGACCTTGCCCAGATCGCGGGCCGACGATGCCCCGGTGGCGGCGATCGCCTGGTCGACGAGCGCCTGGAGCTCCGCATCCGTGAGCCCCTGCGGCAGGAACTCGCTGAGGACGGCGATCTCGGCCTCCTCCTTGCCGGCCAGGTCTTCGCGGCCGCCCTTCCGGAAGGCATCGACCGATTCACGGCGGGTCTTGACCTCGCGCGCGAGCACGCCGACGAGCTCGTCCTCGGTCAATGGCTTCTGATTGCGCTTCTCCAGGTTGTATGCCGCGCTCGTGGCCATCCTGAGCGTGTCGCGACGCGACGCGTCGCGCGACCGCATCGCGGCGGTCAGCTCCTCCTGGAGGCGATTCTTGAGGGACACCGATCTGGCACCTCGGGCGGGTCCGCCCGCTGGCTTCGTCGATCGCGCCGACGTGGTTGGCGACCGGTCGATCAGCCCTGCTGCGTGCGGGCGTTCTTCTTGCGCTTCGCTTCCTTGCGCTTCCGCTTCACGCTCGGCTTCTCGTAGTGCTCGCGACGGCGAGCCTCCGCGAGGATGCCGCTCTGCTGGATCTTCTTGTTGAAGCGGCGAAGGGCGCTCTCGAACGTCTCGTTCTCACCCACTCGGACTTCTGCCAATCGAGTGATCACCTCCCACGGCCGAGAGTCGTCTCGCCATGCCGGGCCGGCCGAGTCCCGCAGCGGCCCCTCACACGTCCGCCAAGTGGATCGGCCGTCGAGGGCCGCCGGAGTCTAGCCGAGGGTCGAGCCCGGGTCAAACAGTTGTACGCGTTCGGTAATACGCGTTGCACCTTGGCGATTTCTTCCACGTGGCGCAAGAATCCCGTGGCGTTTGCACCCGGTGCACACAACCGAGCAATCCGGCCCCATTCAGGCAGCCTTCTTGCCCCCCTCGCAAGGCGCTCGCTCGTCTACGAGCAGGAGCCATGGCTTTGCCACCGGGTGCAAAGAACCTGCTACCTTGCGGCCCGAATCGGATCGGGCGGTTCGTTTGTTGCCGTGGGACGCAAGTCCCCCGCCGCCGCGGAGCGGCCAGGTCGGCACGACCCCCACCAGACGAGTGCGGCGAGGGTCAAGGCAGCGTGCGCCGAGACAGCCCCGCGCGATTCCCCACCCGCCGCCCTTCGGAGCTGCGCGCATATGCCTCTGGCCCCCTGGCCGATACCGAGGCCCCAAGATGGGTCCGAAGCCCAGGTGGGCCATCAGGCGCGGGCAGCCCGGGCTGGCAGGCCTCCTCAGCCGCCGGCGATTGCCGGGATCACGTGGACCGTCGCGCCGGGGCCGACCGGCGTCGCGAGCGTCGCCGGCTCGCCGTCCACCCAGACGTTGATGTGGTCGCGGAGGGCCGGGCCAGCGTCGCACAGGCGGTTCGCGACCCCCGGCCAGGAGGCATCGAGCGCGCGGATGACCTCGCCGACGGTTCCGCCATCCACCGTCGCACGGTGTGGCAGCCCGGGCACGAGCGGCGCCAGCGAGCGCGGCAGGATCACGAGCGCCATGTGGTGACCTCCGGAGCGGGACCGTTCACTCGTCGACCCGGATCGCCTCGACCGACCAGATCGGCGGCAGCGTGGTCGTGACGGCCGCCCAGGTCTCTCCACCGTCGGCGCTGCCGTACAGCTGGCCCGTGCTCGTCCCGAAGTAAACGCCCACCGGGTCGAGATCGTCGCGGGCCATCGCCTCGCGGAGGACGCCGATGTAGGCATCGCGCCCGGGCAGGCCCGCGTCGCCCCGGATCCAGCTGTCGCCGCCGTCCTGTGTGCGCCAGACGGCGGCTCGACCGTCGGGCATGTAGCGTCCCTGATCGGGCGCCGTGAGCGGAATGGTCCAGACGGTCTGGGGATCGCGCGGATGGGCCGCCATCGCAAAGCCGAAGTCGGAGGGCAAGCTGCCCGTGATCTCCTCCCACTGCCTGCCGCCGTCCAGGGAGCGATACACGCCACAGTGGTTCTGCTGGTACAGGTGCTCGGGCTCGCCTGCCGCCATCACCAGCTTGTGGACGCACTGGCCAGTCTCGGGCGGCGGGCCGGGCACGAAGTCGGCGCGGACGCCGCGGTTGCGTGGCTCCCAGCTCGCCCCGCCATCGACGGTCTCGAAGGTCCCCACCGCGGAGATCGCGACCCACATCCGGGCCGGATCGGTGGGGTGCGGGACGATCGAGTGGAGGATCAGCCCGCCCGCGCCCGGCTGCCACGTTGGCCGGGTCGCGTGGTTGGTCAGTCCCTCGACATGCTGCCAGCTGCGACCTTCGTCCTCGCTGCGGAACAGGCCGGCCGGCCCCACGCCCGCATACAGGGCGCCGTGGACGGGAGTGACGTTCCAGACCGCGCTGATCTTCGGCCCATCGTCGCCGTACGTCAGACCCTCGCTCGACTGGCTCCAGGTCCGCCCGTTGTCTTCGCTCCGAAACACGGTCGGGCCGTACCACAGGCTGCCCCCACCGGCATACAGCACGCCGGTCGCCGGATCCCGATTGATGTCCTGGATGGGATAGCCCTCGCACGTTGGTCCGCGGACCGTCCACGATTTCCGATCGGGCCCGGACTCCGCGATGAAGGCGCCCTTCTTGGTGCCCACCAGGAGCAGGAGTCGTTCGGCCACGTTGTCCTCCCGAGTCAGCACGCTCAGCCAATGGTCGGCGGCGCAGCAAGCCGTTCCGAATAGGGTAGCGCCATCGCGCTTCGACCCACCCGCCGTCCCCGGGCGCGATAGGCTTTCAGGCGATGGACAGCCTGCTCGAGATCCTCACCGGTGCCGCGGACCGATTCGGCGACCGGACGGCGCTGGGCATTCACCAGGACGACGGAACCGAGCTTCGCTGGAGCTTCCGCGAGCTGGACCGCCGCAGCCGGTATGCCGCGTGGCGGCTGCGCGCCCTCGGACTCGAGCCGGGAGACCGCCTCCTGACGTGGGCGCCGTCCGCACCGGCCCTGCCGGCGGTGTACTTCGGGGCGATGCGGGCAGGCGTCATCTTCGTGCCGCTCGACCTGCGGATGTCGGCTGAGGCCATCGAGCGCATTGCGGACAGGGCCGAGGCGACGCGGCTCGCCCTGGGGACCGGCCGCGACGCCCCGGATCCGCGCGACGCCGGGCTGGAGCGCTTCCCCACGACGACCGTGGACGCGCTCACGGCGGAGCCGGACGAGACCTTCCCGAGCGACTGGGAGGCGGTGATGGACGGCTGGCAGCGGCCCGCCCGCGACGACGTGTTCGAGCTCGTCTTCACGTCGGGCACGACCGGCAAGCCGAAGGGGGTCATGCTGACCCACGGCAACGTGCTCGCCTCCATCTCGGCGATTCACCGGGTGATCCCGCCGATCGAGCACCGCATCGTGTCGCTGCTGCCGCTGTCCCACCTCCTGGAGCAGGCGGTCGGTCTGTTCTACGCCCTCGACGTCGGGGCGGACATCCTGTACGTCCGGAGCCGCAGCCCCCGGGTCATCTTCGAGGCCATCCGCCATCATCGAACGACAACGATGGTCCTCGTGCCGCAGGTGCTGGACCTGTTCTGGTCCGCGATCGAGCGGGAGGTCGCCAAGGCCGGGCGCGCGGAATCGTTCAATCGCCTCCGATCGATCGCCCGGCGGCTCCCGTACGGTGCCCGGCGCTGGCTGTTCCGGCGCGTGCACCAGCAGTTCGGGGGTGGCCTCCGGCTGCTCGTATCGACGGCCGCGTTCCTGCCGCCGGTGCTGCAGCAGGCGTGGGAAGACCTGGGCGTCGTCGTCATGCAGGGCTACGGGTCCACCGAGTGCGGCTTCGGTGCGTGCACGACCCGCGAGGACCACGGCCTGGGCACCGTTGGCCGGGCTTTGCCGCCTGTGGAGCTCCGCCTCGCGGACGACGGCGAGATCCTCATTCACGGCCCCAACGTGTTCGGTGGCTACTGGCGGGACCCGGAGGCGACGGCGGCCGCCTTCACGCCCGACGGCTGGTACAAGACGGGCGACATCGGCCGTTTCGACGATGCGGGCCGGCTCATCCTCATGGGCCGTACCAAGGACATCATCGTCCTGCCCAACGGATTCAACGTCTATCCGGAGGACGTGGAGAACGCGTTGCGGGTGGCCGGCATGCGCGACTCGGTCGTCCTCGAGACACGGCCGGGCCGGATCGAGGCGATCGTCCTGACCCCGGGTGCGTACGGGCTGCCGGCCGGCGGCGATACCGCCCGCGGCCCGAGCGGCATGCACGATGACCCGGCCGCGGTGCGCGAGGCCATCGCGGAGGCCGTCCGGAAGGCGAACCAGACGCTTGCGCCGCACCAACGCGTCGAAGGCTGGCGGCTCTGGCCGGAGGCCGACTTCCCGCGCACACACACGCTGAAGGTGAAACGCGACCAGGTCCGGGCGTGGGCCGTCATCGAGGAGAACATGCCGGTCCGCCAGGGAGCCTGAGGCCCAGGCGCGAACGCCCGGCGCGAGGGACCCGAGCGCGAACGCCCGGCGCGAACGCCGCCCCGGCTCAGCGGGGAACGGCGATCCCCGTGCCAACCGTGGCGAGATCAACCAGGATCGCGGGAGCCCGCGCGTCGGAAGAGTTGGCCGCAGACCAGCTATACGTGATCAGGGTGGTGCCCGACTGACGGATGAGGTGCTGTGTGTCTGGCGGAAACTGCACCCGTCCCGGACCGGAGCCCAGGTAGGCGGCCTGCTCGCGCCCGGCCGCGGCGGCCGAGGCCTCGTCGCGGAACTCGTAGATCGCGATGAAGCCGTGGCTGGGGTCATCGGGCAGGACCACCTGGAAGATGCCGCGGGGCGCCGCGGCCAGCGCCGCGGATTCCGGCGGCCGGAACGGCTGGCGCGCGTCGATCAGCTGGAGGCCGTCGAGGGCCAGCGCGCGGGCGACCTGGCCGCGTGCATCGGCGATCGACAGCGAGTAGGAAGGCAGGGCGTCGGTCGCCGAGGGCTGCCCACCAGCCGTCGAGCCTCCGCCCGCGCAGCCCGCGGCGAGGCCGAGGGCCATCACGAGAGTCGCGATCATTCCACCAAGACTTGGATCCAAGACGAGCGTACGCGGCCGGGTCCCCCAAACGACCGAACGGGCCGCCCCGCCTGCGTATTCGTCTCCGCCGTCATTCACCGTGGAATAACTGCGCCTCGGGAGATGCACCGGCCCGAGCCCCTCACCCAGGCGGCCACGTGAAGGCCCGACCGCCCATCAGGTGGAAGTGGAGGTGGTCCACCGTCTGGCCGCCCCAGCGGCCCACGTTCGTGACGATCCGGTAGCCCGAGTCTGCGATTCCCTCCTGACGCGCGACGTTCGCGGCGACCGCGAAGAGGTGCCCGAGCAGCGGACCGTGCGCCTCGGTCACGTCGGCAGCCGAGCGGATGTGCTCACGGGGCATGAGGAGGATGTGGGTCGGCGCACGCGGGTTGATGTCGCGGATCGCGACGATCAGATCGTCCCCGTGGACCTGCGTTGATGGAATCTCGCCCGCGACGATCTTGCAAAACAGGCAGTCCTCGGCCACGTGGCCTCCTCCTGGCGTCGATGGCTCGGCGCCAGGATCGTACCAGCGTCGGGTGGGAAGGCCGCCCGCACCCGGCCGTCAGCGACCGCTCGTCGTCAGTTGTCGCGAACCGCGGTCAGCGCCACCCAGTCGCCCTCGACCGAACGATCGGTGACCCGCAGCCCGGCCTCGGTGAAAGCAGCTCCGACCTCGGTCGCCCGGTCGACGAAGATCCCGGAGGCGAGCAGCACCCCGCCCGGTCGCAGCTCGTCGCGAATGGGCCGGGCCAGCGTCACGAGCAGCGCCGCGATGAGGTTGGCCAGCACGACGTCGAACGGTGGATCGCCGCTCGGCAGGCTCCCTCGCCGAAAGCGCAGCCGGCGCGCCACCCGATTGCGGCGCGCGTTGGCGATCGATGCCTCGACCGCGATCGGGTCCGTGTCCAGGCCCACCACCTCGCCGGCCCCGAACCGCCCAGCGGCGATGGACAGAATGCCCGAGCCGCAGCCGACGTCGAGCACTCGAGCCGACCCGTCGCGGGCTGTTCCACGAGTCAGCCTCCCACCGTCGGCCAGCCGCTCGATGCCCGCCAGGCAGAGTCGTGTGGTGGGATGGAGCCCGGTGCCGAAGGCTCGCCCGGGATCGAGGGCGAGGACGACGTCCCCCGGCGCGCGGCGATGGCGCCGCCATGTCGGCCGGATGACGATGCCGCGGCCGACACGGAGGACCGGGAAGTGAGCCTTCCAGGCTTCGGCCCAATCCGTCTCGTGCACGATGCGGACCTGCAGATCCCCGATCGGCCGCAGCCCGAACGCCTGGAGATGCCCGAGGGCCGTGCGCGCGCCGGCGATCGCGTCCCTCAGAGCGGCCCCGTTACCCGCCGGCACATATGCCCGGACGACGGCCGGTCCTGACGGGTCGACCGCGGCGCGCAGGCCGTCGTCGAGGAGCGTGAACGTGGGCTCGACGCTCGTTCCACTCGGAGCGAACCGGCCCAGGACCTCGCTCACCGCCTCGACGGCCTCGTTGTCGGCAGTGACCGACAGCTCGAGCCACGAACCCTCCGCCGAGGTTCCGTCGTAGATTGGACGCGCGCCGTCAGCCAAGCGCGTCCCGGACGCGGTCCATCAGCCCGCCGCCACGATCCCCGACGGCCTCGCCGGACGCGTCCGCATAGGCCTCCAGGGCCCTGCGCTGCTCCTTGGACAGGCGGCCGGGCACCACCACCCGCACGAAGACGTGGAGGTCGCCCCGCGATCCCGACCGGCGGAGGTGCGGGACGCCCTTGCCCCGCAGTCGCAGCTCCGTCCCCGGCTGCGTTCCCGGCCGGACCTCGATCTCCTCCGGCCCCTCCACCGTTGGAACCTGGGCGCGGGTCCCAAGGGCCGCCTGGGCGATCGAGATGTCCAGCTCGTAGTAGAGCTCGGTACCGTCGCGGCGCAGCTGAGGATGCGGCGTCACGTGGACCGCGACGTACAGGCTGCCCGGCGGACCACCGCGGGGACCCGCCTCGCCCTCGCCAGAGAGACGAACCTGGTGGCCCTCGTCGATGCCTGCCGGAATCGTGACCCGCAGCGTCCGCGTCTGTTCGATTCGACCCTCGCCATGACAGGTCTCGCAGGCGCTCTCGATGATCCGGCCTTCGCCCCGGCAGCGCGGACAGGCGGTGACGTTGACCATCTGGCCGAGCATCGTCTGGCGTACCGTCCGGATCTCGCCCCGGCCCTGGCACTGCGGGCAGGTGGTCGCCGAGGTGCCGGGCCTGGCCCCCGACCCGCCACAGGTCGAACAGCGATCCAGGACCGAGAACTCGATCTCCTTCTCGGTCCCCGCCACGGCTTCCTCGAACGAGATCCGGAGGTCGTAGCGGAGATCGCTTCCGGCGGCCGGCCGCCCGTGTCGGGCGCCGCCGGTCGTTGCCCCACCGAAGAACGCGTCGAAGATGTCGCCGAAGCCGGAGAAGCCGGCGCCGAAGCCCGCGTCCGGGCCGCCGCTCACGCCCGCTCGGCCGAACATGTCGTACGCCTGGCGTCGCTGGGGATCCGACAGGACCTGGTACGCCTCGTTGATCTCCTTGAACCGGACGTCCGACTCGGGATCCTTGCTGAC
>Ga0137368_10008482_pt1 | contig 10597 bp, 10 predicted proteins | sample SagtaG_13_FD_104917 | JGI IMG/M metagenome (GOLD analysis project Ga0137368, IMG submission 104917) | Vadose zone soil microbial communities from Sagehorn Ranch, Mendocino, California, USA - Sage1_L_100_16 metaG | ecosystem: Environmental > Terrestrial > Soil > Vadose zone | place: USA...
GCAGGTCCACTCCGACGTAGACCATGACAGGGCCTCCTTCCTGTCGTTCGTGTTGAGCGGACGTTACGGCGTCTACGCTGTGAACACGGGAGCGAGGCCCGCTCCTTCATGGCATCAGAGGCCCTTTTCGAAGATCGCAAGGGCGCGACCCGCACTCTTCAGGCCGCATTCAGGCCGCATGAGACGACTGAACTCGCGACAGCCGACGACGGCAGAGATCGTGCAGAAGGCAGCATCTCAAAGCCGAAGAGGAGTTCCCCGCTGCGGATCTCACGACAGATGAGGGACGTCGAATCGGGTCCTCCCACAACGTCAACACCTCCGCGGCGCCTCAGAAGGTCCTCGATGCCCATCTGCTCTGCGCGACCTCCGACACCGAAGCAAGCAGAAGTTGCGCCGTCGCTTTCCCGACCAGGGCGGGACGAAACTCCTCCCCGCTCAAATCGTCAGGCGAGTGCTTCGCACAGCTGCTCTCGCTCGGTGGCCGTGTCGGGGCCATCGTGCTCGATCACGTTGCCGGACGAGTCGAGGACCAGCCGCCCCGCGCCGGGAACGAACGTGCCGTCGCCGCGCAGAAGGACGATGTTGTTCGACCCAGTAGAGAACTGTGCACCGGTCACCAGGTCGATGTGGAAGATCCGCACGCCAAAGGTCGGGAGCGAGTACCCGCTCGCGGCGTTGCTGAACGTGCCGGGGTGAGGGGTACGGAAAATCGCGACACCGCCTTTGGCCAGCGACGTTGAGTAGCATCACCGACTCCGCTCATCCCCTCGGAGGAGGCACCCGATACTTCTGTCGCTCGTCTCCTTCGCCGTGCGCCGTCTGCTCGAGGCACCGGCCCCGTCGCGTCGTGAGGACCTGGGACGCGAAGCCGAGCTGCTCGTCCTTCGACATCAGTTGAAGGTACTCTCGCGGGGTGCTCGCCGGCCGCCGTTCCTAAGGCGGGACCGGATCCTGCTCGCCGCGGCCAGCCGCATCCTGCCCCGCCATCGGTGGGAGGCATTCGTCGTTACCCCTCGAACTCTTCTCCGGTGGCACCGGGAGCTCGTTCGCCGCAAGTGGACGTACAGGCGTCGCGGGCCGGGCAGACCAGGACTCGATGAGGAGATGGTGGACCTCATCATCCGGATGGCGAAGGAGAACCCGAGGTGGGGATACCTCAGGATCCGAGGAGAGCTGCTGAAGCTCGGGGTCCGGGTGTCGGCCACCGCGATCCGAAAGGTCCTTCGACGGCACGGCCTCCGCCCCGCCCCCCGCCGGAGCGGCCCGTCGTGGAGCGAGTTCCTCAGTTCCCAGGCCCACGGGATCCTGGCGGTCGACTTCTTCACGGCGGAGACGACCTGGCTTCGGACCCTGTACTGCTGTTCGCCATCGAGCTCGGGTCACGCCGCGTCCATGTGCTCGGCGTCACCAGGAACCCGGACTCTGTCTGGGTCACCCAGCAGGCCCGCAACCTCGCGGTGGGGGAGGGGGCTTCGAGGCGTCCGGTTCGTGCTCCGCGACCGCGACTCGAAGTTCTCCGGTTCCTTCGACGAGGTGTTCCGGACCGAGGGCGTCCGGGTGATCAAAACGCCGATCCGGGCCCCGAAGGCGAACGCCTTCGCCGAGCGTTGGGTGAGAACGGCACGCCGGGAGTGCCTCGACCACCTGCTGATCCTCGGCCGACGCCACCTGGAGGGGGCCCTGCGGGAGTTCGTGATGCATTACAACGCGAGCCGACCGCACCGTGGTCTCACCCCTCAGGCTTCGGCCAGAATGACCTCCTCTTCGTGCCCCGGGATCTGGGTGCGGACCTGGGGTCGGCGGCGGTCCTTGGGCAAGAGCGCGGACAACCCGTACCGCTCCGCTCGCTTGCACCACCGGTAGTAGCTCTGCCGGGATATCCCGGCCTCCCGGCACGCCCTGCTCGGGCCGACCTTCGCTGCCCGTTCGATGACGTGCAGCCTTCGGTGGTAGATGATCTCGGCAGGGGTCACGGTGGCTGCCTCCTTTCGATGGTTGGACCCAAAGAAAGGATTCACCACCTGGCCCCTCTTGCGTGGGAGGTGCAACCTCAACCTGTGCACAGGAAGCACCTAGGGTCTCCGCACATGCCGGCGAAAGACCCGAGGAGCCGCGGCGGATCGCCCGGCTGGGCGGCCTGGGCGGTCGCTCGGACCCCAGCAAAATACACGAAGCCAGCCCCAGAGACGTTCCTGGGAGAGCGCCAACGTCGAGTGAGTGCGGCTCTGAGAATCCACATGTTGCGCCCGCTCGGGCATCTGCCAAAGCCCGCAGGAAGCGACGCCTGGCCCGCGCCTGGAGCGTCGAATCGACGGTCGAATCCCCGACGTGTATTTCGTGTCCCTAGCTTCCCTCACAATGCAGGGCGAGTGCAGGATTGACAACGTTCGGCCGAGAACGGGTGGAGATGAGCGAAATCGAAACACTCCCGGAGAACGCAGGGGTGAGGAGGACCCTGTGATGGTCGTCCTGTTCTCCGATCTCCACCGCGACGCCTCGTTTGCGTGGCTCAGCCTCAGGGCGGCGGCGACGCCAGGCCCTGCGCGAGACCCTGGGGAAGATCGCTGAACTCGTTCGACAGGAACAAGCAGACGCCCTCCTGTGCGGCGGAGACCTCTACGAGCACGATCGGTTCACCCCCGACACGGCCGAGTTCAGGAGGACCTTCGAGGAACTCCACCCAACCCCAGTGCTATCGCGCCTCGAAACCACGACTGGGGGGACCAGAAAGCCTCTATCGCAGGGTGGATTGGCCTCCGAACGTCCATCTCTTCACCGAGGATCGTCTGCGACCGAGAGAACTGGCCGACGGGCTCACCGTATGGGGCGCCAAGGCGCTCGACATGCTCCAGGCGCTCAACACCGGACACAAGGTTCGCTCTCCACCGCGCACGCGAACTTTCCGAACGGAACACCCTGCGGCGAGGCTGGGCTGGAGGACCTCACAGAGACTCGTTGAACGACATCTCGCCAGGGTTCGCCCCTGCTCGCAACCGGCATGCCGTCGGCTGCTCTAGGGGATGGCGATCGTCGCCGTGTAGAGGTCTAGCTGGTGGAGCGTCCCATCTGGGTTGTCGCCCGTGCTGTTCGAGTTGTCCGACCAAGCGGGCCGGAAGAGGCCCGACTGGAAGGCGGCGTGGGTGTAGTCCCCAAAGTCGAAGAAGCTCTCCGCGTCAGTAGCGTTCGATGTCCCGGCGCTCACCTGGAAGTTCGGCGCGAAGCTCACCCCCCCGTCGGTGGAGAACGTCGCCCAGATCTGCACGTCGTCGTTCGGGATGCCGTCCGTGTCCCCGGCTCCGCCCTGTCCGAGATCGTTGCGGGCGTCGTACCAGGAGGCAGCGACCGCCCCAGATGTCTGATCGAGTGCGATCGCCGGGTTCACCTGGCTGTTCGTGGTCGCGTCGTCGTTCAGGCGCGCCGCCGGGGACCACGTCGCTCCGGCATCGTCCGAGAACTGGAGCAGGATGTCCATGTTGTCGCTCTCGTTCTTCACTTCCTGGGTCCAGATGGCGTAGACCCGCCCGTCGTGCAGGCCGCCGCTCCGGTCCCACGCGAGGTTCGCCTCGGCGTCGACCGAACGATGGGGCTGGACGGGCAGGTAGTCGAAACCGCCGACCCGGGTACGGGCCAGGAACACTGGGGTGCGAAACCCCTCCCCGCCCAGTCCATCGGGGTCGACCGCCGTGTAGATGTGGGCTCCGCCCTGGTTGTTCGTCGCGTCCTGGTAGATGACCATGACCTCGCCGTTCGGCCCGACGGCCGTGTCACCGTAGTTGCCACGTCCGTTGGCCGTGGGGACCGTCTCCGGAGCGGAGAAGGAGCCGAACTGCCCGAGCCCGGTGACCGGTGCACCCGAGGCCTGCACGACCGTCTGCGGGTAGCTCGTGTAGCTCACCCAAACACTGTTCGGGCCAACCGAGATCGAGGGCTGGTCGGCACTCGCCGATCCCTTCGGCGCTCGACGCAGCCCCTTCGCGCCGGAATGGTCGGGGTTCCCCACGCCCTTTACCTTCGTGGGAACGATCTCCGTAACCTTGGTGAAGGTGAGGCCCCCGTCCGTCGAGACGGCGATCGGAACGTTGTTGTCGGTGTTGAGCAGATAGACCATCCAGAGGTTGCCGAAGCGGTCCCACGCCAGCTGCTGATCGCAGCAGATCTCCCCGAGGTCTCCGCCTGTGCCGATGACCTGCCGGGTCCAGGTCTGGCCCCCGTCGAAGGAGACGCCCTCGAAGATGCCGCTCACCACGTCGGGGAGCACGGACATGGCCACGACGTTTTGTGGGTTGGTCGGGTTGACGGCGATGGCGTCCTCGGCCTCGTTGCCGCTCATGGCGCTCGCGTCCGCGTTGGGTGGCGACTTCGCGGGGCTACCGACTGCCGAGGCCTGGGATGACAGCGAGGCAACCAGAAGGAGAACCACGGGTGTAACGGCACGCCGGACCAATGATCGACCGCTCATCGCTTCCCTCCTCGAATGGTGATAGCGGCCGATTCTACGTTGGACCGCGCGAGCGCGCAGCGGCAGCTTGGGTCCCGGAGGTCTTAACCTCAATGGCGGCGGGAGGCTTTTACTCCGCCACTCCCAAGAAGTAGGTCGAGCGACCATTCTCGTGCGCGACGACTACCCGACGACTCCGGGCGCCTGGGACGACAGCTACGAGGGGCCCGATGGAACGGGATACGTGACCAAGCTCGACCCCGATGGATCATCCCTCGGGTACTCGACACGGCTCACGGGTGTGGGGGTCAAAAACTCGGTTCCGCGCCTGAGTGACGCCGCTATATAGCACCCTTCGTGTCTTGCGATCCTTCGTCTACTTCGTGCTCGTCCGTCTACTCGGACTGTTCGCCGGAAGGGGGAGCGTGTCCCAGCTCCAGCTCGAGAACGCCGTCCTCCGCCACCAAGTGAAGGTCCTCAGGCGGACGGTCCGACGCCCGGAGCTGAAGGACCGCGACCAGACGTTCCTCGCTGCAACGAGTCGAGCGCTATCCCGTGACCGTTGGGCCTCGTTCATGGTCACGCCCCAGACGCTGCTCCGGTGGCACCGCGAGCTCGTCAGACGGAAGTGGACCTACCGGCGGCGAAGCCCCGGCCGACCCGCTCTCGATTCCCAGACCACCGACCTCGTCACTCGCCTCGGCCGGGAGAACCCGAGGTGGGGATGCGTGAGGATCCAGGGCGAGCTCCGCAAGCTGGGGGTCCGGGTTGGAGCCAGCACGATCCGGCGGATCCTTCGCCGAGCTGGCCTCGGACCGGGGCCACGGCGCACCGGTCCCACCTGGAGAGAGTTCCTCCGAGCGCAGGGGAGAGGCGTGTTGGCCTGCGACTTCTTCACTGTCGAGACCGTCTTCCTGAAGACGCTCTGCTTCCTGTTCTTCATCGAGCTCTCCACCAGGCGGGTCCACGTCGCCGGCACGACGAGCCGTCCAGACTCAGCCTGGGTCACCCAGCAGGCTCGGAACCTCCCGATCACGGGAAGTCTCGAGGAGAAGCACGTCCTGCTCCGGGATCGAGACGCCAAGTTCTCTGGCCCTTTCGACGAGGTCTTCCGAACCGAAGGGATCGCGGTGGTGAAGGCGCCGGTTCGTGCACCGAGCGCGAACGCGTTCGCGGAGCGATGGGTAGGCACCGTTCGGCGGGAGTGCCTTGACCACGTACTGATCTTCGGCGGGCGTCATCTGCAGCGAGTCATGGACGGCGTACGCCGAGCACTACAACCGGGCGAGGCCGCACCGGACCATCGACCTTCAGCCGCCTGATCCCGCTTCCTCTGCGGAAGGAATCGCTGGCTCGCGAGTCCGCCGGCGAGACGTCCTCGGCGGGCTCATCCATGAGTACGAGCGGAGCGCTGCATGACTCGTGTCAGGATTTTGGAGCCCGACAGGCCCAGAAGGGGCACTACCTGCCCCACGCCCCACGACAGCGGCTCGCCGCTGCCGGACCGATTTCAGACGCGGCGCGTCACTCTCGTGTCAAGGCCTTTGGACCCGACCGCCGAGGGATCCTGGGGCGGTTTGACGGCATTCCTCCGGCGGTGGGAGGGTTCTCCCTCCGGTCCAGGGAGGTTTATTCGATGGGTCGTCTCCTGCGTCCTATCCTCGTGGCCGCGCTCGCCGCCGCCGCGCTCGTGACCCCGGTTCGCGCCGTGACGGGATCGTCCTCGGCGTCGTACATCGTGGTGCTGAAGGACTCGGTCTCGAAGCCGGCGAGCGTCGCCAGGGACCACGCGTACCGGTACGGCGTCGACGTGGAGTTCGTGTACCGCGCCGCGCTCAAGGGATACGCGGGGACGGTCCCGACCGATCAGCTGGCCAGGCTCGAGGCCGACTCCCGAGTGGCCTTCGTGTCCCGGGACGCGCCCGTCTCGGCCGACGCGCAGGTCCTGCCCACTGGGATCGACCGCATCGACGCGGACCTCAGCCCGACCGCCCGCATCGACGGCGTGGACCAGCGCGTGGACGTCGACGCCGCCGTCATCGACACCGGCGTCGATCAGCACCCGGACCTCAACGTCGTGGGCGGCGTGAACTGCACACCGGGCCCGGATGACGCGTTCGACGACGGCCTCGGGCACGGGACCCACGTGGCCGGGACCATCGGGGCCCTCGACAACGGGTTCGGCGTGGTGGGCGTGGCGCCCGGCGCGCGGATCTGGTCCGTCCGGGTCCTCGGCAGCGGGGGATTCGGCTTCCGGTCGTGGGTCATCTGCGGCATCGACTGGGTGACGGCGCACGCCGACGTCATCGAGGTCGCCAACATGAGCCTGAGCGGTGGCGGCTCCGACGACGGCAACTGCGGGCTCACCAACGACGACGCGGAGCACCTGGCCATCTGCAACTCCGTCGCCGCCGGCGTGACGTATGCGGTCGCGGCGGGGAACCAGGCCACCGACGCGGCCACCCGCGTGCCAGCGTCGTACGACGAGGTGATCACAGTGTCCGCGCTGGCCGACTTCGACGGGAAGCCAGGCGGGCTGGGATCGCCGACCTGCCGTGACGACGAGGACGACACGCTCGCGAACTTCTCCGACTTCGGGGCGGACGTGGACCTCATCGCCCCCGGCGTCTGCATCCTCAGCACTGTGCCGACGTCGGGCCAGATCTCCTCGCCGTCTGGCTACGGGACGATCAGCGGGACGTCCATGGCCACGCCACACGTCACCGGCGCGGCAGGGCTGTACACGGCCACCCATCCCTCGGCCACGGCGGCGCAGGTCCGGCGGGCCCTGATCAGGCTGGGCAGCTCGAACTGGAACGCCGTGGACGACCCAGACGGGATCAAGGAGCCGCTGCTGCAGGCCTCCTCGCTCTGACTGATAGCTCCGGGGGTCGCTAGTTCGCTGGCTGATCCCGACGACGCTGCCTTCCGCGCCGCGGAAGGGAACCGGTACCCGCCGGCGACCGGGCTGGCGCCCGCCGCGGTCTGCGGCTGCACGCCGGCCCCGACCAGTCCGGAGGACACGCCGGCAGCACCGTGCTGGTCTCGATGGCCAGGACCGGCGTGAGCCGACTGAGCGTTTCGCGTCCCGGGGGATGCGTGAACGTCGTCGGTTCGAGGTAGACACGGCGACCCGCCCGTCGCGCAGGATGGCGACCGTCTCGAAGTCGAATCTCGGGTCGGGGAGCTGCCCCACGCCGGGCGCTGGCGCGGCGTTCCCGAGGCCACGCGGTTGGCGCGTCATCACGGACCCGCCGGTCCAGTTCCGCCGCGCCGCCGGCATGCTGTCCCTACCCCATCCGGTTCCGGGCGACGTGAACGACCTGCGCCCATTCCTGAACATCCACGACGACGACTGTCCTCTGCTGGTGGGACGTCTGGTGTCGTGGCTCCGTCCGCGGGGGCCCTACATCATCGTGGACCTAGCTGGCGAGCAAGAGCCGAGAAGACGACGACGGCCGGCTTCTTCCGGTCCTTGCTCGATCCGAACTCGGCTGGGCTGCGAGCGGAGCCCCGGGAGATCGGAGACCTCGCGATCGCCGCGTAGCACACGTGGCTGGGTGCCTACCACAACCTCTCGGCGATAAGCCGTGGCTCTCCGATGCCCTGTGCCGCTTGTCGACCGGAGGAGGCTTCGGAACCCGGCGGCTCTACACGGACGAAGACCAGGCCTTGTTCGAGGCGATGCGTCCGGTCCTGCTCACGGGAATCGAGCAACTGCCGGACCGAGGAGACTTACTGGATCGCGCTGCCTTCGTCGTCCTGCCCACGATCCCGGCGGACAAGCGCAAGGACGAGCGCCGGCGCCGTGGCCGGGCTCACCACGGAGGAGCCAGCTCGCATCAAGGAGCTCGAGTGCGAGGACGGGAGCTCCGCCGGCCAACGAGATCCTCAAGTCCGCCTCGGCTTTCGTCGTAGGCCCAGGCCGGGGCTGGTGATCCCCCGTTAGCGGATCCGGCGCAGCCGAGAGCTGGCCGCTGGCTGGAAGACACCAGGTCAGCGTCCCGATCTCAATCAGTGCACCCTTCGGCCGATCTTTGCGGAGGGCCTGGACTCACTCGGTTCGTTACCGTCGGTCTCAGTGCTGCGCGAGGTGCCGGTTCACCACCGCGTCTGCCGCAGCGACACTGGGGGCATGGCCGGTGGCGGCGGCCAGGAAGTCGTCGCGATCGAGCGCGTACACGCGGAGGTCCGGCGCAGCCCGGACCGTGGCCGTGCGGGGGACGTCCCAGAGCAGGGCGATCTCGCCGAAGCTCTCCCCGGCCCAAGCACCGCCACATGGATCCCGTGGCAGATGACCTTGGCCTGGCCGTCCGCCACGATGTAGAAGCGGTCTCCGGGGCCCCCTCTCGGATGAGTTCCGCGCCGTCGACTACCGTGACCGCGCACACCCGCCGAGACTGAGGGGAGCATTAAGGCTGGATCGATCGTGATACCGCGTGCAACCCGTGGGACGCTGGCGGAGGGAGACTCACCATGGCCAAGCTGATCTACTCGGCGATCACCTCGCTCGACGGCTACGTGGCCGACGAGCACGGCCGCTTCGACTGGGCCGCGCCCGACGAGGAGGTGCACGCCTTCGTCAACGACCTCGCGCGGCCGGTCGGCACCTACCTCTTCGGGCGCCGGATGTACGAGGTCATGGTGGCCTGGGAGACCATGGACACCCGCCGGCAGCCATCCACCGTGCAGGATTTCGCGAAGATCTGGCGGGCGGCCCACAAGATCGTGTATTCGAAGACGCTGGATACGGTCTCCAGCGCTAGGACGCGGCTCGAGCGGCACTTCGAGCCCGAAGCAGTCCGCCAGATGAAGGCATCGGCCGGCCGCGACATCACCGTGGGCGGCCCCGGCCTCGCCGCCGAAGCGATCAAGGCCGGTTTGGTCGACGAGTTCCAGATGTTCGTCACGCCCGTCGTGGTGGGTGGCGGAACACAGTGGCTCCCCAACGATGCCCGTCTGAGGCTCGAGCTGCTGGACGAACGCCGCTTCGCGGGCGGTGTGGTCCACCTCCGCTACGGCACCAGGATGTGAGGAGACGGGATCGGCCGATGGTGCGGCGACGCTGTGCTCGCCCGGCGATGGGTCGTGGCGCGAGTGGGACCGTGGTGGCTGAGGCCGAGCATCAGGCAGTTCTGGGAGAGGTAGAAGGTCTCACCCACATGGCGGAGCTACTCATGATCCCGAGGCAGACTGGGCCGCTCGAGCAGTGGTCGTCGGGCTCCTTGAGCTTCCGATAGTGGCCGCGCCGAACGGTGGGTCGCTGGCCTCAGGCTGGTCGAGGGGACCGCATCCTCGAAACGCCTGGTGAGCAGCAGTTTCTGGAGAGGGGCGACGAGCCCAGCGGATCTCTCTTCGAGAACACTGCTTTCTGGACCATTCTCCCGGGGAGAATGACACCGATGTGATTGTGCGCCCAGCAGCTCGGGCGCAAGGAGAGAGAGGAGGTGGTGAACGAGGCGAACACCGAGCGACAAGCTCACGGCAGCCAGCCGGTGTAAGTCCGGTCCGGGGAGACGCCAGGGTCCCCGGTAGCGCGGCTCCCGGCGGCGGGAGAGATCCTGACCGTCGAAGCGGAGCGACAAAGTCCCAGCAAGGGGGCGAGCAACCGGCCGGTCTGCAGCATCAAGCGAAGCCTGCAGCGTCGTCATGTGTCACCTCGCGTGAGCGAGGCCAAGGGGGAGCCGAGCCCGCAATCACAGGGCGAAGGCCACGGAAGGCGCCTCGGAACCTGGAGCGGGCGCCGAAGAACCCCTCGGCGTAAGGGGCGTTGAACGGCCGGAAGGTTGCCGTGGGAACTGGGGAGAGCCTCCTCGGCCCCGGGAGCGGAACCCGGGAAGCGATGCCCCCCTAATAACCGGATCACCCGGGAAGTGGCGGGGCGGCCGAGAGGCAGTCGGAGGGGGCCGTAGTACCGGTAACGGCCGGGACAACAGAACCCGGCCCGAGGGAAGGGCCCCTACTTCACCGATACACGCTCTCGCAAGGAGGGGATCTGGTGAGTGCCCGGGATGAGGGCTAGGACCATCAGGAAGGCCGAAGGCCTTGACGCGTCCCGAGCCTTGCAGGCCGTGCTGTACCGCAGTGCCAAGCAGGATTCAACGCGACGGTTCCTCGCCCTGTACGACAAGGTGGCCCGCGCCGACATCCTTGTCA
>Ga0137368_10008483_pt1 | contig 10597 bp, 13 predicted proteins | sample SagtaG_13_FD_104917 | JGI IMG/M metagenome (GOLD analysis project Ga0137368, IMG submission 104917) | Vadose zone soil microbial communities from Sagehorn Ranch, Mendocino, California, USA - Sage1_L_100_16 metaG | ecosystem: Environmental > Terrestrial > Soil > Vadose zone | place: USA...
CAGCACAGCCTGCACAGGACGGCGGTGCTTCTCGCGGCGAAAGCGGTGGAGCGCGCGTTTGGAGAAGGCTGATTCGTCCAGACACAAAGTCCGATCATCCTCAATGACCGGTCCGAGCCGGAGCCGGACGTCTGCGTCGTCCACGGCTCGCCGCGTGATTACATCGATGCACATCCGACGCGTCCGTCGCTCATCGTCGAGGTCGCACAGTCGGGCCTGGCGCTCGCCCGAGGACGGAAGGCCGCGGCCTATGCCCGAGCGCGGATCGCGGACTACTGGATCGTCAACCTGATCGATCGCGTGCTCGAAGTTCATCGCGAGCCGGCGAGACCAGGTCCGGCCCGGCGGCACTGGGGCTACGCGGCGATTGAGACGCTCGGCGCCGACGCCACGATCACGCCGCTCGCGGCCCCGTCTGCCGGCATCCGCGTCGCCGATCTCCTGCCGTAGACCAGCTCGCTCAGCAGTCGCCCTGATCGACGGGACGTTCGAGCTGTTCCGGTCCTTCCTCGCCGGCGGCGGCCTTCGACCGGAGCGGTTCGCGAGGAAGCGCCGCACGCGGGGTGCGGTCGCATCGACGACCCGGACGTCGGCCGGAAGGGCAGGGGGGTTGTGGACGACCAGGGGAGAGAGGGCGTCGTGGTTGATGGAAGGCGGAAAGGGGAAGAAGCCCGTGGCCGCGCACTTCGAGCGGCGCCTGATCCGCTGGTAGGCCTTTCGCGGCGGTCTGATACACTCGCTGACGACACCCGTGGCAGGGAGCAGACGCCCACTGAAGGGACGCCGCCGGAAAGATCCACCCGCTCAGGCGTCGCCGCGCGTGGCTGAGAGCTACGCGCACGACGAGGCCACGAGTCCCATGCGTCCCGAGGTCGGGACGCAACCCCAGTTCCGGAAGAAGAAGCAGCGCAGACGTACCGCTATGATTCGTCGCTCTCCCCGGCGCTCGATTGGGACGGCCAGAGCGCGGTCCGCGAGCGGGGCGAATGGCTCCTCGAGCGCATCAAACGGGCCGCCGTGCTGCCGGCGCCGCACGCCTTCGAGCAGCCGCAGGGGCTTCGCGGCTCGGACGGAACAGTGCGGGCACGTATCCACGGCCTGGCGGAAGGCGTGGATCAACTGAAGCGCCTCGGCCATCGATTCCTGAACTGGGCGGGCAAGGCGGAGCGCCTGTCCTTCGACGTGCCGACGTTGCCGCTGTTCGTCCACGAGCGCCTATCCACCAAGGCGATCGTCGAGACCCTGGTGGGACATCGCCGCGACAAGCAACAGGACATGTTCGAGCTGTTCGGTGACCCGCGCCACTCCATCACCGACCCGACTACCTGCTCTGGTACGCCCGAGCCCGAGAGCACCTCAAGTACCATCGCCTCTATCTAGGGAAAGGCGAGGAAGCGGATGGCATCGAGCAATACACCTGGATCGAGGAGGGATCTGGTGCTCGACGGCGCATGACATCTGAAGAGCGATCGGGCGCGGCCTCTCCTCCCGAGAGATCCCGTGTCTTTCGCCCTGACAATCTCACGTCACAATCGGGAGTTGAGAAGACGAAGTATCCAGTATCATTTCAGGGCCGGGAGTTCCGCCCCCCCCCAGGGTTATCGAGTGAACAAGCGACAATTTCTCCTGCTCGCGCACTGCGGCTGTCGATCGCGTCGTTGGGAGCGGGTAAGTCATGCCCATATCCTTAGCTACGGCATGCAAGGTGCTCGCCTCACGGCAAAGCAACGAGGCGTCGAACCTCGCGCTGGAGCGGCCCGCTGGCTCGCCTTCGCTCGCCGCGGCCGCTCAGCGCAGCGTTAGACCCCCGCTAGAACAATGACCGAGATTGGCCAATGGGTTGAAACCTGGCGCGAGTTAGGAGTCCGCGATTCTCCGGAGCTCAGGCGCCTCCATGGCGATATTCTAGATGGGTACTCCGAGCCACATCGGCACTACCACACGTATCAGCACCTTGCTGAGTGCTTCGAGAAGGTCCAAGACATCATCTGTCTGGCGGAGTATCCAGCGGAGGTAAACGTAGGCCTCTGGTTCCACGATGTCATCTACGACACTCAACGTCACGACAATGAGGAGCGGAGCGCGGCTTGGGCACGCTCCGCGGCGCGAGAATTGGGCGCCAGTGCTGAAAGCGCACAGAGGATCTACGATCTCATCATGTTCACACGCCATGCCGCGGAGCCGGTCGGCATCGATGCCCAAGTTCTCGTTGACGCAGACCTGTCCATCCTGGGTGCTCAACCTGAGCGGTTCCAGGAGTATGAGGCGCAGGTTCGGAACGAGTATGGGTGGGTTCCGGACGCAATGTTCCGGCTCACTAGGGCCAAGATACTGAAGGAGTTCCTGGGCAGGCCTCACCTATATTGTACGGCCCACTTTCGAGAGCGGTACGAAGCACAGGCGCGTCGCAATCTACAACACTCACTGCTATACCTTGAGGGGCTCGGTGCTGCGGGGGTCTAACAACCTGGTGGAGCGGTCCGGTCCAGCGGCCGGCCGCTCACCAGGAACGTTAGCGTGCAAGAGAATCGTCTCTGGTGACGGGACCGGGCGTGAAGGCCGCTTGCGATAGACTGTTGCTGAAGGAGGATGACAGTGGAGGCAAAGCAGACGGTCAGAGCGCTCCTCGATCGACTGCCCGACGACTGCAGTGTAGAGGACGTGCTGTACCACCTGTACGTCCTGCAGGCGGTAGAGCGGGGTCAGGCCGACGTGGTGGCTGGGCGCACCATCCCTCATGAGGAAGTTGAGAGTGCCATGCGTCGGAAATGGCTACGCGGCGACGGCGCGTAGTCTGGACCGAACAAGCCCGCCGGATGCTCGACGATGCCGTCTCCTATGTCGCCCAGGATGCGCGTGCAGCCGCTGAAGACCTGCTGATCCAGGCGCTCGAGGCGGCTTCTTCGCTTGAGGTCCACAGCGAGCGCGGCCGCCTGGTTCCCGAACTCGACCAGCCCAACGTCAGGCAACTCCTCGTTCAGCGATATCGCCTGCTCTACGCGGTGACACCAGCCGAGGTGCAGGTTCTGGCATTCATTCACGGCGCGAGAGACCTGACCGGCCCGGGGTTCGAAGGTTGACTGAGCATTCGCTCGCCGCGGCCGCTCACCGGAGGCGTTCGGCAACTGCGTAACATCCAGATCGTTGAGTCCGCATGCTAGGTTAGCGCAGTGGACTTCGAGATCGTTGGCCAGATCCGCGCCATCGAAACCATCGCGATCGGCCGGGCGATCCGACAACTGCGGCGATTGCGGCGACGGTATGGTCCATGATGCAGAAATTCACTGGTACGAGGCTCACGGTATCGGACGGCGAGAGAAAAGATCAAGTTTCCCCTATTGGACTGAGGAATGAAGAAAAGGAAGCCGCCGGCTCGGTTCGCGGTCTGCATCAAGAACAAGGGTCACGAAGCCTCGCTCGAGATCGGAAAGCTCTACCGCGTCATCCCCGATCAAGAGGCGGAGGGGCATGGCTATCTCCGAATCGTCGACGAAAGTGGAGAGGACTATGGCGACGCCGCAGATCGCTTCTTCTCCATAGAAGTACCCAAGCCGCTAGAGAGGACTCTGCTCAAGGCGGCATCATGACCGGTCGCCGAACCCCGCGCTGGACGATGAATGGTCGAAAGCGTTGATGGCGAGTGAAAGTTGGGAAGAGCGGTCTGCAGGGAAATTGAAGGCCCCGCTATTCTTTGGCGCTCGCAACTCACGATGTTCGGGCCGGTGATCGACCGTCGCGCGGTCGTCGTCGGCTTTTGCCGCCTGGCGCACGTGATGGATTGAAAAGGGGGAAGGCCCCGAATCAGTATGGCCTCGAGGAGGCGCGAGGATGATGCGGTCGGTGTCGATTCTAGCCCTCCTCGATCGCCGATGTCGCCGCCGACGCGCACCCGGACCCGGAGCGAGTTGCCGGGCAGGTAGGCGAGCGGCAGGTCCTCGACCTCGACGACCTGCAGCGTGGTACCGTCGGCGCCGCCGCTGACCGCGCGCTGCTCGGCAATGCGGCGCGCCTCGGCGATGGCCGCATCGCGCGTCAGGTTCTGGAAGATCTGATCCACCTCGTTCTGGATGAGGTAGAGGGGCGCGGCGAGGCCTCGGCGAACGCGTTGGTAGTCCGCGCGCCAGGTCCACCAGCGCGGCGCTCCGTCGCGTTCTAGCGCTCCAGCAGGCCGATGTGGCCGAGCTCGTGCGACAGCGTCACGCCGGCGTCGGAATTTCCTCGCGCAGAATCGCAGCCGCCCGTGACTCGCGCTCTGCGTTGTATCCATCTTTAGGCATTGGCGCGAGTCGTCCCTCGCAGTATCAAAAGGGCGTGGCGTTCGGTCATGAAGGAGTAGGAGCGCGCTGGTCATGAAGCTGCGATTCGACCGAGGTACTATCTTGCTGACCGATCCGCCCCAGGACCTCAACCTCACCGAAGCGCCGGGACTTCTCTGGGACCCTCGAGTCCACGCCCATCGGGCCCCCGCCAGCAGGTATACCGCCCTCAAGCGCTGGCTTCTCGAGGGCGGTGTTCGATTCCAGGACGTTACCCCGCCGCTTCGCCCCATCGCGGAGGCGTGGTCCGACGTCGACCTCCGGCCCTATCAGGAAGCGGCCCTGTCCGCCTGGGAGCTGGGGCACCACCGCGGCGTCATCGCCCTCCCAACCGGGAGTGGCAAGACCCGACTCGCCCTGGCCGCCATGCATAGGACGCAGCTGAGCGCATTGTGTCTGGTCCCGACCCGTGTACTGCTCGATCAATGGCTGCGGGAGATCAGGGTCGTGTATGGGGGCGCGGTCGGATGCTATGGCGACGGCATGCGTCAGCTGGCCCCGCTGACGGTCGCCACCTTCGAGAGCGCGTACCGGCACATGGACCAGTTCGGCGATCGCTTCGGCCTTCTCATCGTGGACGAAGTCCATCACTTCGGCGGTGGGCTTCGCGATGAAGCCCTCGAGATGACAGTGGCGGATGCTCGCCTTGGCCTCACGGCAACACCGCCGCGCGACGCCGGCGCAGCGGCCTGTCTTGCCGAGCTCGTGGGGCCGACCGTCTTCGAGCTTGCCGTCGCTGATCTCGCCGGGGGGTTTCTCGCCAGCCTCGACGCGATCACGTTGTACCTCGACCTCACTCCTGAGGAACGCTCGGCTTACACGAGCTTGGCTGCCGTGTTCAACGGCGTCTACACGGACTTCTGTCGGATGGCGCCGGAGGCCAGTTGGGCGGACTTCACCCGCCACTCCACTCGTACCGCCGAGGGTCGTCGCGCCCTTTCGGCGTGGCGCCAGATGCGACGGCTTCTTTTTTTCACGCATGCCAAGCGGCGGGCATTGGAATCCCTGCTGGGACGCCACCGAAACTCCAGAGTGCTGATCTTCACCGCCGACAATGAAACGGCCTATGCGATTGCCCGGGAGCACCTCGTCATGCCGCTGACCTGCGACATCGGCCGCCAAGAGCGCGATGATGTGCTGGAGCGCTTCCGCCGCGGCGACATCCGGACGCTCGTGTCGGCGCGGGTGCTCAACGAAGGGCTCGATGTTCCCGACGCCGACGTGGCCGTGATCGTGGGCGGTGCCCTCGGGGAGCGCGAGCACGTGCAGCGAGTCGGCCGATTGCTGCGGCCGAGCGAAGGCAAGCGTGCGGTGGTGTACGAGCTCGTGACGCGAAACACCATCGAAGTCGGTCAGGCGCGCAGGAGACGCCAGGGCCTTGTTACCCGACGATCTGCTCAGCTGTAGCGTGGCCGGGGCCCTTGTGGTGCCTCACTTCCTCGGGGAACACGACCACCCGTGGTTGCGGGCGCTCCTCGAGGAGCATGAGCGGTTCATCGGAAGGCCCCAACGCGAGCTGGAGGCTCGGCTGCGCGAGCCGCTGCCGTGCGAGAGTCCCCCCAAGAAGCTCAGACTGGCCATCCAGGTCCTCGGGAGGCTCCGGCCGAGCCATCGGAAGACGGCGGTGCCGCCACGCCGGGCGCGCGCCCTCGTATTCGGGGAGGCGGCCCGGTGGCCGGCTCTGCCACAGACCATCCTGTCCGTCGTTGCCGCCTCCCTTGGGGTGACCCCAGAGGACCTGCGAGATTCGCTGTTCGGCGACCTGCCCAGCGAACGGCTCGTCGGCGCGCCGCTGCAGCCGTTGTCGGCGGTGGAGCTGGCGCTACGATGCAACCTCGCGCTGGTTCAGGCCCTCCTCTTCCGCGCGACCATTGTGAGGATCGAAGTCGAGGGGAACACGCGGGCGCTGGTCCGCCAAGCGAAGTGGCGAGGACTGATCTGCTCGGGCATCGAACGGTCCGGTACCGCCGACGCCACGTTGGAACTCTCGGGACCGTTCGCGCTGTTCCGCAACACCCGGCTCTATGGACGGGCGCTCGGTGAACTCGTGCCTCCGCTTACATGGTGCCCACGCTTCCGCCTGCGGGCGGAATGCGTCTTTCACGGGCGCCGCCTCACCCTGCAACTCAGGACGGGTGATCCGATCTTTCCGGCCAGCGCGCCTCGCCGATACGACAGCCACCTGGAGGAGCGCTTCGCTCGGGAGTTCCGGCGACTCGCGCCGGCGTGGGATGTGCTTCTTGAGCCGGAGCCGATCACCGCTGGTGGCACGCTGATCTTCCCCGACTTTGCCCTCCAGCACCGCTCCGATCTGGGGCGCCGGTGGCTCCTGGAGATCGTGGGTTTCTGGACTCCGGACTACGTGGCGCGGAAACTCGCGCTGTATCGGAGCGCTCGCTTGTCCAACCTGATCCTCTGCATCGACGAGGGGCGAAACTGTGCCGAGGCAGATCTCCCCGCCGGGGCTCTGGTCGTCAGGTTCCGGCGCCGGGTGGACGCGGCTGGCGTCCTGCGCATGGTCGAGACCACCCATTGTCCCCGCTAACCTACACCGCGAGGAGCCCCCGGCGCAGCGCCAGCGCCACCGCCTCCGTGCGACTGCGCGCCCCGAGCTTGGCGAGGATGGACGCGACGTGAAACTTTACGGTGTGGCGCGAAATGGCGAGGCGAGAGGCGATGATGCGATTGTTCGCCCCGTCGGCCATCAACTCCACGATCTCACGCTCTCGCGGGGTAAGCGGCGCCCCCGAGGCCACGGCCGTGTCGCCTGTCCTCGACGGCACCAACGCCTCGGGATGGAGGACCAGGAGCCCGGCGTGCACGGCACGCACCGCGCCGGCGAGCTCCTCCGCCGTCGCGCCGAGTGGCAGCGCCGCGCGGAGCCCGAGCGTACGGGACGCGGACGTCCAGAACTTCGCGGGGTCGTCGCAGAGCGCGATGATTGCCGGGCTCCGCGGCCAGGTGCCAATGGCCCGCAGCATCCGCCGCGTGTCGGCATCGGCGAGCACCATCACGACGATCGCCTCTGGATGCTCTGCCAGGAGACCTCGCAGCTGCCGCGGCTCGCAGACGTCGATACGCCACCCGGTGAGCTCGTGAAGCGCGGCCTCCGCCCGTGCCGCCTGCATCGAGTCTTGCGCGACGACGATCACCGTCCCGGTTCGCGCGTCTCGGCTCATGTGGCGCTCGGCATGGTCGCGGCGACGAATCGGCGGACATCGTTGATGGGGATCGCGAGCGCCAGGCCTCCGGCGATCATCGTGTTGATACCCACGACCTGACCGGCCGTGTCGGCGAGGGGTCCGCCAGAGTTGCCGGGCGCGAGCCGAAGGTCGGCATGGATCCATCGCCTGCCACCCGGGAGCGACGGCGCGAAGGCATGCACGACGCCGGCGGTGAGCGTCCGCCTCAGACCGAGAGGATGGCCGAGAGCGACGACGAGGGCGCCGACGCGCACGGTGTCGGAGTCGGCCAAGGCGGCAGGAGCCACCCCGATGCGTGGCATGCGGAGGAGCGCAAGGTCCACCCACCGGTCGACGCTGACCAAGCGCGCCTCGACCTGTCGGTCGTCGGCGAGCCCGACGCGAACGCACGAGGCGCGAGCCACATGGGCGTTCGTCACGACGAGGTCGGGCGCCCACAGAATGCCCGCACCGCCTCCGCCCGGGCTGTAGACCTCGACCGTTACCTGCTGGAGCCGGTCGGCGATCCGGGCGAGGTGCGGTGGCAGGGCCTCAAGCGCGGGAAGGACGCTCACCGACGGTTACCTGGAGCTCACGAGGCTCGCCGCCGCGCAGGATGCTCGTCGTGACAGTCTTCCCGACGCGATCGGGTTGGAGCACGGCGAGGAGATCTCCCGGCTCGGCGATCGCGTGCCCGGCGATCGAGACGATGACGTCGCCGATGACCAGTCCCGCCGCGGCTGCGGGGCTGTCGGACGTGACGTTCACGACGATGACCGCCGTCCGCTGGGCCAGGCTGAACCGCTCGCGCAGATGATCGGGAAGCACGACGGGTTGCGTGCCGACGCCGAGGTACGCCCGCGGAATCTTTCCGCCACGTACCACGTGCTCTGCCAATCGGGTGACTGTAGCGGCGCGGACCGCACATTGAAGATGCCTGGATACGCCAGACGTCGTGATGCCGATGACCCGGCCGAGCACATCGACGAGCGGCCCCCCCGAGAAGCCCGGATAGAGCGTGAGATCGACCGCCAGTATCTCGCCCGCCACGGGTTGCCGGCCGCCGCGAATGTCCAATGCGCTGACGATGCCGGCGCTGGCGCGGGGGCCCGCGCCGAGAGCCAGGACAAGATGGCCGATGCGGAGGTCACCATCGTCGCCGATGTCCGCGACGGGCACACCATCGACCTCGGCGCGGAGCACGGCGATGTCGAGACCGGGATCGCGCCCGGCGACCCGGGCCGATAGCGTCCGACCATCCGGAGCGGTGAGGGTCACCTCACGGTCCGGCTCGACCGTGTGGCTCGCGGTGACGATGAGGCCCGCGCGCCAGTGCACTCCCGTTGACGGTAAACGCGGGCGGCCGTGCACCGCGAACACCGATCCCGCAGCCCGCTCGACCGCGCCGGCCAGGGCGTTGGAGAGATCCATCACTGTCGTCATTGTTCTCCTCTTTTCCTAATGCGACGCCTTCCTGGCGTCGGACCCAGGATAGACAGGATCTCTCCTGGTGAACATCCGCCACACGGGCAGGGCGGAGGAGGAGCTCGGCGCGCACCCGTTTCCGTCGAGGGCCGCCCTGCCGTATCGTTGCGGTCGTGCTCGTCCACCTGATCGACGGGACGTATGAGCTGTTCCGCTACTTCCTCTCGCCGGCGGCGGCCTTCGACCGGAGCGCGCCCGAGGAGCTGAGGGCAGTGCGCGGCGTCGTCGCTTCTATTCTAGGGATGCTCGAAGGCGGCGTCACGCATCTGGGCGTGGCCACGGACCACGTCATCGAATCGTTTCGCAACGCGCTCTGGCCGGGCTACAAGACGGGCGAGGGCCTGGACCCGCTGCTCTACGCCCAGTTCCAGCCGGTGGAGGAGGCGCTGCGCGCGCTCGGCGTGGTCGTCTGGCCCATGGTCGAGTTCGAGGCCGACGACGCGCTGGCCGCGGCCGCGGTCATGGCCGCCGCCGATGCGCGCGCCGATCAGGTCGTCGTGTGCACGCCGGACAAGGACCTGGCGCAGTGCGTGCGGGGCGACCGCATCGTCCAGCTCGATCGTCGCACGCGCGAGCTGCGAAACGAGTCGGCGGTGCGGCAGAAGTTCGGCGTCCCGCCCACCTCGATTCCCGACTGGCTGGCGCTCGTGGGCGACACCGCGGACGGCTACCCCGGTCTGCGCGGCTGGGGCGCGAGGTCCGCGGCGACGGTGCTCGCCCGTTATCAGCACCTCGAGCACATTCCGAGGCTGGCCACGGAGTGGGACGTGTCCGTGCGCGGATCGACGCGGCTGGCCACGACGCTGGCGGAGCAGCGCGAGCGTGCGCTGCTGTTCCGGGAGCTGGCCACGCTACGTACGGATGCGCCCATCGGCGCCGACGTTGACGCCCTGCGCTGGGCCGGACAGCGTCCAGACTTCGAGGCCTGGGCGGAGCGACTCGGCACGCCGGAGCTGCGCGAGCGCGCCTCGATACTGGCGGCCAGGCGAGCCCTCGGGCCCGCGGGCTAGGACTTGATCCCTAGCAGCCTCGCCGCGGTTTCACCCAGCATCGCCCTGCGCTCCGGGGCGGTGAAGCCCGGTGCCTTGAGGATGTGGTCCACCGACTTGGCCTGCCACGGAATCGGATGGTCGGTGCCGAGGACGAGCTGACGGACGCCGACTTCCGCCGCCAGGTGACGTAGCGCTTCCGAGGTGAAGACCAGCGTGTCGTAGTACATCTGCCTCAGATACTCGGTCGGCTTCTTCTTCAGCTTGACGCCGGTGTCCATGTCCGGCGCGACGCGCAGGCTGTTGTCGGAGCGCGGCGCGTAGGACGGCAGGTAGCCGCCGCCGTGGGCCGAGCATATTTTGAGTCCGGGGAAGCGATCGAGCGTTCCCTCGAAAATGAGGTGCGAGAGCGCGATGGTGGTGTCGAGCGGGTTGCCGATGGTGTTCGCCAGCCAGCCGTTGCCTTTGAACCTCCTGGCGAGGTCCGGCGTGCGCTGCGGATGGATGAAGATGAGCGCCCCGAGCCCCTCGGCCTTGGCCCAGAAGGAGTGAAACTTCGGGTCGGAACACTCTTCGCCGGCGACGCTCGCGCCGACGGCGGCGCCGCGGAGTCCGAGATTCTTGA
>Ga0137368_10008491_pt1 | contig 10593 bp, 12 predicted proteins | sample SagtaG_13_FD_104917 | JGI IMG/M metagenome (GOLD analysis project Ga0137368, IMG submission 104917) | Vadose zone soil microbial communities from Sagehorn Ranch, Mendocino, California, USA - Sage1_L_100_16 metaG | ecosystem: Environmental > Terrestrial > Soil > Vadose zone | place: USA...
TCCATGGCGACCACAATCCCGGGAGCGTAAACTAACTGCGGCAACTGCCCTCGGTGCAGGGTGTAGGGATGGTTGGGCCCCTCGATCGTCAGCCCGCAACTGAATTCCCAGTCGGTCGCAGGCGTGCTGAACCTCTGTGACGAAATCGTTGGCGGCGATGATAATCATGGTGCATGACTCGAGCGATTCCCCGCTCGCCTTGTCGCGCCATTCGTCCCACGGCCCGGCGGTTGTGACTGGCGCATCGTCCGCGCGGGTGAAGTAATACGGCTGCTTTCCGCCGGCCGTATCGTGCCATTCAAGTGAGCAGCACCGAGACCGGCAACGGGACGACGGCAAACTCGTTGCGGATCTGTCGCTCGACAAGCGGGACTTCTTCATCGGCAAGACCCCTCCAGGTCATCGATCTTCCCGGAAAACTCCTGATTCGGATGGACCAGAAATCCGGGAGGGAGTCATGTTAGCGACCTCAGTCGTGCTGAGGTCGATGGATCAAGGACATCGGCGTCCGGTCACGGATTGCCGCCGGACCGATGAGCTTTTCCTCGATCTCTCTTTGTACCAACTGGAGCCACGTTTCGGCGCGAACGGCGCGATCCTGGAAGTATTCGATCTCCGTCTCGAGTTGGTTGATCCGATCTTTGGCGGTACGAAGCTGACGGGCTGCCTTTTGCAGCGCGGCAAGGATGGCGCTGCCGAACTGATCCATCGGATCGCTGTCAATACGTCGCGCTTTCTGCGGTGCAAATTTGAGCACTTCTTCGGGGACGTCGATCGAGCCTCGATTGACGGCTGCTGACTCCACGTCCCGCTGAGAATGACGGCCCAGCGGCCGCGCATCCCATTGCCGCTGGCGAAGGGTCGTGCGAGGGCGCCTCGATCCGAGAGCTCCGATGCGCATTGATGGCTGTTCGCCACTGAGGCAGAGTTCGAGGTCCCGAAGCTGGAAAAAAATGTGTTCGACCCAACCCCACAATTCGTCGTCCAGTACGACGGCGAGATCTGCCGGCGGCGCCCGCCAAAACTCTGAGAACGAAAAGGATTGTCGGTCGATCAGCGCTCTCAGCGAGAAGCCAAGGAGCGGAATGTCAAGCGAAGCGGGAACCATGCTCGCGCTTGGAGAGGCATCGCCATACCGAAGCGCGCTTGCCTCGATCTGATTGCGCACCGGCAGGAGAGACGCCTCCGTGAGCCGGCGCCGAAGCATGGCATAGGCTTTGATCGACTTCGGATCGGGATCGATGATGAAGAGAATGAGCGGCTCGAGGGACCGGTGGCGAGCCTCTTCGAAAAGACGTATCTCTTGCACTACGGTGAAAAAATTCTTGAACGCACGATGGCTGACATCGATGATTCTCGCGCCATTGTTGTCGGCGATCAGCCGGTCGAAAAATGCCATCTGGCCGCGGGTGTCACCGATGTTGGCAATCGTCGTTATGTCCGGCAAATAGTCCGCCAATTGCGGGCCTTCGTCGGCCAAGTCGAATGCCGCCACGGGTCGATCATTGACGAGGTAGAACTCGGCGAGCAGCCGCGAAACCAGAGTCTTTCCGACGCATCGACATGGGGAGCAAACGACGTAAAACGGTGTGGTGTTGCCGGTCATGCCACGGTGCGCTCGGGCACAGTTCATCCCCGCCTGTGCCTCGCGGGGCTCGATCGATATGGGCAATTCCCTGGCGGACGGTCGCTCGTGCGACATCGAGCGGTGCAGCGAGCGCCATCAAGTGCTCGTCCTCCGATGCTCGGCGCGCCGTTAGGTCGCCTCCGCAACCTTCATGACCGGTCGCGGCCTGCCGACAGGTGGCTTGCCGGATTCCTTTGCTTCCACGATGTCGGTGAGGCCGACGCGGTCGTACTCGGCCCAGACAGTGCCGAGCCAATGACGAACATAGCCCCGGAGCACGAAAGAATAAGAGGCGGGGTCCCCGCTCTGCTTCTTATTGGCGATGAAGGTCGCGAACGGAACGGAGGCAAGCTCCACTTGTTCGGCCGCCATTTCAACGAGCTTCGGGATCGTGATTTCGACCGCGTCAGGGATCCTCTTGAAATAGGACGCGTAGGTCGCGTCGTCCCATTCGAAGAAATGCGTGTCGTTGATGAAATTCTTCACCATGAAATATTTCCCATCACCGAGATAGGCGGCGGTTTCCGCGATCTCATCGAGCGAGGCAATGGAGGGCCCCAGAATGTGGAAAACGACGAAGGTGATGTGGCCCTTCTTCGCCGCCTCGATGAAGCCGATATTGCGCAGCGCGCGCAGCGTCGGCGACAGTAAGCCCGCGCGAACATCGATCAGGCTGACGGACGCCTCAGCGGAATTGACCGTATCGAAAATCCGCATCTGGTCGGGCACGTAATTGATGTCGACGATATCCGTCACGTCCGGATGAAAGCGCTTGAGCGTGCCTCTGGGCACTTCGGTGTCGAATGCGCGCGCGCGAACCTGCTGGTGAGCGAAGTAGTCGAGCAGCGTGCGGGCGACCGTTGTCTTGCCGACACCACCTTTGTCTGCGCCTATCAGTACGACTGCAGGCTTTGTCATGACGCATCCCCCATACACGACCATACGATGGCAAAGCATCTGCCGATAACCAGCACAAATCGCGGCGGGACCAAAGCAAAAGTATGACGACTGCGCGCGAACGCGACGCAGCACGCCAATGGTGTCATGGTAGTAGCAGTAACGCGTTGCCGGCGACGCGACGGACGGTCAGCCCGCATGTGCGTGCTTCATGTCGCGTCAGTCGCCCACTCGCCGTTCTTGTCGCATGGTCATGAGCGGCCATACCAACCGAGCTCATCGAAGTCCGCTGTGCCTTCGGAAGCGGACATCCACGGCACGATGCTTGTGTTCGGGGGCGAGGCACCCGGCGGCACCTTCCACCAGGTGGAAGCCTACGACGCCAAGAGCAACGGCTGGAGCAGCCAGGCCCGCATGCCGACGGCGCGACACGGCCTCGGCGCGGCGGCGGTCGCGGGCAAGATCTACGTCATCTCGGGCGGGCCGACGCCCGGCGCCTCGGCGTCGGCGGCGAATGAGATTTTCGTGCCGTGAGGCGCACTCCGTCCCCGTGTCCCGGACGAGCGCGCGCCCAAGCACAGCAAAAGGAAGGGGTCATGGTGGCCGGGCTGGCCCGCGTGGCTAAATGCACGGTCGGGCGCTCCGTCGCCCTCCCGCGGTTGAACTCGGCTATGAGCCGCCCCGGGGACGCACCGGGAAGCTATGTGTTGCAACAATAAGCAATACCCCAGGTTTTCTCGGTAGCGCTCGACAGCCAGTTCCGAGCCTGTTTGCGCTAGATCAAAAGATTCGTCTGCTAACGAGCGTATCAAGAGCACTGATCGGAGCAGGCCCATGAATAGGCCACTTGAAGCTGAAGCTCAGGTTTCAATTCCGGCATAGAGCGCACCATGGCCCGCATTTCCTGGAAGACGATTATCGCGGCCGGAGGGCTGGCCGCTGCTGCAGTGGCGAGCTTTGCATTCTATCAGTACGGTCCATTAGCCGTTGCAGTGCTGGAGCCCGAACGTGAAGTGATTATCAAAGTGTTTGGACTCGGCACCGTCGACGCTCGCGTTCTCTCCAAGGTCGGTTTCAAGGTCGCGGGCACGCTGGTCGAGCTGCAGGCAGATCATGGCGACTGGGTGCGCGCGGGGCAAATCCTCGCACGAATCGACGACCGAGAGCAGAAGGCGCGTCTCGCCAAGGCCAATGCTCAACTCCTGAGCGCCGACGCCGCAGTTCAGGTCGCCGCCGCGGCAGCGCGCAAATCCGAGGCACAGTTCACCCAGCGTGCGCAAACCAATCGGCGCCGGCAGGAACTCCTGGCGAAGCAAGCGGTCTCGGTCGAGGCCGCCGAAGACGCCCAGCTCAATGAACGCGTGGCGTATGCCGACACGCTCGTCACAAAGAGCGAAATCGAATCCGCCAAGGCGAAGCTCGACGACGCGCGTGCGCAAGTCGAATACGAAACGGTCATCCTGAGTCAGCACGAGCTTCGTGCCCCGTTCGATGGGATCGTCGTGCTGCGCTCCAAGGAGCTGGGCTCGATTCTGCCAGCCGGGGACGCACTTTTTACGATCGTCGCCCCGGAAACCGTTTGGATGCTGGCTTACATAGACGAGGCCCGGTCCGGCGACATTCATGTGGGCCAGCCGGTTGAGATCAAGCTCCGGTCGTTGCCTCAACAGATCTTCAAGGGGCGCGTGGACCGCGTCGGCATCGAGAGCGATCGTGTCAACGAGGAACGCCGAATCTACGTAACCTGTCGGAACTGTCCCGAAGCGTTCTACCTCGGTGAACAAGCAGAAGTGTTCGTCACCACGGCTGCCCTTCAGCGGGCCCTCATGGTTCCCGAAGCCGCGATCGACCATTTCGACGGCACCAGCGGCACGGTCTGGACGATCGAGGATGGCCGACTTCAGCGCCGACGCAGGACTTTCGGCAAGCGGTCACTCGATGGCCGCGTCGAGGTCACCGGCGGACTTGCGGAGGGCGTGGTCATACCAGCCGTGTTTTCCGCGAGTTTCCGCGAGGGTCGGTCCGTCCGCGTGACACGGGGCCAAGGCGGATGAACCTCGCGGTCCGCGATATACGTCACAATCTTGGCAGGTTTCTTCTCACCTGCCTGGGGCTCGCGCTGCTGCTCGGCGTGGTCCTGTCGATGATAGGTATTTATCGCGGTCTCGTGTTCGAAGCATTGACCTTGGTCCGCGCGCCCGCGATCGATCTGTGGGTCGTCGAAGCGGACACGCGGGGGCCGTTCGCGGAAGCTTCGCGCATTCCTGGCGATACGCGTGAGGCGGTCGCACGCATTTCAGGCGTTCTCGAAGCGGGATCGATTACCTACCAATCCATCGAAACCGTGCACGCAGACCGGAAGCTCAGGCTTTACCTGATCGGATACGAACTCGGCAGACCCGGTGGACCGGCACAAGTCGCCGAAGGCAGACCCATCGCGCGCAGCCGCTTCGAAATCGTCGCCGATCGAAGCACAGGGCTTAGGCTTGGCGAACGGCTGCGCCTCGGGCGTGACGCGTTCGAGGTCGTCGGGCTGACTTCTGGCCAAGTCTCGTCAGGCGGCGACCCGGTTGTGTTCGTGACTCTGAGGGATTCACAGAAGCTCCAATTCGATCTCGCCCCTGCTGCCGTGCGCAAGGAACTCGCTCGCGGAGCCGCAGCTTCGAGCAGCGACATTGTCAATACGGTCGTCGCACGCGTGTCTCCGAATGTCTCCCCAGCAACTGTCGCCGAAGCCGTTCGGCGCTGGAAGCATCTCTCCGCGCTCACACAGGACGAACAGGAGACGATCTTGTCCCGGTCCGTGATCGAGCGCGCGCGGCGGCAAATCGGACTCTTTACCTCGCTTCTGCTCATCGTCTCGACTGTCATCATCGCCTTGATCATCTATACGCTGACCATCGACAAGATGAGAGAGATCGCGACACTGAAGCTGATCGGTGCGCCAGACCGCACCATCATCGGGCTGATCGTCCAGCAGGCGCTCGCTATGGGCGCCATCGGTTTCGCCTTCGGAGCCGCGCTGATCGTCTCCATCAAAGACTACTTTCCACGGCGCGTTCTGCTCCAGCCCGAAGATGCGCTGGCGCTTGGCATCGTGATTCTCATCGTCTGCGTCTTGGCGAGCGGGCTCGGCGTGCGTGCCGCGCTCAAAGTCGACCCGGCGGCAGCGCTCGGGGGGTAAACCATGACGACCACGAACGAGCAGCAGCCGCTCGTGCGAGTCGAGGATGTATCGAAGCACTTCGGCGAGGGGCCGACACGCGTCGATGCTCTCCGCCATGTCACCCTCGAGGTCCGTCCCGGTCAGGTCGTTGCGCTGTTGGGGCCAAGCGGCTCGGGTAAGACCACGCTGCTCAATGTCATCGGCTGCATCCTGGAGCCGAGCAGCGGGCGCGTGACCCTGGACGGTGAGGTCGTCTACGACGGCCGCTGGTTGAAATCCGATCTGCGCCGGCTACGGCTGGAAAAAATCGGGTTCATTTTCCAGACCCATAACCTGCTGCCGTTCCTCGACAATACCGAAAATGTTGCGGTCGTGCTCAACCTTGCCGGCTTCGATGCTGCGAGGGCGCGCAATCGCGCAGTCGAACTCCTGGAATATCTGGAGGTCGGCCACCGCAAGCATGCCATGCCTGCACAACTCTCGGGCGGCGAAGCTCAGCGCGTGGCAATTGCCCGCGCTCTGGCCAACCGGCCACGCATCATCCTTGCCGACGAGCCGACGGCGGCCCTCGACTCCCATCGCGCCGGGCTTGTCATGGACCTGCTTCGTAAGGTCGCGCTTGACCAAAACGCCGCGATCATCGCAGTCACCCACGATGAGAAAATCTTCGACAGGTTCGATCACATCTTTCAATTGCGGGACGGGGTTCTCGCAAACGCGGGCGCAAGCCAGGCAAAGAAACTCGTGAGCGCTTGATCTCGGGCGGGCCGACGCCCGGCGCCTCGGCGTCGGCGGCGAATGAGATTTTTGCACCGTGAGGGGTGCCGGGCCGCGGGTCGCCGCGCGTGTCCCGGACGAGCCAGCGCCCCGCTCGAAACTGGTCATAGTCGACATTCGAGCAACTTGAATTGACTTCATCGCGATCCATTAACCTCCAGCAACCAAGGTTTTGGATCGCGATGAACCAATTCGGCTGTCAATGATTGAACGACGATGGAAAAGCGCCGGAGGACGGGGGGGACTTCGGAGGACAGCCCATGCAGCGCTCCATCAGCATGCTCGTCGCCGATGACTCTCGCTTGGTGCAGCAAATCCTTATAGATGCCGCGCGGGCATCAAAACTGCCGCACAGAATCAGCTCGACAGATAATGGACGGGACTGCCTTACTTTGCTCGCCGGCGGAAACATCGATCTGGCGTTTATCGATGTGCATATGCCGGAGCTTTCAGGCATAGAGGCGTTTTGGGTCGCGAGGAAGCAAGGCATACGAACCTTTGTGACGGTGATGTCCAATCCACCATCGCCCGAGGCCGTCGAAATGGCACGTAAACTGAAGGCTTACGAGTTTCTATTCAAGCCGTTCGCGCTCTCCGATGCACTAGCAATCATCAAGACATACGATCGCATCGCGTCTCCCACGAAAGTGCTGATCGTGGACGATTCATCGACCGCGCGTCAAATCGTCCAGAAGGTTCTGCAAGGGAGTGTATTCAATTGCGAGATCACCGAAGCCGCGGACGGTGAGACGGCTTTGACTCTCTGCAGGAGCGCGGAATTCGATGTCGTCTTCCTTGATTGCAATATGCCCGGCCTTACCGGCCTCGATACTATGAAGCGGCTATTGGTGCTCCAGTCCACGCTGAAAATCGTAATGATCTCCGCCGAGCATGATCTGATGAAAGAGCATCAGGCACTAGATTGCGGTGCGTGCACGTTTCTTCATAAACCGTTCTATGCGGAAAACGTGGACCGGGTACTGCATGCTGCCTTCGGCTTGCGCTGCCCAACTCTCAAATTGGAACAGAGCGGACGGGAGTTCGACGTTGCAATCGAAGGCAGCACCATTCGTCTTGCCCACAAGATCAGCGGCCACATCTTTGAATATCTATGGTGCGAGAAGCCGCCTCATCTTCGAAACGGAGTTGTCCGTTCTGCCTCCGCTTGTGCCATTGCACCAGAGCAGGTCGCGCCGGTTGCCGAGAAGACCGCGTTGCTTCAGTTGAATTCAGCCCGGTTGCTCGCCGCCGGCTAATTCGTTTTGCGCCAACCCCGAACCATGCGACTGATTTTTGAGGAACTTGGGAAATCGGCACCCTCCCCGCCGGGACCTTCCACCAGGTGGAAGCCTACGACGGCTGGAGCAGCCATGCCCGCATGCCGACGGCGCGCCACGGCCTCGGCGCGGCGGCGGTCGCCGGCAAGCTCTACGTCATCTCGGGCGGACCGACGCCCGGCGCCTCGGCGGCGGCGGCGAACGAGATTTTCATGCCGTGAGGCGTCCTGGGCTGCGGACCGCCGCTCGTGTCCCGGACGAGCGAGCGCCCCGGCCTTTGCATTAGCGCCGTGCGCTTGCACGCGAGCGAGAGCCGGGACCCAGGGCGACACGATGCGTCTTTGATTGAATCAGCGAGCCTTGCTCCCACCGCGCCGCAAGGCGTATCAACCCAAAGGGCTCCAATCGCCGCTGGATGAAACGTCAGCGGCAGGTCAACTTGACCGGACAAATCAGCGTTAGGAAAGATGATGGCCAGCGACGACAAGAAAATCAAAACCGACCCCGCTCCGAAAAATGAGGCCGCTCCGAAGACCAAGAGCACTTCCGGTGCAGACCCATCCAAGGCCGAGGGCGGCGAGACAGCTGCCGCCTCACCCTCCGGTTATAGCAGGGGCGAGGGCCAGAAACCGGTCTCCAAAGCTTATAAGGATAACTGGAACGCGATCTTCGCGAAGAAAAAAAAGCGATAATTCGAGCAATGGAGCAGCCGTAGCCGCAGCCCGGCGCTCGCGAGCAGCACGCACGGATGCCGCAGCCTTTACACCGTGGCCGGCCTTGCCGGCGATCGCTGGATTTCGCGCATGTCCCCATGGTGGACTCTGGCCACCTGACCATTGTCCCAGGCGATCGTGACCGCATCCCAGCTCATTTCGGTGATACTGCCGCCGTCAGCGCCATCGCCTCGCCAATAAACGCGGCTACCCTTCTTGAGGCCTTTAGATTCGGCGGCAGTCATCGAGCTCTCCTTATTATGCCTTCGCATCGTCAGGTGAGCTTTTGACCTCTACTATGCGTTCGGCTTTGCGTTGCGCCGATTTTTCCTCTCGCTTTCTCTTTTTTTCCTCGCTCCGTGCCTGCGCTGCACGGTTGCGATCAGCGCGTTGCAGACGGTAGTTCGGCTTGAAGGCCATGGAGTCTCCTTTCGGAATTGAACACGTTGCAATATCCCGTCGCGGATGATCGGCGGGTTACAGCTCACGCCTCATCCGCCCTAGTGCTCCCCGCAGGTCACGCGACAGCGCTCCCTGCAGCGAGGCATTGGCCCGCTCTCCATCAGATAGGGATATACCACAGGACGCGTCCAAGCGCGCGCGATAATGAGACGCCTCGTGAGGACCGCTTGGGGGTCAAAAGCCGAAAGGCTCGCACCGAGCACATCTCGTCCGCAATGCATGCGAGAGCGGCCGTGACCGCGACGTGCAGCTGTCGCGGCCCGCCGACGGGGTTGCAAATGCCGGCCATTTCGCAGCGACACGAAGAGCTCGAATTGCCCGGCGGCACGGCACGTATGTACCCAAGCCCTACAGCCCGCGTCTGCTGCTGGCGAAGATCAGGGAATTTTTGCCCGCGAGCTGATCAAGCGAACGGGCGCCGCACACTCCTTGCGCGTCCTGGATCGTCCGCCTTCGCGGATGATGACGGCAGTCGCCGTCAAACCGCCACCTTGCCAAGGAACCTCTCGACCTCGCCGCGCAGATTGGCCGCGACGCTGGCGACCGCCTCCGACGCTTCGAGCAGCGTCTGCGCCGACGTGCGCGCCTCGCTCGCTGCGCCGGCGACGTCGCTGAGCACGGCTGCGATCACCTTGGTGCCCTCGGCCGCGCTCCCCACGTTGTGCGAGATTTCCCCGGTGGCGGCGTCCTGCTGATGCACCGACGCGGCAACCGACGAGGTGTCCTCGTTGATCTCCTCCATGCGCTCGGCAATACGGCCGATGGCAGCGACCGCGGCGGCTGTCGATTGCTGTACGGCGGCGATCTGGCCGGCGACGTCCTCGGTGGCCTTCGCGGTCTGTACCGCGAGCGATTTGACTTCGGACGCGACCACGGCGAAGCCCTTGCCGGCCTCGCCGGCGCGCGCCGCTTCGATCGTCGCATTGAGCGCGAGCAGATTGGTGTGGCCGGCGATGTCACGGATGAGCTTGACGACGTCGCCGATCTTCTGCGCGGCTTGCGCCAAACTGGCGATCTGTCCGTTGGTGCTCTGCGCTTCGCCCACCGCAATGCGCACGATGTCGGTCGTGCGCACCAGCCGCCGGCTGATCTCGGCGATCGACTTCGACATTTCCTCCGCCGCGGTCGCCGCGATCTCGACGTTTGCGGACGCCGCGTGTGACGTCTGCGCCGCGCTCTCGGCGCGCTGCGACGTCTGGCCGGAGGCGCCCAGCAGGGCGCTTGCCATGGTCCGCATCGTCACCGCGCTGTCGGTGGTGGATTTCAGAAGGCTCTCGGCCCGTGGCCGGAACACCCCGATCGCCTCTTCCAGCGCCGTGCGGCGCTGCGTGTGCTCCTCTATGGAACTGCGTTGCAGCGCGGCGCGGCGCCGCTCGGTGATGTCCTCGTGCGTGTCGACCCACCCGCCGCCGTGCATCGGCCGGTTCGCGAGGGCGATGATGCGTCCGTCCTTCATCTCGAACGCGGTGCTGGTGATCTTCCCTTGCGCGATCCGGGCCGCGTACTCGGCCGCGTATCGATCCGCGTTGCCGGAGAACGTTCCCGCCGCCTGGCAGTGCTCGAGCAGATCGCGCAGCGAGCAACCGGGCATGACCTGCTCGGGCGTCAACCGGTAGATTTCAATATAGCGTTCGTTGCACAGCATCAGCCGCGCCGAGGAATCCAGCATGCACA